>Ga0247727_10008451_pt1 | contig 19115 bp, 14 predicted proteins | sample WisWelCaveWW1625_FD_202498 | JGI IMG/M metagenome (GOLD analysis project Ga0247727, IMG submission 202498) | Biofilm microbial communities from Wishing Well Cave, Virginia, United States - WW16-25 | ecosystem: Environmental > Aquatic > Deep subsurface > Groundwater > Cave microbial mat | place... | reverse complement strand
TGGCGCACCACGAGGTGCGGCACACCAAACAAATCCGCGAAATCGTAGATTTTTTCCAGAAATCGGCGAAATAACCGTCGCTGCGCACGCCGGACAGGATTCGGCGCCCCCGGCCGCTGCCCATTCCTGGCGAGCAAGAACCCTGCCTTTTTGCGGAAAATGGCCCCTATTTCGGGCATGTCCTGTGCGTACTAGTCATAAAGTTTTTGGAAATCCAGAACGGAATGACTATTGCTCAGCATTCTCTGCATCTTCTACGATGCCAGGAGCATCAGAAGAGGCAGGGCCTAGAGAATGGTGCGCATTCGCTCCAGCCAGAAACTCTTCACCGAGGACGAAGTTTCCTCGCTGACCGGGATTTGTCTCGACCATCTGCACCGCCTGGCGCGCACCCGCCATCTGGGCTCGCTGGTTCTGAACGCCGGGCGTGCAATCACCCAGCCGGAGCAGTGGCAGTTCACCAGCTCCGACCTGATGATTCTGAGCGTGCTCTATACCCGCTGCACGCACGAGCAGCCAGCGGCTTCTTGAGTTTGGTCAGTTTGCCAGGGAACACGGACGGCGTCCCGGAAGATTGGGACGCCGTTCCTGTTTTTGGGGACCGTGGCGGCTCCCAGGCCGCGAACCCACCGCTACGGCGGTGACAGCACTCATTCCTTGTGGGGCAAAGTTCCGGTCTGTTCCTGGTAAGCCCGTGTGATCAACAGGGAGATTCCCTGCTGGAAACCGGCGAAGTTCTCCCGGTGCTTGGATAGGTCGAGCGTTTTGGCAATATCCGCCTCGATTTTGCCGGCCGCTATTCCCTGTTTGACCCCGGCGACCACGTCCTTCAGCAGTGCGATGGCCCGCTCCATCTGAAGTTTGCCGTCCTGGACGGGCCCGTGGCCGGACAGCACCCTGGTGAAGTCCAGTTTCAGGGCGCTCTCCAGTGCCGAAGCCCACTTCTCGGGATAACCGTCGCGGGCGAAGGGCACGCCGTTGGTCAGCAGGTCGCCGGTGAACAGCAGCTTTTCCACCGGCAGGTACACCATCACGTCGCCGCGCGTGTGCCCCTTGCCGAAGTAATAGATGTGGATGGGCCGTTCGCTGCCGCCGGGGGCTGTGCGGTGAAGGACGAGACTCTTCTCAAAGGTGATGGTGGGCAGGGTGATCTGAATGGTCTTCAGTTCCTCAAGGTAAGCCTTCTGGCTGGCCAAGTTGCGCTCGGCGGTAGCGCGCGCCTCCGCGGTGAGCGGATTGCCCTGCTGGTCCTTGCCATCGGCCAGCGACTTTTCGAGGCGGGCGATATTTGCAGGCACACCCTGGGTGAGCGATGTCTGGATGCTTGGGATGGCTTTGCCGATGATATCGTCCCGCGTCCAGTGCTGCGCCAGGTACTCGACATTGCTGCCGAAGGCCTGCACATAGGCCTGGTTGCCCTGGGTGTGGTCGCCGTGCCAGTGGGTGCTCACCACGTACCGCACCGGCTTGTCGGTCACCTTCTTGATCTCGGCGATCAGGTCCAGCGCCCAGGAGGGACGCAGGTGCGTGTCCACCACCAGGACCTCGTCGCGATTGATGACAAAGGCACCATTGCAGAACACCCCTGGCCGGCCTATCGCCGCATAGACGGTGTCTGTAACCTTGACGATGTCGAAAGATTGGGCCTGGCTGGTGCCCACGCCAGCCGCAAACAGCAACAGGCAGACTACGACGGTGCGCATTCGGTTCCTCATTCGGCTTCCTCCGATTCAGCGGACTGAAGGGAAAGGCGAAATCTACCATACGTCCCGCCCGATGTCAGTGTGAAACGCCCGGTTCGCCCCAGTTGCCCCTGCCTGCCAGCCCGGATATCCTGAGGTGGTGCGCGGCCTGCCGGTTCGACCAGCCGCAGGCCTGGCGCATCTCAGTTGGTGGGAATGCTTTTCCGGAGACCTGATGCACGCTGGCTGCTTTAGAGGAATCTTTCTAGCTCTTCCGCTAGTTGTCTCCGCGGTGCTGGTCATTTTTTCGCCCCTCGCGGGCGCACAGGCTAAACCTCCCACAGGTACATCAAGAGAACCCAACCCGCAAGGGGTCCCCGCCGCGCTCCCGAAGGGCAAGAAGCTAATCCTGACCGACGGGAACTATCACCTGGTCCGCAGCTACGAGAGGAAGGGGGAGCGGGTGCGCTATTTCAGCGTGGAGCGCTCGGCGTGGGAAGAATTGCCCGCGGAGATGGTGGACTGGGAAGCCACAGCCAGGGCCGAGGCGGAGGCCGAGCGCCTCAGGCAGGAAACGGCTGAAAAAATCCGGGAACTGGAGCTGGCCGAGCGCACCAAGGATGTGGACGTGGATGCCAGCATTGAATACGCCCCCGGGAAATACCTCCCCGAGGGCCCCGGCCTATGGGTGATCGAGGGCGAGCTGGCGCTCCCGCTTCTACCGGTGGGATTGGACACCAAGCGCGACAAGGGACGCCTGCTGGCCCAGATCCTGGTCCCTGTGCCCATCATCCCCACGAGGCACAAGGTGCAGATTGCGGGAAAGAAGGCGGTCCTGCGTGTCGCCATCACGCGGCCGGAGTTCTACATCCGCACCGAGGACGCCCACGAGCCGGAATTGGAGCTCATCCGCGCCACGGTGAAGGGTAATTCGCGCGAAGTACAGCGGGTGAGCACGAACATTGCGGGAGAACAATCTGCAAGCCGGAAAACCATTTCTGTGGAGCGCTGGCCGGTGGCCAAAGGGGTGTTCCGGCTGACACTCAGTCAGACCCTCGAGCCGGGAGAGTATGTGGTGGCGGAGGTCCTGCCGGAGGGGTTGAGCCTGTACGTGTGGGACTTCGGCGTGGACGGTGCCGTATCCACTAGAGCGCCACGCTAGACTGCGGGCACGGCAATATCGGTCATTTCGGCCAGTGTGGTGGCCAGGTCGGCTATTTTGAATGGCTTCTGAATAATCCGCGCGCCAGCACTGCGCAGCGAATCCGCCCGCGCGGGGTCCAGCAGGTCTCCAGTCATGAAGAGGAAGGGCAGGCGCCGGCCACCGGTCTGGGCTGTGAGTGCATCGAAGACTTGCGTTCCGCTCAGACCGGGCATCTTCATATCGCACACCACCATGTCACACGGCTTCCCGGCAGAAACAGTTTGTTCGAAATGTCGCAGCGCCTCCTCGCCCGAACTCACGCATTCGACGCGCGCTCCGCGGGCCGTAAGACCGGCCTCCACCAACGCCCGGATGCCCGCCTCGTCTTCCACAACCAGCACAGTTTTGCCCTGAATCGATCCTGCCGGAGAGGGGGAGCTTGGCGAAGGACGCGCGTCTTCCACCTCTGCGACGGCCGGAAGGGTGATGGTAAAGATGGTTCCACCGCCGGGAGCTGCGGCAGCCTCAATGCTGCCTCCATACTGTTTAAGGACCGAGAGACTGATACTCAGGCCCAGGCCGGTGCCCTGGCCGGGTGGCTTGGTGGTGAAGAAGGGCTCAAAAATCCGGGGTAGGATTTCCGGGCGGATTCCGGGGCCGTCATCTTGGAACGACACCCACACCGCGCGTTCCTTCTGGCCCAGGCGCACGCGGATGGTACCCTCCGGGCGAACTTCCCGGATGGCGTGCTCCGCATTGCGCAGCAGGTTTACGATGACCTGCATGAGCTGGTTCTCGTCAGCCTTCACCGCGGGGAGGCCAGTCGCGGGAAGGAAATCCAGGCGGATGTGATTGGCGCGCAGCGATTCGGAATGGAGCGTGAGGGTTTTGGGAACCAGGGCGTTCAAGTCCAGCCGCTCCGCCTCGGTGGCCTGGGGCCGTGAGAAGATGAGCAAATCCCTGACGATGCGCGCGGCGCGCTGCGCCTGCTGATTGATGAGCCCGAGCTGCCGCCGTTGCGCATCGTCTTCCAACTGCTCTTGAAGCAGTTCACTGGTGCCCAGGATAGTAGTGAGCGGATTGTTCAGTTCGTGGGCCACGCCGGCGATGAGCTGCCCCAGAGCGGCCAGCTTCTCTGACTGGAGCACCTGGCCTTCCAGGCGTTTCATGTCCGTAACGTCTCGCGACGCGGCAACCAGGCCGATGGTGGCCCCCGTCGCGTCGTACATGGGGCTGGCCGCGGCGCGGAAGATGCGTTCGCGGCCGTCCTTGTGCAGGGTCTTATATTCAATGGTTCCGTAGTGCTTCCCGCCGGTCATCATCAGATGGAAGAATTCGCGTACTTTTTTGCGCTCATCCGGCGCTGTGCGGTCGCCGAGCTTCCCTCTGAGCAACTCCTCCGGTTCATAGCCCAGCAGCTCTGTAATGTTCGGGCTGACAAAGGTGTAGTTCATGTCCACATCGACCGCCACGATCAAGTCGGGAAAGCTGGCCACGAGCCTGCGGACAAATTCCTGTTCCTCATGCAGTTTCTTTTCGATGGCGCGGCGGGCGGTGATGTCCACCAGCGTGCCCTGGTAGCGGACCACTTCTCCGGAGCTGCCGCGGATGGCAGTCGAGGTATCCAGGCAGATGATGGTGGAACCATCTTTGCGACGCAGGAGCAGCTCGCGATCGCGTACTGTGCCCTGCAGGTCCAGGTCCTGAAGCAACCGTGGCCGCAACGCTGGATCGGCGTAGAGTTCGGCGACCGGAGCGCCCATGAGTTCTTCCTTACTGTCGTATCCGAGCATGCGCACCATAGCGGGGTTGACGTCGAGGAGCATGCCCTCAGGGGTGCTGAAGTAGATGCCCTCCCGCAGGCTCTCCACCAACTGCGCGAAACGCGCCTCGCTTTCATGCAACTGGGTGGTGTCGCGCGCCAGGCCGCTGATGGCGGACACTTCTCCATTGCGGACGATGGCGCGCAGCACGCATTCCAAAAACCGCGTTGCGCCGTTCCGGTTGAGCGTCACGCGCAGAGTTCCCTCCCAGTGGCGCCGTTCCAGGAAGCGGGGGAGCTCCTTCTCGGCGGCAGCCCAGCCGCCGGGACCCGCCGGAGTGATGAACTCTGCCAACCGGCGGCCGACAATTCCGGAAAACGGCTCGTCCACCAACTCGGCGAACTGGCGGTTGCAGGCGCGAATCTCGCCATTCAAGCCCAGGGAAAAAACCAGATCATCGAAGCTGTCAATCAGCTCGCGGTAGCCCTGCTGGGAGCGCTGCACCACCTCCAGCAATCGCTCAAGCTGCAGCTCCGTAGGGGGAGCCTGGGACTGCTGATGCATCCCGCGGATGAGATAACTTAATTCGCTTATTTCCCTCCGCTTTCGCGCCACATGTACGGCAAACAGGCAGGCCAGCACAGCCACGCCCAGCGGTATGCCCTCGAGCCGCAGAGGGATGTTGCGCAGCAATTCCCACGAGGCTCCTGCAAGCCCCGCCGCCAGCAGGCCTAGAAAGAGGAGCACCACGCGCCAGAGGGCGGACTCCTTTCGCTGCATCTCCGCGGCCGGCTGTGCCTGCGAAAGGGCGGAATCCCTGGTCTCCCGGGCAGTCCCGGAGGGGTCTGAAATCGAATCGCGAATCGTCGTATTTCCTTTTGCCAGGCCCCGCTAGAAAGACCTGACTGGGGTGGCTCAATCTGTGGCCCTCAGGTCAGGACGCGGGCCGCAGCGCACCTTCCGCATCTATATATCGGCGCTGGAAGTGAATTGCTTCAGGGTTGGAGGCGGATTGAGCGAGCCCCGATGCCGGAAACTGCACGGCCTGGCACAGGGGCCAGGCCGGTTGAAACCACAAGGGTTACAGCCAAATTCTCGCAGGCTCACGAGAAAATGAGGCGGGTTCAGAAGACGGTGTCCGGGCTACTTCCCAGCACTCCGTGCGCCGCCCTCCTCGGACTTGCGCAGGAATTCGAGCGCGGCAGCCTCTTCGGCCGTAAGCTCCGGCTCGGCTTCCTCGGGCTCCGGCGGGGGCATTTCCGTGAGGAGCTTGATGTTGCGGTAATACTCCATCCCGGTTCCCGCGGGAATCAAACGGCCCATGATAACGTTTTCTTTCAGGCCGCGCAGGTAGTCCACCTTGCCGGCAATGGCCGCTTCCGTGAGCACGCGGGTAGTCTCCTGGAAGCTGGCGGCGGAGATGAACGAATCGGTGGAGAGGGAAGCCTTGGTGATGCCCAGCAGCAGCGGGCGGCCGGTGGCCGGGCGGCTGCCTTCGGCGAGGATGCGTTCGTTCTCCTCCCGGAAGCGGAATTTGTCCACTTGCTCTTCGAGCAGGAAGGTGGTGTCGCCCACGTCCTCGACTTTCACCCAGCGCATCATCTGGCGGACGATCACCTCGATGTGCTTGTCGTTGATGTTCACGCCTTGCAGGCGGTAGACCTCCTGGATGGAGTTCACCAGGTAGGCTTGGGTGTATTGCTCGCCGAGCACGGCCAGGAGGTCGTGCGGATTGAGCGGCCCGTCAATCAGGGGCTCTCCGGCGCGGACGTGCTCGCCCTCCTGCACGTTGATGTGCACGCCGCGCGGCAGCCAGTATTCCTTCTGGGTCTTGCCGTCTTCGCTCTCGACGGTGATTTGACGCAGCCCCTTGCTGATTTCGCCGTACTTCACCACGCCGTCAATTTCGGAGATCACGGCCGGGTCGCGCGGCTTGCGGGTTTCAAACAATTCGACCACGCGCGGAAGTCCGCCGGTGATGTCCTTGGTCTTGGTGGTTTCGCGCGGGATCTTGGCCAGCACGTCGCCGGGAGCCACGTCGTCGCCATCGGCCACCATCAAGTGCGCGCGGGACGGCATCAGATATTTCTTGCGCGTGCGCCCCGCGGAGTCGCGGATGAGGATGGCGGGCTGATGCTTTTCGTCCCCCGGCGGCAGCGTGACCACGAGTTGCGCCAGCCCCGTGACCTCGTCCACCTGCTCTTCAATGGTGACCGCGGGCTGGAGGTCTTTGAACTGCACCGACCCTCCGCTCTCGGTGAGGATGGAGAAGGTGTAGGGATCCCATTCGGCGAGCGTCTGGCCCACGCTGACGGCGTCGCCGTCGTTCACGCGCAGCTTGGCGCCGTACACCACGTGGTAGCGTTCCTTCTCGCGGCCCTTCTCGTCCTGCACGGCGATGAGCATGTTGCGGTTCAAGGCAATCAGCGTGCCCCGGCCCTCGACCACCTTGGGGTTGATGAACCGGACGAAGCCTGCGTTCTTGGCCTCCACCTTGGACTGCTCGGTCACGCGCGTGGCGGTGCCGCCGATGTGGAAGGTGCGCATGGTGAGCTGCGTTCCCGGCTCGCCGATGGACTGGGCGCCGATGACGCCCACGGCCTCGCCCATTTCCACCATCCGCCCGGTGGCCAGGTTGCGGCCGTAGCAGCGGGCGCAAACGCCGCGGCGGGTTTCGCAGGTGAGCACGGAACGGATTTTCACGCGCTCAATGCCCGCGCCCTGGATGGCGTTGGCGAGTTCCTCAGTGATTTCCTGGTTGACCTCGACGATGACGTTGCCTTCGTAGTCTTTAATCTTTTCGAGGGACACGCGGCCAACGACGCGGTCGCGCAGCGGCTCGACCTCCACGCCGGCCTCGATAATCGGCTCGACGAAGATGCCGTTAACGGTCCCGCAGTCCAGCTCGCTGATGATGACGTCCTGGGCCACGTCCACCAGGCGGCGGGTCAGGTAGCCGGAGTCAGCGGTCTTCAGCGCCGTATCGGCCAGGCCCTTGCGCGCGCCGTGCGTGGAGATGAAGTACTGCAACACAGTCAGCCCTTCGCGGAAATTCGAAGTGATGGGGGTCTCGATGACTTCACCGGACGGCTTGGCCATCAGCCCGCGCATGCCGCTGAGCTGGCGGATCTGCTGCTTGCTGCCGCGCGCGCCGGAGTCGGCCATCACGAAAATGGGGTTGATAACGCCCTGGCGGTCTTGCTGTTCCAGGGCCTTGAACATCTTTTCGGCCACACGCTCGGTTACGTCGCTCCAGATGGCGATGACCTTGTTGTAGCGCTCGCCGTTGGTGATGGCGCCGTCCAGGTACTGCTGCTGGACCTTGACGACTTCCTTCTCCGCCTTTTCGACTTCCCCTTCCTTGTCTTCCGGAATGAGCATGTCGTCAATGCCGATGGAGAAGCCGGCGCGGGTGGCGTAGAGGTAGCCGAGTTCTTTCAGCTCGTCGAGCAGGCGCACGGTGCGCTCCAGGCCGTAGCGCAGGTAGCCGAACTGCACCAATTGCTGTACGCCTTTCTTCTTCAGCAGGCCGTTGATGAACGGCGTCCCCGGCGGCAAATGGTCGTTGAAGATGACCCGGCCGACCGTGGTCTGGATGAACTGGCGCTTCAGCGTCATCGGCACGGTGTGGATGACGTCCTGATTGTCGTACGCCGTGGTCAGGTCCACGACCTCGCCGGTATACCGGAGCTTGATGGGCGTGAGGATTTCAACTTCCCCGGCCTCCAGGGCCAGCACCGCTTCTTCAATGCGTCCAAAGGTGCGGCCTTCGCCTTTGGCGCCGGGCTTGGACTTGGTCAGGTAGTAGATGCCCAGGACCATATCCTGCGTCGGCACGGCCAGCGGCATCCCGTTGGCGGGTGAGAGCACATTGCCCGAGCTGAGCATCAGGACAGTGGCCTCGACCTGCGCCTCCGGCGAGAGCGGGATGTGCACGGCCATCTGGTCGCCGTCAAAGTCGGCATTGAACGCCGTGCACACCAGCGGGTGGATGCGGATGGCCTTGCCCTCCACTAGCGTGGGTTCAAAGGCCTGGATACCCAGGCGGTGCAGCGTAGGGGCGCGGTTGAGTAGCACCGGATGCTCGCGAATCACCTCTTCGAGGATGTCCCAGACGATGGAGTCCTGCTGCTCGACCATCTCCTTGGCCTGCTTGATGGTGGTGCAGTGGCCCGCGGCCTCCAGGCGGTGATAGATGAACGGCTTGAACAGCTCGAGGGCCATCTTCTTGGGCAGGCCGCACTGGTGCAGCCGCAGCTCCGGCCCCACCACGATGACGGAGCGGCCCGAATAGTCCACGCGCTTGCCGAGCAGGTTCTGGCGGAAGCGGCCCTGCTTGCCCTTCAGAGTGTCGGAGAGGGATTTCAGCGGCCGGTTATTGGCCCCGCGCAGCACGCGGCCGCGGCGGCCGTTGTCAAACAGGGCGTCCACGGCTTCCTGCAACATCCGCTTCTCGTTGCGCACAATGACGTCGGGGGCGTGCAATTCCATCAGCTTTTTCAGGCGGTTGTTGCGGTTGATGACCCGGCGGTACAAGTCATTCAGGTCCGAGGTTGCAAAGCGCCCGCCGTCGAGCGGCACGAGGGGACGCAGCTCCGGCGGCAGCACCGGGATTACGTCCAGGATCATCCACTCCGGCTTGTTCCCGCTCTTGCGGAAGGCTTCCATCACTCGCAGGCGCTTGGCGAACTTGATGCGCTTCTGGAGGCTGGGGTCGGCCTTCATCTTCTCGCGAAGCTGCCCGCCGAGCTTGTCCACGTCCACCTGCTTCAGCAGCTCTTTGATGGCCTCGGCGCCCATCCCGGCGCGGAACTGTCCGGGGAATTCCTTCTGAAGTTCGCGGTATTTTTCTTCCGTGAGCAGCTCTTTTTCCGTGATGCTGGCCACTTCGCCGGCGTCGAGGACCACGAACATCTCGAAATACAGGATGCGCTCGAGGTCGCGCATGGAGATGTCCAGCAGATAGCCGATGCGGCTGGGGAGCCCCTTGAAAAACCAGACGTGGCTGCACGGCGAGGCCAGCTCGATGTGTCCCAGGCGCTCGCGGCGCACCTTGCTGAGGGTAACTTCCACACCGCACTTGTCGCAGATGACTCCGCGGTGCTTCATGCGCTTGTACTTGCCGCAGAGGCACTCCCAGTCCGTGACCGGGCCGAAGATTTTCGCGCAGAACAGGCCGTCGCGCTCCGGCTTGAAGGTCCGGTAATTGATGGTCTCCGGCTTGGTCACTTCGCCGTGCGACCAGGAACGGATTTTCTCCGGGCTCGCCAGGCTGATGCGGATGGAGTCAAAATCGGCGATCAAGCTCGCTCGGTCGTAGGGACTGCTTCGATACAAGGTCATTCTCCTCTGCGCACGTCCATCCCTGGCTGTGCGAGAAAAAGTCCAAACGAAATTCTGCTGCCGTACCCGATAGCCTTCGTCACATCCTGCTGCGTGCCGCGAACACTTCCTCTCACCGCGCGGCTCAGGGTGTCGCGGCCTCCACCTGCGGCCGCTGCCGCTTCATCAGCTCGACGTCCAGGCACAGCGACTGCAGCTCGCGCACCAGCACGTTGAACGATTCCGGGACGCCGGGTTCAATCCCCGCCTCGCCCTTCACAATGGCCTCGTAAATCTTGGCCCGGCCGTACACATCGTCAGACTTCGCCGTCAGCAATTCCTGGAGGATGTGCGCGGCTCCGTATGCTTCCAGCGCCCAGACTTCCATTTCCCCGAATCGCTGGCCGCCGAACTGCGCCTTGCCGCCCAGCGGCTGCTGCGTAATCAGGGAATACGGGCCGATGCTGCGGGCGTGGATCTTGTCGTCCACCAGGTGCGAGAGCTTCAGCATGTAGATGTAGCCCACCGTCACCTTGCTGGCGAACAGATCGCCGGTCATGCCGTCGAACAGTTCTGTCTTCCCGGCTTCGGGGAGACCCGCCTTCTCGAGCAGCCGGCGAATCTCAACTTCGCGGGCGCCGTCGAAGACCGGCGTGGACACGGGGATGCCGTCCTGGAACCCGGCGGCGACTTCCAGCAACTGATCGTCGTCAATTTGCGAGAATGCCCGCCAGACCGCTGTCTGGCCGAAGACTTCCTTGAGCCATTTGCGCATGGCTTCGGCGCGCACGCGGTCGTCAAACATCCGGGCAATCTGCCGGCCCAGCTCCTTTGAGGCCCAGCCCAGGTGGGTTTCGAGAATCTGGCCCACGTTCATGCGCGAGGGGACGCCCAGCGGGTTCAGCACAATCTCCACGGGAGTGCCGTCGGGCAGATAGGGCATGTCTTCTTCTGGCACGATGCGCGCAATCACGCCCTTGTTGCCGTGGCGGCCGGCCATCTTGTCGCCTACGCTGAGCTTGCGCTTCATGGCGATGTACGCCTTGACCATCTTGATGACGCCCGGCGGCAGCTCGTCGCCCTTTTCGAGTTTTTCCTTGCGCTCCTTGGTGATCTTCTGGAGCACCTCGATCTGGCGCGAGGTCATTTCCTCGATTTCGTCAATGCGCTCGATCAGCAGGGGATCGCGGTCCGCCAGCTTCAGCCGCTTCAGGTTCCGGGTGTGCAGCTTTTCGATCATCTCCCGCGAGAGCACGGTTCCCTTGGTCAGCAGCCGCTTGTTGGTTTTTTCGTCGTGCAGGTCGGCCAGGAGTTTCTGCCCGCCCAGTAGCGCGGCGAGCCGCTTCAGGCGCTCGTCGTTGAGGATGCGCACCTCGTCGGAGAGGTTTTTCTCCAGCTTCTGTTTCTGCTCGGCCTCGATGGCCTGATGGCGTTCGTCCTTTTCCGCGCCTTTCCGGCAGAAGATTTTCACGTCCACCACGGTGCCTTCGATGCCCGGCGGGCAGTAGAGGGAGGCATCGCGGACATCCCCGGCCTTTTCGCCGAAGATGGCGCGCAGCAGCTTCTCTTCGGGAGTGAGCGTGGTCTCGCCCTTGGGGGTCACTTTCCCGACCAGGATGTCTCCCGGCTTGGCCGTGGCCCCGATGCGAATGACGCCGCTCTCATCCAGGTTGCGGAGGAATGTCTCGCTGATGTTGGGGATGTCGCGGGTGATTTCCTCGGGCCCCAGCTTGGTGTCGCGGGCCTCGATTTCGAACTCCTCGATGTGGATCGAGGTGTAGTAGTCCTCGCGCACCAGTTTTTCGCTCACCAGGATAGCGTCTTCAAAGTTGTAGCCGCGCCAGGGCAGGAATGCGACCAGGACGTTGCGGCCCAGGGCCAGCTCGCCGTGTTCGGTGCACGGGCCATCGGCCAGCACCTGACCCTGGCGCACCTTGTCGCCCGCGCGCACCAGAGGCTTCTGGTTGATGCAGGTGTTCTGGTTCGAGCGCTTGAACTTGGTGAGCGTGTAGATATCGGAGCCGACTTCGCGGCTGAGCACGCCGCTGTGGTCCGATTCCACGCGGACGATGATGCGCTCGCTGTCCACCTGGTCCACCACGCCGTCGCGGCGGCAGATGACCACGGCCCCGGAGTCGCGCGCGGTCACGCGCTCCATCCCGGTGCCCACCAGCGGGGCCTCGCCGTGGATGAGCGGCACGGCCTGGCGCTGCATGTTCGAGCCCATCAGGGCGCGGTTGGCGTCGTCGTTTTCCAGGAACGGGATCAGGCTGGCAGCCACGGATACCAGCTGCTTCGGCGACACGTCCACGTAATCCACTTCCTCGCGCTGCTTGAGCACGAAGTTGCCGGCCTGGCGGCAGTTCACCAGGTCCGTAGTGATGCGCCCGCGCTCGTCCACGGCCACGTTGGCCTGGGCGATGACGTAGCGGTCTTCCTCCCACGCGGAGAGGTAGAAGCAGTGCGGCTCGTAGGTGACGCGGCGGCGCTTGAGCTCTTCATTGACTGCCTCGACGGTGTCCCACTCGACTATCTGGCCAGCCTTGAATTCGCTGTCCCCGGCGTTGACGATTTGCACGTAGTCGGCGATGCGGCCGCTCTTCACCTTGCGGTAGGGCGACTCGATGAAGCCGAACTCGTTGATGCGCGCGAAGCAGGAGAGCGAACTGATGAGGCCGATGTTCGGGCCTTCCGGCGTCTCGATGGGACAGATACGGCCATAGTGCGTGGGGTGGACGTCGCGCACCTCGAACCCCGCGCGCTCGCGCGAAAGCCCGCCCGGGCCCAGCGCCGAGAGGCGGCGCTTATGGGTAATCTCGCTGAGCGGGTTGGTCTGGTCCATGAACTGGCTGAGCTGGCTGCTGCCGAAGAACTCGCGGATGGCCGCGGTGACCGGCTTGGCGTTCACCAGGTCATGCGGCATGGCCGTGGACATTTCCTGGTACACAGACATCTTTTCCTTGATGGCGCGCTCCATGCGCACCAGGCCGATGCGGAACTGGTTCTCGAGCAGTTCGCCCACGGCGCGCACGCGGCGGTTCCCGAGGTGGTCGATGTCGTCCAGGCTGCCGATGTTCTTGCGCAGCTTCAGCAGGTAGAGGATGGCGGCCACGAAATCGGGCTGGTCCAGCGTGCGCTTGTCGAGCGGCGTTTCCATCCCCAGCTTGATGTTGAATTTCAGGCGTCCGACTTTGCTGAAATCGTACTTCCGCGGGTCGAAAAACATCCCGTTGAACAGCGCCGTGGCCGTCTCCAGCGTGGGCGGGTCGCCCGGGCGCAGTTTCCGGTAGATTTCGATCAGGGCTTCCTTCGAGCTGCGGATGGTGTCCTTTTCCAGCGTGCGACTGAGGACGATGCCGGCGTCGTCGCGCTCCGGGAAGAAGATGTCCACTTCGGTGATGCCCGCCTGGGCCAGCGATTCCCAGGAATCGGGCAGCAGCGGGTGGTTGGATTCCAGCAGCACCTCGCCCGTCTGGCGGTTGACGACATCCGCCACGGCGTAGGCACCCTCGAGGTCCGCGGCGCCGACGCGCACCTGGGTCACGTGGGCCTTCACCAGCTCCTTGTACAGCGGTTCGGTGATGCGCTTGTGGGCGCCCACCAGGGTTTCGTCCTTGCGCGGGTGCTTGATCTCGTGCGCCAGCTTGCGGTCGATCAGCCCCGCGCTGGTCTGGAAATACAAGTCGCCTTCGCGGAGTGTGATGCGCTCGACGCGGTAGAAGGTGCGCAGGATTTCTTCGTTGGTCTTCAGCCCCAGCGCGCGCAGGAAGATCGAGCCCAGGAACTTGCGCTTGCGGTCGATGCGCACATACAGGATGTTCTTGGTGTCGTACTCGAACTCGACCCACGAGCCGCGGTAGGGGATGATCTTGCCCAGGAAATAGGTGCGGTTGTTAGCCGATTCGTAGAAGACCCCCGGCGAGCGGTGCAATTGGCTGACGATCACGCGCTCGGTCCCGTTGATGATGAACGTGCCGTTATCGGTCATCAGCGGGATATCGCCGAAGAATACTTCCTGCTCCTTGATATCGCGGATGGACTTGGCGCCGGTTTCGGGGTCCTTTTCGTAGATGGTCAGGCGGATGGTGACCTTGAGCGGCGCGGCGTAGGTCATCCCGCGCTCCTGGCACTCGTTGACGTCGTACTTCAATTGCAGCGCCACGGGGTCGCCACACTTCTGGCAGAACGTCGGCGTATTCTTGTTGAACGAGCCGCACTTCGCGCACAGCACGTCGCCGGTGCGGTAGGGATTGGTGACCACGGAAGCCCCGCAACTCCGGCAGGTTGCCCGGAGATGATGCAGGCCCTTCAGGTGGCCGCACTTGCATTCCCAGTTGCCGATCGAGTAGTCCACGAAGTCCAGTTGCGAGAGCCCGCGGAAATCCTGGATCGGGAACACCGACGTGAACACGGATTGCAGACCATTGTCTTCGCGCTCGCTGGGCAGCAGGTCCATCTGCAAGAAACGCTGGTAAGACTTCTTCTGCACCTCGATCAGGTTGGGGATGTCGATGGTGGCCTTGATCTTGGAGAAGTCCAGTCGCTCGCGCTCGCGGAAATGGTGGCCGTTCTGCATTCTGGTAACCTCGGTGTTTTGCCTCGCGCCAGTTCCGTGGAGCTGGCGATTGGGCCGGGCCATCCCGGCAGAATTCCCTGTGTACCAACCGGCAGTGCGGAACGCGATTTTCCGCACGGCCCGCGCCACTTCCCTCCGCAAGGAAGAGAAGAGCGCCGCGGGGGAACGAGTCCCCGGTAAACGACTCCGGGCTCAGCTGTGAAACTCGAGCCCGGGCCGCGCAGCGCTGCGTGGCGCCACGACCGGCCCGGCATATGGCCGATTACTTAATCTCGACCTTGGCGCCGGCCTCTTCGAACTTTTTCTTGATGGAGGCAGCCTCGTCTTTGTTCACGCCCTCTTTCACCGTCTTGGGCGCGCCATCCACCAGGTCCTTGGCCTCCTTCAGGCCCAGGCTGGTGACTTCACGGACGGCTTTGATCACGTTGATCTTGTTCCCGCCCACGTCCGTGAGCACCACCGCGAACTCGGTTTTCTCCTCGGCAGCGGCTGCGCCGCCCGCCGGGGCTGCGCCGCCGGCCACCACCATCGGGGCCGCAGCGGCCGCTGAGACGCCAAAGGTTTCCTCCATTTTCTTGACCAGGTCCGCTGCTTCCAGCAGCGTCAGGCCTTTTATGCTTTCCAGGATCGATTCCACTTTCGACATTGCCGTTTTCCTTTCTGTATTGCGTTCGAGTATGGGTTGCTGCGAAATCCTATTGCCCCGGCGACAGCCGGCGGGGCGCTACTGCACAAACTTGTTTTCCTTCACCGCCGCGTTCACCGTGACCGCCAGGTTGCGCGTCACCGCCGACATCGCCGACGCAATGCGCTGCGCCGGCGCCTGGAGCAGAAACATCATCTTGCTGATCAGCTCTTCCTTCGAGGGCAGGCTGGCAAGCTGCTTGATTTCTTCGATCGAGATGACGCGGCCTTCCACCATCCCGGCCTTGAACTGAAAGGCGGGCACGTCTTTGGCCACCCGGGTGAGCACTTTGGCCAGGGCCACGGGATCCGTGGCCGTGTAGGCGATGGAGTGCATCCCGGCCAGGCCCTTGAGCAGAGGCTCGGCGGGCGTACCCGCAGAGGCGCGCTCGGCGACGGTGTTCTTCACCACGCGGTAGTGGCCGCCGGAGGCTTCCACGGCGCGGCGCAGCTTGGTGTCCTGCTCCACGGTGATGCCCTGAAACGTGGTCAGGATCACGCTGGACACCTTGGCCAGTTCGGACTTGAGCCTTTCGGCTTCCCGCACTTTTTCACTGCGTTTCTTCATCGCCATTCTCCGTTTCAGAACTCGGCTCCCGGGACTCGCGTCGCAAGCTAGGCGGCCTCAGCGTGCGTGGCCTCGGCCTCGGCGATGGCCGAATCAATCAGGATGCCCGGGCCCATCGTCGAGGTCAGCGTTATTTTCTTCACGTACTTGCCCTTGGCAGCGGCCGGTTTGGCCTTGATGACAGCGGCAATCAGGGCCAGCGCGTTTTCCGCCAGCTTCGCGGCATCGAAACTGATCTTGCCGATCGAGGACTGGATGATGCCCGCTTTCTCGACCCGGAATTCCACCTTGCCGGCTTTCACTTCCTTCACTGCGCGGGCCACTTCAAATGTCACCGTGCCCGTTTTGGGGTTGGGCATGAGCCCGCGGGGGCCCAGCACTTTGCCCAGCCGCCCGGCGGACTTCATCATGTCCGGCGTGGCGATGACGGCGTCGAAATCCGTCCACCCTTCCTGGATTTTCTGGACCATGTCCTCGCCGCCGACGAAATCCGCGCCCGCTTCCTGCGCTTCGCGGACCTTTTCGCCGCCGGCTATCACCAGCACGCGCTTGGACTTTCCCAGGCCGTTGGGCAGCACGACCGTGCCGCGCACCACCTGGTCGCTGTGCTTGGGGTCCACGCCCAGGTTGAGCACCAGTTCGACAGTTTCGTCGAACTTGGCGAAGTGCACCTTTTTGAGCAGCTCCGCCGCTTCCTGCAATTTGTACGCGCGGGCCTCGACCTGCTTGCGCGCGTTGGTCATCTTCTTTCCCAATTTGCGGGGCATCGCTCTCTCCTTACCCTTCCACTTCCAGACCCATGTTGCGCGCCGTGCCCATCACCGTGCGCACTGCAGACTCCAGCTTCGATGTGTTCAGGTCCACCAGCTTGGCCTTGGCAATCTCCTCCACCTGCTTGCGGGTCACCTTGCCGACCTTGGTGCGGTTGGGCTCCGCGGATCCCTTGACGATGCCCGCCGCGCGCTTTAGCAGCTCCGAAGCCGGCGGAGTCTTGGTGATGAAGGTGAAGGTCCGGTCGCTATAGATGGTGACCAGCACCGGGATAATCATCCCCTCTGGCTCTTTGGCGGTCTTGGCGTTGAACTGCTTGCAGAAATCCATGATGTTCACGCCCTGCGGCCCCAGCGCCGTGCCCACCGGGGGCGCAGGCGTGGCCTTGGCTGCCGCCAATTGCAGTTTCACCATCGCTTGAACTTTTTTTGCCATTGCTGATTTCCTGCCTTTTCCCCTCGCTGGAACTGCCTAGCCCACCTTCTCCACCTGCGCGAAATCCAATTCCACGGGGGTGGAGCGCCCGAAGATGGTCACCGAAACTTTCAGCGTGCTGCGGTCGGCGTTGATGTCTTCGACCACGCCGGTGAAGCTGGCAAACGGCCCGTCCACAATTTTCACCTGCTCGTTGCGCTCAAACGTGAGCTTGGGTTTCGGACGGTCCGGGAACGCGGTGGCGCGGTGCAGGATGTTGTGCACCTCGTCCTCGGTGAGCGGCGAGGGCGTCTGCCCCATTCCCACAAACCCTGTCACGCGCGGCGTCGAGCGCACCACGTGCCAGGTGTAGTCATCCATGTCCATTTCCACCAGCACGTAGCCGGGATAGGTCATGCGCGCGGCGACCACTTTTTTTCCGCCGCGGACTTCCACCACGTCTTCGGTGGGGATCAGCACCTGGCCGATCTTGTCCTCCAGCCCGAACGCAGCCACACGGCTTTCCAGGCCTTCTTTCACCTTCTTCTCAAAGCCCGAATAGGTGTGGATGATGTACCACTGCTTCGCCATTCGCCGTCCTCAGAACTTCAGATTGAGCACCTGCTCGACCAGCCAGACAATCGCCCAGTCCACTCCGAAAAAGTACAACCCGAAAAAGAAAATCGTCAGGATGACGACCGTGGTGGTGGCCTTCACGTCGTCGCGGGTGGGCCACGTCACGCGGGTCATTTCCTGCCGCACTTCATGAAGAAACTGCCGGAACCGGGCCGGCGCGGTCTTGATCCGCTCCAGCCAGGCCGGGAGACGCCTGGATTCGCTGCCCGTGCCCTTCGCTTCGTCGCTCATCACTCGGACCGCCTGTGCCATCGTCCTGCTGCCTTCCCGGGGTCTGCGCTACCCGCCATCACCAATCTGGCAGGGGAGGAGGGATTCGAACCCCCACTCTCGGTTTTGGAGACCGATGGTCTACCGTTAAACCTACTCCCCTGACGATTTCGCCTCCGGCAAAATCGTCACCCTGAGGCCGCCCCCGGCGGCCGGAGGGTTCTGCCTTCGCCGGAAATCTTCAATCAGCTTCAGCTTCTTTTTCCGCCTCTATCCCTTTGGTTCTCGCTCTCGATTCCGGGCCACAGTGCGCTGCGCGCACGGCCGAATGCCATTGCTGCTGCTACTTCACTTCCTTATGGCCGGTGTGCTTCCGGCACGTATTGCAGAACTTGGAAGTTTCCATCCGGTCCGGATGCTTCTTCTTGTTCTTCGTAGTCGTATAGTTCCGGTTCTTGCACTCGGTGCACTGCAATGTGATGATTTCGCGCATCGTTCCCGTCCTTAAGGCTTCATCCCAAGTGTTTTCGCCTGGCCGGCGACAATATCGATTGCCATTACAAAGTCCCACCGCACCAACACAAGGTGGGGTCCGTCCGGACGCTCAGCACGAATCCATAAGCCCAACTCGTCGGTATCTTGCACATACATCGTTGCCGCAGGTTTTTCGCCGACCGTAACCGCAAGTGCTTGAAGCACTTTCTTTCCTGCCTCGTTGAGCACAACGGACACAGTCTGCTGGGCGAACCACACCTAGTGCACTCCACTCGATAGCGCGAGTTCCACAACTCTTAGGAAGCTCGCTTCGGCATCCCTCGAGCCACTGTCGAACAAATCGTCAACGAGATTCTCATCGACTCGAAAAGGAATCTCAGTTTCGCCAATCCTCGCCATGACCTCGAACCGCCCCTCCCAGGTGTTCAGCAGCACTTCCTCAATTCGCGCGGCTGGAAATCGCTTTTGCACGTCAGCATCTATGAGCTTCGCCAATCGTTCGGTCTTGGCGAGGAGTTTCTCCATCGTCCGCTGACCAGCATATGCACTGCGCGCGTAGTCTTCTTCAGAGATACCGAGTTGCTGTGCCGTCAGCTTTTGTGCGGGGCTCAATGGCGGCAACTGCGCCGTGGGCAAAACTCGGACAGCCTCCCAATCGGTCAGTCTCGCCCTTGTCCCATTCACTGAAATACGCAAGGTCACACCTACTCGAGTATCTCCGTGACCGCGCCGGCGCCGACGGTGTGTCCGCCTTCGCGGATGGCGAACCGCAGACCCTTCTCCAGCGCCACCGGCGTGATCAGGCTGATCTCCATACTCACGTTGTCCCCTGGCATCACCATCTCCACCC
>Ga0247727_10008450_pt1 | contig 19115 bp, 17 predicted proteins | sample WisWelCaveWW1625_FD_202498 | JGI IMG/M metagenome (GOLD analysis project Ga0247727, IMG submission 202498) | Biofilm microbial communities from Wishing Well Cave, Virginia, United States - WW16-25 | ecosystem: Environmental > Aquatic > Deep subsurface > Groundwater > Cave microbial mat | place... | reverse complement strand
GCATGCGCGTCGTCGACGTCTGGGAGACGAAGGAGAAATTCGAGAGTTTCGCGCAAGAGCAGATCGGGCCCTACTCCAAGGAAGTCGGCATCGAAGGCGAGCCGGAGACGCGCTTCTACGACGTCCATAACTATCTGACGGCCAGTTAGCCGGACCGTTGATGTGTGATTCGCGGTCCGTGGGGAGTACGTAGCTCGCGCACACCCCGGGTAGAGTCGCGCGATGGACGAGCTCGAGGGCGGGATCAAGCGCATCACGCTGCCGCTGCCGACACGGCCCGGGCACGTCCACGCGTACCTGCTTCCCGGCGAGGCGGGTTGGACGCTCGTGGACACGGGCGTCGGCCTCCCGGATGCGAAGGAGACCTGGGCCGCCGCGCTGGAGGAGGCGGGCGGCCGTGTCGCGACGATCTTCGTCACGCACTTCCACCCCGACCACGTGGGCGCGGCCGCCGACCTCCACGAGCTGACCGGCGCACCGGTGTACCAGGGAGTCCTCGACTACGCGCAGTGCGAGCTCGTCTGGGGGAATCCGGCCTGGTCGGAGCGGCTCCTCGACTGGTTCCACCACCACGGGACGCCCGACGACGTCACCGCGGAGCTCGTCGGCCAGAGCTCGGTGTATCGCCCTTTCATCCGCTACCAGCGCGATCCCATCCTCGTCGAGGCCGGCGAGCGCGTGGATGGCTGGGAGCTCGTCGCAGCACCCGGGCATGCCGACGGCCAGCTCTGCCTGCTCAAGGAGGACATCCTCATCGCGGCCGACCATCTGCTGGGTCGAATCACGCCGACCGTCGGGCTCTGGCCGGCAAGCCGGGCCGACCCGCTCGGCGACTACCTCGCGGCCCTCGACCGGACGATCGAGCTTGCCCCGAGGATCGCGCTCCCCGGGCATGGCGATCCGATCGAGGATCCAGCTGGTCGCGCGCGAGAGCTCAAAGAGCACCATCGGCTCAGGCTCGAGGAGACCGTCGCCGCGCTCGGGACCGACCCCAGAACGGGCTACGAGCTCTCGTTCGACCTCTTCGGGGCGAGTCTCCAGCCGGCCGGACGCCGCTTCGCCGTCGCCGAGACGCTCTCGCACGCAGAGCGGCTCGTGCGCGCTGGATCGGCCCGTCGCCACGAGGACGGCGGGACCGTTACCTATACTGCGGCCTGATCGATGGTGGACGACCTCCCGCCTAGTATCAGCGCCCCGTCCGGGGCGTGAGCACTCCTCTGCGTATCGTCGTCGTTCTTCTCCTGGTGGCGGGGAACGCGATCTTCGTGGCGGCCGAGTACGCCCTCGTCACCGGGCGGCGTTCGCGGCTGGAGGAGCGCGCGGAACGAGGGGGCCGTGGCGCGAAGACTGCGCTGCGCCTGATGGACGACCCCGTGCGGTTCATCTCCACTGTGCAGGTCGGGATCACTATCTCCGCCATCCTGCTCGGCGCGATCGGCGAGCCGCTGCTCTCAGGGCTGATGGAGCCGCCGCTCTCGACAACGGTCTCGTTCCTGATCGCCTTCGCGATCCTCACCTACCTCTCCGTCGTTCTCGGCGAGCTCGTGCCGAAGGCCGTCGCGCTCCAGCGGGCCGAGATGCTCGCGGTTGCTCTCGCGGTGCCGCTCGACTTCCTCGCCAGGATCGTGCATCCGCTCGTGTGGCTCCTGCAGGTCTCCGCGAACGCCGTCTTGCGTGTCCTGCGGGTGAAGCCTGCTCCCGCGGGGATGATCGCGTACACGCGCGAGGACATCCGCCATTCGGTCGCGGCAGCCGAAGACGTGGGTGAGTTCCAGGAGGCCGAGGAGGAGATGCTCTACAAGGTCTTCGACTTCGCCTCGAAGGAGGTGTCCGCGGTCATGGTTCCGCGGCCGGAGGTCGTGGGTATCTCCGCCGACATGCCTCCCGAGGAAGCCCTCCGCGCCGTCGTCGACTCGCCGTTCACGCGCTACCCGGTCTACCGCGGCTCGCTCGACGACGTGGTCGGAATCCTCCACGTGCGCGACCTCTTCGGCGCGATCCACGACCTCGGCCTCGCGGCGGTTGAGCTCGAGTCGATCGTACGACCGGCGTACGTCGTACCCGAGACGAAGGACCTCGCGGCGCTCCTCGCCGACTTTCGGCGGGAGAAGCAGCACCTGGCGATCGTCGTCGACGAGTACGGAGACATGGAGGGGATCGTCACGCTCGAGGACCTGCTCGAGGAGATCGTCGGCGACATCGAGGACGAGTTCGACCTCCCGGACACCTCGATCGAGCGGATCGACGAGACGCACATCCGCATCGAGGGCACATACACGATCGACGATTTCAACGAGGAGTTCGGCACGGAGCTCGAGCAAGAGGACTACAAGACGATGGCCGGGCTCGTCTTCGGCGAGCTCGGTCGTGCGCCTGAGGTCGGCGACGAGGTGCGAACGGACGGCCTCTGCCTCAGCGTCGTCGAAGTCGAGGGCTCGCGAATCATGAAGATCGAGGTCGAGTTCGGCGTCGGCGAGACGCCGACCGACGAGCCCGCAGCCGCGTAGCTTTCCTGCGTGACCTCGGGAAGCCGAAGCCGCTCCGCGTTTCGGCACCGCGACTTCGCCCTGTTCTGGGCGGCGTTGGTCACGGAGGCCTTCTCGCTCCAGATGGCGTTCGTCGCCATCGGCTGGCAGGTCTATTCCGTTCGCGAGAACCCGCTCGACCTCGGGCTCGTTGGGCTCGCGGAGTTCCTCCCCCTCCTGCTGCTCGCGCTACCCGCGGGGCACCTCGCCGATCGCGTTCCGCGCAGGAACCTCCTCGCGGTCATGGTGTCACTCAACGTCGTCGTCCTAGCGGGCCTGCTGGGGGTCACGATCGAGGGCGCCGATCGTGTCTGGCCGTTCTTCGCCCTTGCCTTCGTGCAAGGGATCGGGAGCGCGATCGGGGCTCCTGCCGGACGAGCCCTGACGCCTTCACTCGTGCCCCGGGAGATCCTCGTGAGCGCCCTCGCGCACCGCTCGATCGCGTTCCAGGGGTCGGGGGTCCTAGGACCGGCTGTCGGCGGGATTCTCTTCGCGATCCGGGCGGAGCTCGTCTACGTGGTTGCGATCGGCCTCTCGCTCGTCGCTCTCGCCTGCGTTCTCGCTCTTGGTAGCGGACGCGTTCCAGCCGCAGAAGGTGTCGTCGGCCTCGACGAGGTGCTGGCCGGCGTTCGCCTCATCCGCCGGACCAACGTCCTGCTGGGCGCGATCTCGCTCGACCTCTTCGCCGTGCTCCTCGGCGGCGCGGTCGCCCTGCTCCCGATCTTCGCGAAGGACATCCTCGACGTGGGGCCGACCGGATTGGGTTTTCTTCGCGCATCGCCGGCGGTCGGCTCGTTGTGCGCCGCGCTCGTGATCGCGCGCCGCCCGATTCAACGCCGCGCGGGGCCGACGCTGTTCGTGGTCGTGGCCGGCTTCGGCGTGTGTATGGTCGCGTTCGGGCTCTCGCGCACGATGTGGCTCTCGATGCTGGCGCTCGCCCTCGGAGCCGGGTTTGACACGGTGAGCGTCGTGTTGCGGTCGACGATCCTCCCACTCGTCACCCCGGACGAGCTTCGCGGCAGGGTGACTGCCGTCGAGATGGTCTTCATCAGCGGGTCGAACGAGCTCGGCGCGTTCGAGTCGGGTGTCGCCGCGGCGCTCATCGGCGCGGTCCCGGCGGTCGTGCTCGGTGGGGTGGCGACGATCGTTGTGGCAGGCGTCTGGTGGAAACTGTTCCCGTCGCTCGCGCGCGTCGACCGGCTGGACGACCTGCGGCCTGTTGCGGCCGAGCCAGTGTGATAGATGCGACGGTTGATTCGCCCGTAGGCGGCATGCACCATGCGTGTATCCGAGGCGTGATGGGAATGACGTGTCATGCCGGAGCGCTCGCACTCGCTCTGGTGCTCATGGTCGTCCCCGCCGGTGCCTCTGGACGAGCAGGCGAGGACGGCCCGCTCCTGGTCAACCCTCTCGGCCCCCACACCGAGACCCTCCATGTTGTGCTCGGTTCAGGTGATCGTCCGATAGCGAAGGTGACCCTCGAGGCGCCGCGGAGGTACGCGCTGAGGCTCGACCGGCGAGTAGGGACGCAGCTCGGCTCCATGAACATCTTCATGCGGCGGCTCGACCGGGGATCGGTGGTGGTGGCCGGAGGTCCGGTGCGCGTCGACGATCCAGCTCGCTACGCATCCGATCCCCATGCGCAGGCATGCGCCCCAGGACGCCACGCTGCCGTGTGGAGCGCAAAGGTCGCCACACTCGGGTTGCCGCGGCTCCCGATCTTCGTCGATCCGGCACCATCGGACAGCGGTTCCGGCATGACGCTGCGCTTTTGCCCGATTTGGCGAGCCGGCGCCGGTTTTCGCGTGGCGGCCGAGTCCATGAACTTCTGGGTAACAGGCGGTCACAGGACCGTCGCGACACGGGGCCGGAACACGTGGAGCGCGTTCGTGAGCCCGCCGGGCGCGTCGCTCGAGCCTGACGAGTCCACGACGTTCGAGCTGAGGGCACTCGAGCCGTTCCCGTACACGGTGACCCTACGTGCGCGTCACGTGCCTGCGAAGCAGCTCGTCTTGTTGAGCGGGCGTGTGACCGCGGCGGGCGAGGCGGTTCGCCGGGCCAAGGTCAGCTTCCTTGTGTTTCCGAACTCGGGACCGATTCGGTCTGTCGGACCCGCTAGGACGAATGCCTCCGGCCAGTACACACTTCGGACTCGCATCAAGGAGACCACCACCTACCTCGCGCACGTCGACCCTCTCCTGCGCTCGTGTACCGCCGCCTCGACCGCTCCAGCAGGCTGCACCAGCGAGACCGTCTCTTCGCCCGAGGACGTTGCGATCCGCATTCGCGTGCAGACTCGTTGAGTTTCTTCGCCGCACACGCTCTCGGACGAATCACGCCTCGCCGCAGCCCGTTCAGCCAGTGCCCGTCAGATGGGTGTGGCGTTAAGACCGCGTGACACGCTAGCGACGCGCAGTCGCTTGCAACCGGCCTGCCGGCACTGCTCGCATCGAGGCATCGACGAGCTCGATCGGGTGGAGTGCCGGCAGCGGCCGCTCGACGCGACGGAGTGCCTGTGAGACCTGGACCAGGCACCCCGGATTGGCGCTCGCGTAGGCCTGCGCGCCCGTGGCGAGCACGTGTCCGGCCTTGCGGTCGCCGAGCTCGCGTGCCGCGTCGGCCTGCGTGACGTTGTAGATGCCGGCTGAGCCGCAACAGAGATCCTGCTCGGCTGGCTCGACGACCTCGAGGCCGGGGATGCGTGTCAACGAGGTGAGCGACGCGAGCGGAAGCCGCTGCGCGTGGCGGAGGTGACACGAGTCCTGCAGCGCCACCTTTATGGGCAGCGGATGGCGGGCTGCCCGAGGCGAGACGTCCGGGAGCAGTTCGCCCACGTCGCGGACTCTGGCCGAGAACTCGTCCGCGCGCTCGTCGCCGAGGAGCCAGCCGAGCTCCTTCAGGTGCGATCCGCAGCCGGATGAGTTCACGACGACGAGGTCGACGTCCTCGAAGGCGTCGATCAGCCGGCGCGCAAACGCCTTCCCTTCTTCGAGCCTGCCTGCGTGCACGGAAAGCGCGCCGCAGCACCCCTGCGGCGGCGCGACGACCTCGAAGCCGTCGGCAGCGAGGACGCGTGCAGTCGCTGCGTTGACGTCTGGAAACACAGCACGCTGCACGCAGCCGGTGAGGAGGCCAACGCGAGCGAGCACTGGGCCTGAAGCGGGAGTAACCGGCGGGACAGCGCCCTTTCCACGCCACCGCGGGGCGATCTCGACGAGCGGCCGGAAGCGCTTCGGCATCGGCGCGATCCGCCCTAGCGGGGCGAGCCTGAGCGCCGCTCGCATGCGGCCGGGATACGGGAGGACGCGGAACAAGAGACCTCGCATGAGACGATCGCCGAACGGGCGGTCGTACTCCTGCTCGACGGCGGCACGGGTGCTCTCGATGAGGCGGTCGTAGCGAACGCCGGATGGACACGAGCTCACGCACGCCATGCAGCCGAGGCAGCGATCGAAGTGCATGGTGACGGTCGAGTTGAGCGTGACCGTGCCATCGAGTCGGGCGTCCATCAGGTGGATGCGGCCGCGCGGGGAGTCCATCTCCTCGCTCCAAAGGACGTACGTCGGGCACGTTGGCAGGCAGAAGCCGCAGTGCACGCAGTCCGAGGTGAGCTCGCGGATCATGCGGCGAACACTCCGCGCGGATCCAGCCCCAGCTCGATCCTTCGGACAAGCTCGCGAACTCTCTCGGCGGCCTCGGGACTTTGTGGATCTGAGCCATTTGGCCGCTCTTCGCCTGCGTATGCGAACCCCGCTGCGGGCCGGACGATCGCTTCGGAGAGCCGAGAGAGCATCTCGCTCAAGCCGCCTGGCTCGAAGCGGATGCGTCCGAGTGCGCCGGCCTGCCGCACGCGAGACTCGCTCCAGACCTCGGAGCCGACCTCCGAGCCTCCGACGAGCGCTCGCGCCGCGCTGAGTTGGGCTTCGACGGCACGCTCAGAGCCCTCGAAGAGGACGGCGACGCGGCCGGGATGGAGGACGTCGAGCGCGCTCGGCTGGAGCTGCGAGCGGAGAAGTCGTGCCGCAGCGGAGGCGGCGTCCTCCGTCTCGACGACCAAGGTTCGCGCGGCCTTCGGCAGCGGGTGCAGACGGAAGCTCGCGCGGGCGATGAGCGCAAGTCGCCCCCGAGAACCGCATACGAGCCGGGCGAGGTCGAAGCCGGCGACGTTCTTCACGACCTTGCCGCCGGCATTCGCGACCGTTCCGTCCGCGAGCACGAGCGTGACGCCGAGGATCTGGTCGCGAGGTGCTCCGAAGCGGTGGCGGAGCGGTCCGGAGACGTTCTCTGCGAGCAGTGCGCCAATCGTCGGGTCGCCGGGCGGATCGAGCGAGAGGCGCTGGCCGCTCTTGCCCAGGGCGGCGTTGAGATCAGAGAGCCGAATTCCCGCCTCGACCGTGCACGTGAGGTCGCCGGTCTCGTGCTCGAGGATCCGATCGAGCCCCTCGGTAGTCAGGTCGCTCCCGATCCGCAAGCTCCGTCCCTCGGCGTGCGCTGCCGCGAGGAGCGCCGACGCCTCCTCGACGCTAGAGACGCTCGGCAACGCCGATCCTCTCGAGCGCATGAACGCGGTACGGGCCCGGGACCTCGCCGCAGAGCCGCGGCGTCGGGATCACCTTGCCGGGGTTGCAGAGCCCCTGCGGATCGAACGCGCGGCGGAACCGCTCGAACGTCTGGAGGTCGCGCTCCGAGAACATGCGCGGCATCGAGCAGGCCTTGTCCATCCCAACGCCGTGCTCACCCGTGAGCGAGCCGCCGGCGTCGAGGCAGGCGTCGAGTATGGCCTCGGCGAGTTCGCGCGCGGCGTCCGTCTCGCCCGCCTCGGCGTCGTAGAGGACGAGCGGGTGGAGGTTGCCGTCGCCCGCGTGGAAGACGTTGCCGACGCGCAGTCCGTGGACTGCCGAGAGCGCTTCGATCTGTCGGAGCACCTCGGGGAGGCACGTCCGCGGGACCACACCGTCCTGGACGTAGTAGTCGGTTGCGATCCGGCCCATGGCGGCGAACGCCGACTTGCGCCCTTTCCAGAGGAGCGCGCGGTCGGCCTCGTCGGCGGCGGTGCGGAGCTCGAAGGCGCCGCACTCCGCACAGATCCGCTCGACCTCGGCGACGTCGTCTTCGACCTGCTCGAGGACGCCGTCGAGCTCGACGAGGAGCACCGCGCCTGCACCCTCAGGGTATCCCGGCGAGACGGCGAGCTCGGCCGCCTCGATCGTGAGGCGGTCCATCATCTCGATGGCGGACGGCAGGATTCCCGCTGCCACGATCCCGGAGACGGCGGCTCCCGCAGCGTCCATGGAGTAGAAGCCGGCGAGGAGCGTGCGCACGACCTGCGGCGCACGGACGATGCGAAGCGTGATCTGCGTCACGATCCCGAGCGTCCCCTCGGAGCCGACAATGACGCCGATCAGGTCGGGACCGTCTGGGTCGAGCGCCTTCCCGCCGAGCTCGACCACCTCTCCGTCGGGCAATACGAGCATCAGCCCGGTGACGTGGTGAACCGTGAAGCCGTGCTTGAGGCAATGGGCGCCGCCCGAGTTCTCGGCGACGTTGCCGCCGATCGTGCAGACCTGCTGACTCGACGGATCGGGCGCGTAGAAGAAGCCCTCCGCCGCAACGGCTCGCGTGACGTCGAGGTTCGTCACGCCGGGCTCGACGACGACGCGCTGACTGGCCATGTCGACCTCGAGGATCCGATTCATGCGCGCGAGCGAGACGACGACGCCTCCCGCTATCGGGGTCGCGCCGCCCGACAGCCCGGTACCGGCTCCACGCGCGACGAACGGCACGCGCTCGCGTGAGCATGCGCGCAGCACCGTCTGCACCTCATCGGTCGAGCCAGGGAGGACGACCAGCTCCGGGATCGCACGGTGCCCGGTGAGCCCGTCGCACTCGTACACACGGAGCTGCTCGGGCTCTGTGATCACGTGCTCTACGCCGAGCGCCTCCTGCAGTTCAGAGACGAACGAGGCTGAGAGGCCCATGCAGCCACTATAAGGTTGCCCCGTGCTCCCCATCGAGCGTCCCGGGAAGATCGTCTGCGTTGGCCTGAACTACCGCGACCATGCGGAAGAGCAGGGTGTCGAGCTCCCGAAGGAGCCGCTCCTCTTCGCCAAGTGGCCGACGTCGCTCATCGGACCGGGCGAGGCGATCGTCATCCCGCCGATCGTCACGAAGGCCGACTACGAGGCCGAGCTCGGCGTCGTCATCGGTGCGCGCGCGAAGAACGTATCGAAGGAGAACGCGTTCGAGGTCGTGCGCGGGTACCTCTGCGCGAACGATGTCAGCGCGCGCGACCTTCAGTTCTCCGACGGGCAGTGGACGCGCGGGAAGTCACCGGACACGTTCTGCCCGGTCGGGTCGCTGGTGGCGCGGGACGAGGTTTCTGACCCACACGACCTGCGGATCCGCGCGATCGTGAGTGGCGAGGTGCTCCAGGACTCGACCACGGCGAACCTCATCTTCGGGATCGACGAAGTGATCAGCTACGCGTCACAGACGACGACGCTCGAGCCGGGTGACCTGATCCTCACGGGAACGCCCGCTGGGGTCGGTGTCTTCCGGGATCCGCAGCGGCTTCTCCAGCCGGGAGACGAGGTGACGATCGAGATCGAAGGGATCGGCTCGCTGACGAACCCGGTCGTCGCCGGCTGAGCACTACGCGCCGCGGGCGCGAAAGTGCTCGATGGTCTGGCGCACGCCGTCGGCGAGAGGCGTCCGCGGCAGCGGGCCGACGAGGCGCTCGAGCAGTTTGCCCTGGAGCGACTCCGGGAACGGAAGCTGTCCCTCCTCCCACATGATCTTTCCTGCGACCTCGGGCACCGCGCCCTCGATCTCCGAGACGACCTCATCCATCGTGGACGGTTCCCCCGGAAAGTTCACGACGTGTGCGTCGTCCGATGCGGCGCGGGCGGCGAGCGCGAACGCGCGCCCGACGTCCGGAGCGAAGTCGTACTGCGCGGTTCCTCCGTAGGCGATCTCGTAGCTCTCGCCTCGCGCCGCGGCCGCCATCGCGAGGGACGGTCCCGATGTCAGGCCCTGATCTCTCCCCGGGCCGTAGACGACGTACGGTCGGATTCCGATCGAGGGCACGTCCTCGTCGTGCCAGAAGATGCGAGCCGTGCCCTCGTTTGCGAGCTTGTAGACGCCGTAGAGCGTCGACGGCGACGAGCCGCCGGACTCGGGAGCGGGGTTGGGATCCGTTGGGTTGTAGACGGCCGTCGAGCTCGCGTACGCGAGACCGGCGATTCGCTGGCGCCGGGCCTTCACCGCCTCGAAGACGACGACGGTGCCGAACACGTTGACGTGGGCCCCGCGCGCCGGGTCGGCCCGGCAGAAGGGCACCTGCAGCGCGGCGAGGTGGACGACGTGTGTGACCTCGTGCTCGTCGAGTGCACGGCCCAACGCCTCACCGTCCGTGACGTCGCCCTCGATGAGAGTGACGCGCGTGCGCTCCTCCTCGTCGAGCACAAGTCTGAGCCGCGCGTCGTCGCCGCCCAGGTCGTAGCCGACCGGCTCCTCTCCGAGCTCGAGGAGGGCCTTGAGCGTCCACGCGCCGAGGCAGCCGAGCGCTCCGGTGACGAGCGTCCGCTCGCGTGCCATGGGCATTCTGGGGTCTGGCTTAAGCCAGACCCCAGCCTCTCCTCTCGAGCTCAGGCAAGCGGCGCGTCCTGGTACACGGTGACCATTTCCGTGTAGAACTCGATTGCGGCGCGCCCTTGCTCGTGCGGGCCCCAGCCGGAGCCCTTTATCCCGCCGAAGGGAACGTGGACATCGGCGCCCGCGGTCTGCGAGTTGACGTGGATGATTCCTGCGCCGATCTCGCTCGTGAAGTGCTGGACCGCGTTGAGGTCGCGGGTGAAGATCGCCGCCGAGAGGCCGAAGCGCACGGCGTTCGCTCGTTCGATGGCCTCGTCGAGCGTCGAGTAGCGGTAGAGCGACGTCACGGGGCCGAAGACCTCTTCGCAGGAGAGCTCGGCATCGTCCGCGAGGCCCTCGAACACGGTCGGAGCGATGAGGTACCCGCCATCGTCGGCCCGCTCACCGCCTGCGAGCATCGTGCCTCCGTCCGCTCGCGCACGCTCGATCGCGCCCAGGATCTCCTCCATCGCGCCCTCGTTCACGACAGGACCGACTTCGGTCTCCGGATTCGCCGGATCTCCCACCTTCCCGGCGCTGACGCGCGCCAGCAACTTCTCGCGGAACTCGTCGTAGACGTCCTCTTGCACCAGGATCCGCCTCGTCGCCGTGCACTTCTGACCCGCTGACCAGAACGCGCCCGCGTAGGTGGCCTCGACCGCGCGGTCGAGCTCCGCATCTGCGGCGACGATCAGCGGGTTGTGGCCGCCGAGCTCGAGCTGGACCCGGCAGTCGCGCGCAGTCGCCTCCTCGCGGACAGAGCGACCAACAGGAACTGACCCGGTGAACGAGATCGCGCGGACGCCGGGGTTCGAGACGATCTCGGCGCCGACCTTCGATCCGGCACCCGTGAGCACGTTGAGCACGCCCGGCGGAAGGCCCGCCTCGGCGAAGCACTCGGCGACGTGAAGTCCGGTGCGCGGCGCCTCGTAGCCCAGCTTGAGCACGACCGTGTTCCCGTAGATGAGCGCCGGCGCGAGCTTCCACACCGGGATCGCGATCGGGAAGTTCCAGGGCGTGATCAGGCCGACAACGCCGAGCGGCCGGCGGAGTGTGTACAGACGCTGGTTCGGCACCGACGGCTCGTACATCTCGCCCGCGGGCCTGAACGCCTCGCCCGCCGCGTAGCGAAGAATGACGGCCGCTCGCATCGCTTCCATACGCGCCTCGCGGAGCGGCTTGCCCATCTCGGCAGTCATGTCCTGGGCGATCTGCTCGGCACGAGCCTCGATCGCGACGGCGGCCTTGGTGAAGAACCCCGCGCGAGTGGGCGCTGGAAGCGCTCTCCACGCGGGAAACGCGTCGTGCGCCGCTTCGATAGCGGCACGCGCGTCCTCGGCGTCGGACGCCGGGTACACACCCACCACCTGCGACGGCCGCCAGGGGCTCCGCTTCTCGTACGTCTCGCCCCCCGCGCTCTCGCGCCATTCGCCGCCGATGTAGTTGCGGGCGGTTGTGCCCGTGAGTGTCTCAGTCATTGGGAACCGTTCCTTTCGATCAGCTCAGAGGCACGGACAACGGGATTGACGAGCGTGCCGATCTCGGGCACGTGGATCTCGACGAAGTGGCCGGCGCGAAGGCTGAAGCTGTCGGGCGGGACGAGCCCGGTGCCCGTCAAGAGGACGCTGCCGGCCGGCACGGGGTTGTCCAGAAGCAGCCATTTGACGAGCTCGCTGTACGAGCGCCGCATGTTCGCCGTGGACGTCTCGCCCTCGAAGACCATTTGCCCGTACTCGTCTGTGACGCGCATGCGGATGCGGAGCGACGCGTCGAGGTGCTCCGGGACGTAGATCGCCGGGCCGATCGCACACGCACCTGCGTAGATCTTCGCCTGGGGGAGGTAGAGGGGGTTCGCGCCCTCGATGTCGCGGGAGGAGACGTCGTTCCCGATCGTGAGTCCGGCGATCTTTCCGTGCTCACCGAGGACGACGCCGATCTCGGGCTCCGGGACGTTCCAGGAGGAGTCGTCGCGGATCCCTACGGGCTTACCGGGCCCGACCGTGCGCCGTCCGGCTGCGTCCTTGAGGAAGAGCTCCGGGCGGGGCGCGTCGTACACGAGCGTGTACACGTCGCTGGCAGCGCTCTCCTCGACGCGCGCGTCCCGGGAGCGCTCGTAGGTGACGCCTGCGCACCAGACCTCGGGTGCGGCGATGGGTGCAAGCAGCTCGTACGACTCGGCCAGGGCGACGGTCACGGGATCCAACAGCTCGATCTTCTTGCCGCCCTGGGTGACGACGTGCCCGCCGTCGATCCGGCCGCGCTCGACCCCGTCTGGCCCGCGAAACCGGACGTACCGCATCAGGCCACTAGTAAACGGCTCGCCCGCCGGAGATGTCGTAGGTCGCGCCCGTGGAGAACGAGCACTCCTCGCTCGCCAGCCAGCAGACGAGGGCGGCGACCTCGTCCGGGCGGCCCATGCGCCCCATGGGGATACGCTCGACCATGTAGTCGATGTGCTCCTGCGAGATCCCCTCGAGGATCGGCGTCTCGATCACAGCCGGCGCGACGCAATTGACGAGGACACCCGTTCGCGCGAGATCCTTGCCAATCGCCTTCGTCATCCCGATGACTGCCGCCTTCGCCGCCGAATAGGCACTTGCCATCGGGTTGCCTTCCTTGCCGGCGATCGAGGCGACGTTGACGATGCGCCCGTAACCGCGCTCGACCATCCCGGGAATGACCGCGCGATTGCAGTAGAAGACGCCGTCTGCGTCGATCCCCAGCACCCGCCGCCACTCCTCGTCCGTCACCTCGACGGTCCGGAGCGATTCGCCCGGCACGCCTGCGGAGCAGACCAGGACGTCGATCGGGCCCAGCTCCTGCTCTGTCCGCGCGACAGCCGCGTTGACATCCGCAGAGCGGGAAACGTCCCCGGCGATCGCGAGGACTCCTTCGGGAGCCTCGGTGTGCAGGTCGAGCGAGGCCACGCGCGCGCCTTCGGCCAGGAGTCGCGTCGCGACCCCCTCGCCGACGCCGCTGGCGCCACCGGTGACGAGTGCGACGCGGCCGGAGAATCGAGAGTCGTTGCCCATGGTCGAGGCGCAAGCTTAGAGTCTGGGACCGTGAGCAACGTCCGCCTCCGGCTCCCGTTCGCGGGGGGAACCATGTTCCCCCCGCGAGCCCCCTTCTTTTTGACATCGCGGGGAACCTTCCGGTTCCCCACACCCCTCCACGCTCATAGGCCGGAGACCGGCCTATGAGCTTTGATCCGAAGCGCGACTACCCCCTCGGCACCAAGCGCCCCGACCTCGTGTCGACGCCCGCGGGCCGCCCACTCGCCGACGTGACCCTTGGTGCTCTTCGCGCCGGCGCGATCGGCGCGGACGAGATCCGGGCGACGCCGGAGACGCTCCGGATGCAGGCTCGAGTCGCACTCGCCGCGGGGCGCTCTCAGCTCGCGGAGAACCTCGAGCGGGCGGCGGAGCTCGCGGACGTCCCCGACGACCTCCTGCTCGCGGCGTACACGGCGCTGCGGCCCGGCAGGGCGACGGCCGCCGAGCTCGAGGAGTGGGCGGCGCGCCTCGAGAGCTACGGTGCGACGAAGACGGCGGAGTTCGTACGCGAAGCGTGTGCCGCCTATTCGGATCGAGGGCTGCTAGCCGATGGGTAGCAAACGCTTCGCCTCACGCGACAGACGGGAGCTCCACCGCGAGCGGCTCGTCTCGCCGTTCCCCGAGCTCGGTCTGGTGGCGGCGAACGGGCCGAACGATCCGATCCCAGAGCTGGTCGTCGTGGACGGCATCGTCACCCGCATGGACGGCAACGACGCCGCCGAGTTCGACGTCATCGATCGCTTCGTCGTCGCGCATGGGCTCGATCTCGGCGTCGCCGAAGAAGCGATGGCACGAGACGACGTCGAGCTCGCGAGCATGCTCGTGGACGTCAACGTGCCGCGCGCCGAGCTCGTGCGGCTCTCGCGCGGCCTCACCCCGGCGAAGCTCGCGCGCGTGATCGGCCTGCTCGATCCCGTGGAGCTCATGCTCGCCTTGAAGAAGCTTCGCGCGCGGCGTGCTCCCGGGAACCAGGCGCACGTGACGAACCTCAAGGAGAGCCCGGGGCTCCTCGCCGCCGACGCCGCGGAGGCTGCACGGCGTGGCTTCGCGGAGCTGGAGACGACGGTCGGCGTCGCCCGCTATGCGCCGCTCAATGCGATTGCGCTGCTTGTCGGCTCACAGACCGGCCGGCCCGGAGTCATGACGCAGTGCGCGGTCGAGGAACGGCGCAATCTCGAGCTCGCGATCCGTGGCCTGGTCACCTACGCGGAGACGCTCTCCGTGTACGGCACCGAACCGGTCTTCGTGGACGGCGACGACACGCCCTGGTCGAAGGCGTTTCTCGGCGCGGCCTATGCGTCTCGCGGCGTCAAGGTGCGCTTCACCTCGGGTACGGGCTCCGAAGCGCTCATGGGCTACGCGCAGGGGCTCTCGATGCTCTACCTCGAGGCGCGCTGCCTCGCGGTCGTGCGTGCGGCCGGCTCGCAAGGGGTGCAGAACGGGTCGATCTCGTGCGTTGCCCTCGTCCTCTCCGTGCCTGGCGGAACACGTGCGATCCTCGGTGAGAACGTCCTTGCCGCCTGGCTCGATCTCGAGGTCGCGTCGGGGAACGACGCGATCGCCTCGCACTCGGAGATCCGCAAGACGGCGAAGCTCATGGGCCAGTTCCTTCCGGGGACGGACTTCGTCACCTCCGGCTATTCGGTGATGCCTCGGCACGACAACACGTTCGGCGGCGGGAACTTCGACGCGGACGACATCGACGAGTGGCTGACGGTCCAGCGCGACTGGCAGGTGGACGCGGGGATCGAGCCCGTTGCCGAGGACGAGGTGCTGCGGGTACGTGAGCGGGCGGCGCGCGCGGTGCAGGCGGTGTTTTCCGAGCTCGGCCTACCGCCTGTCGGCGACGACGAGGTCGAGGCCGCGACCGTCGGCTACGACTCGCGCGAGATGCCCGATCGTGACCGCGCCGCCGACGTGGAGGCGGCGGACGACTTGCTCGCGCGTGGCGTGTCCGGCCTCGACGTTGCGCTCGCTCTCGACCGCCACGGGTTCGACGACGTCGCCGAGGCGGTCCTCTCGATGCAGCGGCAGCGGGTTTCCGCGGACTACCTGCAGACGTCGGCGGTGATCGACGCCGACGGCGTCGTCCACTCGGCGGTTAACGACCCGAATCTCTACACCGGGCCGGGAAGTGGGTATCGGCTCGAGGGCGAGCGCTGGCAGCTCCTCCAATCGCTTCCGCAAGTGGTAGCCGCTGCGGATCTGCTCGGAGAGGAGACCGGCGGCGCGCCGATCGTCACTGAAAGCGACGCGGCGACCCGAAGCGACGACCCGGCGGATGTCGTGGTCGCGGTCGGCCCCGCGTTCGCGGGCTCGATCCGCCGAACGATCGCCGACCTCGAACACCGAGACGTGCTCGATGCTGTCTGCGACGGCGTTCGCGAGGCCGGCGGAACGCCTCGCCTTGTCCGTGTTCGGCGCGTCGCCGACGTGGCGTTCATCGCGCATGACGGCGCCCGGCTCGCGGGCTCGGGGATCGCGCTCGGCATCCAGTCGAAGGGCACAGCCGTGATCCACCGCGCCGATCTCGAGCCGCTCGACAACCTCGAGCTCTTCGGTATGTCGCCGCTCTACACGCTCGAGTCGTACCGCGCGATGGGCCGCAACGCGGCCGGCTACGCGCTCGGCAAGCGGGTCGGACCGGTGCCGACCGAGCTCGACAACTTCGCGCGCGCGAAGCTGATCGTGCGGACGACGCTGCTGCACGCGCGCGAGACGCAGGCGATCGTCCCAGACGCCGAGCCTGTCGAGCTCGAGCTCGCCGTTCCCATCGTGTCGGCCTGATTAGTCTCGATCTCCACGGATCTGCGCCAATTGTGTGCCGATTGCGTCGCACGGGCCGTCATGACTGCGATCGGGCCCTACCTTGGACGCGGCGGCGGACGGTGACCTCCCAAGGCGGGAGAGGCGACTGACACTCGTCTGACCGGCGAGAGCCGGTTCCGGTTCGATTCCGGCGCCCTCCGCCCCACACGGTCTACACTGCCGACGAGTGTCAGTCGTCTGCGGGCAAGCGCCCGCTCACCCAACGAAGCCCGCCGGACGGTGGGCTTCGTCTTTCTACTCGCCCTCCGCGCCAAGCGCTCTACACTGACTTCAGGTGTCAGCTGCTCGCGGACGGAGTCCGCGTCACCACCGAAGCCCGCCACAAGGCGGGCTTCCCTTTAAGCTCTAGAATCTAGATCTGGGTGTCAGCCATTCGCGGGCGCAGAGCCCTTTTCGCCTAACGAAGCCCGCCGCAAGGCGGGCTTCGGCGTTCGGGGCATTCTCGCTCGATCAGCTCGCCGCGCTCGTCCAGGACTCGACCAGCTCGCCGTCTCGGATCAGCGGACGCTCGTCGAGCTCGATGGTCGGCCGGAGCAGGACGCCGTCGATGTGGACGCTCGAGACATTGGTGCCCCCGATCGAGGCGCTCGTGCCAAACGCGAGATGGGCGGTTCCGACGGCTTTCTCGTCCGCGAGGATGTTGCCCGTCAGCGCCGCTTGCGGGTTCGTGCCGATCCCGACCTCGGCGATCAACCGCCCGGTCTCGCCGCCCGCGTCGAGCGTGTCGAGAAGCCACTGCGCGGCCTCGCCCTCGGCGTCGGTCGCGCGGCCGCCTGCAAGCGTTACGCGAAGGGGTTCGCGGAGCATTCCGTAGCCGGCAAGCGCTCCGTCGAAGACGATCGTCCCGTCGCCCTGGGTTTCGATGGGTGCGATGAAAGCCTCGCCTGCCGGGAGGTTCCCCCATGCTGCCTCGGCTCTCAAGTTCCCGTCGTCGCAGATGGCCGTCCGTCCCTCGAGGCTGAAGACGACGTCGGTGCCGGCCGGTGAGGTCACCCGGCACGTGGAGGCGGCGCTGAGCGCCGCGGCGACCTGCTCGCCTGCTCGCTCGAGCACGCCGTAGTCGATCGGAACGCCATTCCTGAAGATCTCCAGAGTGATCCCCGGCATGGTCGCGATCCGCGCACCTCGGGCCGTTGCCTCGCTGCGAGCGCGCGTGTGGCTGATCGAGTAGGTGGTCGGTGCCAGGATCACGGTCGCTTCCGTCATCGCCCGGCCGACGAACGCGGGCGGCTCTTGCCCGTCACGCGTCCGCGCCACGTATTCGAGCACACGAACACCTCGCGCCCGGCTGTCGGCCGCCCTGGCGAGCGACTCGGCGATCGTCCGCTGTCGCTTGTTGCAGAGGACGAGGACAGCGTCGGTCGGTCCGACGCCGAGACAGTGCATCACGGCTTCGGCGGCGGCGGTCAGGTCGGACCGGCTCGGTGCCAACGGGCTATCTTCGTTCACGGTGCACCGCGACCGCCGTCACGATCAGTCCAACTCCTAGGGCCTCTATCGACGAGGGGATCTGAGCGAGCACGACGATGCCGACCGCGGTCGCCGTCGCCGGCAGCAGAGAGACCATCAGCGAGTAGCTGGCACGGCTGAGTCTGGCCATCGCGAGCTGGTCGCAGACGTAGGGGATGACCGAGGAGGAGATTCCGACGCCGATGCCGGCGGCGAGCACGATCGGGTCAAGAAGCGCCGGCGCAGCACTCCAGCCCCCGATCGGGGTGACGACGAGCAGGGCGATCAGCATCGCCGCGCCGAGGCCGTCGATCCCGCCCATCTGCCTGCCCTGCGCGACGCGGTGAGCGAGAACGATGTAGAGGGCGAACAGGGCGGCGTTGGCGAAGGCGAAGGCCACCCCGAGCGGCTCGCCTTCGATGCGAACGCCGGTGAGCACGTAGACGCCGACGGCCGCCGAGACGAGGGCGAACACATTCCTCGGCGTGCGCATACCGACCGCGGCCAACACAATCACGGGGAGGAACTCGATCGCCGCAACCGTGCCGAGCGGCAGGCGATCGATGGAGATGTAGAAACAGACGTTCATGATCGCCAGGACGGCACCCATGGCGACGACCGTTTGCCGCCCCCGTGCGTCGAGCCGCCCAATCGCGCGCCACGGTCGCCGCCAGAGGGCAAACACGGCGGCCGCAGTGACGATCCGCAGCCAAGCCACACCAAGTGGCTCGACCAGGGCGAAGAGGAGGACCGCGAACGCCGGCCCGAGATAGTGGAAGGCCGCGCTGCCGACGAAGAAGCTCTCAGGCGGCGCGCGGGACGCCATGCGCGCGAACGCGGTGTTCAGACCGGCGCGACGACCCGCACTTGGGAGCGTGGCGACGGTCGCTGAAGGCGGCGTCTGCATACCGAAACTGTCACCCCGGCACGCGGCTTCCGCCATACTTGGACGAAGCCGTTTCGGGAGCAGCGCCTACGAAACAAAGGGTGATGGAGTACTTGGCGAACGAAAATCAGCTTCTCGACCCGATCAACCGCCGCCTCCTTCAAGAGCTGCAAGTGGACGCCCGCGTCACGATGGCGGAGCTCGGCCGCCGGATCAATCTGTCGGCGCCTGCCGTGGCCGAGCGCGTGCAGAGGCTCGAGCGGGCCGGCGTGATCACCGGCTACCGCGCCGAGGTCGATCCGAAGGCGGTTGGCTTTCCGATCGCGGCTGTCGTACGCGTGCGGCCGACAACTCGCCAGCTTCAGAAGATCCCGGAGCTTGCACGGGAGATTCCCGAAGTCGTCGACTGCCACCGTATTACGGGAGAAGACTGCTACTTCGTGAAGCTGCACCTGCGCTCGATGGACGATCTCGAGGAGATCCTCGACCGGTTCATCGTCCTCGGGCAGACGACGACGTCGATCATCCATTCGTCCCCGGTGGCAGGACGCCCGCTGCCGCTAGGCGACTGAGTTTCCGTCGGCCTCGGGAAAGGGAGGCGCCGGGCCGAGCCCGAGGATGTCCCGTAGCTCGTAGAACTTCATAGGCGGCGGTCCCTCCGGCCCGTCCGCTCCGCTTGGGAGCGTGTGGGCGATCCGTCGAAGATCAAAGGAGGAACCGCCGTGAACAGCAACGTATCGC
>Ga0247727_10008449_pt1 | contig 19116 bp, 20 predicted proteins | sample WisWelCaveWW1625_FD_202498 | JGI IMG/M metagenome (GOLD analysis project Ga0247727, IMG submission 202498) | Biofilm microbial communities from Wishing Well Cave, Virginia, United States - WW16-25 | ecosystem: Environmental > Aquatic > Deep subsurface > Groundwater > Cave microbial mat | place... | reverse complement strand
CTGCTCCGCCGGGAGCGCCCGGAGGTGATCCTCACCCAAGATCTCTGCCGTGTCTGCGCGGTGCCGGCCGGACAGGTGCAGCAGGCGCTGGACCAGATCGGCCTGCCCGACGCCAAGGTCGTGTCGCTGGACCCGCACACGCTCGAGGACGTGATCGCGCAGCTGGAGACGGTCGGAAAGCTCCTCGGTCGCGAGGAACAGGGCAAGGAGATCGCAGAAGGCCTCCGGGACCGGGTCACGAAGGTTCGCGAGACCGCCAAGCGCGTTCCGAACCTGAGCGTGCTCTGCCTGGAGTGGGCCGAGCCCCAGTTCGCCGCAGGCCACTGGATCCCGGAGATGGTCGAAGCGTGCGGAGGCTCGCCCGTGCTCTCGGAGAAGGGAAAGCCGTCGCGCGAGACGGTCTGGCACGAGGTCCGGGCGGCGGCACCCGAGGTCGTCGTGTTCATGCCGTGCGGCTACTACCTCGAGGAGGCCGAGGACGAGGCGCGGACGTTCCTTGGCCATCCGGAGTTCGCTGACACGCCGGCCGCGCGCAACGGCAACGTGTTCGCGGTGGACGCAACGTCGTACTTCTCCCGACCGGGGCCGCGGGTCGTGGACGGCCTGGAGATCCTCGCGTGGGCCGTGCATCCGGAGGCCTATCCCGAGCCGCCCGACGGCACGATCGCGCGCGTCGGCTGAGCCGATGCCCGCCGAGGACGCCCCGATCCTGGAGTTCGACCCCGATCGCCGCGCCGTGGTCGAACCACATCAGATGGTGCCACCCGAGCCAAACGCCCCCGAGCGCGCCGTGCTGTGCTTCTTCCGTTCGGTCATCGAGGCGCTCGGCGAACGGGGCGCACCGGTGCTGTTCGAGCTGGAAGCGGCCCATGGGATCCACCCCGTGTACGGCGTCGACGTCGAGGGTGAGCGGATCGGGGTCTTCCATCCTGGCGTGGGGGCTCCGTTAGCGGGCGCGTTCCTCGAGGAGGCCATCGCCAGCGGTTGCAAGAAGTTCATCGCCGTCGGCACCGCGGGAGGTCTCATCCCCGACCTCGCCCTGGGCCACGTCGTGGTAGCCACGTCCGCGATCCGCGATGAGGGCACGAGCTACCACTACCTGCCCGCGAGTCGTTCGTCTCTGCCAGCGTCCGCCGCCGTCGCGGCGCTCGAGGGGGTTCTCGGCACCCACAGGGTGCCGTACGTGACCGGCGCCACGTGGACGACCGACGGGTTCTACCGGGAGACGCAGGGGAGGGTGGACCGCCGGGTGGCGGAGGGGTGCCTCACGGTCGAGATGGAAGCTGCGGCTCTGTTCGCGATCGCACGCTTCCGGGAGGTGCCGCTGGGGCTGCTACTGACCACCTCAGACGACCTGTCCGGGTCCGACTGGGATGACAGTGGGTGGGACAGCAATCCGGACTTCCGCGAGGAACTGTTCCGGATCGCGACCGAGGCCGTGCTGCGGCTCTGAGGGCTAGGATGCCGACGCCATGAAGGGTCAGAACCTGGTCACGCCCGACGACCTGGGCAAGCGGGTGACGTTCCAGTTCGAGCTGCCCAACGGATACCTCGCCGAGGCCGTCGGCGTGTTCGAGCGCTGGGACGAGGACGCCCAGACGTATTTCGTTCGCAAGAGGGACGGCTCCGAGGTGCGGGTGCCCGCGCGCGGCGTGAACCACGGCAAGGTCATCCCCGACGCGTCGGCGCGATGAGCGACGCGGAGCTCCCCACCGCGCTGATCCGCCTCCGCCTGGGCCTGGAGGATGCCCACTACGGCGGGAACCTGGTGGCAGGTGCCAGGCAGCTGGAGATCGTGGGGGACCTGATCACCGAGCTCGCGATGCGCCACGACGGTGACGAGGGCCTGTTCCGGGCCTACGAGTCGGTCGAGTTCCTGGCGCCTTTGTACGCCGGCGACTGGATCGAGGCTCGCGGGAAGATCGTGAGCGTGGGCAACACCTCACGCCGCTGCGAGTTCGAGATCCACAAGATCGGCGGCGCTCGCCCGGACATCAGCGACAGCGCCGCCGAGTTCCTGGAGGAGCCGATCCTCACACTGAAGGCAATGGGCACGACCGTCGTGCCGGCCGAGCACCAGCGTTTCGGGCACTAGATCAGCCGCTGCGCTGGAGGCCGTTGAGGACCTCGAGCAGCTCGTCCACGTTGAACGGCTTGGGCACGAACGCGTCGGCGCCCAGCTCGGCCGCCTTCGCGCGGTCCTTGAGGGACGACAATGCCGAGACGACGATCACCTTCGGCCGCTGCTCGGGCGCGATCGACACGAGCTTCTCGAGCACGGCCCATCCGTCCATCTCGGGCATCATGATGTCGAGCAGCATCACGTTGGGGTGGTGCTCCCCGATCCGCTCCAAAGCCTCGGCGCCGTCCGTGGCCGCGACCGTGCTGTAGCCCTCGGCCTCCAGGCTGAACTGGAGCACCCAGACCACCTGCGGCTCGTCGTCGACGACGAGGACCTTGCCGTCCGGCTTGATCTCCGCCATGTATCCAACGTACGGCCGACGACCGCGCTCGGTGCATCCGTCCTCCGACCGTTTTTCGGGTGGGCCGGTCGGGCGACGGCCGGCCGAATAGGTCCCGCGACGGGGGATGCGGGCCTAGTTATCCCGGAGTGGCCTGCCGATCGCCGTGGTCGAGCACATTGGCTCGCATCTCGACGAGCTCATCGAGCAACCGTGGGAGCGGCAGGACGCGGGAGGCCCTCTCCGATGCAGCTTCGGACGAGCCCGAATCACCACCCAGGTTCTTCATGATCTGGAGGGCCTCGACCATCTGACGATGGGCCCGTTCGGCAGCAACCCAGCACTGGGTGATGGCCGTCATCGCTCGCTCCACGGTCATCGGGATGGCCGCGCGGTCCCGAACCGGTTCCATCGACTGCATCCGCCTACCTCCCATCAACGACCTCGGCCGAATGCGGTGGCTCGACCGACCGTAGGTCCCCGGGGCCGTGAGCCGCATCGCCCCGCTGGGGCAGTCGTGGTACGCCGTTCGACGTGTCCGCTTGACGGAGATGCGCCCCCGGAGACTCAAGCTCCCTCAACCGTAGAAGGAATCCCGCAGGCGACGCATGGCCGGAGCCGACGAGGTCGGTACGCTAGCTCCCGAAGGCCCAGGAAGGGGTCTGTGTTGACGACGACGCGAACCGACGACGACAAGGGGAAGATCGACCGAAGGACCGCCCTCAAGCGGATGGCCGCTGCCGGGGGCGCTCTATGGATCGTGCCCGCGGTTCAGACCGTCAGCATGAGCCGGGCCTGGGCGCTGGGATCCCCCGGCGAGGTCTGCTACACGATCAAGCTAGACCCCGGGTGCGAGGCTCCCAGTGAGCACACGAACCTTGCTCAAGCCTATCGGTGCCTCTTCGCCTTCGATCCCGACATCATCGTCACGGATCAACCCGAGTCGGAGGCTTGCTCAAGGGTCACGGGCCCCACGATGAACGGGAACTGGATGGTCACGCTGGATCCGGGCTGCCACCTCGAAGCAGGGTTCTCGAAGTGCGGGAGCGGGACCGGCTCGTGCGGGCAGTCACCGACGCCGCCGGGATCGACCGGAACCATCGTGTTCACGCCGTGCCCCAACGGTGCCGAGATCTCCCACGTCGAGTTCACGATCTGCTGTCAAGACGTCTAGCGGACCAGCATCGCCTCGAGCGAGAGTTCGTCGCGAGCGAGGGCCTCGAGCAGCTCAACAGCCGGCTCGATCGCCCCTATCGACAGGCGGAAGCACCGGGCGATCCTCACGACCTCTGATAGCGCCCGGATCCCATCGCCCCGCAGCAACGGCAGATTGAAACAGCTATCGAGGACCGCGACCAGCGCTTCGCCTCGCCCCAGCGGAGTCAGCTCCGTTGCCCTCCCCTCCCCATAGGACGGGAAGACGAGGAAACCGAGGGGGGCAGGGGCGGCCAGACAATCTGGCCGGAGGTCGATCGGCGCGACATGGTGCTCGAAGTGTCGGAATGGTTCATAGGCGGCCGGTAGGTCGTCTCTCAAGCCGGGAAGAGCCGCCATCGAGCTCGGTGAGATCATCAGGGGCCGGGCGAAGGGATGAACGAGACCGTCGTCGAGCCCGATGAGCGCCGCCTCGTCGGTCAGGAAATCCCAGTCAGCCCGCACGAGCGCGGCGACCGTCGTGGTCTTCCCGTGCTCCGGAGGCGCCGGTAGCACGATCGTTCGGCCGTCAAACACCGCAGCCGAGGCGTGAACGATCGCGTATCCGGTAGCGCTGTCGATCGCCTCTTGCGTGATGTCTGAAACGATCCAGTCAACGAGCGTGCCGGGAGACATCGCCCTGTTGATGGACCAACCGTCGAGGAACAGCTCGTACGGTCGGTCATCGCCGTCCTCCGGCACCAACTCGACGAGCTCGTATACAGACGACGTGGTCTCGGCTCGCACCTGAGAATGGAACGCGGCGAACAACCGGCCCAGGACTTCACCCGCACGCGGTACATTGCTCCTCAGCTCCCATCGGCGCCCAAGCGCAGCGAACCGCCCTTCGTAGCTGACCGGTCGAACGAGCGCGCGCCGAGCGTAGGGCACCGTTCCAGCTCCTGGCGAGTAGAAGGAAATCCGCAATGCCCGGAAGCTCAGCTTCCGGGCACTCGCGGTTAGATTAGGGCTCTAGCCAATCAACTGCATGTTGCCGAGCCCACCGGCTGGCCTGGATCGTGCTGATCGCAGACACAGGAAGCCCCGCTGCAGTACTGGGAGTCGGCGTATGGACCCCCCGGAGCTCCCGTCGAGGAGTCAAATCCCGACTGGTGCTTGCACCAGTTTTCGCACGAGTCGGCGTTCAACTTGAATCCATTGACGCCGTTGTCATCACAGAAGTCCTTTACGAGCAGGTTTCCTGAGTCGAGCGTGAAGCAGTAGCAGGCTGCGCAAGTACCCGGGCTCGGGCCTTGGGAGGCGTAAGCCCTCGCCCCGAAGCTCTGGATCGCGGGGGCGATCCAGACCAGGCTTCCGCCGACGATCGCTCCGCGGCGAAGCAGGTCACGGCGGGTGAGGCCGGTCTCACTGTGCAGGTCGATCTTCGTGCGGGGCTTCTCTTCGCGGCCGTCCATCACTGCTCCTTCGACTCGGTCGACGGAGCTACGGTAAAGGTGGCGCGGCGCGTAGTTATCGGCCCCCTCCCGTATCTTTTCTGCGCAGCGGGCGCGTAGCTCCCGTCCCGCAGGCCCAGCCCCCGATGCGATCCAGGGCGTCGACGACCCCTCTGACCTGCGCATCCGTCATCCCCACCCAGAGGGGCAGGGTGAGGACACGCCCTGAGGCGCGCTCCGTGACGGGCATTGGGTCCCGCCGCCCACGGCCGCGGTAGGCCCGCATGGCGTGCACCGGTGGCGAGTAGTAGCGGCGGGTCTCGATGCCCTCCGCGACAAGGGCTTCGGCGGTCTCGGGAGCTCCGATCCCGAACGACGCCTCATCGAGCAGGACGGTCAGGTCCTTGAACGTGCTCCGGTCGCCTTGCCTAACGATCGGAAAGTCGATCCCGGGCACCGTCGCGAGGCCGCTCCGATAGACAGCGGCGAGACGGTTGCGCTCGGAGATGCGCTCCGCGAGGTCCTGGAAGGAAGCGAGTGCCGTCGCGGCATGCAGCTCGGACATCCTCGCGTTCAACCCAACGAAGCGGCAGTCGTAGTCGCCGGGATTCCCGTAATCACGGCCGATCCGGCACCGCTCGGCCAACAGGTCGTCGTTCGTTGCGATGATGCCACCCTCGGCCGCGACGAGCACCTTCGTAGGCGAGAGGCTGAACACCTCGGCGTCGCCGAAGCCGCCGACCATCCGCCCCCCGCGCCTGGAGCCGAACGCATGTGCGGCGTCGAAGACCAAGCGAAGCCCGTTCCGGCGTGCGATCTCGGAGAGACCCTCCACATCGCACGGGGTCCCGTAAAGGTGCGTGGCCAGGATCGCAGACGTACGAACTCCGACCATCTGCTCCACCGCAGACGGGGACAGGGTCAACGTATCCGGTTCGACATCGGCGAACGCCGGCTGCAACCCGTTCCATTCGACGGCATGGGCCGTGGCCGCGAACGTGAACGATGGCAGCACCACATCACCCTGGAGCTCCATCACCCGCAGGACCAGCATCAATGCCGAAGTGCACGAGGAGACGGCTACGCAGTGCCGCACTGCCAAGTACTCCGCCGCGGTCTCCTCCAGCCGACGAACGTACGGGCCGTTGGTCATGACGCCGCTCGCGAGGATTTGCTCCACGTCGCGGGCAACTCGAGCGGGTTCGGCGACGGCCGGCCGGGCCAGCGGCAGGCGCTCGGTGAAGATCGGGCGGCCCCCGGCGATCGCCGGGAGATCTTGCGGGCGGGGGGTGATCATGCTCTCCTCCGCACGCCGTGGTTGGCGAGCACAGTGACGTCCACGGTGACGGCCACCGCCGTGACGGCGAGTACGAGGAGGAACCCGGGGGCGGCGGTGAGCCCTGCGATCGCCCAGCCGATCGCGGCGGCCACGCCCGCCACGGCCAGCATCACGCCCGTCGAGATGGCTCGGGAACCGAGCACCCGGGCGAGTCGATCGTACGAATGGTCGCGGTCACCGAGCATCGCCGGGCCGCGAGACGCGAGCCGTCGCGCCATGCTCGAAAGCAGCTCGTACGCGAAGACTCCGAGGCAGGCTCCCGCCGCAAGCACGCCGTGCCACCCCACCGTTGATGCCTGTCCCACGCCCGCCGAGAGCAGTACCGCTATGACGTAGGCGCCGCCGTCACCGAGGAAGACTCGGGCGGGAGGGCGGTTCCAGACCAGGAAGCCCGCCACAGCACCGGCACACACGATCGGCACCGTGACGGAAAGCTCCTCCCGAGCAAGAACGGCCGCCAGACCGAGAGCCGAGAGCACGGCAACGCCCCCCGCCAGCCCATCCTGGCCGTCGACGACGTTCACGGCATTGCACGTCGCAACGACCACCAGCACGAGAGCCGGGGCGGCGAGGAACCCCAGCGGCCCAAAGCGGAACCCGGCTAGCACCAGCGCCATACCGACGGCGGACTGCCCCGCGAGCCTGAGCGCTGGCGAGATCGAGCGAAGGTCGTCGACGGACCCGAGGACGAGGGCGATCGCCAAGGCGACGAGCAGCCACGGATCGAGGGCACCCGAGACGGCGAGCGCTACGGACGCGGCCACCGCCACCGCCGCCCCGCCCGTGACGGGGACGGGGCGCTCGTGGATCTTCAGCTCTCCGGGCCGATCGATGAGCCCGAGCCGCACGCCGAGGGCGATCGCGGCGGGCGTGAGCACCAGCGAGATCGCTGCGGCGATCACGAACGGCACGACATCACCCATGCGTTGCTCGGGGTCCCGTGGTGGACGTCCTGACGGCCAGCAGCAACGAACCCCCTGGCCTCGTAGAAGCGGTTCGCGGGCTCGTTGTCGGCGCCGACCAGCACCTTGTACGCAGTCACGCCCCGCGAGCGCAGGTCGGCGTTGACCCGGTAGACGAGCGCCGCGCCGATACCGTGACCCCGCTCGGCGTCGTCGACGGCGATCGAGAGCAGCTCAGCGTCGGGCAGGTCGGAAGGAGCCTGCGGGTGCGCCAACGTCTCTGTTGCTCTCCGGATCGTCGACGGCCTCGCGAGTCGCGGCACGGCAGCGATCGCCGCACGGAGCCCGTCGCGCATCAAGAACCTCCGGAAGAACCGACGAACGGACGGTACGGCCGTGGCGAACCCGACCACCTGCCCGGACCGTTCGGCCACGACCGCCACGGCATCGGTGTCTCGGACGAGCGAGCGATACAGCACCCGGAGGAACGGATCACCGAGCGTTGGGAGGAACGCCGTGGGCATCGAGGCCCTGTGCATCCGGGCGAGGACGGGGGCATCCGAGGGCCTTCCCGGGCGCAGGCGCACACGCTCGTCCGTCTCCACGGCTCGACCCGCCCGGGCGAGCAGCGCCTTCGTCACCGACGAGACGTTGGCCGCTATCCGGCGCTCGTCGAAACGCTGCTCCGCGCGGGCCCGAGCCCGCTCCCCCATGTGACGGCGGAGGTCGGGTGCGTCGAGGAGGGATCCGATCGCGTGGGCGAGTCCAGTGGCATCCCGGGGGGGAACGAGGAGGCCTTCGACGCCGTAGCGGATCACCTCGCGGCAGCCCCTGATGTCGGTCAAGATGAGCGGAAGTCCGCTGGCCGCGGCCTCGATCGCCGACCTCGGCATCCCCTCGCGCCACGACGGCAGCACAAAGAGGTCCATCGCGCCGAGCAGGTCCGGAACGTCCTCCCGCCACCCGGCGAACACGACGCCGTCCCGCGCGTGCTCGATCTCCGACACCCCGATCGCGTCCCACTTGTCCAGGTCGCGATCGCCCACGGCGAGGAACCGAACGCCCGGTCGGTCGCGGCGAACCTGACGAGCTGCCGCGAACAGCTCCCGGTAGCCCTTCTCGACCACCATCCGCCCGACGGTCCCGACGACCAGTTCGTCCGACCCGATCCCGAGCTCCCGGCGGATCTTCGCCACGCGGTCCTCGTCCCTGAGCGCCGGATCGAACCGCCCAAGATCGATCCCGTTCCCGAGGTGGAGCGAGCGACCGGGCCGGACGATGCGGAGCCTCCGCGCCCACGCGAGATCCTCACCGGACTGATACAGCTCGACGTCCGAGAAACGCGAGGCCACCCATTCCGCCGCGAGGACCGGAGCCTTCCGCCGTACGAGATCCTCTGGGGTCGCGTAGAGGCCGTGGACCGTGTTCAGTACGCACGGCACGCCGACCGCCCGCGCCGCGATCCTGCCGAGCACCCCGGGCTTCGGGTTGTGCGTGTGGACGGCGTCGAAACGCTCTCGCCGGAGGATCCGCACGAGCTCTGCGAACGCCCGGGCGTCTGCGCGCAGGTCCCAAGCCCGCGTGGCGCTTGGCCACGGCACGTGCCGGATCCCTTCTGCCTCGAGCTCCGCGGTCCAGGGGCCAGGAGCACAGACGACCGACACCTCGAACCCCTGATCGCGGAGCGCCCGGAGCTGCGCGAGCAGTAGGAACCGTGGCGTGAGGTCGACCGTGGACACGTGGGCGATCCGGGCCGTCACACGCGCTCCCACGGTCCACGGCGGAGCGCTCGGTACGCGAGACCCTCGCCGTTAAGACGCCCGCGAGCTTTCTGTACGAAGAAGAACCGGCCGTCCGCACGGAGGACCGGGACCCGTCCCAGCCGGTGCACGTCGGTGCGCCCCGCCCGGTTCGTGCGCCAGGCATGGAGCGCGGCGGACGCGAAATGGTGTCGCGCAACGCGCTCGGCCGCCGGCGACCCCACGGCCCACGGGTACGCGAAATGACGACACGGCACCCCCAGCCTGTCCTCGATCATGTCTTTTCTCGAACGCATCTCCCGCTCCGCCTCCTGTTCCTCCGCGCGTGAGAGATCGGCGTGCGAATGCGTGTGCGAGCCCACCGTGACCAAGCCCGTGGCCACGGCCTCACGGAGCTGTCCCCACGTGATGCCGGCACCGGACTCCGCCAGACGCGTCGCGAGGTACAGCACCGCCGGGAGCCGGTAGCGGGCCAGCATCGGCACCACGGTCTCGTGGAAGTCAGGCGTGCCGTCGTCGAACGAGATCACCACACCGCCTCCGCCCTGATCGAGCACGTCGTCGAGCGAACGGACCCGCTCCCGCATCGCCAGGTGGCGGAGCTGACGCTCGAAGGACTCCGGGGAGAGCTCGATCTCTGCTTCCTCCTCCCCCACCCGGTGGTACAGGAGGATCACGACGTCGCCCGGTCCCCGAGGCCGTCCGGTGCCGAACGGAAGGGCCGCGACCTTGACCGCCTTCCTCGCCAGCGGCCCGGCCCTCACCAGTCCTCGTACTCGTCTCGAGGGGCGGCGATGCCGGTACCGAGCAGCGCCGACGCCGCCATCGGCACAGCCGGGAAGTGCAAGACGTAGTCGACGCCAGCCTGGATGAGCAACCCCGCGAACGCAACGGCCGCGAGCGCCGTGACGGCGTCCGCCCGCGGGTTCGCGACCAGACGACCGAAGGCCCACACGACGAGGAGGATCAGGAGCGCTCCGGCCGCCCACCCGAGCTCGGCCGTCTGCTCGAGGAACTCCTGGTGGACGTAGATCGTGTCGCGGTCGCTCAGTGCCGTGGGGCTCGTAGTCCCGAAGGCGCCGTGGCCGATGCCGCCGGGATGTTCGGCGATGATGGCGGTCGCGTCGTGCCAGAGGGCGAACCGGCGCTCGGTGATGCCGGCATCGGCGATCGCTGCGGAGGGTCCCGTGAGGCGCTGGCCGGGCTGGTACGCGAGACCGAGCCAAACGGTGCCGGTCAGAACCAGTGCGGTCGCCGTCCCGCACATCACGACGGCGGCTCGAGTGCCGCGCCGGCCCGCGAGGGCAAGCAACGTGATCGCGACGAGCGCGAGCCCAGCGGCCGTGGCCGCGCTGCTCCGGACCGCCAGCACGCCGAAGGCGGCCGCCGGCAGGAGGGAGATGAGCCTGGCCGCGAGGTTGCGGAACGCGAAGCCTGCGATCAGGCACCCGAGTGCCCCTTGGAACAGCAGAGCCCCGGTCGCGTTCCGGTAGTCGAAGGGCCCGGAGATCGGGCCGAGGAGCAGCTCCTCGCGGAAGTCCCACAGCAAACCCGCGACGGCGGTCACGACGACGGCCGGCACGATCGCGCGATGACGGATGCCAAGCAGGGTTCCGACGAAGGCACAGCCGGCACATGCCCCGATCAGACCCGCCACGGAGGAAACCGGGCTCCCGGTACGGACGCCCGCGAGCAGGACGGTCCCGAGCAGCCCAGCGAGCACGGCCAAGCCGGTCACGTCCCAGCCGAGGCGGAGCTCCGGGTAGAGCTCGCGCAGGAGTGTCAGCCGGTCATGCAGCCTGCTGGTTCGCAGCCGCCGTGCGACGCCTATGGGAGCCACCTCCTTCCGGGGGAGGGATCGCGAGCAGGACCAGGTAGAACGGCAGCATCTGCACCCGCTGCCGCGCCAACAGCCCGAAGTTCGCGATCGCGGAGAACCCGAAGACGAAGATCCCGACGTAGACGATCGCCATAGCCACGTAGGGCTGGCGCCGGATGCTCTTCACGGCGGCGAGGATCCACCGCCAGCGCCAAACCGACAGCACGAGGAGCGCCGTGCCCTCCAGCGCCGCGAGCGCTCCCTGGACGTTCCCAGCCTCCGGCAGCAGCGGTCGGAAGAGGACCGTCGCGACCGCGACCGGCGCTCGAGCCGGCGAGTCGAGGATAGAGGCCTGGAACCCCGAGCCGCCCTGCTGCGTCCGGAACATCGTCTCTTGCAACGTGCTGCTCACGCCTCCCCCGTCGTTCACTCCGGCTTCTCGGAGGAACCGGTCCGTGCGCTGGACGAGCAGCAGCGCGCCGACGGCCATGAGAGCCACGACGACAGTCTTGACGAGCGGACCGATCTCGCGATGCTCTCTGGGCGAGGGCCGGACTACATACGCGGCGACGCCGGCGAGCGCGAGCATCGCCGCGATGTGGGGTCGAACGACCGCTACGAGCACCATCCCGATGCCGGCGATCGTGGCGCCGCGGACGGTCTCGCCCGTCAGGACCTTTGAGGCACCGAAGGCGACGAGGCCGATCGTGAGGATCATCCACGCCTCCTTGCCGATGCTCGAGGGCCAGAACAGGAGCGACGGCATGAAGAACAGGAGGAGCCGATACGAGCGAACCCGGCCCTCCGGCACAGCTGTTAGGAACGCGCGGTAGAGAAGGAACAGCCCCCAGAAGGCCAGCCACGAGAACACGACGAAGACACCGAGACGTGTGGGCGTGAACACCGCGTAGACGGCGCCGGTGAGGGCCCTGATGAACTCGGTCGACGTCGAGGAGAACAGCGGCTCGAGATCGAGACTCCGAAACTGACGGAGCAGCTCCAGTCCGGCCTCGTGGTAGCGCCTGGCGTCGGCCGCCCCTCCGTACAGCCCGAATGCAACGAAATAGCGGATGATCGAGGCCCCCAGCTTCGCGGCGAGCGCCAGTGCCAAGATCGCCGTGATGCGGGAATTGCCCTCCCGAGCCGCTTGCCGTTGGAGCGCCGGCAGCGAGATCAGGAACAGACCCGGGGCGATGAGGGCGGTCGTCCACACCTCGTACGAGGCCTCGGCGGCGAGGACCAGCATGACGACCACGGCCAGCGCCGTGAGCACCAGCCCGATCACCAGGACGGGGCCGGTTCGAACGCCCGGCATCGCTCTCACCGCCACGTCAGAACACCTCCACGTCGCCGAGCGTTAGCGCCCACGAGCGGAGCGATCCGGGATCGAGCGGAAGGTCACGAAGCGGGTTCGTCATCAGCGTCGGCCCCTGCGGCGACGGCACGAACCCGCACCTCCGAGCGGCTGAGGCGGCGATCGTGCCGCTCGGGAAGCTGCAGGAAACGTGGTCCACGTCGGCGGAGCGGGCGACTCGACGGAGCAGGCGGGCCCCGACCGCGGGGTCGGAGGCGAACAGCTCAACGACGGTCGCTTCCCAGAGCCGACCCCGCGGTCGGACCCGGAAAATCGCGGCACCATCCCCGTCGCTCACGATCCGATAATCCAGCAGCGGCGCGTCAAGGTACCGCCACGTCAGGTAGTCGGGTGGTCGGAGCGTGCTGAGTCGCTCATCGGTTCCGACCGATGCCCGCCCCGCCAGAGTCGCGCCGGAGGCTGTTTCCGCCTCCACCCTCGGCGGCGTACGGCGCGGCTCATCCGCGCCCAGGTGGCGCACGTTCCGCAGGAACCGTATGGGCCGCCGCACGCGGATCCCGATCGGGACGCGCCCCACGGACCGCCACCCCATCTTGAGGTACCCCGGGCCGCTCTTCGCGTTCGGCGTGTTGAAAACCAGGTCAGTCTCGGATCGCAGATCGTCGAGAGCGGCGAGCGTGAGGGTCCGGAAGATGCCCCGGCCCTGGAAGTCGGGATGGGTCGCGGTGTCGACCGCCCGTACGGCCGTGACGGTCGTGTCGCCGGCCGAGAACCGCCAGCGGAGGAAGGATCGGAACCCGACGACCCGTCCATCCTCCTCCGCCACCAGCATGTAGGAGCGCCCGAAGGGATTACGGAGGTGCTTCCAACGGAAGAACTCGGGTGGCCGCTCCCCGGCCGGGCCGGCACCCAGAGAGGCACGGAGCAGGTCCCGCACAGCCAGCTCATCGTCATCCCGATACCGCCTGATGTCGATCCCGGCAAGGGTGCTCGTCACGCCAACAGCTCCTCGTAGACCTGCTCGATCCTCCTGACCGCCTTGCGGATGTCGAAGTCGCGAGCCCGCTCGCGCGCCTCGCCCCCCATGCGCAATCGGAGGCCTTCGTCTTGCAGCAGGGTCACCAAGGGGTCCGTGAGGGCGGCGGGGTCATCAGCAGACACGACGAACCCCTGCCGGCCGTCCTCCACGACCTCAGCGAGGCCGCCGACCCGGGTAACCACCGCGGGCTTCCCGAGCGCGAGAGCTTCGATCAGCGCGATCGACAGGCCCTCTTGCTCCGAAGAGAGCGCGAACACGTCGAAGCAGGAGGCGATCCGGGGCGCGTCCTCTCGGAACCCTGTGAACAAGACCGTCTCGCCGAGCTGGAGGCGACGGGAGAGCGCTCGCAGCTCGTCCTCCATCGGCCCCTGACCCACGAGGACGAGTCGCACGCCAGGGACGCGGTCGCGGATCTCCGGCATCGCTTGGATGAGGCGATCCAATCGCTTATGCGCTTTGAGGTTCGCTACCGCACCGATGACCGGGGCATCGTCGGAGATGCCGAGTTCCTTCCGGACTCCATCCACCCGTGTCCATCCCTCGACCGCCGCCGGGTCGATGCCGTGGAACAAGGTCTCGATCGGTGGAAGATGCCGCCGGCGCAGCCACGTCGGGTAGCGAATCGAGTCGCGGACGTGTTCCGACACCGCGAACACGTGGTCGCTTCTGGTGAACGTCAGCATGTTCGACCAGTAGGTGGCCCGGTGGTAGCGCTCCCACACGTTGTGCTCGGTGTAGATGTGCCGTACTCGGGTCCCGTCGAGCGCCATCCTGGCCCCAACGGCTGCGACCGGAGAATGCGAGTGGACCAGCGTGATCCCACGTCGGTCGACGAGCCGCCGGAGCCGGAGCACCCACCCGATCCCCCCCGCACCGTCGAGGCAGTGAACTCCTACGCCTTCGTCGTGGAGCTCCTTCACCAACGCGTCCTTCCATGGCAGGAGGTACGCAACCTCATAGTCGAACCGCGACCGATCAGCGTGACGAGCGGCGCCCGCAAGCAGCTGTTCCGCGCCGCCTCGCCCGAGGCCCTTGATAAGCAGGAGGACGCGACTCATGCCAATGTCCGCGACGCGCGCGCTACGTCCTCGAACACCCGCAGGTACCTTGGTGCGATCGCGTCGATCGAGAAGAGCCCTCGACACCGTTCCGCGGCGTTCGAACCGAGCCGCGCGCACTCTTGCGGCTCCTGAAGCAACTTGGCCACGCGCCCCGCAAGGAGCACGGCGTTGCCGGGCGGCGCGAGCAGGCCGGTCAGGCCGTCGACGACGACCTCGGGGACGCCAGAAAGTGCGTATCCGGCGACCGGGACGCCGGCCATCCCCGCCTCGATCACGGCGGCCGGCATCCCCTCCGTTCGGCTCGCGAGCAGCAGAGCGTCGCTGGCTGCAAGGAGGTCGCCGATGTCGCTCCTCGACCCCAGCACACGCCCGTCGTACCCCATATCGCTGTGGGAGGCTTCTCGCTCGAGAGCCGGGCGCAACGGGCCGTCCCCCGCGAACAGATGCACCACGGGGGCCTTCGCAAGCGAGGCTGCGCGGCGCACGATCCCAACGTGCGAGAGCGGATCCTTCTCCCAGGTGAGGGCGCCGAGGGAGAGGACCACCGAGACATCCGGGCTGATGCCGAGAGCCTGGCGGATCGTGGATCTCGGCTGGGTCGGCACCACCGCCGCGGGGTCGACCCCGTTCGGGATCGCCACCACGCGATCCGCGGCGAGGCCGTACCGAGCGATCAGCTCACGCCGCAGCGCGTCCGCGACCGCGACGACCCGGCTCGTTCGGCGAAGCATCGCCGCGAACACCAGTTCCTGGAGGCGCCGGCTCGCGAACTGCCGGGCGTCTCCGATCCGTCGGTACACGACTGAGCGGCCGTCACCTCGGAGCGCGGTCAGCACGTGCTTGAGGGGGTCGCCCCCGTGCGCCACGATCACGTCTGCCCCCTCGGATGTCAAGGACCCTCGTACCCGACGTGCGGCTCCAATGTCGATCCCCACGCCAGGGATGGGCCGCGAGTACCCGCCGATGACCTCCTCCGACGCCGCGAACGAGACCCCGCCGGCTCCATTCGCTCGAACGATTAGTACGCGTTGGTCGACCCCACCGATGTTCGCGATCGCACCGACGAGATCTGAGGCGAAGATCTCAGCCCCACGGCGTTCGTTGGTAGCCACGACGTGGATGACCCTCATCGCGCGGCCCCCCTCGCCGCCACACCTTCGAACAGCTCCCACATGCGACCCACCGCGTGATCCAAGGTGAAACGCTGCTCGAAGATGTGCCGACTGCGATACGCGTAGGCCTGCCTCCTGGCGGGCTCCTCGAGGAGCCGATCGATCGCCTCGGCGATCGCGCGTGGTGACCCGGGCGGCACGAGGTCCGCGTTCCTGCCCGGCTCGACGACCTCACGGGTCGCGGGCAGGTCGCTCGTGACGATGGGGAGCCCGAGCGCCATCGCTTCGATCAGCACGCCACCCAGGCCTTCGTACAGGGACGGGAACACGAAGACATCGCCCGCAGCCATCACGTCGGGTAGGTCGTCGCGGTGACCCAGCAGCTGTACGGCACCCCTGACGCCGCTGGCCTCGATCGCGTTCGCGTTGCAGTCAGACGCGCTTCCTGTCCGGCCGGCGATGATCAGAACGAGGTCGGGATACGAGGACAGGAGACGAGGAAGCGCGGCGACGAGATTCCACTGCCCTTTCTGGTACTCCTGCCTCCCAGCGGTCACGAGGACCGGCGCATCCCGATCGATCCCTAGATCGGCTCGAGCCTTCGCCCGCCGCTCCTCCGACGGCTCTCCGAGCCGGTTGGGGTCACGACCTCGTTCGATCACGGTGACGTCATCCGGATCGATGCGCAGGTGGCGGACGGCGGACTCCTTCACCGCATGCGTGATCGCATGGAAGTGGGTGGTCAAGTTCCGCGCGGTCACGCCGTCGATCGCACGCACGACACGCAAGCGCATCGGGCTGATTCCCGGGTCCTCCAACCTCACTGGCTCATACGAGGTGTTCACGAGACTCGTGAGGACCGGGAGACCGGTTCCCCATGCCGCCAGTCGGGCCGCGACGTCTGCCTCGAAGATGGTGCTGTGGATGAGCGAGGGGCGGGTCCTTCGGACGATCGACCTGACCGCGCGGACGCGGCCGAGACTCGTTGCGGCATCGTGCACCTCGACAGGCACGCCGTCGCCTATCACGCGAACGTGCACCCCCTCGTTCCGCATCCTGAGACAGACCACGGTCGGTTCAAGACCGCGGTCACGCCACGGAGGCAACATCTCGCTCAGCGAGCGCTCGGCGCCCCCGGTGCCGAGGCCGTTGATGACGAACAGGACCTTCACGGGTCGGCCTCCTCTACGGGCGGCGCTGAAATTCAGGACCGGTCGGCGTGGGCGCCGTCGTAGCCGAGCAGGCGCCCGCTCGGGCAGTGCTCCCGGACGAGGGCGACGGTATCGGGATCACCGCCGAGAGATCTCGGGCGCCGGATCTCGGCTGGGCCAGGTCCCAGCTCGACGTCCAAGAAGTCCCCGATCTCGGCCATCAGCGCGATCCGTTCCGTGAACCAACGCTCGTAGCGCACCACGAACACATTGGGATCTCGCGCGTGGGACCCGATCCGCGCGGCGATGTGTTCGTAGAGCAAAGCGCGACGGATCGCGGGGTCGTCCGTCCGCGTGAGCAACTCGTCGTTCATGGCACGGTTGAACGCGACGTCGTAGTCCAGGCCTTGCGCGAGCCGACCACCGGTGCGCTCGAACGAGCTCACGACCTCGAGCGGGTCCCGGACGCAGACGAGGAATCTCGTCCGTGATAGCAGACCGAGATACTGCCAGTACGTCGGCCACTTGACGCCCAGCGCGAACTCCGATGCGACCTCGATGGCGTGCGGATGCCCGCCGTCGCGACCCCAACGGACCTTGCCGGTCCGGAGCAGCGTCGTCACGTCAAGCCGGCCGCGCCGAAGCATGCCCCCTCGGATCTCGCCGCGGAGCGATCGCATAAGCTCGGCCGGCGGGACCCGGAGTCCGTCCCATGGCTCCATCACCGTCACGCATGAGGGCGGCTGGTAGAGCGCCGCGGCGAGCAGGCTCGTGCCGCTCCGAGGGAGCCCGCAGACGAGGAAGTCTCGATCTCCGGTCGGCTCCAGCTCGGTGTCGGAGCTGATCTGGAGATCCAGCGACCGGAGTAACCGCTTCCAGCGGCGTACGCGCAGGGTCAGCCTCTTCGCGCGCTCACGAACCGGCATCAATTCAGACCTCGTAGCCGATGGATCGAGGAGTGCAGCCCGCTCACCAGGATGGCGAACCTGTCCAGCGAGGCTGAATCGTCCACCCGAAGGCGGGAGATCCGCAGTTGATCCTGCTGGCTGACGCGCGCGATCCGGTGATCGAACAAGAACCCCACCTCGTACCCGAGCTCGCGGAGCACGGAGTCCGCGCGCTCGTCCCAGTCCCCGTTCGGATACGCGAAGGCCCTCGGCGCGTGGCCCACGATCGATCGGAGCGTCTCGTGCGCCGTTCGAACCTCCCAGTCCACCGCGTCCGGCTGGCAGTTCGGGAGACACGGATGTGTCATCGTGTGATTCGCCACTTCGATGCCCGCAGCTTCGAGTTCGGCAAGCTCGTCGCGCTTCAACTGAGCCCTAGGTCGAGCAGGCGACGAGGCTGTGCTCCGCAGCTCCTGAATGGCCTGATGCCGCTGCTCATCCGGCAGCCTCTTCAGGAGGCGTATGAGATGACCCGCGTCCTGGAACATCGACCCAACCGATCGACCACCTGCCTGCCACAAGTCGACCACCTCGTCCCACCAGAACGGGTCTTCGGTGTCCAGAACGCTAGTGATAACGCAAGCCACGCCGGGGACGCCGGCCTCGACGAGGATCGGAGCCGCCACGTCAAGAACGCTTCTGTCGCCATCGTCGAAGGTCACGAGAACAGCGTGCGTAGGCAGCGAGCGACGTACGGTAATCGCCCGAACGACCTCCTCTAACGAGACCGGGCGCATCCGTTTCCTGAGGAAGGCGATCTGTTCACGGAAGCGATCTGGTGTGCCTATCGAATGGTAGGCAAGAGTGGCCAACCGGTGTCGCGTCCTGCCTCGAGAAAGCAGCTGAAGCGGCGTCATTCGAAGTGCACGATCGGCCCAAGCTGCCTTGGTCTCAACGTGCGCGGTTCGACTCACGTGCGCTCCCAGCCGCCCTGCGGACGATCGCAATGGCCGCGTTCTCCGCGATGCCTCACGACGCTCGGGCGGGACCGACGGCGGAGGTGTAGATGTCGCTCAGGCGAGCACCGATCACCTCGTACGAGAAGCGATCCCTGACGTATGAAGCCATGGTCTGCTCGTCGAAGGCTGAGCGATTCGACACGACCTCTAGGATCCCCGCAGCCAGAGCTTCAGGATCCCTCGGGTTCACCAGCAGCCCGCACCGGTCATCGATGAACTCCGGGAGAGGCTCGATGAACGGCATGACGACGGGTACGCCCGCGGCAACAGCCTCCAGGGCTGCGATGCAGAACGTCTCAACCTTTGACGCAAGGGTGAACACGGTCGCTGCCCGCACCCGTTCTGCGACCGCCACTCGGGGGATTCTCCCAAGCAGCCTGACCTTGTCCTCAAGGCCTCGACGCTGCACTTCGCGCCACAACGGTGCCCGTTCCGGGCCGTCGCCGATCAGCTCGAGGGTGAGTCGGTGCTCCTTGGTGAGAGCGATGGAGAACGCGTGGAGGAGAAGGAATGGATCCTTGTCCTCCTCGAGCCTCCCAACCGCGACGATCCGAAGAGCCCCGCCACTGGCATCGCAACCAGGACGGAAGTTCTCTACATCGATCGGATTGCCCAGGACAACGATCTTAGACGGCGCACACAAGTCAAGCCGCTCGATACAT
>Ga0247727_10008448_pt1 | contig 19116 bp, 10 predicted proteins | sample WisWelCaveWW1625_FD_202498 | JGI IMG/M metagenome (GOLD analysis project Ga0247727, IMG submission 202498) | Biofilm microbial communities from Wishing Well Cave, Virginia, United States - WW16-25 | ecosystem: Environmental > Aquatic > Deep subsurface > Groundwater > Cave microbial mat | place... | reverse complement strand
GCCGCGAGCACACACAGAGGGAGCGGGAAAAGCCGGCTCATCGAGCGGTTGCCCCTCTCTCCGGCAGCGTCATATCCACTTGGACGCGCCCTCGCCAGCCCGGGGATGCCGGGCTGGGGGGAGGTTTACGGGTTCGGGATATCCACCACGTAGAGGTGGATGGACTGGCTGGTGTTGGTCGTGTTGATGGTCATGGAACTCGCAAACAAGCAGCGGCTGCCCTGTTGGTTGCAGGCTACGCGCGGCAGCGCAAAGTATCCCAGGTTGTCGTCGGAGTTGTGCCGCGCGATCACGTCGAACTGGTCTCCGGTGATCTGCCCCGTGCCGCCGAACTGCATTCGCACGCGCAGGATGGCGTGCGCCAGCGGGTCGGTTGCGAACCCGCTGTAGCTGTTCGACGAAATGAAGAACCGGTCTGTTTGCGTGTTGTTCCAGGAGAAGTGCCCGAAGTGGTGCCGGCCCGAAATCTGGCACCCCAGCCGGCGCATCTCCGACGGGAACGGATCCGCCAGCGGGTTCACGCTCGTGTCGATGCTTTCGTTCAGGATCAGTGCGCCCGGCTGCCAGCCCACACCCGGAGGTGAGCCGGAAACCGACCCCGCCGGGCACTGCCGCGCGGTTTCCTTCACCGCCACCGCCGTGCCGTCCGGCAGCAAGCCGTGGCCGTGGTGGCCGTGGTCGGCCACGCGCACCCGACTGCTGAAATCGCGTACATAGCGGAAGCTGTGGGTCTGGCCGAAGATGTCTCCCACCACCCACACCCCGCCGTCCTTGGTGAATACCGACTCGTCGTAGAAGGAGAAGAAGCTCGTGTCCAGGAACGTCACGGTGTTCGTCACCCGGTCCCATACGCCGATACCGAACTGGATGCCGGTCTGATAAAACTCCATCAGGAAGTAGCGGTCGTCAAAGCTCACGTACGCCAGGTCCGCGCGGCCCACCGTCTTCCCCGCGAACATCAGCCCTGAGAAATTCTTCAGCAGCGTCCCGGCCAGCGTGAACGGGTTCCATTCATGCACTTCTCCGCCGCGGTTCCCGTACAACCGGTTCGGATCCGTCCACGACCACAGCAGCTTCAGAGTGTTCAGCCCGCCCGGCGCGCCTTGCAAAGCGTCGCCAATCACCGCCAGGTCGGAATCGCGGATCAGCAGCGCGAAGTTGCCCACCCCGCCGCCGCCCACCCAGGCCCCGCACTCCACGATGAAATGCGAGCCGCTCTGGTTCCAGATAGGCCAGAACGAATAGTTGTGCTTGCCGCCGGTCAGGCACAGCGTAGCGTTGGTCACCGTGCACACTCGCGCCCCGGTCACCGGGTCGTTATAGCACTGGCCCAGCGGCGGCACCGTCACCGGCGGCGGCGCCGGCGGCGACGCGGCCTGCGTCGAGATCATGCTGCTGATGTTGGTGTACGAGGTGATGCTCGGGTTGTACGTATAAATGTTGTACTGCAGGCCGTTGAATGCCTGCTGCTGCAGGAACAGCTCGTCGCCTCGGGCGATCAGGAACAACGCGATTTCCTGCTGCACCAGCGCTTCGCGGATCATCTTCAGCCGCAGCGATTCGATGGGGATGTGCGTCGTTCCGCCGATGTCCGCCGGCCGGCCGGGGTAGAACAGCGTCCCGTCGCCGTTTCCGCCCAGGTAATAGACGCTCTCCCACACGTCGATCTTCGGCGCGGTCATATTGAAAAACCGCGAGTACGCCAGCGTCGCGTTCTGGTACAGGAACCCGTTCACGCGGTAAGGCGTAGAGGCCAGCAGGCCCCACGCGCGGTTGATCAGCGCCGACGTGTCAAACGCCAGCGACACGATGTTGTCGTGCCGCGGCGATGTTCCCGTCGCGCACCCGTGCGACCGGCAGGACTCGAACCACCACAGCTCGTCCCCCAGCGTCAGTGTCTTGTTGTAGAACGACCGCGAGGCCGGGTTCGGCCCCTCCAGGAATTCCTTGCGATCCAGGCTGGCCCAGTTCGGCGTCCAGCGGTTCACGTACCCGGTCAGGTTGTAGTTCTGCGCGCTGATATCCGTCGTCACCAGCACTCGCGTTGTGTTGCTGGCCGACCGGATCAGGCTAGTGCGGTCCATCGCCGCCAGCAGCTCCGCCAGAGTCCCCGGCTCATCGGCGCTGTAGTCGAACACCCGCGGATACCAGTTCCGCGTATTGAAGAATTGCACCATGTTCTGGGTGGCGAAGTAGGTCTGACTGTCGTTCACGCCGGCGCGCGGCATTCGCATCGAGGTCAGTTGCTCTCCGTGCGGCGTGATGGTGCCGTTGGCCAGCGGCGCCGTGGCCTGATCGTACGCTGCGTAGTTGCTGCTGGCCACGGTCCCGTCGGCATTGAAGGTGTACGTGGGCGGGAAGGCGCTGGCCGTGTCGCAGGAGACGCGGTTGATCAGGCAGGCCACTCCATACAGATGGCCCAGCGAGAGCGTCTGCGGGCCCGCGGCCACGTTAAAGTGCGCGTTCAGCAGGTCCGTCCAATTCATCCCCACGTAGCTCGGCACCGAGGAAGTCACCGGGATCGAAAAGGTCTTCACCAGGACGCTGAGCGTCAGCGTGACGTTGGCTTTCCCGGCGCGCATCACCGTGATGCTGCCTGTGTAGGTGCCCGCGGGCGCCGTGCCCGGGATGAACAGGTCCAGCCATACCGGCTGGTTGCGCTGCGTGGCCGCGAAAATCCAAAACGTGTCCCCGGCGTTGAAGTCGTTCACACCGGCCACTCCTCCGTTCTGGAAGGAGACCATCACCCCGTCATTCAGGGCCGCGGCGGCCGTGCCCGCCAGCACGTTGGACTGCGCGAACGTCACCCCGCCGTTGTCCGACCAGCGGTACCGCGCCGTAGTGGCTGTCCCCCCCTGGGTGATTTCTACCACGTAGTGTTTTACGAACATCCCCGTGTAGCTGCCGCTGCTCGTCACCCGGCCCGCTCCCATCCCCGTGTTCACCGTCTCGCCGCCGGCGCGCGGGAAGCGCTTGTAGGCCGGCGAAATCCGGTTGATGTTGAACGGGAACGCGTTGCGCGTCTCGCCCACAAACGGGTCCACCTTGGGGATCAGCGCGTCCGGCCATTCCCCGATGTCCCCTTGGGCCCGCGAGACGTAGCTGGCGTTGATGAATTTCTCGAAATACAGCGTGGCGTTCGATGCCGGGATGGTGTTCCCCGCGCCGTCGCTGAAGTTCGAGATAGCAAAATTCACGCCCATCAGCTCTTCATTCCGCGCCTGCACCAGGATTTGCGTGGACGCGTACTGGTTGCCCACCGCCTCGATGGTCTGCGTGATGGGCGTGACCGCCCCGGCAAACGTGTCGTAGGGCCGGATCTTCTGCAGCGGGCCGACGAATCCCACCTGCGGGCTTAGTCCGCCCGGCGTGATGATGGTCAGCATGGTCTGGTCGGTGCGCGTGGGGTCTACCGTGCTGGCCACCCGCACCGTCACCGTCGTCGTAGCCGCTGTCTGCGGCGCCGTGTACACTCCCGCGGGCGTGATCGTTCCCACGGTGGCGTTCCCGCCGATGATTCCACCCACCGACCAGTCAATCAGCGCCTGGTTGGTGATCGGAGGCGGGTAAATCGAAGGCGCGCTCTGGAACAGCATTCTCCCGCCCGGCAGCACTTGCGCGTTGCGCGGGCCGATTTCCGTGATGCGCGCCAGCGTCATCAGCGTTGCTATGCCGGGTTCCGTGCCGTCCACGGTGCTGGTGGCGGAAATCGTGAACATCCCCGGCGGAGCCAGCGCAGCCGGCACCGTGTACAGCCCCGCCGCATTGATTGTGCCCACCGCGGCATTTCCGCCGGCCACCCCGTTCACGGCCCAGGTCACGGTTGTGGTGGCCGTGCCGCTGACTGCCGCCGTGAACTGCTGCGACTGCCCGGCCAGTATCTTGGCCGATGCCGGCGACACAACCACATTCACCACCACCGTGGCATTCACGGTCATCGATGCCGTGGGGTCGGCCTGGCTGGTGGCTCTCACCATGATGGCCATCGGAAGGGCTGCCGGTGCGGCCGGCGGCGTGTACAGTCCGGTCGCGTCAATCGTTCCCACCATCGCGTTGCCGCCCGCGATTCCATTCACAGCCCAGGTCACGGTCGGATTGTTCGAGCGAATTACGTGCGCGCGGAACTGCTGGGTCCGGCCCGCCGGCAGGTTCTTGCTCTGCGGGAACACCGTCACCAGCACGCCCACTGCCGGCGTCGTGATGGTCACCATCGCTGCGGCCGATTTTGTGGTGTCGAACGCGCTGGTGGCCGTAACGGTGACCGTGGCCGGGGTCGGCGTCGAAGCCGGGGCCGTGTACTGTCCGCTTAAGCTGATCATACCCGCCGTGACGTCGCCCCCCACCACCCCGTTCACGGACCATGTGACCGCCGTGTTCATCGTTCCTGTCACCGTCGCCGTGAACTGTTGCATCTGCAGAGTGTTCAGAAAGGCTGTGAGCGGTGTAATCGTCACGCTCACCGAAGGCGTAACCGTTACCGTGGCGGTGGCTGTCTTGGTGTTATCGGCCACGCTCGTAGCGGTGACGCTCACCGTGTTGTTGGGCGAAGGCGGAGTAAGCGGCGCCGTGTACAGCCCTCCGGCGGTGATGGTGCCGCAGGTTGCACCGGAGCAGTTCGCGCCGCTCAGCGTGAACGTGACTGCGGTATTGGCGGTGCCCGTTACCGTCGTGCTGAACTGTTGCGTTTGTCCGGCCGGAACCGTGGCCATGGTCGGCGCGATGGTGACCGCCACAGGCGGATTCACGGTGACCATGGCGGAAGCCGTCTTGGTGTTATCCGCGTTGCTGGTCGCCGTGACCGTAACATTGGGGTTTGCCGGGACCGCGGCTGGCGCCGTATAGAGGCCCGCCGCGGTGATCATCCCGCAGGCCGGCGCGCACGCCATCCCGCCCTGCGTCAATGTCCATGTGACCGAGGTATCCGGCGAGCCCGTCACTGTGGCTGTGAACTGCTGCTGCGACCCGGTAACCAGCCCCACCATCCCCGGGCTGACGCTCACCGTCACCATGGCCGAAATCGTCACCGTCGCCGAAGCTGATTTCGTCATGTCAGCCTGGCTGGTGGCTGTGACCGTGACGCTGGCGTTCGCCGGCAACACAGCGGGCGCCGTGTAGAGTCCGCCGGTGGTAATCGTGCCGCAGCCAGGCGAGCAAGCTACGGCCATCTGCGTCAGCGTCCATGTGACCGCGGTGTTCGGCGAACCGGTGACGGTCGCCGTGAACTGCTGCATCTGACCCAGACCCAGTGAAACGCCGGCCGGGCTGACCATCACCGAGACTGGCGCGGAAATCGTAACCGTCGCCGAGGCCGATTTCGTCGTGTCCGCCTGGCTGGTAGCTGTGACCGTGACCGTGCTGGGCGTGGGAACGGTCGCCGGCGCTGTGTAGTTCCCGGCGACGTCGATCATCCCCACGGTTGCGTTCCCGCCCACAACGCCATTCACGCTCCATGTAACCGCCGTATTCCCGCCGCTGCCTGTCACGGTGGCCACAAACGTCTGCATCGCGCCGGTCAACAGCGCGGCTGTCGTCGGGCTCACGCTGACCGCCACGCCCGGCTGCACCGTTACCGTGCCCGTACCCATTTTCGTCGGGTCTGCCACGCTGGTGGCCGTCACCGTCACCGTGGCCGGCACGGGCGGCGTGGCCGGCGCGGTGTACAGCCCGCTCACAGCAATCGTTCCACATGCCGGGCCCGCGCATCCTGCCCCGCTCAATGCCCATGTCACCGCTGTGTTCGCCGTGCCTGTGACCGTGGCCGTGAACTGCTGCATCTGGCCGGCCACCACGCTGGCCACAACGGGTGCCACGCTCACCGCCACCGGCACGGTTACTGTAACGGTCGCGCTTCCTGTGGCCGCCGGGTTGACCACGCTGGCCGCTGCGATGGTGAACGACTGCGTCAGCAGCAGGCTGGCCGGCGCGGTGTAATTCCCCATCGCGTCAATCGTGCCGATCGTCGCGTTCCCGCCGGCCATCCCGTTGACGCTCCAGGTGACCGCCAGATTCATCGTCCCGGTCACTGTCGCGGCAAACATCTGCATCCCGCCGGGCACCAGCATCGCCGTGGGCGGAGCCACGGTGACGGTGATGGGCGCGGCGATCGTCACCGTGGCCATGGCCACCAGCGTCGGGTCCGCTACGCTCGTCGCGCTCACAGTCACTGGATTCGTCGCAGGGACACTATTCGGCGCCAGGTACAAGCCGTTGGCATTGATGGTCCCCAGCGTGCTGTTCCCTCCTGCTACGCCGTTCACGTCATACACCACGGCCGTATTGGCCACTCCGGTGACCGTCACGAAAAACTGCACCCCTGCGCCCGTCTGCACCGTTGTGGACATGGGGTTGATGGTGATGGATGTGGGCGGCAGGATGGTGAGGACTGCCGAGGCCGCGGGCATTGGGGCCACCACGCTGGTGGCTGTCGCCATCACGGTTGGCGGTGCAGGTACAGCGGATGGCGCAATGTACAGGCCCGTCGCATCAATCGTGCCGCAGGTGGCCCCGGCGCATCCTGCCCCGCTCAGCGTCCACGTCACCGCCTGGTTGGCGCTGCCCGTTACCGTGGACATAAACTGCAACTGATCCAGCACGTGCAACATCGCCGTGGTCGGACTCACCGCCACCATCACCGGCACCGGCGCCGCGCTCACCGTGACCATCGATGACCCCATCGCTGTCGGGTCAATCGTGCTGGCTGCGCTCACCAGTACGCTCGCCGGCGCAGGCACCGCGGCCGGCGCGGTGTACAGACCTGTGGCGTCCACTGTCCCGATGATCGAGTTCCCACCCGGCACTCCGTTCACGCTCCAGGTCACGCCCTGGTTGGGTGTGCCCGCCACGCTCGCTGTGAACTGCTGCATCAGGCCCACCTGCACGGAGGCGGCAGCCGGTGCTGTTGTTACTATCACCAGCGTGGGCGCCACGATTTGCAGTGTCGCATTGGCTTGCGCGGTTTGGTCCGTGGTGCTGGTGGCCGTGATGGTGACCGTGTTCGGGAAGGGCACGGCTGGCGGCGCCGTGTATAAACCGTTGGCGTCAATGGTGCCGAACGCCGGAGTACCGCCGGGAAGCAGGTTGACGCTCCAGGTCACATTCGGCGATGGCGGCACGCCCTGGAAAAGCCCCGAAACCATGGCCGTGTACTGTTGGCTCTGATTGATGTTCAACTGCCCGACCGTCGGGCTCACCGTCACCACCACGCCCGGAGATAGCACCAGCGCAACCGACGCTGTTCCCATGGCCGTGGGGTCCACCGCGCTCACGGCGCTCACCGTCACCATCGTGGCGCCGGGGGGCAGCGCGACTGGCGCCGTGAACAAACCGGTGCCATCAATCGTGCCTACCGTGGCGTTCCCGCCGCTCACTCCATTCACAGACCAGGCCACCGTCTGAGTGGCTGTCCCGCTGACCGTCGCCCCGAATTGCTGCGTGAAAAAGGTCTGCACCTGGGCAGCCGCAGGATTGACTACAACCATCACCTGTTGCTGCACCGTCAGGGAAGCGAATCCCGAGGCCGTCGGGTCGGCCACGCTGTTGGCCTGGATGCTGATCGTGGCCGGTGCAGGAACCGCTGCGGGTGCCGTGTAGATGCCTGTGCCCGTGATCGTCCCGAAGGTGGCGTTGCCTCCGGGAATCCCGTTCACGCTCCACGTCACCGCTGTGTTGGCGGTTCCGGTGACCAGCGCTGTAAAGGCCACGGAGCTCAATGTCTGCACGGTGCTCGCCGCCGGGCTAAGCGCCACAACCACGGGCGTCGGCGGTGCGGCGATTACCACGGTGGCAGTGGCAACCTTGGATGGATCCTGCACGCTGGTCGCGGTGATGATCACCGTGTTGGGCACGGGCGTCTGCGCCGGTGCCGTGTAGCTCCCCTGGCTGGAAATCGTTCCCACCGTCTGATTTCCCCCGGGGATTCCGTTCACATCCCAGAGCACTGTGGGGTCAGTGGCTCCGCTCACCGTCACGCCGAGCGTCAGGTTTCCGCCGGGAGTCACGCTGGCCGACGACAAATTGAGGGTCACGGTAATGGGCGGCGGCGGAACGGTAAGCTGCCCCGGATTGCTGCTCCCGCCGACGGGATTCGTGAACCCGTTGGGGACGCCTGCGGCACAACCCATCTGCAACAGCGCAGACAGCAACAACAAGGCGCCAGCGCCCCGCCCGGCTAGGGGCAGCGCATCCGCATTGCGTCGGCCAGGACCTGAGGTTTTTGAAGACAGTTTGGCAGTGATTTCGCTGCCCGCAATCCTAGTTTTCATACAGGTTCCCACCCATCCATCTGATAGAAAGGCTGGCTGTCTGGCGCACACCCTCGACGCGCGTCCCCCAAGCTGGCGTTGGTGGTCGGGGGAAGCTTACGAACTTGGGCCCTCCAATGCAAGTTAAGTTGTAGGAGCGGTTGCATTCAGGGCACTCGCGGGAGTTGGATGCCCCCGGACTCATGGCGGGTTGATTTTTCACGGATGCGCGTGACCCCCGGGCAACAGGCTGCGGATCACTGGCGCTGAACACGGCGGACACAAACCGAGGGAGAACGCCGCGGCGCTCCTGCACACCGAGGATTTGCACCCACTGCGTGGCCCCACCGGCAGCCACCCGGAAGCTAGGCGCGTTTTTTCTGCGGAAGCCCCGCTTCCTTAATCTTGTACAGCAGCGCGCGATAACTGATGCCCAGCAGTTCCGCGGCGCGCTTGCGGTTCCAGCGCGTGTTGCGCAACGCCTCCAGGATCAGATGACGCTCGGCCTGCTGGCTGGCCAGCTTCGAGTATTTCTTCAGCGAAAAATCAGTCACCGGCGGCAGTTGCAACCCGCCGGCCAGCGGCTCCTGCACCCGTTCTTCCACCTCCGCCAGCACCGACTCCGCGGACTCCAGGATGACGTAGCGCCGCACATAGTTCTCCAACTCGCGGATATTTCCCGGCCACGAATGCAGCTGGAACCGCTCCATCACCTGCGGCGGCAGCGGCTGCGGACGCCGGGCGTATCGTTCCGCATACACGCTCAGAAAATAGTCCGCCAGCCCCGGCAAGTCTTCCCGCCGGTCCCGCAGCGGCGGCATTTGGATGTGCACGACGTTGATGCGGTAGAACAGGTCTTCCCGGAACGCCCCGCGTTGGATCTCCGCTCCCATCTTGCGGTTGGTCACGCAGATGATGCGCACGTCCGCGCGGCGCTCCTCCAGGTCACCGATGCGGCTGAAACAACCGTCCTGTAACACTTGCAGGAGCTTGGCCTGGAGACTGGAATCAATATCCGCAATTTCATCCAGCAGCATCGTCCCGCCATCGGCGGATTCGAACTTGCCGGCCCGGCTGGTCGAGGCCCCGGTGAAGGACCCTTTCTCGTACCCGAACAGCTCCGACTCCAGCAGTGACCCGGGGATGGCCGCGCAGTTCACTTTGACCATGGGCTTCCCGCTCCACGGCGACACGTGGTGCAGGTATTTGGCAATCACTTCTTTTCCCGTGCCGCTCTCCCCTTCCAACAGCACAGGCACTCGCACCGCGCACACCTGCTCCACTGTCCTCCGGATGCGCTCCATCTCCGGCGTCACCCCGAACAGCACTTCCGGACTCATTACCGTCCGCCGGGGTACGACTTCTGGGCTGCTCTGGGTCTTAGTCACGTTGGGTCTCGCCGCGCTCACAGACCTCTATTTTGCACTTTGGCGGCCAAGCCGCCCTCCAGTTTACTTGCACGCTTGTAGCCTGTTAAACAACAGATATAGATAGCTTTAGATGTCGTTCCGCGCGCTCTGCTCGCGTTTCTGACTGTCCTGTGTAGGGAATTTCCACTTCCGAATGTGAAAGACTTTTCCTATTTTCCGGTGTTTGGGCGATGGGGGGAGTGCTGTTAGAAGTGTGAAAATCCTCAGGAAACGAAGGCGCAGCCGATGCGCAGTCGGCTGTCGGCCAGACGCTCCATGTAGGTGCGCCGCAGGCTCACCTTGACCGGGGGTAAGATGGGAACGTGCAACACGGCGCTGAACGCGGCGGGAGCTTCTTCGGCGGTATCCATTTGCAGGGCCACGCCGCCATAGCTCAGGTCGAGCACCCGCGCCGTGCGGTCCGGACGGTCGCCGACGGTCGCATACGCGCGCGTCCCAGCCATCGAAACCCGCTCCCATTTCCGTTTCTCGGCCCCGGACTTGCCCGCGGCTGCGGCCGCCATCACCAGGGGGCTTTCCACGGGCGCTGCCGGCACCACCGGGGGCGCATCGCGCGGGGCCGGTTCCACCGTTGCCAGTCGCGGCTGCCCGCGCATCGAGTTTTTCAGCGCATACAGCCGCTCGTCGGCCAGCTTTTGCAAAGCCTCCCGCGTGTCTCCGTCCTCCGGGTGCACGGCCACGCCGTAATCCAGTGCCAGTGGCACGTTGATTTGCAGCGGTGCGATGGCCGCCTCGTAACCCGTGCGCAGACGCTTGGCCAGGATTTCGGCCTGCTCCAGGTCCGACTGCGGCAACAGCAGGGCGAATTCGTCTCCCCCGATGCGGAAGGCGTAGTCGGAAGTCCGCAGCGTCTTGCGCAGTGTGCTGGCCGCGATCTGCAGCGCCTGGTCACCGTGCAGATGTCCGAAGCGGTCGTTGACGTCCTTAAACTTGTGCAGGTCCATCATCACCAGCGCCAGGTGCTGCCCGTACCGCCGCGAACGGTTCAGTTCCTTGCTGAAATATTCGTCGAACAGTCTACGGTTGTAGAGCCCGGTCAGCGCATCCGTCGCCGCGTTGATCTGGAGTTTCTTCAGCTCCTCGTATTCCATCAGGATGGGCATTCGCAGGAAGTTTGTCCCGGCCAGCACGTCCACCATCGCTGTCTTCAGCGAAACCTGCTTGCCCACGCTCTCGGAGAGTTCTGCGCGTCTCTTCAGGATCTGGTCCCAGTATTCCAGGCTGAGCGGCTCGGTCAGCTCCACCTGGGTTATGGCCTTGATGAATTTTTGCAGGAACGGCCCGCGCACTGCATGATCCAGCGCGTTCACCGTTTCAATCAGTAGATCAAGAAAGGATTCCTCGGCGCTCATCGGAGCTGGCGGCCGGGGAGCGTCGTTCACGCTGGGCATTGCGGATTTCCGATTCAACTCGGCGATTCCTCACTCAACCACAGCTCTGCATACACTTAGAGTCGCCTGTGTAGAAGCAACTGGTGTTCCATTCCACACTCCTTCTCCGGACGGGCAGAAGAATACCTTAAATCATTCATTTTTAAGTAGCAAAACTCTCTCGGCTGTTGGAAACCTGAGATGGGTAGGCTGATAACCGTGAAGAAGCCTGCTTTCTGCATCTTTTGTCTGATGGAGTACTGGGGATCAACCAGACCCTCACAACCCCCTACTCTAATCCAGTGGACTTAGAAACTCCACCCCCACCAGATGCAAATCTCCCCTGCGGTGCATTCGCCGAACCCGCGCCTGTATGGGTCCAGCAGTTGCAGGCCCGGCTGTGGCAGACGTAGGCGGGGGGGCGGGTATGGTCAGATACACTATCTCGTTTGGTTTCAATATTTTAGTGCTGGCAAGATAGGCCCCGCGCGCACTAATGTCTATGGTCCTGGTCAGGTCCAAAAAGTCGTGTCCGAATGCATCCGTACCCCGCACAAACATCGGCACGGTCAGCCGGATGCGTTGAGAACGACGTCGCTCAGCGGGGTTTGAGCTCATCGCACTTTCCGCAGCTCTTGGCTTCCAAGAAGCCATTTATTTCGGTACCCTAGAACTAGTACTCAAATATACTCGCAATTTGAATGCTAGAGCCGTATCTCAATTCACCTGTCTCCAAGCAATTGATTTAAAAGGTCCTACTTCCCTCTCTCCCCCTGCTCAATCCCCTCCCTTTTCCATGGCAGATTTTGGAGTTCCAGAAGTTTTCTCCAAATGTGCAAAATAGGACTCATTTCCCATTGACTGCTTTTCCCACCTCTGCAACCATTCTCGCGACCGCCAACCGCACTCTTTCCGGGGAGGCAGACTCTCATCCGGAACCAGCGAGGGCACTCACGGGCGGCAACTCACCAAGGGGGGCCATTGCCCGGCAGCTCTAGTGGAAGCCAAGTCCGATCCGGATCTCTGCCGCTCTCGGTGTTGGCCAACCTTCTCGATATGCACGACCAGCCCGTTCTGATTGTGGAGCGCGATGGTCGGCTGGTGCTGGCCAACCATAGGGCACAGCAGAAACTGGAGGCCTGGCAGCTATCTCCCGGCAACGGCTTCAACCTCTTTTCCGATCTTTTGCGGATGGACTCCACAGGACTGACCGGCCAGTTGGAAGGCGGCGAACCGGAAATCTTCCTGCCGTTGGAAAGGCAGGGGGAGCGGTGCACGGTTTCCCTTCGCTGGATGCCCGAACCGGACTGGCTGGTGGTTTCGCTGGAGCCCGTGATCGCGCCCTCGACCGAGGGCGACTCGGAGATCAAGACGCGCCTCGGAGAGTTGCTCGAAGAACGCGACATCACCTATCGCAATCTCCTGGCCGCCTACTTGCGCCTCCAGGAGGTCAACCGCCAGAAAACTGTGTTCCTGGCATCGGCAGCCCACGAATTGAAGACGCCGCTGGCCGTCATGAAGGGCTACTACGATCTGCTGCTCTCGCCCGCCCTCGGCAAGCTCAGCGAGCGTCAGCGGGATATCCTCCAGGAATCAAAAGAGAGTTGTGACCGCCTGGTGCGATTGGTCTCCATGTTCCTGAACTACTCGGCGCTCGAGAGTGGCAAGCTGGCCCTCTACATCCGGGAAAATGATCTTTCCGACTGTCTCTCCGAGCTGGTCACCCGCTGGTCCGATGCCTTTCATCGCAAGCAAGTGCGTCTCGAAACCAGCCTCCACGCCGGTTTGCAGGCCTTCAAATTCGATTACCAGAAAGTGCAGCAGGCCGCGGCCAACCTGCTCGACAACGCCCTGAAACATTCTCCCTCGCAGGGTCGCGTGGTTCTCACTGCGGCGCCCTATTTCTGGGAACGCCGCATCACGGAGCTGTCCCCCAATTCCGAACGCCGCCGGGAACCCGGCATCATTCCCAACAGCGTGTTGATTTCGGTCTCCGATAGCGGCCCTGGCTTGGCTGCCGAGTATCACCAGGAAGTGTTCGAGGATTTTGTGCGCGTGGATCGCTCTGCTTCGGGGATGGGGCTGGGGCTGGCCATCGCCAAACGCTTGGTGCAGGCTCACCGCGGCAAGATCTGGGTGGATAGCGATCCGGGACGCGGATGCACGTTTACGATCCTGCTGCCCACAGACACGCAATGATTTGACTTCGTCGCCTGCTGCGCCGAGGATGGAGCCCTATGCCGGAACCCGATAGAGATTTGCAGGAAAACATCCTCGTCGTGGACGACGAGCCCAGCATTCGCAAGTATCTGCTCACCCTTCTCGAGGTGGACGGCTACCAGGTTACCGCTGTGCCCTCAGGTCGCGAGGCCCTCGAGCACGTCGCCGCTGGCCAGCGTCCCGACTTCATCATCCTCGACGTCCTCATGCCCGAAATGGACGGCCTGGAAACCCTCCGCCAATTGATGCACGTGGACCGCCAGCTCAACGTCGTGATGCTCTCCTGCACCAATGAGACCGGCACGGTCGTCGAAGCCATCCGCTTGGGCGCTGCCGACTACCTCACCAAGCCCTTCGAGAAGGCCGACCTCGAAGCGGCCCTGCTCAAATGCCGCCAGAAGCGCCAGCTCCGCGCCGAGAACAAGGCGCTGCGGGAATACTGCGAGCACCTCACCGAGGACCTCAGCTTCCTGGCGGCCAGCCCGCAGATGGTCAAAATCCGCCAGCAAATCCTTCAGATCGCCCCGGTGGACGTGCCCGTGTTCATTGCCGGCGAAAGCGGCGTGGGCAAGGAAGTGGTCTCCCGGATGATTCATATGCGCTCCACACGCGCTAGCCAGCCCTTCCTCAAGGTCAATTGCGCTGCCCTCCCCAGTGAGCTGCTGGAATCGGAGCTCTTCGGCTACGAACAGGGCGCCTTCACCGGCGCCGTGCGCTCTAAACCCGGCAAGTTTGAGATGGCCAACAAGGGCACCATCTTTCTCGACGAAATCGCCGAGATGAGCACCGCGCTTCAGGCCAAGCTTTTGCACGTCCTCCAGGACCACCAGTATTCCCGCCTCGGCGGCCGCGCCCTGGTCAACGTCGATGTCCGCGTCCTCGCCGCCACCAACATGAACGTCAAAGAGGCCATTGCCTCCGGCCGCTTCCGCGAGGACCTCTACTATCGCCTCAATGTCTTCTCCATCACCGTGCCTCCCCTGCGCGAGCGCACCCGCGAGATTCCTATGCTCTTCCGCCACTTCCTCGGCAAATACATCGAGAAATACAAAAAGCAGGCCCCGGACCCCTCCGATCACCTCATGGAAGCGGCCATGAATTACCCCTGGCCCGGCAACCTCCGCGAACTCGAGAATTTCGTCAAGCGCTACGTCATCCTGGAAGACGACGAGTCCAGCTTCCGCGAGCTGCTGGAAATGGCCGCCACCCGCCAAGGCACGGCTCCCCGCGATGAGGTTACCTCCCCCGGCCCCAAAGATCGCGGCCTGAAGGCCCTGGTCCGCAGCCTCAAGGACGAAGCGGAAATGGAGGCCATCGCCAACGCCCTCGAGCAAACCAACTGGAGCCGCAAGGAAGCGGCCCGCATCCTGGGCATCAGTTACAAGGCCCTGCTTTACAAAACGCGGCAGTTCAAGCTCGGCGAGGGACGCGCTAGACGCTCCCCGGCGGCACTGGCTGGGACCCCGGGCCGGGAGGGCTAGTCCTGGTCCGTGTGAAAACGATTGCATATAGTTGGCAGTAGGTGTAGAAAGCTCTGGATAGCCCGTTTGCGGGGAATGGGGCTTCCCCGATGGCTGGGCCGGCCCGCCGTGCAGCTCGCGGCGCCGCTGGCCAATCGGTTCTCGACCGAAACTGGTATTGGGCTTTTGTTTTCAGTCATTTGGGAATGATCTTGGCTGGTGTTTCGCTCGGGGTTCAAAGCTCGAATTATCGTGCTGGGTGGGTCCACCCCTCAGTTCGACAGGACCCGGTTTGGAACCGGGATTGCTCCTCTCAGACTGAAGCGGTTTGCTCTTCTCCCGGCGGCCGTGGGAGAACCTATACTTATGACTGAACGTCGCAACACACGCCGGTATGAGTTGAGCCTGCCCGTCGTCGTTCGCGCCCCCCAGAAAACCGAGCCCGAATCCAAGAACGGCAAGACCCGCGATATCTCCACGCGCGGCGTTTACTTCATCATTGACGAAGACATCGCCCCCGGCGCCGAAGTGGACTTCATGCTCACTCTCCCGGCGGAGATCACCCGCGGCACGGAAGTGTTCATCCGCGCCCACGGCAAGGTGGTCCGCGTCGAGAAAAAAGACGAAGACGGCACTGCGCGCATGGGCGTCGCTGCCGTCATTGAGAAGTACGACATCGTCCGGGCCGAGACCGCGGCCTCCTGACGCCCTCCCGGTTCTCCGGGGCGTTTCTCCTCTGCATGTCCCCTTTCTCCGCACCTTCGAATCCCCTGCCTGAGCGTCCGGGCCCAGCCTTCACCATCGGTCATCTTCTGCTTCTTTCCGTGGTCGTCCTGGCGACCGTGATTGGCTATCGCCCCGACGAGTTCCATTTCACCAGTGATGAGACCCGCCACGCCGTCACTGGTCTGTTCTTCCGCGACGCCCTGGCCGACCGCCCGCTCGCCAACGCCAAACAATACGTCTACGAGTATTACGCCAAGTATCCCGCACTGGGCATCCCTCACTGGCCGCCATTTTATTACTTTGTCGAAGGCCTGTTTTTTCTGCTCTTCGGCATCTCCCTGCTCAGCGCGCGCCTTTCCATTCTTCTGTTCGCGCTCCTCGCCGCCTACTTTTGGCAGCGCATCGCTGCCGCACAGGGCCCGCCGCACCGCGCCTGGTTCGCCGCGCTCATCTTTCCCCTGGTGCCCTACATCATTGTTTACCAGCGCTCGGTGATGCTGGAGATGCCCTACCTGGCTCTGGCCCTGGCGGCCATCTACTTCTGGCTGCGTTTCCTGGATACCCAGCGAAGCCTCTACGTCTGGCTGGTCGCCGGCTTCGCGGCCCTGGCTTTCCTCACCAGTCAGAAGGCGCTGTTCCTGCCCGTGCTGGTGGGCCTGCATTTCCTGATGGAGCGTAAATTCCGCCTGCTGAAGCGCTGGGACGTCTGGGCGGCCCTGGCCCTGGCCGCACTGTTCATCGTCCCCTGGTATCTCTACACCTTCCGCACTCTGTCGCTCAGCTACCAGCGGGTCATCGGCGAGAGTTCCGAATACCTCAGCGTGTTGCCCGTGCTTACCTACTACCTCGACCGCCTGCCCTGGCAGATGGGCGGCGTGCTGTTTTGTCTGTGCATCCCCGGCATCCTGTGGGCCCTGGCTCGCGCGCCGCGGCAGCATCGCTTCTTCCTCCTGTGGGTTCTTTCCTGCTATGTCACTTTCACCTGGGTGCGCGAGAAAGACCTCCGCCACACCATGATCTGGATTCCTCCGCTGGTGTATTTCTCGCTGTTGGCTGTCGAAGCCCTCTTTGCCCGCCGCCGCTGGGCGCTGCTGGCCTGCGGCGGCCTGGCCGCCTGGCTGTTTGTAGGCGCGCTCCAGGTGGACCGCTCACGCCGGGTTGGCGTTGAGGCCGCGGCGCAATGGGTCACCTCGCAGCAGGAATCAGACGTGCTCTACTACCAGGGAGCGCTCAACGGAAATTTCATTTTCTGGGTGCGCAAGTATGACCCCGAAAAACGCCGCCTGGTGGCCCGGGAAAAGCAGCTGGTCGCCACCCAGATTGTGCAGGGCTACGGCCAGCGTGAGGTGCTGAAGACCTCGGACGAAATCCTGAATTTCTTCCGCACCTGGGGCATTCGCTATGCCCTGGTGGAAAACCGCGAAGTCATTGCCGAGCTGGCCCCGGCACGGCGCCTCTTCCGTTCGGCTCATTTCGAGCTGGTCAAGACATTTCCTGTCGAAGACAACTTTCCCGTCGGTGTCGAAGGCCCGCAGCGCCGCGACGGCGATTTGAAAATCCTGGTCTATCGCTATCGCGGCCCCATCCAACGCTCTCCCCACGGCGTCTCCATTCCCATGCTGACCCTGCGCTCAGACATCCCCATACGCCTCGAACGCCTCGCCGGCCGCCCCTGGCCCAACTGATCGCGCGTCGTTCGCCGTCTCCTCCCCTTAGCGAAGTCTAACGATTCATCTGTGCCCGCCCTGATCCCGCAACTGCGGGACGAAGGGTTCATCTGCGTTTGCTTTTCTTATCTCCCCCGCGGCGCGAATTTCCGGTCAATCACCGATTTGATGTCCTCCACCGAGTACCCGGTCCGCGCCATCTCCGCTCCCTGGATGGCAATTTCCAGGCACATCGGACAATCATCGCCGTGACGGTCCTTGAAGCAGTCGAGGTTATTCTGGTGGGCGTGCGTCAGGTAACAGCCGCAGTAGCAAGGCAGGTTTTCCAGTAGCTCGGGGCGTTCCCGCGCGATCCTGTAGCCTTCGGCCACCTTGCCGATGAACAGCGCCGGGTCCAGCGTGTGTGGCCGCTGCTTGTGCGGCAGCGCGGGCAGGGCCTGGTAGGTAAGAAGATAATTGATGGGACTCGACCGCGGCGAAATGATGTGCCACGTCCCCACCGCCAGTCCCGACACCACCACGAAAACTGCCGCATCGAGCAGCAGTTTCCTGCCCCGCGACGCCTTGGCCCCTTCTCCCCCCGCTGCCGCCGGCGAATTCTGCTGTCCTGCTCTTTCCGGCTGGTTCATCTCCCAATTCTAATGCCATTTCTGCCCCACGCGAAATGCTGGAATCATCACACTTGGCGCCATTCCCTCGCGATCGTTCTGCTGGAGCCAGTCCACTGTATTTTCGATACTTTGCGAATACAGGGGCACGTTCGTCCACATCCTCTCGATTCTGCGCTCTGCCGTCCTTAACCGAGCGCCGAATACCCGGTCAGCCCGCTTCCCGTTACTGCCGTACCGAATCAGTGTTCATCTGTGTCCATCTGTGGTTACAGCACTGCCTCAGCATCGTGCTGTCCTCTGATTTTCAGTTGCTTCCGCCGCTGGGTCGTCCTACTATGCGCCTACCCTGGCCGCGAGGAGACGCGCGATGAAAGTCGCCGACGTCATCAAAAACCGCAAGGACGTTTTCACCGTCACAGACACCACCTCCGTCCACGATGCCGCCCGCTACTTGCGCGAGAAGCAGGTACGGGCTTGCGGCGTAACCGACGCTGTCGGCAACCTGGTGGGCTGCCTCTCCCAGAGCGATATTTCAGACAAGGTCGCCGCCGAAAACAAGTGCCCGGCGTGGATGCAGGTCAAGGAAGTCATGAGCACAGATCCAATCAAGGTCACTCCGGAAATGTCTCTGGATGAATGCCTGCGCCTGATGGACGAGCACGGCATCTACCACCTGTGCATCGTGGACCCTCAGGCCGGCTATCGCGGGATGATGTCCGTACACGATCTCCTGCAAGTCATCGCTTCGGACGAGAAGCAGCGGGCGGACCTGATGGAGTCCTACGTCTTCCCGCAGCACTGACGCCCGGTCCCACAGGAGTACGACATGCATATCCATCTGGATCGTCCTTGCCGCTGGATGCTGGCCGGCATATTGACTGTCGGTTTCACCGCGCCCCTGTCCGCCGCAGCGGCGCTGCCCGCGATGGCGGAGCAGAAGACAGCCGGGGAAAAAATCCGCGACGTGCTGCCTGAAGCGCAGCGCGTTTTCAGCAAGGAAGAGATTACCGTCGTCCGCAACTACTTCCGCGAAAACAGGAGCGGCTTGCCTCCGGGGCTGGCCAAGCGCGAAAAGCTGCCTCCGGGCCTGGAACGCCAGCTACGCCAGCGCGGAAAGCTTCCTCCGGGCCTGCAAAAGAAACTCCAGCCCATGCCGCCGGAGCTGGAAAAGAGGATGCGCGTCCTGCCCACCGGCTACCGCCGCGTGGTGATCGCGGGCAATGTGATTATGATGAACGAAAAGACCGCGGTGATTTACGACGTCATCCGCAACGTGATCCGGTAGCCCGCAGGACACCTGGAGGAGAGGGAAGGGGATCGCGATTCTGGGTTGCAGTTTCTAGTCCTAACTTCTGATTTCTAATTTCTGATTTCTGATTTTCCCATCGGCCC
>Ga0247727_10008447_pt1 | contig 19117 bp, 13 predicted proteins | sample WisWelCaveWW1625_FD_202498 | JGI IMG/M metagenome (GOLD analysis project Ga0247727, IMG submission 202498) | Biofilm microbial communities from Wishing Well Cave, Virginia, United States - WW16-25 | ecosystem: Environmental > Aquatic > Deep subsurface > Groundwater > Cave microbial mat | place... | reverse complement strand
CGTTGATAATTCGCAGTGGGGGACGCATAGGTTACCTCGGCTTGATGGCTAGCTCGACCATGACTAATGGCAACCAATGTTATGCCCGTTATTTCAAAACCGCAATCATTTCTTGGTTTCATTTAGTTCTAACAATTTGTTGATAACCTGGTGACCCAAAGGAAAATGATAATGACCATTACTACTGCCCGCCCGCAAAAAGTAGACCGCCCCGAAATCTTCTGGGAATTCACCCGCAGTCTTTGTCCTGAATGTAAGAAGGTGATTGACGCCCACGTCCTCCTGCGCGACAACAAGGTGATCATGCGCAAGCGTTGCCCGGAGCACGGGCGGTTTGAGGCGCTGGTTTTCGGCGACGCCGAGCTGTACACCCAGATTCAACGCTACAACAAGCCTGGCACGCTCCCGCTCAACTTCGCCACCGAAGTCCGCGACGGCTGCCCCCACGACTGCGGCCTGTGCCCCGATCACCAGCAACACGCCTGCCTGGCCCTCATCGAAGTCAACCAGGCCTGCAACCTCGACTGCCCGTTGTGCTTCGCCAACTCCGGCACCCACCTTTCCCACTCCGGCTGGGAACTGACCTTCGAGCAGGTGGACTTCATGCTCGACCGCTTCATCGAGTTCGAGGGCAACCCCGAGGTCGTCCAGTTCTCCGGCGGCGAGCCGAGCCTGCACCCGCGCATTCTGGACTTCATCGAACTGGCCCAGCAGAAGGGCATCAGCTACGTCATGCTCAACACCAACGGCATCCGCATCGCCCGCGACGACAAGTTTCTGGCCGGCCTCCAGCGCCTCAAGCCGCACGTCTACTTGCAGTTCGACGGTTTCGAGGCCGAGACCAACCGCATCATTCGCGGCAAGCCCGACCTGATCGAAGACAAACTGCGCGCCCTCGACCGGCTGGCCGAGGCCGACGTGCGGGCGGTGCTGGTGGGGGCCGTCGAGCGCGGGGTGAACGAACACGAAGTGGGCCGCATCGTCGAGTTCGGCCTGCGCCACCCGGCGGTGTTCGGCGTCAACTTCCAGGGCGCGTTCCGGGCCCAACGCCACAACATCCCCAGCGACCCGATGACCCGCATCACCATCCCCGACATCGTCAAAGGCATCGAGGCCCAGACGAACGGCCTCTTCAAGTTGAGCGACTTTGTGCCGGTGCCGTGTTGCATGCCTACCTGCAACTTTGTCACCTACGCCATGCTCGACGGCGACACCGTCACCCCCATCACCCGCGTTCTCGACATTGACCTGTACCTCGACTACCTCAAGAACCGCACCATGCCCGGCCTCAACGACGACCTCCTGCACACCCTGGAGCGGCTGTGGAGCAGTTCGGCGCAGGTTGGCTCCGACCTGGCCGCCAGCGAAATCGCCGCCATCACCCCCGCACTTCCACACACCCATACGCCATCCCGCTCCGCCGACCGTTGCGCCGCCTGCCACTCCCACCTGCCCCTCAGCCAGCATGCCCCGCGCGACCTGGCCCGCCATGTCTTCATGCTCAACGTCCGCGACTTCATGGACCCGTGGACGTTCAATATCAAAAACGTGATGAAGTGCTGTCTGGAATTCCTGACCCCCGATGGGCGGATGATTCCGTTTTGCTCTTATAACTCGGTTGGGTATCGCGAGCAGGTGACTGCCTCCCTGACGGCCTCTCAGGCAAGACGAAAAGGTTGACGGGAATCGTGACATTCGTCTAGAAACAACTACAATCAGTAGATCACGATTTCGTAGTGACCGCTTGCGCGTCAGTCGTCCGGGCAAAAAGCGACTGAAGTCGCCACTACAGCCGGTTTTCGTGATCTACTGACAATAAATCCGGCGTAGAATAGCGGCACACATGCTTGCCCCCCTCACCTCGGCAGTCAGCTTCCTCTCCATGGCCCTCTCGCTGTGGATGGGGTGCTACCTCATTGCGCGCAGTCCGCGCAGCCGGCTGGCCTGGCAGGCGGGCCTCACCCTGTGGGCGCTGGGCGGCATCTTCATCGACTCGCTGGTCTCCATCAACCCTTCCCCGGCCACAAGCTGGTGGCTGGGCTGGCCGATCAACCTTCCCATCGCCATCTGGTATCACCTCAGCCTCGAAACCCTGCCGCCGGATCGGGCGCGCCGCCAGCGCCCCTTCCTGCCCTTCGTCTACGGGGTGACGATCCTGTTCGATATTCTCCTCGCCGTGACACCCTGGGTGGTGGCCGATGCGCGGGGCGGCCTCGCCGTTTTCGCCAAAATATTCGCTCCCGGCCCGTTGTTTCTCTTCCTGCCCGTCAGCTTGATCGGGCTGATGTCGCTCACGCTCTACAACTTCTGGCGGGCGCGGCAGGCCGTTACCAATCTTGCCCTGCGCAAACAACTCAACAGCCTGGTGCGCGGCACAGTTTTCGGCGCGCTGGGCATTGGCTACGCAGTGGCAATAGTGGCCCTGAAACTCGCCGCGCCCACCCTGCCCATCATCTTCCTCCTGGGCCTGGCCGTGGCCACCCTGGGCTATGGCATTGTCCGCTACAGCGCCCTGGTCGAAGGCCGCATCCTCCGCTACGACATCGCCTTCAACGGCCTGCTCGTCCTGGCGGTCTCAATCGTTTACGCCGTGGCCGCCTGGATTCTATTCCGGCGTGAAGACATCTCGATCCCCGTGTTCGCTTTTGTGGTGGCGCTGGCGATCCTCACCCACGCCGGATTCGGGTTCGCCCGCCGCGTGCTAGAGCGGCCCTTTCTTCGCCAGCCCGAACGCGCTTTGCGCGCCGCCTTGCGCGCCGCCGCCACCGAAGTCGGCGAGCGCGAAGCGATAGAAGAAGGCCTGCGCAGCGCCCTGGCCGCCGTTGTCGTGGGAGTCGCCTCCCGCTGGGGGGCGATTGCGATCCGTGAAGGCGAGGATTTTGTCGTCCACGCCTCATTCCATTCCAGGCCAGTGGGCGAGCGCCTGCCTGCCGCAGGGTTGGAGGTTCGGGAGTTGACGACGGTTGCCCCCGACGCGGCGGCTCAACCCCTGCCCGGTCTGGCCGTCATCGCCCCGCTCATCGCCGGCGGCGAGTCTCTGGGCGCGATCCTGCTGGGTCAGCCGAGGGGTGGTGTTTCTTACGGCGACGGCGATCTCGACCTGGTGGCCGGGGCCGCCGACGATCTGGCCGAGTTACTGCGTCAGGCGCGGCGGCAGGAAGCGCGCCTCAAAGAGATCGGGCAAATGCTGGAGTCGTTCCGCGAGCGTGAACACAAACTGCAAGAGGAAATCGAGTCAATTCGCGCTCCGGCGGAGTCTGAGGTTGCCAGCGACAAGCAAATCGCCGACATGGAAGACGCCCTGCGCCGCCTGCACGACTATTCGTATCTCGGCGATCATTCGCTGGGAACGCTTGTTCTCCGGCGAGACCGCCCGGCCACCCACCTCGACCGGGGCAAGGCCCTCAACGCGGCGCTGATTGCCGCCATTGAGAAATTGCGCCCCGGCGGGACCGAGCCGCGCGAACTGCCGCCCCGCGAGTGGCATCCTTACGTCATCCTGTGCGATGCTTATATTCACGGCCAATCCAACCGCGAGATTATGTCCAAGCTCTATGTGAGCGAAGCCACTTTTCACCGCACCCGCCGCCGCGCCCTGCGCGCCGTGACCAAGGCCCTGTTTGAGATGGGCGCTTCTGCCAACTGACAGTTTTTGACACCCGCAGTAGTACAACGCGGCTAGCGTGGCAAAAACTGTCACCCCCAACAATTTGCCAAACTGACAGCTTTTGGCACCTTTGCCTCTGGCTTTGACAGTCGCTTTAAGGTCAAATCAGACGCAAAGGAGATACGACCATGAACCACAAAACTTTTCTCATCACCCTGATCGCTTTGGCCCTTGTTGCCGTGAGTTGCGGCTCGACGGCGCCTCAACCGGCCGCGGAGCTGATTCCAACCGACATCCCGCTTCCCACCAGCACTCCGGCCCCCACCAGCACGCCCGCGCCCACCGACACGCCAACGCCCCTGCCCACCAGCACCTTCACCCCTACCCCCAACGCGACGGCAACGGCGCAGGCTTACGCCACGGCAACGGCGGAGGCTAACGCCGCCCTCGTCCGCCCCGACCTTGAAAAGATCGGCCTCTCGACCGATGGCGGCTATTTGGGGTGGGTGCACGATCCGCTCACCATCAAGGTAGACACTTACATGGAAGAGCGGCCCGAGATTGACTACCCGGAGTTCAGCGCCGCCGACTTCGTGCTTCAGACCGACGTCACCTGGAACTCCGCCAGCGGCCTGGCCGGGTGCGCGCTGATTGTGCGCTCCGAAGCCGACGTGGCAACGGGGAAGAACTATCGCGTCTACATGATGCGCCTGCAAAACCGCCCGCTGTGGGACATTGAGTACTACAACCACGGCAAGTGGCAGAGCACGCTCACCGAGCGCGTCCTCGACGCTCCGGCCCTCAACTTCGCACAAGACGGCACCAATCGCATGACCGTGGTCGCCCAGGGCGACAAGCTCACCGTGTACGCCAACGGCGACAAGATGGGCTCGGTGATCGACAAGCGCCTCACCGAAGGCCGGGTGTATTTCATGGCCTGGCAAGAGTCCGGCGAGACGACCTGCACCTTCTCCAACGCCTGGCTGTGGGTGTTGGGCAAATAGGTCCAGGCCGTTCATAGCCAGACCTGTCAGGTCTCCGTAAAGACCTGACAGGTCTAACTCGAAAGCGATAGTTCCAATGATTACGTTACGCCGCCTCTCCATCCTCATCCTGGTTCTAAGCCTGACGCTTCCGGTTGCGTCCCCGGTTTTTGCTGACACCTCTTACACCGTTCAACCGGGCGACACGCTGACGAAGATCGCCGCCCGCTTCAACGTCACCGTCGAAGCCATCGTTCGGGCCAATCACCTCAAAGACGCCAACTCGATCTGGGTCGGGCAAACGCTCATTATTCCTGATGGCAGTGCGCCCGCCGCGCCGGCCGGCTCTGGCGGAACCCAGACCTACATCGTGCAAAACGGCGACTCGCTCTCGCGGATAGCAGCCAAGTTCAACGTCACCATCGAAGCGCTGATCGCCGCCAACAACCTGACCTCGGGCACCTTGCACCCCGGCCAGACGTTGATCATCCCCGGCTCAACCCCGGCCCCGGCGACTACGATCACGAATGCCGTCGGTTCGGTGTACGACCGGATCAGCGGCCCACCGGCCTTCGTCAAGCGGGTCAAGGCCGGCTTCGACTGGTTGCAGGCTCACGACATGGACGCTTACAACCGGGTGGACACCTACGTCACCACGATTACCCAAAGCCCTTACAGCGATCTGGCGCAAGCCGCCCCCTTACCCGGCGGCGGGTGTTTGGTGCGCGCCCTGGCCCGTCGTGGCATGTCGGTGCCGATGGTGGCCGCCTTGCTGTACCACGAAGCCTCACACTGTTATCAGTTCGCCGCCGTCGGTGTGCTAACTTCCAAAGAAGCCGAAGTGTTTGCCTACACCGAGCAAATCGCCTTCATGGAGCGCAACAACTTCCCACAGGAAGCCATTGACTTCTACCGCAAGGTGCTGGACTACTACGCCAGCCAGCCCGACGACGGGCAGTACATCCCGCCGCCCGATTTCTAAATTCGCCCATCCCCCTCAACCCACATCTCATGCCACAACGCAAAGTTGAGCAAGTACCACGCCAACTCGTCTCGCCGGTCAATCAGCTTCTCTACAACCGGCCAGCGCAAATAATCGGTGCGGGCGCAGAACTTGCGTAGCGTCTCGTGGCCAACCGTGCCCAGCGCCTCAGCCATCCAATCGGTCACCGGCACGCGGAATCCCTGCTTGGGCCGGTCAATAATCGCGTCCGGAATCAAACCGCGCACCGCCTGCTTAAACAATTGCTTGGGCTGAACCGGCGCGCCTACCTTGAGCCGTTGTGGAATACTCATCGCCAGCCCCACAAACTCGTGGTCAAGGTAGGGCACGCGGGCCTCAATCGAAGTCGCCATCGTCATCTTGTCCACCCGCATCAACAACAGCTCGGGCAGGCGCAGGCGCAAGTCCAGGTAGCCCATCCAACTGAGATAATCGAGATGCGGACTGCGCTCCTCGAACTTCTGGCGAAACTTGCGAATGACGTCGTGCGACGAAATATCGCCGACTGCTTGACGAACTGACTCCGAGACCAGCCGGCTCTTTCGCGCCTCGCCAAACGCCTCCGCCCCGCCCCAGAACAACTCTTCGCCGTCAGTCGCCCGCCGCACGTACTCGTAGCGCACCTCGCTGAGGGCCGCGCCGCTTCCGGCCAGCGCTAACTGCTTCATCGGGCGCGGCAGGATCGAATACGCCTTCCACGCGCCGTTGTGCAAGCGCAGAATATCCACCCAGTGGCGGTAGCCGCAAAACAACTCGTCGCTCCCCTCGCCCACCTGAATCACCGTCGTGCCGCTGTCCTTCGCCAACTTAGAAACGAAATAGATCGGCACGCACACCGGGTCGGCAATTGGCTCGTCTTGATGATAGACAAGCTTGGGAAGGAAGTCGAGAAAGTCCTGAACGCCGATTTGAACTTCGTGGTGGTCGGTTGCAAAATGTTTAGCCGCCTGCCGCGCCCACTCGAACTCGTTGTAGTCGGGCGCATCTTTGTAGCCGATGGAAAACGTTTGCACCGGCCTGTCCATCTGGGCCGCCATCAGGGCTGTGTTGGCCGTCGAATCGATCCCGCCCGACAGAAACACGCCAAACGGAACATCCGATACCATCCGCAGTTTCACCGACTCGGCCAGCTTGGCCCGCAGACGCTCGGCCCATTCACCCTCGGTCAGTTGTGGATCGTAGCAAGCGGCGTCGTACACATCCCAATACTCTTCAACCCGAAAGTCGCCGGTGTCGGCCTTGAGTACAGCGCGATGGCCGGGCGGCAATTTGTAGATGCCTTTGAAGAGCGTTTGCGGCGCGGGCGGAGTGAGGAAGGTCAGGAAGTGATAGAACGCGGCCAGATCAATTTCGCGTTTGACCGCCGGGTGGCGAAGAATGGCTTTGATCTCCGAGCCGAAGATAAATTGGCCGCCGGCGAAGGTGTAATACAGCGGCTTCACCCCCAACCGATCGCGGGCCAGGAACAACTCGCGCTTGCCCTCGTCCCAAATGGCGAGGCCGAACATGCCGCGCAGGCGGTGCAGGCAGTCGTGGCCGTATTCTTCGTAGAGATGGACGATGACTTCGGTATCGGACTGGGAGCGGAAGACGTGGCCGCGCGCTCTGAGCGGCTCAAAGTGTTGAGCGTAAGTGTAGATTTCGCCGTTGTAGGCGATCCACACCGACTCATCCTCATTGCTCATCGGCTGGTGGCCGGCCGGGCTGAGGTCAATGATCGCCAGCCGCCGGTTCGACAGCCCTACACAGCCATCGGGCGAGGCCCAGCTCCCGGCATCGTCCGGGCCGCGATGGGCAATTGTGTCGCGCATCTTGTCGAGCAAGGCAACGTCCACGCGAGGGCCGTCGCCAATGGTGACTATTCCGCAAATGCCGCACATATCAACTCCTCTTCCCATCGTGGGAGCGGTTTGTAACCGCGACCCGTTCGCGGCTACAAGCCGCTCCCACGTTGACATTGCTGGTATATCGTCTCCCACCGCTCCGCGATCTTATCCCAACTGAAGTTTGCCAGCACGTAGTTGCGCCGCTGTTCAGCGCGGGGGGGGTCTGCCGGGTTCTTCAGGGCGCGAACGATCTCGTCTTTCAACCCATTCGCATCCCCGAATTTTACAACCGCGCCGAGGTCGTTCTGCTGAATTGAGTCGGCCAGGCCGCAACGGTCGGTGGTGATGACGGTCGCCCCGCAGGCCAGGGCTTCCAGCAAAGTGATGCCCAGGATTTCATACGTCGAAGGCAGAACATAAACATTGGCGGCTTGATAGGCCTCAATTTTAGCCGCCCCACCCAGGTAGCCGGTGAATCGAACTGAGTCGGCCAACCCTAGCAACTCAATTTGCCGTTTCACTTCCGGCAGGTAGCCATCGTCCGGCCCGGCGATGGCGAGCACAGCCTGGGGCAGTTCGCGGCGCACTTCGGCAAAGGCCGACGCCAAAAAATCTACGCCTTTGATTTTGTTGATGCGCGCCAGGAAGAGGACCAGGGGCGCGTCTGCTGGAATGTTGTAGTGACGCCGGAAAGCTCCGGCCTCAACCGCAGGCAAAATTCGATACTCTTCGACGTTGATGCCGTTGGGCGCAACGACGATTTGCTCCGGCCTGCCGCCAAGTTGCGCGAACTGCTCGCGCTCTATGCTGTTGAGGGCGTGCAGACGGCAGGCTTGTTGAATGAGCCGCCGACCGACCAGCGCGTCGTAAACCTGCTTGAGGGCGTAGCGGCCCATGAGGCGCGGCAGGCCGCCGTGCGCAGTGAGAACGAACGGTTTGCCAAGCCGTTGAATGATAGGCAGGGCGGCGGCGTTTTGAAACGAACGATATTCGTGCAAATGAACGACGTCTGCCCGACGCAGTTCAGGCGCCAGCTTGCCGCCAAAGTTCAACGGCAAGAAGAGACGCGACCAGGCCAGCCGGTTGCTCAGGTTGGGGACGCGGTGGATTTCGACTCCTTCGACGACTTCGGACTCTGGCTTTGACCGGTAGCGGGCGTCGAGGGCGTCGGTGGCGCAGACGACGACCTCATGCCCCTTTTGTGTGAGCGCCCGCGCCAGTTCCCAGGCCGCGCGGCACGGGCCACCGTAGGCCCAGGCGGGGTAGAAGTAGGGAATGCTATAGAGGAGGCGCATCAATGCAACTGCAAACTACAGGTCAAGGTTCCGGGCTCTCGAACGGTTCCGCCATCAAACGATAAGCAATCACCGGCATGCCGCCCGGCGGGCGATAGAAGCGCGCAAGTTCGTGGGGGTTTATTGTCAGTCCTCTGAAATCCGCTTTATCGCGCTGGGTATCCACAATCAAGTAGACGGGCCCGCCGCCGGCCACGGTGGTGATGACATCCGGCGCTTTGGAGTCCCACAACAGGTAAATTGCGTCCCTGGCCGTGGGCGGCCAGTATAGCCAGGCCACAGCCAGAGTAGCCTGATTAGCCACATAGACAACGGCTGGCCCTCTGTCTTGAGCGAGTTGATCAGCGAGGTACGTCACCGTTTCGTGGATAGCATAGCCAGATGGCCAATCGGCGACATGCTGGATGCGATCAATGTCGGATAGCTTCAACCGGGCCGGATCGCGATATGCCTGGGTGGCGAAAAAGGCAAACGGCAATCCTGCCCCCATGATCACTAGAGCACCAACGCCCCATTGAATGAGCGGCCTTTTGGTCAGGCTCAATAGGCCCCCAACAGCTTCAGCGGCCAGCAGACTGCCAAAGGCCAACGCCGCCAAGTAATACCGTGGAAAGGATCCGGCCGGGGCAATAAGTGACGCACTGCCCAGCAAGAACCCCGCCAGGGCCACCAACCCCAACCGCCGCCGTTGAACTCCAACTACCACTGCGCCCATCAATATCAGTGGCCCGGTAATGCCAAGATAAACACCCGCCCAGTCAATGAGGTCGTTGATGTTGCTCAGGATGCTGGCCGGCCAATTGGCCGGATCAGACATTTTTGCCCGAAGGTTAATTTCGCCGAAGATTTCGTAACGTAATGATGCCAGCCCAAGAATGATCGCTAAACTGACAACCGCAACCAAATACGGCAAGATCAGCCGGCGCAATAGAGACTTTCCACGCCAGACGGCAACCAGCAATGGAATCAGCATCAATGGAACGGCAGAAAGTTTAGCCAGAGGCAAGGCGATGAGGCATATTGTCAACCCAAACGCGCGCCGCGACGAGGGCCGTTTGCTCCATACGACAGCCGCCCACGCCAGAACTGATGCGCTTGCTCCCGTCAGTGGATCAGCCACGGCAAGCCGCTCGTGAAAGAAGGTCCACGGCGAGAGTGCGTATAGCACCACTGCCCACAGCCCCGCCCGATTGCTCCCCCAATGATGGGCCAGCGCCCAGATTGCGCTGAGCGTCACCGCGTTGGCCAACACACTGCCAGCACGCCCTACCCAAAGCGGATTCTGAAATGGCAACAACGCGGCCAGATAGTAAACCTCTAGAGCCTTGGCGGTGCTAAATGGAAAGACAATGTGGCCCTGCCAGATTTCGCTTGCCCAAAGCAAATGATTACCCTCGTCTACGTATCCCGGCAGTTGTAACAAAGCATGCAAACGAATCGCAAACGACGCAAGAATCAGACTGAGGCACAACCCACGACTTCGCAGTTCAGAAGATTGCAGAAATGAGCGCATAAAATCAAAATCCAGAAAGCAGCAATTGCTCAAAGTCGCCGGTGAGTTTGTCCCAGTCGCAATGGGTCTCAACGAAGGCGCGAGCCTGAACGCCAAGCGTGCGGCGATAAGCAGGATCAAGCAGTCCTTTTAGAGTCGGCAATAACTGCGAAGCGGGCACGTAGAGCACACCGTTGCCGGGCGGCGTATCCTGCATGACTGCTGGCAATGGCGAGGCTAGCACCGGGCGGCCCGAGGCCATGTATTCGTACAGCTTGATCGGCACGATGTGGCGGGTGATGGGTTTGAGATCAAAGTAAAGGGTGCTCACGTCAGCCAGAGCCATGAACTGCGGCGCATTGTCGTAAGGCTGTGGGCCGGTGAAGATGACGCGCTCACCTAACCCTAGCTTGGCGCGCAAAGTTTTGAGGGGTGTTTCAGTCTCGCCCGCGCCGACGATGAGCAGTTTGACGTTGGGTGGCAGGTCGGGCAGACAGCGCATCAGCACGTCCACACCAGCATGTTCGTAGAGCCAGCCGATGAACAACAACACAATGTCGTCGGCGGCCAGCCCCCACTTGGCGCGCAACGCCGCCGTCTCAAGATCGGGTCGGAAGCGATCCAGATCGACTCCGGAGCGAATCAAGCTGGCGCGTTCCGGCGGCGCGCCCAGCTTGAGGCCATAGTCGCGCAAGCCTTCGTTGATGTAAAGCGTGCGGTCGGCGGCGCGAAGCAGGCCGCGCTCGAAGGCCAGGGCTACGGGCCGCGCCAACGTCATCGGAACAAGCGTATGCAACGCATCAATCATGTGAAAGAGGAACGGGATTTTGAACTGGCGCGCGGCGATGAGGGCCGGCAGGCCGGTTGAGAGTGCATAGTCCACCAACACGTCAAAGTGATGAGCGCGGAACAAACGAACAAGCTCAAAGTAAAACGTGATCAATGAAAGAGGCCGGGCCAGAAGAGGCAGGCGAAGGGTGGCCGGGCGGATGACGGCGACGCCGGGTGATACGGTTGGGGTGCGCCGGACGGCGGCCCATTCCTGCCTCGGCGCGAACAACGGCGCGCGCGGCCAGGGCGTGTACAAAATTTCAAAGTCGAGCACCGTCACCGAGTGGCCGCGAGCCGCCAGCCGTTCAAACAGGTGATGTTGCTGGTGCGGGCCGCGATTCAACCAGTCAGTTTCCTGAGTGACGAGCAGGCGCACTACTTCACCACCCGGTAGACAACAAGATTGCTGCCCTGTGAGATAAAGACTTGCTCGAATTGGGTTGGGTCGCGCAAAGCGGCAAAGAGATCAGTGCCGGCCAAACCCAAACCAGGATACACCGTTTGCTCGGCCCACGACCCAGTCACAAGGTAATCGGTCCCTTTCGCCGCCGCCGCCGTTGGTGGGTAGCCTTCGGTGTAAGGGCGGCCCATCAAATAGTAGAGCAAGCGCCCATCCATTGTGATCACGCTGGCCGAAGCCTCGACGTGATCGCGCAAGAAGGCAACTGTCTCCGCCAGATCAGGCTTGACGTGGCTCAAACGTTGATCGTTCGTTTTGAACGGGTTGACCATCCAGTGATACACGCCGCCTAACCGCCCTGCCGCGCCAAGAACGCAGACGACGATCACGACAGCAATCACTGCCCACCGAAGCGCAGGATGATAAATTGCGCTTGCCAATCTCGACAGTTCAATGCCGGCCAGCGCCGCGAAGAACGGCAACACGGTGAGCAGAAAGCGGGTGTCGTACGAGAAGAAAAAGAACCAAAGGATGAAATAGGGAACGCTCCAGACCAACAGCCAGGCGCAGCCTGCAGGCGCATTGCGGCGAGCAAAATGAACGACTAGTCCAACCAGCGTCAGCGCGTATAGCGGCCCGGTGATGTAGCCGAAATCCGGCAAGTGGCCGATGAATGGCAAGGCGTTGGCCCAGGTGTGCCGGGCGATGCTCACGTAGAACGAACCGGGGCCGGGCACTGCGCCGCTCAAGCCGTCGTAAAGCGCGTTGCGCGCATACCACCAACTCCCGGCGGCAAACGCAGACGCCAACGTCAATAGCCCCGCGCCAACTGCCTGCAAAGCACTGCGTCGATCTGTGTTCAGCCAGCCCCGAATGATGGCGAAAGCAAAGACCAGGCCCAGGGCGGGCAAAGCCACAAAACCGGATTGTTTGGTCCACAAGCCCAGCCCGGCCAGCGCGCCCGCCAGCGCCGCCCAATGCCAACTTCGTTTTTCTAACCACACATCGGCGGCGTAAGCCGAGAGCACGAGATAGAGCGCGGCCGGAATGTCCACGTAGCCGAACGGGGCCCAGTTGACGAACAGCGGCGTGGCCGCAAGCGTCACCGCCGCCAGCCACCCCGCCCGGCCACTGCCACCCCACCGCGCCGCCAGCGCAAACGTCGCCAGCACCGTCATCAACGCGAACAGCACTGGCGTCAATTTGGCAAGCTGATCAAAAATCGCCCCGCTGGCAAAGAACGTGAGCGCGTAAGCCAGCGACATGAGCATCGGGTAGCCGCGTGTATTGGAGCGCAAAGCCTCATCGATCCAGATGCGTTTGGCAAAAAAAGCGTAACGGCTGATTTCATCCTCGCCAATGAACGGGTAATACATGGCAAAGGCCAGGACAACGAAAAACACTCCAGCCACACCTAACGCTGTCCAAGCATGGAGCGATCCGGAGCGGAGAGAACGCCAGGCCTCGCTGAAGGGGGGCAATTTCAGGGCGACGCCGCTTCGGGCTAGGGAGAAGCCGCCAATGGCCGTGGCGGCCGCCACCAGGCCCAGCACTGCGATGGTGTTCAGCCGCTGCCCCGGCAGGAGGCCGATGATCGCCATCGCCAACGTTATCAGGCCAATGCTCAAGCCGTAAGCCAGAGGCCAGCGAATGATCTGACGATCGGTGATATCTGAGGCAGCCAACCATTGGTTAACAAGAGGCAATAGAGCAAACGAGGCCGCCATCAACCAAACAAGTCCCCAAACCCAAGCCAATACTGCCATCAGGGAAAATGAACTGCGTATAGAACGCTGCCGTATGAGCGATACACTTCGGTAAAGTTAGTCGGGTTTTTGAGCGCCTCACTGACGACCTCCCACGACTGGCCCATGCGCTCATAAGTGCGTTTAGCGTCGGGCATCACGATGACGTACTTATTATTACGGAATTGTTCGGCCCGTGCTGGAAAACCGAGGGACAATTGGTAACCGTCCAGCCAGTATTGCAACGCCGGGTCCATCACATGAATCTTCGTGCCGGGCGGAATGTTCTCGTGAACATAGCGGGTGACCTGCCAATTGCCACGCGCCAAGCGGGAGAGCTTGGCGGAATCGCTCTGCATCGGATCGGTCGCAAGATAATACACAGCGCCCAGCCGCTGGTACACGCCGCCAAAGACAATAGCGGCCGCTAACAGGGTCACGGCCCAAGCCGGAGTGCGGATCAATGCTGGAATCCGGCTCAACAGCCACTCGACGGCGAATCCGGCTACGACGGCGTACATCGGCAAGGAGGCCAACAAGTAGCGCACTTCAAATGTAAAGTTCAACCACCAGACGAGGTGATAAGGCAAAGCAAAAGCCAGCACGAGAAGGATTCGGCGGCGCACGTCGGCATTGGAAAGCATCCAGCCGCTCAGACGCGGCCAAACCAGAGTAGCAATCCACAAAGCAAAGCCTGTCAAAAAGGCAAGAACAAATGGTATTCCCCACTCATCACGTTGTACCCAGAAGACGTTAAGCAATTGCAATGATCGATCCGCATGCAAAACATCGAAAGAGTTCGCACTGACGATGACACCGCCGAGGCCCGCCAACAGGTAGTTGCGCAGATACCACGGCCCACCTGCTAACAATGCAACGGCCAAGGCCAGCGCTCCCAGCCTGGCCTCATGGCGCAGGGCCGGCCAACGAAGGGGCCAACCCAGACGCAACAGAGGCAAGACAACCAGCGAAGGAACATAAATCAAACTCGCTTGTTTCAGCCACAGGCCCAACCCGCAGAATAGGCCCGCCAGCACCGCGTAGCGAGCTTCGCCATACTGAAGCCACAAGAAGGCGAATGCCACCATCAGACCATGATAAAAACCTTCGGGAATATCCACGTAGCCAGAGGTGGCCTCATTGACAAACAGCGGAGTACTGAGAGTGAGAATGACTGCCGACCACGCGGCTCGACTGGAATCCATGAACCGCGTCACCAGCCACACGCTACCCAGCACCGCCGCCGAGAACAGGCCGGTGTAAAGATTGGCAAAGTGGTCGTTGACAGCGCCAACAGCCATGAAGCCAAAAGCATAAAGCATTTGAACGCCGAGCGGATAGCCGGTCTGGTTCGTGGGGATTTGCCTGGAGGCAAATAACAGGCGTGCATCCAACGCATAACGCGCCAGTACGTCGGCGGTGTAAAAGGGGTAGGAGATGACGTTGACGGCAATTACGGCCAATCCGCCCAGGCAAATGAGGGCCACAAGCAGGAGAAGGAGATTTTCCGACGCCAACTTACGCAGGTGATTGAATAGGGCGGCAGATTTGAGGCGCAAGGGCAACCCGGCAAGTTCCCGCCGATTAACCCAGGCCGAGATCAGCACTCCCGCCCAGGGAATGGCGAGCACAATCTCGGGACGCAACCATGCGCCGGGTATCAAGCCAAGCCACATCATCAAAATGGAAAGGGTGCCCAGACTCAACCCCAGGCCGGCAAGCAAGGACAGAAATTCAAAAAGAGGCGCGCCGCGAAGCGCCCGACGCGCCACAGCCCAGAGCCAGAAACCGCTGGCAGTAATGGTTAGAAAAGCAAACACGCGCAGAGCTACCCGAATTTAATAATATGCGGCCGTCGCATGGCGCGCTCGATAGCCGGACGTGTGGACACCAACTCGTTCAACACTACGTCATGCGGGATAAGAATGACCAGCAGGTCGGCCCCGGCGCACATGGTTGCCAGCGATCCACCAGCCGGGTATTGATACCCGGTGGCCAGCGGGTCGTAGTGGGCCACCTCGTAGCCATCTTGACGCAACAGCTTGACGATCTCAATTGCCGGGCTTTCGCGGGTGTCTTCAGTGTTAGCCTTGTAGGCCGCGCCGAGGGCGACGATCTTCGGGCTGGCGATGTCGCACACGGCTTTGCGAATCTTGCCCGCCACCTTGCCCGGCATCTCGTCGTTGATCAACCGCGAGGTGAAAATGAGGCGCGAGTTCTCCGGGTCAACCTCCTTGATGAACCAAGGGTCGAGCGGGATGCAGTGGCCGCCCACGCCGATGCCGGGCCTGAGGATTTTGACTCGTGGGTGTTTGTTAGCCAGTTCAATCGCCTCCAGCGGGTCAATGCCCAGGTTTTCGGCTACCGCCGCAAACTCGTTTGCCAGGGCGATGTTCACGTCGCGATACGTGTTCTCCATTAGCTTGCACAGTTCAGCCGTCACGTCATCGGTCTGATACAAGTTACCTTTGACGAAGGAGGCATAAACGCTGCTGGCGAGGCCGCGCGCTTTTTGATCTGCCGCACCGATGATGCGATCGTTGTGGACAATCTCGTAGAACACGTCGCCTGGCAGGATGCGCTCCGGGCAGTGGGCGAGATACAAATTCTTGCCGATCTTCAGCCCGCTCTTCTCGAGAATCGGAGTCATGAAGTCGCGGCACGTCAGCGGCGGCACGGTGGATTCGAGAACGATCAGGTTGCCGGGTTTGAGATAAGGCACGATCGACTCGGTCGCCTCGCGCACGTATTTCATCTCGGCCACTTTCTTGCGGTGATCAACCGGCGTGGGAACGGCAATGAGGAAAACGTCGGCCTCGGTGGGGGTGGTCCGGGCGCGCAGGTTGGCCCGCACCTCCGGCTCGTTCATGATCGCTTGCAGTTCCTCTTCTTTGATGTGCAAGACGCCTTCGTTGATGGCCCGCACGATGTTCTCGTTGATGTCCACGCCGATGACGGTGTGGCCGGCGCGGGCCAACAGCAGAGCGGCCGGCAGGCCCACGTAGCCGGTGCCGATGACGACGATGGTTTGTTTATTGTTTTTAGTCATTGTGTTTCTCTTGGCAATTGGTTGTTGGTGATTACTTTTTGTAAACTTGTTTTTGCCACTCGATGGTGCGCAGGATGCCGGCCGAGAGCGGCACTGTCGCCACGTGCCCCAGATCGCGGACGGCTTTCGCCGTCGTCGTCTTCTTGTCGCGAGTATTGTGCGCTTCGAACGGCGCGTACTTTACCAGCCGGTCGTCCTTGCCCAAGTAATTCAGAATCATATCAGACAAGGTCTTGATGTCGTGATACTCGTCTCCAGCAATGTTGTAGACCTCGCCCGGCTTGAAGCGCTCCGAGATGTTGGCCAGGGTGCGCACCGTGTCGTCAATGTAGGACGACGTGCGATGATGATCCAGATAGACGGTGTAGGGCAGGTCGTGCAGAGCGCGATAGACGAACTGGCAGGCGACACTGCGATATTCGGAGTACGGCTCGCCCGGCCCGTAGGTGTTGAACAGCCGCACCCGCACCGTCTCGGCGCCGAAACGATCCGCCGAGTTCATGATCTGCATTTCGTTCGCCCATTTGGAGATGGCGTAATCGTTCATCTGCCGGATAGGGCGCTCCATCATCACTTCCTCGCTCATCACCCCGCTCCAGTCGCCATATACTTCGGAACTGCTGGTAAAGACCATGCGGAATTTGCGCTCTTCCTGAAAGCGAAGAATGTTTTTAGTGCCGATGGCATTGGACTGCCAGGCTTTTTCGTAATAGTCTTCGCCGTTCCAGCGGCCAAATTCGGCGGCAAGGTGGTAAACAAATTCGAAATCAACCCGGTCGAAGACGCGCTGAACCTGGCGGTACTCGCCCACATCACAGCGGATGTAGTTGGGGCCTTCGGCATGCGGCAGGTCGCAGACCCACACTTCGTGGCCGCGTGCCCGCAGTTCGCCCGCCAGAGGCGCGCCCACCGCGCCCAGGCCGCCAGTAACAAGTATTTTCATGATGAGAAATTGCCTTTCTTACAAAGTTCCTTTTGCGTCCAGAACGGAGCGCCAGGAAACGATTTTTGTTTGCAGTTTTGAGGCCGCGAAAAACAGGGTCCACACACCGGCAGGGGTGCCCATCGAGAGGGCGGGCAGGGCAAAACGGATCGGGTCAATGGCAAACACAAAGGTGATGACGTGCAGACCCAGGGAGGCCAGCGGCACACCAAACATGATCATCGCCACAAAACTGCCATGTTGCCGCCGACAGTTCAGGAACAGGTAAATGCCTGCCACGGCCACGGCAATTTCCAGGAGAGCCATCGCCCAGCTTCCGCGCGTGATCAGAATCAAGTTATCCACAAGAAATTGCAGCGAGAACTGAATCCCCTGGCCGGTAAAATAGAATCGGCCAGTCGGGTCGAACCCGATCCAGTTGCTGAGGTAAGGCATGTTGAGGATGTTGCCATTAACGGCGGCGCTGTACCAAAGTTGAGGCGAAAAACCTGCAACCAGGCCGGCACTCGTCAGCGCCAGCCCGCGCCACTGCCGGTTCCACAATAAAGCTAAAAGAAGGACGCCGGTCATGGCCCCGGTTTGAATCCGAAAAGTGGCGGCCAGCCCCAGTGTTAGCCCGCCCATAAAGAGCAAGGTGTCGCGCCGCTGGCTTTGTGGCGACTCGTGAATTCCTTTCAGAACGATCAACAGCCCCAACATGGTCAAAAACAACGAGGGGGGATCGGTCAAACCATTCATCCACAATTGGCGGGCCACGTAGGCGCTTCGCAGAACCTCAGCCTGGCTGTGTAAGCCCAATACCAACCACAACAAATAAGCCGAGAATGTCCAAGTGAAGGCCGAGGCCAGAGCTTGCCCGCGATTTCGAGTCAATTCATAACTGAGGTGAGCCATCACCCAAACGCTCAGGCTGGCCAGAATAAAGCCTTGCCAGATCACCAGCCACGGCAGAACGCCGCGATATTCCAGTCGGCCGGTCAGCCAGACGAGGACGGCCATGACAAAAGGTTGGCCCATCGCCACACTGGTGACTCGCGGGTGACCCAAGGCAATTGACTGGCTGATGGCATAGTACAAATTCTCGTCGCTGCCACTGCTAAAGTACCAGCCATCGTGCAGAAGAAGCTTGGGGATGTCGTTGAGCAACAACCAGCTCATCGCTATTCTAACAAGCATCAAGGTAATCAGGCCGATTGACCACAGCCGTGATGTTTGAGTAGCCAAAAGAGATCAACTCCAGCGTGCCAGCCGCTTCATACTTAAGAGGGCCGGGCAAGTATTTTCAAAGCGGCGGGGTAGACGGTGAGCATCCAGGCCACATAATAACTCACTACCGCCAGCGCCGCACCCACCGCGCCCCAGGTCGGGATCAACACTAACAACATGATCAGCATGATCAGAGCGCTGATCGTGTTAAGGACGGTAAGTTGCCTGACCCGGCCCGCCGCCACCATCAAGCTGGGCGCCCACAAGCCAATGATCCACAAATTCGTCAGCACCGTGATCGAAAAGAGCGGAATAGCGGAAGCATACTTGGGGAAAATCAGCGGGATGAGCCACCAGGCAAGCAAGTAGACTCCCGCCAGCAGGCCGCCAAAGATAACCGTCAAGCCAATCGTCAATTTGCGAACCAGCGCCCGCACCGGCACGGGGCCTTCAGCGGCGTACAGGCGCGTCACTTCAGGATAGAGCGAGTCGTAGATGGGCTGAGTCAGGCGGGCCAAATAAGCCGTCAACTGCATTGCATATTCATACACTGTCACTTCCGCCACAGTGAAAAAGTAGCCTAACACCAGCGTGTCGGCGCCGTCGAGCACCATCTTCCGAAACGAGTCCACGTTCATGCTGAACAGCATTCCGCCAATTTCGCGTCTCCGACCGCGCAAGGCCGAAAGGTCAGCCGTCAGCCAGTGGCCGCGAAACCGCGCTTGCAGTTCGCGCCC
>Ga0247727_10008446_pt1 | contig 19117 bp, 19 predicted proteins | sample WisWelCaveWW1625_FD_202498 | JGI IMG/M metagenome (GOLD analysis project Ga0247727, IMG submission 202498) | Biofilm microbial communities from Wishing Well Cave, Virginia, United States - WW16-25 | ecosystem: Environmental > Aquatic > Deep subsurface > Groundwater > Cave microbial mat | place... | reverse complement strand
GGCAATTCAAGCCTATATTGAAAATCACAATCAAAATCCACATGTCTTCGTGTGGACAGCATCCGTACAACGCATTATCGAAAAAATCGCCAAAAGTAAAGAAGCGTTAGGGACACTACACTAGAGATTCTTTAAGTGTGACCTCGGCGCAGTTCCATACGATTTGCGAGTCAACGCGGCTTTGCGTAATTCTCAAGTGCAGTTGTTCTTGCTCGTCAACCAAAACGTTTTCCGTGCTATTGGAGAAGTAGTTTGGTCCAGGACCGACAGGACCAACACTCGCTTTTACCCACCACTCATGTCCAGAAAAAGATATTGTCCTTTGGGCGCGTTCTGTGAAAGCATTGGCTATTGAGATTGAATCTAATGATACTGGTATACATGCTAAACCACGCGCTTCGGGAGGATTGATACCACTGGGTAATAGAAAGGCTCGTATTCTTGTTGCATAAATATCACCGCCACCAGTGGTAATATCGCAGGTCCACGTAGAATCGTTGTTGATAGAGGTTAATGGTTGTGAGAAAGTTGGTTTCGTCCACCACCCCGCTCCTTCAATGAAAATGTATACAGCCACTTTATAGGCATTTATATCTACATTTCTCACTTGCCCAATTAAATTGTCGGAACTTCCATAAGATGGCACAAATGTGAATTCGATTATAGAGTTTCCTGCTCGTGTATGACTTTTCTGAGGGAATGAGTTGATGCTGCCATCCAAGCAAAAGATCAAACTTGTGATTAAAAAGAATATCCAGCATAAGCGGACAGAACGCGGGCTCGTTAGAAATGTTTTTTTCAGCAGATTTTTCATGTTTTATCAGTGATGAAGTAAAGTATTCTGCCTGGTTTCGATCTTACAGAGTGACGTTGTGATCATATCATAAGGAAACGAAGCATTTGAAGCAAACTCATTGCGCTTCACATTTTTTTTCCCATCGAATGTCGTCAATCCAGAAGGTGTATACCGGCCAGCAGAGAAGCCCCGCAGTTTTATTTGCCGGTGCAATGGTAATAAAGTGATCTAACAACGTCAAGTTTTTTTCTATATAAAGTTTGGGCTCTGGAAAGTCTGAGACCTCGCCAAGATTGTTTGTTGACTTTCACCGCCCAATCCCCTATATTCTCGACGTTTCTTATAAACTACCAATGCTTATTCAACATTTTGTAAGAAGGGCGACGAACCAATGCGGCGCAATAATTTACTGCGCACAATTTTTATTGTGGCCTCTTTGTTGTGGGCCGGTTATGAGCTTTATCCAACCCTGCGGGTTTCTCAGCTTAAAAATCAACTCTCCGAAAAAGCTTCGAAGCTCGCGCAAGCTCCCGGTTTGCAACCCGAAGCAGTTACCGACGCCCTGGGCCAGGGCACGCTTGATGGCCTCGTGCAACAAGCGTTGGCCGGCCGCAGCCCGGACTCACTGCAAAAGGCGCAGCAAGAGACCAAAGCCCTCATCGCGCTTTACGATCAGGTGGCGCGCTTGGAGCCGGAAGCCCTGCGCCGCGGTCTCGACTTGCAAGGCGGCACTTATTTGGTTTATGAAGTGAACCTGGTCAAGATGTTCGGCGATCTGGCCAAGAACAAAGACCAGCGCTTTGCCGAGCTGATGGCGCAGGTGGAAAAGGCGGCACGAGAACCCAACGCCGATTTCTTCGAAGTATTGCAATCCGCTTTTGATGATACCGGCATCAAGCTGAGCCGTTACTGGGGATCGCGCATTGAAAACGACACAAAAATCCTGGAGGATATGCGGAAGGAGGCCGAGGACGGCGTTCAACGCAATCTCGAAATTCTGCGCAACCGCATCGATCAGTTCGGCGTTTCCGAGCCGAACATTGCTGCGCAGGGCGACCGCCGCATCGTCGTCGAGCTGGCCGGTATTCAGAGCGTCGAGCGCGCCAAGGGAATCATCGGCAAAACCGCCTTGCTCGAATTCAAGCTGGAGAAGGACCCCGAAGTTGCGCAGGACGTCTTTGCAAAAATCAACACGTGGATGAAGGGCACTCTCAAAAATATTCGTCCAGCTTTGGCCAACGGCGATACCACGAAAGCAGACACGAGCGCTTTGCGCGCGCGGCAGGACACCGAAGTCGCGGTTGACGATATCTTCGGCACTTCCGTTTTAGTCAGCGATAGCGGCAAAGCGGGCAATGACAGCACCGTGCTTGTCGATAAGGATGTTTTTCGGGAAGATCCTTTTTACTCGTTGCTTGCCGGCTCCGGCCGCGACGTTGCCGTTCCAGTGAAAAATTACCGAACCGTCGATCGTATCATCAACACCCCGGAAGTGCAGGAGATCGTTCGCAACGCCGACGCTCAGTTCCTGTGGTCGAAAGAAACTTTCAAGCGCGGCGATCAGGAATATTACTTTTTGTATCTGGCCAAGCGCGAACCGGAGTTAACCGGAGAAAAAATTTCGGATGCACGCACCGAAATCGGCGGCGGCTCGAGTATGACGGCCGCGGGACAGGCGGTGGTCAGCATGCGGCTTAATTCCGAAGGCGCAAAGATATTTGCGGATGTAACCGGCAAGAACGTCAACAAGCGCATGCCGATCGTGTTGGATAATCGCGTGGCCTCGGCTCCGAATATTAATGAGCGCATCCCGAGCGGCAGCGCCTATATCGAGGGCATGGGAGACATCAACGAGGCGAACGATTTGTCCATCGTCCTGCGCGCCGGCGCGCTGCGCGCCCCGATGGAAGTGATCGAAGAGCGCACCGTTGGTCCATCGTTGGGTCAGGATTCGATTACCCAAGGCACGCAAGCCGCGCTCATCGGCCTCGGGCTGGTCATCTTATTCATGGCCATCTATTATAAGTTATCGGGCTTGCTTGCCGATCTTGCTTTGGTGGTCAACCTTGTCCTGCTGATGGCGATCATGGCGTTCTTCAGCGCCACCTTGACGCTGCCCGGAATCGCCGGCATCATTCTCACGATGGGTATGGCGGTCGATGCCAACGTGCTCATCTTCGAGCGCATTCGCGAAGAGCTGCGCACCGGCAAGACCGTGCGCGCCGCCATCGACACCGGGTATGACCGCGCCTTTTGGACGATTTTTGACGCCAACCTGACGACCATTCTCACCGCCGTCGTGCTCTATCAATTCGGCACCGGCCCGATTCGCGGTTTTGCGGTGACGCTGATCGCCGGCATTGCCGTCAGCATGTTTACGGCGATTGTGATGACGCACGTGGTTTACGATTTTGTTTCGACGCGCCGCACTTTGAAAACACTGAGCATCTGACGACTATCCCGCTTGCGCGGGTTTGAATTTCCCGAGGAGAGAAGAGTTCATGCAGTTTTTTCGCGAAACACACATTGACTTTATCAAGATTCGCTGGTATGCCTTGTCCATGTCGGTTTTGATCATCTTTGCCGGCATTGTTTCGATGGTTATTAAAGGCGGCCCGAAATACGGCGTGGATTTTTTGGGCGGGACCGTCATTCAAACACACTTCCCGGCTGTTCCCGATCTCGGCCAGGTCCGCGATGCCGTGGCGGCTGCGGGCTTTGGCGACGCGGAAATCAAAACCTTCGGCGAGCGAAACGATGTTTTGATACGCGTGCAAGAACAGGAAGGCGGCGCGGCGACCTCCGACGAGATTATGAATGTGCTTCGCCAGCGCTTTCCTGGCAATTCGCCGGAGATTCGAATGGTCGAGAGCGTCGGTCCCAAAATCGGCAAGGAGTTGCGCACCTCGGCCATCTGGGCAACGCTGTTTTCGCTGGTGATGATTCTGGTCTATGTGAGCTTTCGTTTTGAATTTATTTTTGCCGTCGGCGCCGTCGTCGCCTTGTTTCACGACGTGATGGTCACCCTCAGTTTTTTCTCCCTACTCGATCTTGAAGTCAATCTCACCGTCGTTGCGGCGTTTCTTACCATCGTGGGCTTCTCCTTGAACGACACCATCGTGGTGATGGACCGCATTCGCGAAAATCGTCGCTTGGTGCGCGGCTCCACGATCGAGAATTTGATCAATCTGAGCATCAATCAAACCTTGAGCCGGACGATCTTGACCTCATTGACGGTCATGGTCGTCGTTTTGGTGCTGTTCTTCTTCGGCGGCGAGGTGATTCACGGGTTCGCGTTTGCCATGGTAATCGGCGTGATCGCCGGCAGTTATTCAACCATTTATATCGCTGCGCCGTTGGTGGTGGAGTGGGAAAAGCGGCGGGTCTTGAAACTGAGCCGTGCCAAAGCGTAGAAACGTATCAGCTATCGCGGCGGCCGTACGAGTCGGAGGGTCGCATGGAAATAAAGCAAAAAGATTTTGGCAACGTCGTTGTTCTCGAATTGCTGGGTAAGGTGATGGGCGGCCCGGACGCTACCGTGCTCAATGACAAGCTGCACGAAATTGTCGGGCAGGGAAAGAAAAATGTCGTCGTCGATCTCGGCCAGGTGACTTCGATGAACAGCACCGGCCTCGGCATTCTCATCAGCGGCCTCACGACGATGCGAAACACCGGCGGCGATTTGAAGCTCGCAAACGTCACCGAACGCATTCAAAACCTGCTGATGATCACCAAGCTCAAAACTGTTTTCGAAGCTTATGAAACCGTCGACAAAGCGGTGGCAAGTTTGGGTTAATGAGTGAGAGATTGCATCACGAATAATTCATACACCGCAATTGTCAAGCACGACGGTGAGTGGTGGTTTGGCTGGTTAGAAGAAGTTCCGGGGGTAACTTGCCAAGAAGCCTCTCGGGATGAACTTTTGGAAAGCCTGAAAATCACCCTACAAGAAACATTGAAATTTAACAGACAGGAAGCCGCAGCCGGTGAAAACTATCAGAAAGAACGCATTGCCGCATGAAGCGGGGAGATTTTATTCGCTGCTTACGTTCGCAAGGCTGTGAATTGCTGCGTAAGGGAAGGCGACACTCGTGGTGGCAAAATGCAGCCTTAAATAAAAGATCAGCCGTTCCCCGCCATAATGAAATCAATGACGATCTGGCCAAGAAAATTTGTAAAGACCCTGGGATACCACCTGTGAAGTGATTGTTGTGTAGCGGAATAGGTTAAACAGGATTGTGGTAAAATCAAGATTTCCAGCTCAGTACTGTACGGACATCAAAGACAGCAACTCCGCCTTTTTCAGGAATCGGGAAGAAAAGTGGAGTTTTTTATTTTTGGTTTTCTCTGCATAGCTTTGGGTCTGAGAACGATCATCATGCTTACTCTAAAAATACCATTGCGCTAATAGTGAGCTGATTCGGTTGAAGAGGCGTACATGCCAGTAGAAGTCGTGGTCGGCGCCCAGTGGGGCGATGAGGGCAAGGGAAAAATCGTCGATCTCTTGAGCGAGAAGGCGGATGTTGTCGCACGCTATCAAGGTGGCGCGAACGCCGGCCACACGGTGATCACCAAGGGCGAAAAATTCGTCCTCCATCTCATTCCTTCCGGCATCCTGCATCCGAGCGCCGTTTGCGTGATCGGCAACGGCGTGGTCATCGATCCCGCAGCGTTGCTCGGCGAGATCGATAGGCTCACGGAAAAAGGCGTCGACGTTGCCGGCCGTTTGCTGATCAGCCATCGCGCGCACTTGATCATGCCCTATCACAAACTTCTCGATCAGGCAAAAGAATCCCAAGACGAGAAAGCGAAGATCGGCACGACCGGCCGCGGCATCGGCCCGGCCTATGAGGACAAAGCGCATCGCTGCGGCGTCCGCATCGTCGACCTCTTGAACGAAGAAACGTTGCGCGAGAAAATTCATGCCAACGTTCGGGAAAAAAACGCGATTCTGGAAAAAATCTACGGCCATCGGCAGATTGACGAATCGCGCGTCCTGCGTGAATTTTTGGAATTCGATGACAAGATCGATCCCTATGTCACCGACACGTCGCGTTATTTGAACCAAGCGATTGCCGATGGAAAACGCATTTTGTGCGAAGGCGCGCAAGGCTCGCTGCTCGACATGGATTTTGGGACCTACCCCTATGTGACAAGCTCCAACCCCACCAGCGGCGGCGCCTGCACCGGCCTCGGCATTGGCCCAACAAAAATCGATCGCGTGCTTGGCGTCATCAAGGCTTACACGACGCGGGTGGGCATGGGGCCATTTCCTACCGAGCTTTCACAAGACGCGGTCAACCTTCGTGAATTGGGCGGCGAATACGGCGCAACCACCGGACGCCCTCGACGTTGCGGCTGGTTCGATGCGGTGGTCGCCAATTATTCCGCGCAAATAAACGGCATCGAGGCCTGGGCGTTGACCAAGCTCGATGTGCTCGACACTCTTCGGGAAATAAAACTCTGCACGGAGTATGAATATCGCGGCAAGAAGCTGAAGTCTTTTCCCGCGGAAATTCATATCCTCGAAAACGTCGCGCCGGTTTACAGAACCTTTCGCGGCTGGCAGCAGCCCACAAGCGCGGCGCGAGCTTTCGAAGATTTGCCGGTTCTCGCCCGGGATTACTTGAAAGCCATCGAAGACGTCACAGGAACGCCGATCGCCATCGTGTCGGTTGGCTCGGATCGTCGCCAGACTTTGTGGATGATGCGCAATTAACGGTTATGCGTGTAGATAAGAATCAGCAGCTTGGCATCCGCCGCGCTGATGTTTGGGATGACTTTGCATATGAACGAAACCCTGCCCTTTATCGTTTTTAGCGTCGTGGTGTTGGTGATGATGGCGCTCGACTTGGGGATTTTTAATCGGAATGCTCACCGCATCACGCTGCGCGAGGCGACTCTCTGGAGCATCGCGTGGATTGCGCTTTCCCTTGCCTTCAACATCGGCCTGTATTATTGGGGAAATCTCAGCGGCCCGGGCCTCGGCAAGAAAATCGCGCTGGAGTTTTTCACCGGCTACATTCTCGAAAAGGCGTTGTCGGTCGATAATATTTTTGTCTTCGTGCTGATCTTTTCTTATTTCAGCGTGCCGGCGGAGTATCAACACAAAATTCTTTTCTGGGGTGTGATTGGCGCTTTGTTGATGCGCGCCGCGTTCATCATGCTCGGTGTCGCGCTCATTAATAACTTTCATTGGGTCTTTTATATTTTTGGCGGCTTTCTGGTCTACACCGGCATCAAGATGGCTCAGCATGAAGAGACCGAAGTCGACCCCGAAAAAAACTTATTTATTCGTCTTTGCCGGCTACTTTTTCCGATTACCAAAACCTATGTGGGCGCGAAATTCTTCGTTTTGGAGAACAGAAAGATTTGGGCCACTCCTCTCTTTCTCGTTCTGATCATGGTCGAAACCACCGACCTGGTGTTTGCGCTCGATTCTATCCCGGCCATCTTCGCCGTGACCCAGGATCCTTTCGTTGTTTACACTTCAAACGTCTTTGCCATCCTCGGCTTACGCTCGCTCTATTTTGTGTTGATCGGCGTCATCGACAAATTTCGTTTTCTCAAACTGGGGCTGGCGGCTGTGCTCTCTTTTGTCGGCTTGAAAATGCTCGTGGCCGATTTTTATAAATTGCCCGTGCACTATTCGCTGCTTATCATCGTGAGCATGTTGGGCATTTCCATTTTGGCGTCACTGATCATAAAAAGGAAATCGCTCGTGCCCGCGGAAGACTTTTCCAAAGCAGAAGCCAACGGCCGTTGGCGATCACTCTTCCGCAGGGATTCAAGCAAAAAAAAAGCAATTGGGAGCTAAACATGATCGTTACCACGACACCGACGGTCGAAGGCAAGAAAATCAACAACTATCTCGGCATCGTCACCGGCGAGGCGATAATGGGCGCCAACATCTTTCGCGACCTGTTCGCCGGCGTTCGTGACATCATCGGCGGCCGATCCGGAGCATATGAAGAAGAGCTTGGCCGGGCCCGCGAAATCGCGCTGCAAGAAATGCAGGACGAAGCGCAGAAGCGCGGCGCCAACGCCATCGTCGGCGTCGATCTCGATTACGAAGTGCTCGGCAGCAACGGCAGCATGTTGATGGTCACTGCCAGCGGGACGGCAGTGCAAGTGGCGTAATGATCGTAGCCAGTGCTTAGTATTCAGTAGCCAGTAATCAGTCACTCGGTAACTGCATACTGAATACTGTTTACTGGTAACTGAACAGTGGCCGCGGAGGTGGAGATGCGGGTTCAAGTCATCGTGAATCCGTTTGCTGGGAATGGCCGCGCCGGCAAGCTCTGGCCGCAGGTCGAACGCCGGCTCCGAGAAATCTATCCGGACGTCCAACTCCGCCTCACCTCCCGCCCCGGAGAAGCGACTGAGATTTCCCGCCAATCGATAGCCGATGGCGTCGATCTTATTTTCGCCATGGGCGGCGACGGAACGGTCAACGAAGTCGTCAACGGATTTTTTGAAAACGAAGCCCCACTCACTTCTCACACCGCGCTTGGTTGCATCCCCATCGGCACCGGCGCTGACTTTGTCCGCTCGCTCAACCTGCCGCGAGATCCATTGCATGCCATTCAAAAAATTTCTACCGCTGTTCCACGTCTCGTAGATGTGGGGAAGCTGCGCTGCGCGAGCCACGATGGCCAACCGGTTGTGCGTTACTTCATCAACGTTGCCGATCTCGGAATTGGCGGCGCCGTCGTCGATCGCATCAATGGCTCGAGCAAAAGACTCGGCGGATTTCTGACTCACCTCAACAGCCTCGTCGTTACGCTTGTCTCCTATGAAAACGTGCGCGTTCATCTCCGCATCGACGACGCCATAGATGAGGAGATGGTTGTAAATTCCATCAACATTGCTAACGGCCAGTTCCTCGGCGGCGGCATGTGGCTGGCGCCCGAAGCTAAAATCGACGACGGCTGGTTCGATATCGTCATCATCGGCAATTTGAATAGGGCGGAAGCGCTCATGAACATCCCGCGTCTTTATCGCGGCAGGCTGGCTCTGCATCCCAAAGTAAAAGTTGTGCGTGGCCGCCGTGTCGAAGTGACCTCGACGCAAGAAGTTTTGCTTGACGCCGACGGTGAAGCGCCGGGCAAGCTGCCCGCCGTGTTCGAAATTCTGCCAAGTGCGGTGAAATTGTTGGCATGAACCAAAGCTTTGGATTGTTGGATTAGTGAATCATTGGATTTCTGGATTGTTGGCACAGCGGAGACATTGATCCATCAATCCAAAAATCCATCACCCCCTCGTTGTGAACCGATGCTCGAAGAATCAAAACCACCCTCCGGCCTCGCCGGTCTCATCCTCGCCGGCGGCGCATCTACCCGCATGGGCGCGTCCAAGCCGATCATGCCGTGGGGCGATCAAACATTTTTGCAAGCGGTCATTGACAAGATGAAAGCGGCGGGGGTCGAGCCTGTAGTAGCGGTTTTAGGCGCGCATTTTGGAGAAGCAAACGAGCATTGTCGCTCGTGCGGCGCGGCGCCGATTTTTCATCGGGAATGGGCGCTTGGGCAGTTCAGCAGCTTGCAGGCAGGCCTCGGCGAGTTGTCAAAACTTCAATCATCAAGAGAACTTGATGGAGAAAAAAAACGCGGGGTCATGGTCGCACTTGTCGATCAGCCTCATATTGCTTCCCATGTGTTCAGAAAAGTGGCGGAGACATACAAAAAATTTCCCGAAAAGCTGATCATCCCGACATTTCAAGAGCGCCGCGGCCATCCTTATGTGATTCCTCATGATTTGTTTTCATCGGTGCTGGCCATGCCGCCCTCAGCCATTACTCGCGATTTTCTGGGCGCCCATCAATCGCTGCAAGTGCTCCTGCCGGTCGCAGATGCCGGCATTCTCTTCGACATAGATACTCCCGAAGATCTGTTTATTGCCATGGAGAGATTTCAAATCGGCAAACACTGAGCGAGGCATTTCAAACTCAATGCGGGTGATGAAAACGCCCAGAGGTCCATTGGCTGATACAGGATTCGGAAAGTTCTGCATGAAAACAAAGGCCTTCCGGCTCTCCTCCGGGCCGCGCCAAAATCATGCACGTTGGCGATAAATCCCCGCATCATTTATGCGAACTTGGAAAACCAAAAAACATGCCACATAGGCAGAATTTGTTTGCTATCCAGTGAAGCAAATAAATATTTGTAAATAAATGACTTGGTTGTATTACGATAAATGCCATCGCATCTCTTATCTCTTAAACTTTTTATTTATTTCGCTCCCAATAGCTTCGAAATTCTCATTTTCATTAAGAAATTTTTTCCGAAATGGCAAAAATCAGAATTATTGAAAATCTCCGTAGAAAAATCCTTGACTACTTTCACCAAATTAGCTATCATTGCCACAGTGACTTTGACGCGAAGCAAAACTGCCAAAAAATGATATTAAGCTATATTTTTCAAAGCTTTATGACTGCAACAAAAACTCTTTTTTAGATTCCCTGGAAGTTACTTTATAAATGGGCCGGAGTTGAGAAGATGTCATTAATCAAGCAACCGGATGCTTATAGTTGTGGCCCCACCTGCGTTGCCAATGCGCTTTATCTATTGGGAAATGCCAGTACGCCGATCGATAGAATCAAGCGCGCGTGCGGTACGCGCTGGTGGAACGGCACGGATGAGTCGGGCCTACGTCGCGGCCTGCGCCGTCTTGGCTATGAAGGCATCGAACAAACATGGTTGCGCAAATCGGACGTACGGCTGGCGCTGGCGTGGCTGCGCGAGCAGCACACGCTGGGACGCCCGGTCATTCTCTGCGTGGACAACTTCGATCACTGGCTTTTAGCAGGTGGATCGACTGACCGGAAATTTTTTATTCTTGATCCATACGAAGGCCACCGCGGCGCAGCATCATCGCATTATAGTTACGCCTCGCTGGCCAGGCGCTGGTGGTGCAAAAACAAAAATGAAAACGAGGGGTGTTACTACGCCGTCGCCGTGAAGCCGGCAAGCCGGGGTGCTCGCCGCATGGCGCAACATGCCATGCCGTTGACGAGTCCGGAAGTTTTGAATCGTCTTCGCGATGGTTCGAACGATCTGTTGCCGGTTTCTAATTCCCTGATCAGCGTGTTCGGCTCGGTCCGGCGCGGAAAAAAGCTGGCCGACCTTTTACAGGAAGCTTCTCCGTATCTCACTGATCGCATCGATTATTGGTGGGCCGGTATCGAGCGCGCCAGGATTCGCCAGGAGCTGAGAAACTTCGTTGCCTTCGCGCGCGGGAGACAATTGCGCTATGCGCCATCAAAACGCGATCAGGCCATCGCCGACCTGACGGTTTTGTTGATTTTGCATTCTTATTACAAACCGGATGAACTCTAACAACGCGTTTGCCAGCGCCCAAGCATTGCGCTTCGCGTCTTCGCAGTTGTGTTACTTTCAAGAGCGCTTTTGACTTTGTAGGTAAAAGCCGTTTCTCTCGCATTGATTTTCCCCATGAGCTTCACATCCCTACCGACAACTCTTCGGCCTAAGTTTTGGTTAAGAGACGCGCAAAGCATTATATTTACCCTCGCATGAACCATAATATATGTGATGAACAAATGAGAAGTGACAGCAAAGGAGAACGCATTGAAAATTGGCATTCCGAAAGAAATCACCGACGGCGAGACCAGGGTGGCGCTCATTCCCACCATGGTACCGCCTTTGATTAAAAATCAATATCACGTTTTACTTGAAACAAGCGCTGGCGCAGCGGCCTCTCACACGGACAAACAATACCAGCAAGCCGGCGCCGCCATTGTGAAAGATGCAAAAGAGTTATATGAATCGGCGGACGTTATTCTCAAGGTGCTGCCGCCGCGTCTGCACCCGGCAAACCGCGCGCATGAAGCGGAGATGGTGCAAAGCGGTTCAACGCTCATCGGTTTTCTTGCCCCGTGGACGAATGCCGAGACGATTCATAAACTTGCCAAGCGCGGAGTCACGGCTTTTGCCATGGAGTACATTCCGAGAATCACCCGCGCCCAAAGCATGGATGTGTTAAGCTCCATGGCCACCGTGGCCGGGTACAAGGCCGTGCTTCTTGCAGCGAGCATGATGGGCAAGATGTTCCCGCTATTGATGACGGCTGCGGGAACCGTTCCGCCCGCCAATGTGCTCGTGCTGGGCGCCGGCGTCGCCGGCTTGCAGGCCATCGCTACGGCCAAGCGGCTCGGGGCAAAAATCGAAGCGTTCGATCCGCGCCCGGCGGTGAAGGAACAAGTCAAAAGCTTGGGGGCGAATTTCATCGACATGGAATCAACCGAAAACGTCGAGACCGCCGGCGGCTACGCAAAAGAACAGCCCGAAGAATTTCTTCTAAAGGAACGCGAAGTCATCGGCGCCCGGCTCGCAAAAACTCATGCGGTCATTTGCACGGCGCAGGTGTTTAGCAAGCGCGCGCCGGTTTTGATCACCGCCGAGATGCTCAAGCTCATGCAGCCGGGATCGGTCATTGTCGATCTGGCCGCGGAACAGGGCGGTAATTGCGAGGGAGTTGAGCCCGGCAAAACCGTCGAAAAAAACGGCGTAACGATTATCGGCGCCGTGAACCTGGCTGCCACCATGGCCGTCGATGCCAGCCAAATGTATTCCAGAAACGTCGTCAACCTCTTTCGCCATCTTTATCCAACGCCGGACAGCGTTCCAGACTTCGCAGATGAAATCGTCAAAAGCGCATGCGTCACGCACAATGGCGAAATCGTCAACGAGGCGATCCGCAAGTCTCTGGATGCAAAGTAAACTACTATCGCCTGAAGGCGATAGCTTTAACTGCAAAAGCAAAAACTTGCTTGCGGCAAAGAGGGTTCGGCAGATTACAAGTTTCATTGGGCCGCAAGCATACTAAAGTCTCCGCCTGAAGGCGGGGGTTTTTCTCCCAGTGTGGGACAATCAATCAGCCAGATTTTGGTAGACACCCGTTGACTGCGCCATTTTTTGATTTCTTCGCTATAAAATCATTGCGCTTAGCTTGCCGGATCGACTTTGAAAGTCAGAAATCGTGGAAATTCGGCGAAAACGAGCTATCGAATTTCCATCTCACATTTCCAGACTTTGTCCAAATTTCGCTTGACAATGACCCCCCGCCTGAATAGATTTTACACCGATTTGATTAACCTTGCAGAATGGTAGCTTGACAGGCACGGCGTTGCAATACACGAGCTTACTAACTGTAATTAACTACCCAAGATTCTGTTAGTGCGTTGTATCACATGAGGAGAAAGGAGTCGCTTTATGTTGTCGAAGAAGACCATGATTTTTGGTCTTATGATGCTGGCGTTGGTCGCTTTTGTTGGGTGCGCGAAGGCCCCGCAGGAAGTGATCGATGCCGCCAAAGCAGCGGTGGATGCGGCCAAGGCTGTCGAAGCTGATCGTTATGCCGCCGACCTTTACAATGCGGCAAAAGATACGCTGGATCAGGCGTTGGCAGAAGTTGAAAACCAGAATGGAAAGTTCGCTTTGACCCGCAGTTATGGCATTGCGCAGAAGCTTTTGGAAGGCGCCATCGCGGCAGCCAACTCTGCAAAAGAAGCCGCGGTCGCTAACAAGGCGAAAGTACAAACCGAGGCCCAGCAGCTCTTGTTGGATGCGCAAGCCGCGATCAATGCCAGTAAAGTACTCTTGAAGAAGGCGCCGCGTGGCAAGGAAACCAAAGCCGCCATCGAAGCCATGAATTCGGATATGGCCGCCATCGAGACCACGCTGGCCGAGGCCAATGCGGCGATGAGCAGCGGCGATTTTCTGACCGCGCGTGACAAGGCCCAGGCCTGCGTGACCAACGCCAACTCCATTGCCGAAGAAGTCAAAACCGCGATGCAGAAGAAGAAATCGCTCGCCGGTCGGTAAACGCAGCACTGCTGTTCTAAACTCTTTGGTTTGAGGAGGAGGAAGACCCTGGCCGCGGGCAAGGTCAAAGCTTTTATTATGCCACCCGGCCAGGGGTTTTTATTTTATATCCGCCAGTCATGAAAATGGCGCCAGATAAATTTTGCTGTGATTGGGACGAGTAAGTTTCAGGATGGGCATCACATGAACATGCACCTCAGGGCAACGCTCGATTTAATTTGGAAGTTCATCTCTTTAAGAAAACATGCAGCCATCACCGTTGTGGCGACACTCATCGGTTGCATCGGCTGTATTGCCGCGGTGCAAATGGCGGCGGCGCCTCCGCGCCTGCATGTGGATGCGGCGCGCCGGGCCATGAGCGCTGCCCGGCATCTGCAAGCCGGCATCTTCGCGCCAAAAGAAATGTCTATCGCCGAAGAAACCTGGCAGCGCACCTGGGACGGTTTGCGCGAAACGAATGAAAAATGGTTTCTGTTGAGAGACTTCTCGAAAGTCACCAAACTCGCCGCTCTGGCCGCTCGACAAGCCGAAGCCGCAGCATTTCGCGCCGACGCGGCTCGCGATTCCCTTGCGCTTCATTCCATTGCGACGATGCTCGCCGTCAAGGACGAGATGCTCGACCTGCATACGGCTTACGATGAAATCGAAATGCCGCGCCTCTACCGCGGCGCTTTGCGGCAAAGCGCTCTCTTGATTGCCGAAAGCGAGGCCGCGTTTGCGCGCGAAGACTTCAGCCGCGCCGCCGAACGCGCCGCCGCCGCGCTCGAATCCGTGAGCCGCGTTTCCGATCAAACCGTCGACTTGATCGAAGGATACTTCTCGAGCATGAAGCATTGGCGCCGATGGGTGAAAGAGACGATTGATTATTCCGACAGCACCGGCAGCGAGGTGATCATCGTCGACAAGCTTGCGCATATTTGCCAGGTTTATGTCGCCGGAGAATTGCTGGCAGAATATCCGATCGAGCTTGGCCCGCGGTGGATGGGACAAAAGCAGCGGCAGGGCGACAATGCCACGCCGGAGGGCAAATATTTTATTACCGAGAAAAAAGCAAACGCCGAAACGCGCTATTACAAAGCGCTCGAAATCAATTATCCAAACAAGGAAGACAGCGTCCGGTTTTTGGCGGCGCAACAGCGCGGCAGAATTCCCGCCTCGGCGCATCCTGGCGGCTTGATCGAAATCCACGGCGATGGCGGCAAAGGCTCGGATTGGACTGCCGGTTGTGTGGCGTTGCAAAATAGTCAAATGGACGAAATCTACGGCATGACAAAAGTCGGCACGCCGGTGACGATCGTCGGCTCCTTGCAAGGTCTCTCAAGAAACAAAATGAGCAAAATCGCCACACTGCGTGGCGGACGATAAGCAATGTCGCATGTAGAAAACAACATCAATCCAAACGGCAACGGCCAGCCGGAGAATAAAGGCAGCGCAGTCGATACGCCGGTACAAGAATGGAGTGGCCGCCGCAAGAGCCGCTGGCGCGCCTTAGGCTTGGGCATTTCCTGCGGTCTGCCGCTCTCGTTCATCGTTCTCTGCGGCGCCGGCGCCATGAGAGAGTCGCTTCATGGCGCGCTCGCCGGTGCGAGCCTTCCGGCGATAAATCTCACGTCGAATAAAACGCCGACCAAGCGCGACGTCTCCCGGCTCGAAAAACAATTAACAATTTTAAAAGAGAAATTAGCGCGACAAACACCGAACACGCCTTATCTCATCGTTGATACTTCACAGAATCGCATTTATCTAAAATCCGGCGAGAAACTGCTGCACGAAGCGGTCTGCTCATCGGGCAGTTATGTCTTGTTGAAGGCATCGAACAATCAACAGTGGATGTTCAGCACACCACGCGGCGTGTTCCGCGTGTTGGGCAAACACAACGCGCCGGTTTGGCGTAGGCCGGATTGGGCCTTTGTCGAAGAAGGGCTGCCCATTCCCGCGCCTTATGCGAAGGAGCGCTACGAGGCCGGTGTGCTCGGCGAGCATGGCATCGATTTTGGAAACGGTTATTTGATTCACGGCACGCTTTATCAACGGCAATTGGGCCTGCCGGTCACACATGGTTGCATTCGTTTGGGCGACGAGGACTTGCGGATTGTCTACCGAAATTTACAAGTGGGCTCAGAGATATTCATTTACTGAGCTGTCCAGTGCGATTCAGCAAACGCGGCGGCGCGATCGCAAGACCCGCGTGATTTTTGTCGCGGCGATGCTTGTTCCGTCTCTGGCCATTTTTACGTTGACGGTTCTGCTGCCATTGGCAGAAGATCCTCTGGCAGAATATTTTCAAGAGCCGCCCGCAAACAATCACGTCGCGCTCGCCGCAAATCAAACCGTGAGCGGCATTGCCGGCCCGGTCTCCAACGATCATCAAATCGAAGATCTCACGCCTCGCATCAATGCCATCCTAATCGAACAGGCGTTCATCAAATCGCGCGACAAGCTGATCGTCGATGACTCTCTCGCCTTGTCCATCGACCTGGTCGACAGCGTTGCCGGCATCGAGCTTGCCGGCGTGCAAGTTCGCCGCTGCAAGATCGAGAGCATCAAGATGACCGGCAAAATGCAACGATTGCGGCAACACAGCGTCACGCCCACTTGGCTTGCCGCCCCGTTCGTGCTCAACGACGCGACCGCTTCATTGCCCAAGATTCCGCTGCGCGTGATCGAGGCGCCGCGCGATACCGCCGAAGCCAGAGCCAGAAGCGACGAGGTAATCGCCGTGGAAAAGGGCGACGTTTATTTTACACTTTACTTTGATAAATACCTGTCGCTAACGATTTCGCAGTCTCAACAGACCTCCGCGCGAGGGTGGCCAGCGCGGGTCAACTACTGGCTCAAGAGAGGGTGGGCCTCGGCGCGCAAAGACCTCAAAACGCTCGTCCAGCTCAAGCTCCCCACCAGCCGTTTGCACGTCCGTCTCGAAATGTCCCGCGAAGACGCCACGGCGATTTACCGCGCCCTGCCGGCGAACGCGCAGATGGCGTTGAGGTTTTGAACATTCGTAAATATTTTCAGAAGGATAAAAACCAAAGAAGGTTGGGCGCTACCCGATTGTCGTTGTTGCATCATTCAAGTTTTGTGTTATATTCAATCCTATCGAAAAATTGTTTTTTCGCTCAATTTATAAGGAACCTGTCCGATGCAAGCAGTAACAATCAGTGCTCACTTTGACGGTAAGCAAATACTTTTGGATGAGCCTTATGAGATAGAACCCAACGCCAAGCTCATCGTTACCGTTCTTTCTGAACAAAACAAGGTGGCAGACGAACGCGAAGCGTGGCTGCACTTGTCACGGCGAGGTTTGGAAAAAGCATACGGTGAGGACGAAGTTGAATACACATTGGACATGATCAAAAGGCCAAATCCGGATTATGATAAAAGAAGGTGATGTCATTATCACGCCTATTCCTCAAGTCGATGGAAGAATAAAAAATCGGCCGGCAATCATCTTGCGTGAGTTACCGCTTTATCGCGATTACCTGGTTTGCGGTGTGAGCACACAGTTACATCAATACTTCAAAGATTTTGACGAAATCATTTCTCCTACTGATGCCGATTTTATCTCAAGCAGTGTGATTACAAAATCAGTGATAAGGCTTGGCTTTTTGGCCTTATTGCCACGAAGCAGTATCGCAGGTTCAATCGGAGAAATTTCGCCGAAACGTCATAAACGCTTGTTGAAGACACTTAGCGATTATCTTCTCGGAAAGAAGAAAAGGGGAAAGGAGACGAAATCATAAACTTGTCGCGAGTTTTCAAAGACACTTAACACACATCCCAATGAAACCTACCTTCTTCAAATCACCCGCTGATTTCCGTAAATGGTTCGAGAAAAATCACGCTAAAGCTCAAGAGCTTTTGGTTGGATTCTACAAGAAAGGTTCCGGCAAACCCAGCATCACCTGGCCAGAGTCCGTCGATCAAGCGCTTTGTTTTGGCTGGATCGATGGGATTCGAAAAAGCATCGACGACATCAGCTACACCATTCGCTTCACGCCGCGCAAGCCGCGCAGTATTTGGAGCGCGATCAACATCAAGCGCGTCGAAGAGCTGATCAAACTGGGGCTGATGAAGCCGGCTGGCCTTGAGGCATTTCAGAAACGCAACGAGGAGCGGTCGGGCGTCTACTCTTTCGAACAAAAGAATCACAAACTCGACGGCGCATACGAAAAGAAGTTTCGGGCGAACAAAAAAGCCTGGACTTTTTTCCAATCTCAGCCGCCGTGGTATCAACGGACGTCCATTTGGTGGGTGATGAGCGCGAAGAAAGAAGAAACCAGACTGAAACGCCTGGCGACGCTGATCGACGACTCGGCGCATGGACGAACCATCGCACCACTGAGGCGCAAGTAGAAGTGAAAGTTAGATAGAAAAATTACTTTCACGAATATGCGATACTCAAAATGGATGTGCCTTCCTAATCACTCGAGTATTTATTTCACCACCACTCCCTGCACCCGATAATTGAATTCAAAAGACAGGCTTCGGCTCCAATCGGTGTCGAGAATCGTGCGATAGCGCGTGCCGTCTGCCGGGCCGACCGGCTTGCCATATGAGTAAAACCAATTGATGATTGGGCTGCCGGAAAATCCCAGCGCCAGCCAGTAGCGCTCGCCGCTTTTGAGCAGCGTCTCCTCCTTGAATTCGAAATCCATCCAATAGTAGCCGGGCTTGCTGCTCATTTCTTTGAGAGAGACGAGGCCGCTCGTTGACACTCTTTCGCCCGGCAGGTTTCTTTCGTCTCGCAAGATTTCAACCCACAGGTAGCCCTCGCCGCCGAATTTTTGCAAGGCCAGGCCGACCTTTTTAACTTTCATGTCTTTAGGTGGAATTGTTACCTGCACATATTGCGCTTGACGCGTAACGTACTCCGCAGTTTCCACCAAAAAGTTTTTGCGCATTTCAAATTCGTTGTTGTCCGCGGCGACCGCCGGCCCGCGCGTCAAAAGAAAATTCTGGCCTTCGGGAAATTCCAGATTGCCAAACGTCGCAAGCTGGTTTTCGCCGACCGTCACCGGCAAGCGCATCGTCAGCATCGTTTCCAATGGAATCTCCGGCCTCGGTTCCGTGACGTAGGTTGCGACAGCGCCGCGCACTTCCGGGCCGAAAATGGTTTTGCGCGGGCCGACGGCATTGCGCTTCCCATCAAGCGTTACTTGATCAGAAGTAAAATCCGCAGCAATGGATTCCTCGAAGCCTGGCCGCGCGGTGGTTCCGGCGACTGCAGACCAGCGCACCAAGCCGTCGTTCATCGTCTCATTGTTGTCGACTCCTACTTCGATTCGAATGAACCGGTTGGAGACAAAAAGCTGCGTTTGTTGCGGATCGACCGGCGTCCAGCCCAAGTCGGGGAAGTAAACTTCGATCCACGAATGGCGGCCTTGCGCCATGCCGAGGGTGATGATGCCGCTCGGCGTTTTCACGTCGTAAGGTTCTTTGAGCGTCACGCCGTTGACGATGCGCACCGGAATGCCGACGG
>Ga0247727_10008445_pt1 | contig 19120 bp, 18 predicted proteins | sample WisWelCaveWW1625_FD_202498 | JGI IMG/M metagenome (GOLD analysis project Ga0247727, IMG submission 202498) | Biofilm microbial communities from Wishing Well Cave, Virginia, United States - WW16-25 | ecosystem: Environmental > Aquatic > Deep subsurface > Groundwater > Cave microbial mat | place... | reverse complement strand
CGGCCTCCGCTCAGCGCTCGCGATGAGCGCCAACCGTCAGGCCACGATCGGACGGAGGTGGGGCCAGTTCAAGCCATCGCAGTGGGGCCAGTTCAGACCATCGTTCTCAAGCGGCCGTCCCCAGGTGTCTGGCCGACCCACCGTTCGATCATCAGGCGTCGCCCGAGCACTCAAAGGTGCGTGCCGGCAACGGATCGAGTAAGAAGCGCAGCGTGGACGCACCGCCAGCCACTCCGTCGGAACTTCGCGCGGCGCAGGTGGCGCACGCCCTCGCGCGAGCGGTTCGCGACGAAGAGATCGCTGCGTCAGACGCGTTGCGGATCCTGCGCCACGAGCTGCGCCGGCGGAACACCAACCACGTGGATCCACTGACGGTGGAGAGCATCTACGAGAACCGCACAGCCGAGGAATGGCTCGCCGAGCTTCGACGCGTTGCGATGGTCGTCTGCGTCACGGCCGAGGAGAACTACCGGCTCGAAGCGATCGAGCGGACCGGCGTCACAGGACCAGAAAAGTACGCGCCGGCGAAGATCGGGTTCATGGACCCTGCGCTTCCGTGGGCGACGTCATCTCCAGCCGACCTGGAAGACACGCAGCAACCCCACGCCCGCGACTGACGGACTCATCGCTGAATGTGAGCCGCGGCGGCAAGGCGACAGTCCTGAAGAGGAGCACGACCGTCAAGGCCAAGAAGTAAGTGCCATTGGCAGGTTGGAGGTTCAACCCCGCGTTGTCCCAAGCGTTCAAGTCCGCCCGAAATGAGTGCAGTCTCGAAAACCCTTGTAGCGGTAACCCCTGTACCCAGGGTTCGAATCCCTGCCCCTCCGCTGCTGCTCGCTGTATTCGGCCGAGTCCCCTCGCTAGCTGACGGGTCGGCGGGCCGCCTCGACGACCCAGGCCGGCGCGTCGTCGCCTAGCAGCCGCGACCACGTGCGAGCCAGGCGGCGAAGCTCCGCCGGTGGCAGCCTGTCCAGGAAGCGATCGCGGACGACCTCGTGACGGGTGCGGCGCGCCATCCGCAACCTGGCGAGTCCGGCCCGAGTCATGGATGCGTGAAAGGAACGTCGGTCCGCCGCGTCGGGAAGCCGCTCCACCAGTCCCTCCCGCTCGAGCCGCTCGACGAGGCGGGTGAGGCGACTGGGGCTGAGAACCACGCGGCGGGCCAGCTCGGACATCTTGAGCCTCCTCCCGGATGCCTCGTCGAGCGTCGCGAGCACGTCGTACCAGCGCACGGACATCTCGTGGTCCTCCATGAGCCTTCGGTCGAGCTCCCGGACCACGCCCGCGTACACGTGCAAGAAGCCATCCCAGGCGCCGAGCTCCTCCGCGGTGAGACGATCGCGGGATCGATGCCTCCGCGCCGTCGAGCTCGTCCTCGTAGAGTTAGTTGCCATTAGCAAGCAGATCTGGGTAGCTTGGTTGCCGTCAGCAAGTAAGTCTAGGACACGAGGAGGACACCGATGAGGCAGAGCAACCAGAGCCCGGGAATCGATGAGGCTGAGCGCAACACCGCCACGTACCGCCGCTTCGTCGAGGAGGTCTTGAACGGAGGAGACCTCGACGCGGTCGAGGAGTTCATCAACCCCGAGTTCGCCGATCACAGCCTGCCTCCCGAGGTGACACCCGACCTCGACGGCTTTCGCGCGTGGTACCGCGAGTTCCGCGAGGCCATCCCTGACCAGCGCTGGCACGTCGATGTGATCTTCGCCCGAGGCGAGCTGCTGGGCAGGAGTCAGACGGTGCGCGGCACGCACCGCGCCGAGCTGCTCGGCGTCGGGCCCACAGGGCGCGAGGTGAGCGCGACCGAGATGGGCATCGTACGCTTCGCCGAAGGCCGCATGGTCGAGTTCTGGGGGGTGTTCGACGAGATGGCGCTGCTGCGCCAGCTCGACGCCGCTCCGGCCGGCACGGCCGCATAGGCGACACGTAATGCTCCGCCCCGGCCGAGCGCGTTCAGTGCCCTCGGGCGAAGCGCTCGGTTGTGGCGGATCCAAGACGAACCCGACCATAGTCTCACGGGGATCTCGAGGGTTCGCACGTCGTCCCTGCCCCTCCGCTGGCTGGGCGATCAGTTGCGCGTCGGGGCGCAGGTGCGGTAGCTCCGCGTGCCCCTGACGGTGCGCCCGTCGACGAGCGTCACGGTGATCGTGATCTTGAAGCGACCCTTCGGCAATCCGCGCAGATCGACCGGCGCGGTGACGCGCTTCCCACGCCGTGTAGCGACCTTCTTGCCGTTCACGAGGACTGCCGCGGAAAGGATCCTTGCGCCGCGCGGGTGGCGCAACCGGATCCGGAAGCTCCTGCGCGACACGCACTTCCTGGTGCTCGGCAGGGTCACGACGGCAGCGAACGCGGGCTTGGGCGGCGGGACCGTCGCCGGCGGCGGGGTTGACGGCGTCGGGGTCGGCGTCACCGGCGTGGGCGTAGGCGTAGGCGGGGTGATCGGGGTGCCCCCGAGCAGGTCGTAGGGCGCGCGGCGAACAAACGCATCCACGAACTGGCCGGGAACAAGGCGGTCGTACGCGACGACGACCTGCCCGCTGAGCGCGGCCACCCCGTGGTGGAGCCCCCCGGGGGCCAGATCGGCGCGGTCGCCCGCTCCCGCGAGTTCGGCGGTGAACGCGCGCCCGACGAGCAGGGTGTCCGGCACTGCCCCCTGCGTCCACACGCCGACGATGCCCCCGCCGGGGCCGCGGGTCACACGCGGCTGCCCCCGGGACACCCCGTCGCCCGCTGCGTCGAGCTTCACGGGCGGCCCGAGCGGGGTGCCGTCGGGCGCGAACCGGCGACCGATCGGACCGTCGGCGGCGCCCGGCTCGGTCACGACGTCGCCGCTCCAGACCACGACGAACCCGTCGGCGGCCGACACAACGTCGGGTTGGAATGAATCGGGGTCACCATCGGTCGGCGCCTTGGTTGCGAAGGCCGGCAGCAGGTTGGCGTCGTACCCGCGGACGCGGACGTAGCTGGGCCCGGACGCGGTGTAGTCCGACCAAGCGACGAAGACGCGGCCCTGCGCGTCGATGTCGACGGTCGGCTCGGCGCTCTGATCGCCCGGCCCGACCTGGATCTCGGCGCCAATCGCGACGCCGTTGGCCGCGAACTGCCGGGCGACCACGAAGCCCGAGGTTCCCCCTACGACGACGAACGTGCCGTCCGCTGCGACGGCGACATCAGGGATGCCTCCGGTGACCGCGGCGATCTTGCCGGTCAGAGGGGTCCCATCGGCGTCGAACCTTCGCGCCGCCGACTGATCGGAGTCCGTCTCCCATGCCACGACGAACGTGCCGTCGGATGCTGCGTCGATCCGCGGAATCTCCTCGTTGGCGCCGATGGTCGAGACGGGGACGATCGCGCCGCGCGGCGCGTCATCGGGGCCGTAGCGTCTCGCGTAGATGTTGCGATCGCTTCCGCTGACCGTCTCGTACCAGGCCACCACATAGCCGTCCCCCTGAGCCGAGACATCCGGCACACCTTCGAAGGCGGCAGACGGATCGTGCACGCGAAGCTCGGCGCCCGACGGCCCGAGCGACCCGAACGCCGACGCCACCGCGACCCCGGTGAAGACCGCGACCGAGATCGCGACGGCGCGCGCACGTGACATTCGAGCCATCGTCGCACACCCTTCCGCGACCCTGCGCCTCAGCACGTGTGTAAGCCTCGCGCGATCGCCGAGACGCCCGCAGGATGCCCGCAACTAACGACTCACGACACTAGATGGCCAGCTCATCTCGCCCCCAGCAACGCGGCCGCGGCGCCGACCTCGATCGCGAAGTACACCCACACCGGGTACGCGCTGGCGGGGCGCTCGAGCGCGGCGCTGAACAGGCGGCCGGCGGCCATCCCGCCCAGCGCCACGGCGATCGCGACGAGGATCCCGTCCGCGGTCGCGGGGTCGCCCAAGGCAGCGACCGCGAGCAGCGCGCCGATCGCGAGTCCGAAGCCGCCGTAGACGGTGCGCACCTCGTTGCGGCCCTCAGGCGTGTCGACCGCCACCCCGAACTGGGCGAGCACGAGCGCCGGCCGCGCGAGCGCCCCGGCGCCCATCGCCGCGAAGCCGAGTGCGACGAACAGCACGACCACGTCGCTCATCGCCGCGCCGCTGACGAGGTGGCTACGGCGCCGAGCTGCGCCTTCAGCGTGACCGCGTCGATGTCGCTGTGCTTGCTCTTGATCTGGCCCCCCTCGACGGCGGCGAGGTCGATGAGATCGCCGTCGATGCGCACGATCGCGTCCGGGTCGCGGGTCCCCCAAGCCTCGGCGTAGCGCTCTGCGAGGGCAGCCGTCTGAGCGATGCTCATGTTTGGTCTCCTTTGGGATACAGACAACCTGTATGTAACATACACCCTGGTGCGGGGTTGGTCCGGCTCTCAGGCGCGCGGCCGGACGCCACGCGCTGGAGCAACTCGGCGAGCGCCTGCTCGAACTGCCCGAGGCCGGGCTGCTCAACCGGGAGATGGCCGCAGTTGTCGAGCACGGCGAGATGCTTGGGGGGCGGTGAGGTCAGCGTCGTGATATGACCCGTGTCCGAGACAAGCAGACACGGTGGCCCCGGGGCGGGGCTTCCAACAAGAGGAGGGGGAAGATGGCTTTGCAAATCGGTGACACGGCTCCGGATTTCGAGGCTGAGACGACGGACGGGCGGATCAGCTTCCACGACTGGATCGGCGACTCGTGGGCGGTCCTGTTCTCGCACCCGCGCGATTTCACGCCCGTCTGCACGACCGAGCTCGGCTACATGGCGAAGATCAAGCCCGAGTTCGACAGCCGCGGCGTCAAGATCATCGGGCTGTCGGTCGATCCGGTCGACAACCACGCCAAGTGGGCGGCTGACATCGAGGAGACGCAGGGGCATGCCCCGAACTACCCGATGATCGGCGACGCCGACTTCAACGTGTCCAAGCTCTACGGCATGCTGCCCGCCGACGTCTCGGGCGACCCGACCTCGCGCACACCGGCCGATAACCAGACGGTCCGCAACGTCTTCGTCGTCGGACCGGACAAGAAGGTCAAGCTGATCCTCGTCTACCCGATGACGACGGGCCGCAACTTCGACGAGGTGCTGCGCGTGGTCGACTCGCTTCAGCTGACCGCCAAGCACAAGGTCGCGACGCCGGTCAACTGGCAGCAGGGCGAGAACGTGATCATCGCCGGCTCGGTCTCCGACGACCAGGCGCGCGAGATCTACCCGGACGGCTGGGACGCGCCGCGACCCTACATCCGGATCGTGCCGCAGCCCAGCTGAGGGGCTCAGGCGATCAGCACACCGGGATTCATGATCCCGGCGGGGTCCCAGCGGTCCTTGACCGCGCGCAGCGCCGCGGCCGCGAGCGGGCCGGTCTCACGCGCGAGCCACTCACGGTGATCGGTGCCCACGCCGTGGTGGTGGCTGATCGAGCCGCCCGCGGCGAGGATCGCGTCGTTGGCGGCTGTCTTGGCCTGCGTCCATTGCGCGATGGGATCGTCGAGCTGGGCGGCGGCGACGGTGAAGTAGAGCGAGGCGCCGGTGGGATAGACGTGGGAGATGTGGCAGAGCACCGCGGGCGGCGTGCCCTGCTCGGTCAGCGCGTCGCGCAGCGCGCCGCCGACGGCGTCATAGAGGCCACTGATCCCTGACCAGAACGTGATCGTCTCCAGCGTCTCGCACAGCGCCCCGGCGTCGAGCAGCGCATCGCGCAGGTAGGGCCCCCGGTAACGCCCATGAACCCAGGTCTCGCCGGGATCGGTCCCGAGCGACTCGCCGCCGCACTCGAGCAGGACCGCGGTGGCCCCCTCGCGGCGCGCCGCCACGTCGGCCGGCGTGCCCTCGTAGCCGGTGATCGCCATGCAGCCGCCGGCGCCTGGCTGGCCGACCTCCGTCGGACGCGCAAGGTTCAGCGCCGTCTCGGCCTCGTCGGAGAGTCGCAGCACGGTCGGCAGCGGACCGTCCTGCGCGAGGTGCCGCAGCGCCGCGGCACCCGCGGCGAACGTCTCGAACCGCCAGCCCTCGTAGACGCGCTCCCGGGGGACCGGCCGTACGTGGACCGTGACCGACGTGATGACGCCGAGCGCGCCCTCGGAGCCCAGGACGAGCTGGCGCAGGTCGGGGCCGGCGGCGGACCTCGGCGCACGCCCGAGTTCCAGCGTCCCCTGGGGCGTGGCCAGCTTGAGACCCACCACGGCCTCGTCGAAGCGCCCGTACCCGGCGGAGGACTGCCCGCTGGAGCGGGCCGCGGCGAACCCGCCGATCGTGGCGTACAGGAACGACTGCGGGTGATGGCCGATCGTGAACCCGTGCTCGGCGAGCAGGGCCTCGGCTTCGGGGCCGCGCAGCCCCGGCTCGAGCGTCGCGGTACGCGACTCGGGGTCGACGGCGAGCAGCCGCCTCATCCGCCGCAGGTCGAGCGCGATGACGGCGGCGAAGCCTTGCCGGCGGGGCGTGAGCCCGCCGACGACCGAGGTGCCGCCGCCGAACGGGACGACGGCGATTCGCTGCTCGGCGCAGGCGGTGAGGACGGCGGCGACCTCGTCGTGTGAGCCGGGAAGGACGACCGCGTCCGGCGCGTCGCCGGCATCGCCCGAGCGCAGGAGCAGCAAGTCGGGCATCGACTTGCCGCGCGTGTGCAGCACGCGCGTCTCGGCGTCGTCGCGGACGCTGTCGGCGCCGACAGCCGCGACGAGCTGGGTCCTCGCCTCACCGGGCAGCGTGCTCTGCGGCAGGCGCACGTCGCCCAGGTCGACGGCTGGGTTCGGCCGCTTCACGCCGAGCCCCTGCTCGAGCAGATCGATGACCGGCGCGGGCAGCGTGGTCGCCTGTCCGGGGTCACCCCAGCCGGACCAGAGCATGTCCGTGGTGGAGGTGATCGGCTCGGTCATGGTGACACCTTCTCAGAGAGTGCTCGCGGGCCAGCACGACCCTGGGAAGGACCGCTGACGCCAACGGCGCTCAGGCGACGGGCTCCGCCACGGCCTCCTCGTCCGGCTCGGCGTGCTCGCGCAGCGCGTGCCGGCCGCCTTGTGCCGTCGACGGCCACCAGATCCGGTCGCCGAGCAGCTCGACGGCGGCGGGCACCATGATCGTTCGCACGACGAACGTGTCGAGCAGGATGCCGACGGCGACCATGAAGCCGATGTTGAAGGCGAACGTGACGGGCAGCGTCATCAGCACGGCGAACGTCCCCGCGAGGATAACGCCGGCGCTGGTGATCACCGGCCCGGTGGCGGAGAGCGCGCGCAGCACGCCCTCACGCGTGCCGTGCGTTCGCGCCTCCTCGCGCACGCGGCTCATCAGGAAGATCGTGTAGTCGACCCCGAGCGCGACGAGGAAGATGAACGCAAACGTCGGCAGTGACGCGTCGACGCCGGCCTTGCCCTGGACCTCGATGAAGAAGAACATCGAGAGCCCGAGCGTGCCGAAGAACGACGCCACGACCGTCCCGATCAGCACGATCGGAGCGACGATCGCCTCGAGCAGGATCCCGAGGATGATCGCGATCACCAGCAGCGCGACCGGGACGATAACGCGCAGGTCGCGCTCGGCGGCGACGTTGAAGTCCTCCTGCACCGCGCTGCCTGCGCCGACCAGCGCCGTCGCTCCGCCGGGCAGGTCACGCAATCGCTCACGCATCGTGCCGACGCGGGCCAGCGCCGCCTCCGAGTAGGGGTCGTCGACGAAGGTCACGTCGATCTTGCCGACGGCTCCGTCCTTCGAGCGCTGCGGCGCCCCGACTGAATCGACGCCGTCGATGTCGGCGACCCGCCGGCGCGCCTGTGCGATGTCCTCGTCGGTCGCCGCCGCGCCGGCGCGCTGTACGAGGATCGACGTCGGGCCGAGCGCCCCCTGCGGGAACGAGTCGCCGAGCACGTCGAAGCCGTCGACGCTCTCCACGGGCTCCCTGAAGAACCCGCCGATCGAGTAGTCCTCCTTGTAGGAGAGCAGGCCGAGCGTGCAGACCGCGAACAGTGCAGTGGTGGCTCCCAGCGCGAGTCCGGGGCGCTGCAGAACCCGATCGCCGAAGCGCCGCCAGAGGCCCGTGCGCTGGACGGGATCGATGCCCGGTCGGTACGCGACGGCCGAGCCGCGCGGCCAGAAGCCCTTGCGTCCGCCCACGGTGAGCAGCGCCGGAAGCAACGTCAGGCCGGCCACCAGCACCGCTGCGACGCCGATCGCCGACACGGGCCCGAGAGCATTCGTGGAGCCGGCGTCGGCGAGCAGCAACACGAGCATCGCGGCGATCACCGTGCAGCCACTGGCGAGCACCGCGGGTCCGGCGCGGCGCAGCGCCCGGGCCATCGCCTCGTGCTTGTCCTCGACACGCTGCAGCTCCTCCTTGTAGCGGCTCACGAGTAACAGGCAGTAGTCCGTGCCGACGCCGAACATCAGCACGACGAGGATGCTCGTCGAGTTCGAGTTGACCGTGTTGCCGGCGTCCGCGTACAGGTAGATGAACCCGCTCGCGACCTGGTAGGCGAGGCCGACGACCAGGATCGGGATGACGGCGACCAGCAGCGCGCGATAGATCGCGCCGAGCAGGATCAGGACGAGCAGGACGGTCGCGATCAGCAGCTTGGTGTCGAGCTGACCGAAGACCTCCTCGAAGTCCGCGAACAGGCCCAGGTCACCCGTGACGTAGACGTTGAGCCCGCCGGCGCCGGCGCCGATCGCCTTGCGGGCCTCCTTGCCCCAGTCGGGAACCTTCTTGAAGTCGAGCGGGACCGTGATCACCGTGTAGGCCGCCGCGCCGTCGTCCGACACGAGGCCGCCGGGCGCGCCCGTCGCGAACGGAACCTGCGCCGGCCGGGTGACCGGTATCGCTTCGTCCACGCGCCCGGCGTCGCGTGCGATCCGCGCCTTGTCGGCGGCGGTCAGCCCGCCATCGCGCTCGTAGACGATCAGGCCGATGCTCGTCTCGCCGCCGGAGAAGCGGTCCTTCAGGACCTGCTGCACCTGCGTCGACTCGGCCTGCGGCGGGAGGAAGCTGGTCGTCTCGTCGCTGGTGGCGTCAGCGAGCTTGGAGCCCAGCGGCGAGAGCGCCACGACGGCGACGATCCAGAGGGCGATCACGACCCACTTGGTGCGGCGCCCGGTTACGAAGGAGGCGAGTGCGGACATCCGGCGGTGATATCACGCAGCCCCCCGGAATCACCCGAAGCGCCGGTGCAGCTCAGGCAGCAGCGCGCCGGAGTCGGCCGCGAACGCGCGCGACGCGCGACGGCAGCGTCGCCGCGCGGCCCCGCCCCTTCCCACCGCCTATGGTGGCGCCATGAAGCTCTACGTCTGCTGGGGCACGTTCCAGGTTCCCGGTGCGCGCTCGCACCCCTGCCGCAACGCCCACAACGCCCTCGTGGAGGCCGGCTACGAGCCGGAGGTCATCAAGGCCTACAGCTCGGGCGCGCTGCCCGACATCACGCGCGGGCGACGCGCGGTCAAGCGGCTCAGCGGCAAGTCGTGGGTGCCGTTGCTGGTCACCGACGACGGCGAGGTCGTGGGGGACAGCGAGAGCATCATCGCCTGGGCACAGCGCAACCCCAGGAGCGCCTGACGCGGCCCGCTCGCCTTGCAGCTACCCGACTGATCCCGGCGGCTTGCGTATGCCGGTGGCGTGCAGCGCCTGGCGCTGGAAGCCCGCGGTCATGATCAGCAGGCAGCCGAGCAGCGCCATGTACCAGCCGTACGCGAGCGACAGGTCGACGTCCGGCTGCGGCTTGCCGAGGATGATCCCGTTGCAGAGCACGAGAGTCACGCCGGTGAGTCCGGCGACCATCGTGACCTCGCCGGGTCGCCAGCTCAGCTTGTGGCCGCGGGCGATGATCCAGGTCAGGATCACGGGCGCCACGGCGATCAGCACGAGCAGAAACGGCAGCGGCCCCTCGAATACGTCCCAGGCGCTCGCGCTCTCACCCGGCTTGGTGTTCGACGACGTGATGACCGAGAACTTGTTGTCCTCACTCGTGGAGTACCACGGCAGCCAGAGCGACACGAGAAGCAGCGCACCCGCGACGTAGCCGATGCGCTCATACAACGTGATCCGCGATCGGGCCAGGTAGCGGTCGTCGGGGGGCGGGGTCGGCGTGGCCTCGGCTGACATGGCGCAACCGTACCGATGCGGGCCCATGCGTGGGAATCGACGGCAACGGGCTTGCTCGATCTGCAACACTGCTTGTGTCTGCAACTATCATCGGGTCGAAATCATGCTCCCTCCGACACAGCACGAAACCACGGCAACGGCCGCTCCCCGCCTGCCCTCGACGCTGCGGCTCGGCGCGGTCCATCTGGCCGTATCCGATCTCGACCGCGCCGTCGCCTGGTACCAGGACGCGATCGGCCTGCGCGTACACGACCGCTCTGCCGCCGGCGCGGCGCTGGGCGCAGGCGCCGAGGACCTCGTCGTGCTCGACGAGCAGCCGGCCGCGCGGCCCGCCGGTCGCCACGCCGGCCTCTTCCATCTCGCGTTGCTGCACGACTCGCGCGCTGAGCTCGCCCACGCCGCTCTGCGCCTCCGCGCGACGCGGACGCCGATCGAGGGCGCCTCCGACCACGGCGTCTCGGAGGCCCTCTACCTGCGCGACCCGGACGGCAACGGGGTCGAGTTGTATGTCGATCGCCCCCGCGGGGAGTGGCCGCCGGCCACCGGCGGCGAGCGCGTCGCGATGTTCACGGCACCGCTCGACATCGACGACCTGCTCGATGCCGCCGCTGGCGAGGAAGCCCGCCGTCACGCCGGCGCGGCCCTCACCGCCGGCCACGTCCACCTGCACGTCGGCGACATCGCGGCGGGGCTGCGCTTCTATCGCGATGTGCTGGGCTTGGAGCTGATGGCCTCGTGGCCGACCGCGGCGTTCGTCGCCGCCGGCGGCTACCACCACCACCTGGCGTTCAACGTCTGGCAGGGCCAGGGCGTCGGGCCGGCCCCGCCGGATGCCGTCGGCCTTCGCCGGTGGACGATCGTGCTCGACGACGCTGCCCAGGTCGAGGCCGTGGGCGCGCGGATGCGCGCGGCGGGCCTCGCTGGTGATCGGGTCAACGGCGGGCTGCGGGTCCGCGACCCGTGGGGGATCGAGCTGCTGATCCAGGGTTGATCGCGCGGCCGCGATCGGCGATATTCGCGTCATGCCGGCGCGACGGAACGCCGCTCTGTTCGCGGCGCGATAGTCGTCCGCGACAGGGCCCTCCGTGCTCGCGCGCGAGCTGAACGTCCCGGAGTGCACACTCCACGGGGTAGCGCGGGACGTTCGATCGCTCGGGCGTGAGCGCGACCGCCGTGCCGCACCTGCGCGGCCAAGCGGCGGCAGCGCAGCGCGCGCGGCGGGATGCAGCGGCGCGCAGCGTCGGACTACAGCCAGCGCACGCGCTTGAAGTACGTGTAGAGCCCGATCCCGGTGAGGACCATCAGCGCGAGCGCGAGCGGGTAGCCGGCCGCCCAGCGCAGCTCGGGCATGTCACTGAAGTTCATCCCGTAGACGCTCGCGATCAGCGTCGGGACGGCGATGATCGCCGCCCAGGCTGAGATGGTCCGCACGATCTCGCTCTGACGGCGCGTGATCAGCGCCACGCTGGCGTCCAGCACCGACTGGAGCTGGTCACGCTGCGCGACGACCTCGTCCTGAACGCGCCTGACGTGATCGGCGACGTCGCGTAGGTAGTCGCGCATCGGCGCGACGCGCTCGCTGCCTGACGCGATCGCCGCTTCGAGGTGCGCGAGCAGCGGATGCACGGCACGGTAGAAGTCGACGACCTCGCGCCGTAGGAAGTAGATCCGCGATGTCACGTCGCCCTGGTCGTCGACCTGGAAGACCGACTCCTCGACCTCGGCGATGTCGTCCTCCACTCCCGCCACAACGGGTTCGTAGTCGTCGACGACGCGATCGAGCACGCCCCACAGAACGGCGATCGGCCCGTGCGTCAGCAGGTCCGGCCGCAACTCGAGCGCCGCGCGCACGCGGTGCAGCTCGCTGGCGGCGCCGTGGCGCACGGTCACGACGTAGCCGCGTCCCAAGAACACGTGAATCTCACCGAACTCGACGCGCTCCTCGTCCTCCAGGTAGCGCGCGCTGCGCAGCGCGACGAACCAGTGCTCGTCGTACTCCTCGATCTTCGGGCGCTGGTGCGCCTTGCGGGCGTCCTCGACGGCCAGCTCGTGGAGCGACAGCTCGTCCGCCAGCTCCTGCAACTCGCCCGGCGTCGGGTCGGCGACCCCGACCCACACAAAACCCTCTCCGCGGACACGGCACGACGCCGCCTGCGCAAGGGTCATCGCGTGTTCGTGCTGCCGCACGCCTTCGATGTAGTGGCCGCAGTCGACGATCATCTGAGTGCTCCGCCTGACGGTCTTCCGTCTGATCCTGCGAAGTCCTGCGCAGATCGGCGCGCCGCGGCCCCTCGGCACGCCCAGCCGGGTGGACGAAAAGACGACCCGGCCCGCTGATGCACCGCCCGTTGCCGGACCAACGTCCCCTGGGCAAGACCCCGGCGGTCTGGGATCCTCGCTGGCGTGCGTTGCTCCCTCATGTCGACGATCGGCGCCGCCGCGCTCACGCTGGCGATGGCCGCTCCCGCGGCTGCTGCCGAGCGCTGCTGGGACGACGCCGCACCCGCGACGGGCGGAGGCTGGAACACCGCAGCCAACTGGAGCGGCGGCGTGGTGCCCGAGCCCGGTGACACCGTCGCCTTCAACTTTGCCGGGGGCGGTTGCTCCACGCCCGCGAACGTCGTCCTCTCCGGCGCGAACGCGAGCGTCGCGCTGGTCAGGCAGGCGTCCACGACGATCGTGCTCGACGGGTCCGAGCTCACGCTCACAGGCGTGGCGAACGCGACGCAGATTCTCGGCAGCCTCGATGCCCTCAACGGCGGCTCGCTGAAGATCGCGGTGGGAGCGGAGATCTACGCCGGAGGCATTTTCACACTCGGCAACCCGGGCAACGGCAGCGTCGTGATCCAGGGAACGCTGCGCGCCTTCACCGGTGCGCTCAGCGTGGACGAGCCGGCCGGCGGAGGCCTGCTGTCGATCGCCCCGGGCGGATCGCTGATCTACAACCCGGGCAACACCGGCACGCTGCGATCCCGGCTGGACAACGACGGCACGATCGCGCTGCTCGACGACGGCACGTCGTCGGCGTTCGTGCTCGCATACCCCTCGTCCGGATCACCGCAGAGCGACGGCGACTTCACGATCTCGCCGCTCTCGACGCTTGCTCTGCGTCCGACGCGCGGGTCGACGATGGTTGCGGCGGGCGCGATCAGCGGCGCCGGCAAGCTCGAGATCAACGCCTCCGAGGGGATCGCGATGCTCGGCACGGTAGCCGTCCCCGCCGCCGCGAGCCTCGACGTCGGGCGGCTGACGATCGGCTCACCGTCGGCGCTCGACCTGGCGGCGAACGGGAGCGCCGGCGAGCTCCTGATGGCGAGCGCGAACGGCGCCGACGCCGGTGGGCGATTCGGCGCCGGAACGCTGACCGCCGGCATTGCGACGATCAACGGCGGTCACCTGGCCGGCGGCCTGACGAAGATCACCGGGGCGACGACGATCAACGGCGGCTTCAGCACGCCCGCGATCCACAATGGCGCCACACTGCGCACCGAAGGCGCGACGACGTGGCCCGGCGGCGGCGTGACGCTCGGCGCGCCGGGCGAGCCGGGCACATGGGTCAACGCCGGGACGCTGACGATCAACAACGCGAACCAGAGCCTCTCGCTGCAGCTCGTCAAGGGCAGCGACACAGGCGTGCTGCGCAACCTCGCGGGCGCGACGATCAACCGCGGCGCGCCGGCAGGGATCATGTACGGGGCGGCGAGGATCGAGAACGCGGGCACAGTGAACGTGCTGGCCGGGACGATGGGTCAGCCGACTCCGTTCACGACGGGCGACTTCGTCCAGAGCAACACCGGCCTGACGACGGTCGCGACAGGCGCGACGTTGTCGCTGAACACGACGCTGAACGGCGGCACGCTGCGAGGCGCGGGAACCGTGCGGCGGCTCTCGAATCCGGGCGGAACCGTCGAACCGGGCGCGTCGCCGGGCACGCTGACGATCACGGAGGATTTCACGCAAGGCCCCGGCGGCACCCTGCAGGAGGAGATCGCCGGTCCGGCGACCGCGCAGTTCGACCGGCTGGTCGTCGGGGGGCTCGCAACGCTCGGCGGAACGCTCGCTATCGCCAACGACGCCGGCTACTCACCCGCTCAGCAGAGCACCTACAAGGTCGTGCAGTCCGCGACGCGCGTCGGCCAGTTCGCCGCACTCACCGGCGCCCAGGTCGGCGGGTCCTCGTACGTCGACGACTACCTGAGCGACGGCGCGCAGCTGTGCTTCGGCTTCTCGTGCCCCGGCGCCGTCCCGGCGACGTTCCAGCTCACGGTCACGCTCAGCGGTGCGGGCAGCGGCTCGGTGACCAGCGACGTCTCCGGGATCGCCTGCGCCCCGGACTGCGCCGAGACCTACGCCGCGGGCGCGACCGTCACGCTGACCGCGCAGCCCACGGGCGGCTCGACCTTCACCGGCTGGTCGGGGATATGCGAGGGCCTCGCCCCGTGCGTCGTCACGATGAGCGAGGCTCGCAACGTGACCGCGACGTTCGCTGCGCCCGCGATCGCGCCCAATCCGCCACCGGCGCCCAGTCCCACGCCCGCAGCCCCCGAACCGCTCCCACGCATCGAGGTCGCAGGCATCATCGCGTTCCCGTCGACGCGCCGCTGCGTCAGCCGGCGCAGCTTCCGCATCCGCCTGCGCGTGCCGCGCGGCCTCACGGCGAAGAGCGCGCGAGTCGTCGTCGACGGCAAGCAGGTCAAGGTCCTTCGTGGCAGCAGGCTTACCGCCCCCGTCGATCTGCGAACGCTCCCCAGGGGCCGCTTCAAGGTCGAGATCACGATCAGCCTCGCCGACGGCCGCACGATCCGCGATTCGCGCCGCTACCGCACCTGCGCGCCGAAGTCGCGCCGCTGACGATCGACGCGGTCGCCGAAACCGAAGTTCGTGCAGTTGTGCGTCTCCACGGGGCAAAAGTGCACGAAGCTCGGGTCGCGTGCTCCGTTGGCCACCCGAGCCCGCTCGCCGTCCCGGACGTTGCGTGGTTTCGCGCCGCGACGCCGCTTGCGTTCCTTCCTGACCGGACGGTAGGTTGCGCCGGTCCCCAGCGCGGGCGCGTTCGCCGTTACGCGCGCAGCAGTCCACCAGGAGGAGTCCAAAGTGAAGCGTTTCGCCGCTCTGGCGTTTCTGTCCATGCTCGTACTCGCCGCACCCGCGGCCGCTGACGGTCCGGGGGTCGGCACGCCGACCGTCGTGAGTGTCGGCGATTCGTACATCTCCGGCGAAGGCGGCCGCTGGGCCGGCAACACGAACGGGAGCTCGTCGAACACCGACGCGCTCGGCTCGACCGCCTACTACGACAACGCCACGAACACCGGCGAGGTCATCAACCGCTGCCACCGCTCCAAGGCCGCGGAGATCATCATCGGCGGCGGGATCAACAGCAAGAACCTCGCCTGCTCGGGCGCCAAGGTCGCGACGTTCACCGACTCGGACGGCAACTTCAAGCCGGGTCTCGACTTCTACTCCAGCGGGACGAGCCAGGGTCAGGCGCTGATGCTGCAGAACTTCGCGGCGTCCAACAACGTGAAGATGGTCAACCTGTCGATCGGCGGCAACGACTTCAACTTCGCGTCGATCGTGCAGACCTGCGTCACGAACTTCCTCACGTCTCCCTCGTGGTGGCCGAACTACTGCAACGACGACTCGTCGGTGACCTCGAACTTCACCTCGGCGAACGTCACCGCCAAGACCACGGCGATCAAGAACGCGATCCTCAACATCAGGAACGCGATGACGAACGCGGGCTACTCGACCTCGCAGTACGCGATCGTCGTCCAGGACTACATGTCGCCGGTCCCGACGAGCAGCGGCATCCGCTACTCGCAGTCGGGCTACACGCGTCAGAGCACCGGCGGCTGCGGCTTCTGGAACAACGACGCCAACTGGGCCAACAACACGGCTCTGCCGACGATCAACAACGCCGTCAAGAACGCGGCGGCTCAGACGGGACTGAGCAACGTGAAGATCATGGAGCTGCAGACCACGTTCAACGGCCGCCGTCTGTGCGAGAACACCGTCGGGCTGCTCGAGGAGAAGGGACTCGCCAATTGGACGGTCTCCGGCGCGGTCGACCAGACCGAGTGGATCGAGCAGATCCGCACGCTGTCCACGGTGTTCGGCGACTACTTCGTCCAGGAGTCGCTGCACCCCAACTACTGGGGTGAGAAGGCGCTGCGCAACTGCGTGCGCCAGGCATACAACGCGGGCGTGCCGAAGGGCGGCACCTGCGCGCGCACGTCCAACGGGCTCAACGCCAACGGCGAGCCCAACATGACGCTGCAGTAGCCAAACGACGACACGCCGGGCGCAGGCCTCACGGCTTGCGCCCGGCGTTGTCGACGATCGCCGCGGCGGCTATGGTCGAGGCTCCCCCTGCCTCGAGGAGACCCCATGGCCGTCAAGCTGCACCGCTGCTCGTTCATGTTCCTGAAGATCGCCAAGCACCCCTGCCACACCGTGCAGGCGGCGCTCGACGAGCAGGGCATCGAGTACGAGGTCGTCAAGGCGCCGGCGCTCCCGCGCGGCCGGCGCAAGGACGTCGAGCGCATCAGCGGCCAGACGATGCTGCCGGTGATCGAGTTCGAGGACGGCACCGTCTACCGGGCCGAGTCGGCCGAGATGATCAAGCGGATCAGCGCGGGCGAGCTCGGCACGACGGCCTGAGCGGCGGGTCTGCGCCGCCTGCCCCGCGCGCGTCGATCAGGCCCCGTCAGCCGCCACGCCCGCGCCGATCGGGCAGCTGACGCCTGTACCGCCCAGGCCGCAGTAGCCGTGAGGCACCTTGTGGAGGTACTGCTGGTGGTAGTCCTCGGCGTAGAAGAACGGGCCCGCGGGCGCGACCTCGGTCGTGATCTCGCCCTTGCCGGCTGCGCGCAGGGCTGACTGGTAGCGCTCACGCGACGCGGTCGCGGCGGCCTGCTGAGCATCACCGTCGACGTAGATCGCCGAGCGGTACTGCGTGCCGACGTCGTTGCCCTGACGCATCCCCTGCGTCGGATCGTGCCCCTCCCAGAAGACCTGCAGCAGCGCGTCGAGCGACACCTGCGCCGGGTCATAGGCGACGAGCACCACTTCGGTGTGCCCCGTGCGTCCCGAGCAGACCTCTTCGTAAGTGGGGTTCGCCGTCGCCCCGCCGGCGTAGCCGACGGCTGTGCTGTAGACGCCCGGGATCTGCCAGAAGAGCCGCTCGGCGCCCCAGAAGCAGCCCAGGCCGACGACGATGGTGTGCACGCCGTCAGGAAAAGGGGGGCGGACCGTCGCGCCGAGCACGGCGTGGCGCTCGGCCAGGCCGGGGACCTCCTGATCACGGCCGGGGAGTGCGTCGCCGGCGTCGGGTACGCGCATCTTGGAGGTGAAGCGATCGAGAAAAGTCATCTGATTCTCCGTCTAGGCGTCCCGGCGAACGTTACGCGGGACAGCGCACCCGCCTGGGTATGGTGCCGACGATGACCAGCGCGAGCGGCTTCGACGCCGAGACCCTCGAGCGCTTCGCCGACCTGCTCGTCGGCTTCGGCGCCAACGTGCAGCCCGGCCAGATCGTCTCCGTCTCCGGTGAGATCGGGAAGGAGGAGGTCGTGCGCGCGCTGGCCGCGAGCGCCTACCGCCACGGAGCGAAGTTCGTCGACGCCAGCTACTTCGACATGCACGTCAAGCGCGAACGGCTGCTGCGCGCGGCCGAGGACACGCTCGAGTTCGTACCGTCCTGGTTCGGCGAGCGGATCGTCGCGCTGGGTGACCAACGCTGCGCGCGGATCGCACTCAGCGGGCCGGTCGCGCCGGGACTGCTGGACGACGTCGACCCCGCGCGCGCGGGACGCGACTCGATGCCGTTCCTCAAGGAGAGCGGCAAGGTCGTGAACGACCGGACGACCAACTGGAACATAGGCCCGTGCCCGAGCCTGCCTTGGGCCAAGCTCGTGCACCCGAACCTAGAGGACGCCGAGGCGCTCGCCACGCTGGTGTCGGAGCTCGTCCATGTCTGCCGCCTCGACGAGGCGGATCCGGTCGCCGCCTGGGGCGCGCGCGCCGACGCGCTCGTCGATGCTGCATGCCGTGTCACCGAGCGCCGCTTCGACTCGCTGCACTTCGAGGGGCCGGGCACGGACCTCCTCGTCGGCCTGCTGCCCACGAGCCGATTCATGGCGGCGCGCTTCGAGACAGTCGACGGGATCGTCCACATGCCGAACCTGCCCACCGAGGAGATCTTCACGACGCCCGACCCGCTGCGCACCGAGGGCGTCGTCCGCTCGACGAAGCCGCTCGTGATCGGCGCATCGATCATCCGCGACCTGGAGGTCGAGTTCCGCGCCGGCCGCGCCGTGCGCATCGACGCGAACCAGAACGCCGACGTCCTGCGCGGCTACGTCGCCCGGGACGAGGGAGCCGCGTATCTGGGTGAGGTCGCGCTCGTCGACGGTGACGGCCGCATCGGCGCGACCGGGACGACGTTCTTCGACACGCTCCTCGACGAGAACGCCGCCAGCCACGTCGCGCTGGGCTCCGCGTACTCGCTGTGCCTCGACGGCGAGGGCGACCTCGAGCGCATCAACAAGAGCGAGATCCACGTCGACTTCATGATCGGCTCGGACGAGATGACCGTGACCGGCGTGACCGCCGGCGGTGAGCGCGTGCCGGTGCTGGTCCGCGGAGGCTGGGCGGTCTGAGCGCCGGGGCACTGGGCGGGGCAGCCGCCGCTACCCTTCGCCGTCCGCCCAGCGGGCCAGGAGAGGTGCCGGAGCGGTTGAACGGGCACGACTGGAAATCGTGTGACGGGCGTAAGCTCGTCCGAGGGTTCGAATCCCTCTCTCTCCGCCATTAGCTTGACGTGCGAACCCCAGCCCCGAAGAACGGGGGTGGGGTTCGTTCGTTGCGCCCTGGCGTCTGGGCCTGGCTCGGCCGTTCTGGACAGCCTGATCGGCCTGGATGGTGATGGAGGTTGTCCCGTAGCTCGTAGAACTTCGTAGGTGGCGGTCCCTCGCCTCGTCCGGTCCCGTTGGGACCGTGGCGAGTTGCGAGACAAGTCCACCGAGACGAAGGGACCGCCATGAGGACCGTAG
>Ga0247727_10008444_pt1 | contig 19121 bp, 16 predicted proteins | sample WisWelCaveWW1625_FD_202498 | JGI IMG/M metagenome (GOLD analysis project Ga0247727, IMG submission 202498) | Biofilm microbial communities from Wishing Well Cave, Virginia, United States - WW16-25 | ecosystem: Environmental > Aquatic > Deep subsurface > Groundwater > Cave microbial mat | place... | reverse complement strand
AGTCGTAGAGCGTGCGCGGCTGCAAAGCCTGCTCGAAGAGATGGGGCTTGGCATGTCTGGCTTGGTGGATGAAACGACCGCGCCGCGTGTCGGACGGTTGCTCGGCGCGCGCGAGCTGGTGAACGGCGCGTTCATCGATTTGAGCCAGAAGCAGCTTCGCATCGACGCCGGGCTTTTTCAATCCACGGGCGGAGCAGTGACCTCGGAAGCGCTGAACGGCCCGCTCGCCAAATTCTTTCGCATGGAAAAAGATCTGGCGCTCAAAGTGCTCGACCGCATGGGCATCACCCCGACGCCGGAGGAGCGCGATGCGATTCTGCGCATCCCCACCGAAAATTTGCTCGCGTTTCTGGCGTACAGCAAGGGGCTTGATTATGAAGATCGCGGCATGACCGTCGAGGCCGAGAAAAGTTATAAAGAAGCCGTGCGTCAAGATTCAAAATTTCAAGCGGCGCAACGCAACATGAACAGAATGCAAGCGATGTCGGCCTTCCCCTCGCGATTGCCGGCGACGGAACAGTTGGTTTATCGCAGCCCGGATTTTCAGCGCTCCCCTTCAGCCCGTCCCGTTGGCGGTCGACTTGCGTTGACCGCGATCAATACCGGCACGGCAATCGGCAGGATGCCCACCGCGGCTGAGGATGAAACTCGCGAGAACGATCGGCGCCAACCGGCGCTTGAAGAGTCCGGCACTTTCGGCGCAACCGGGCAGATACGCATCAGCGTGCCGTTGCCGAGGTGAGTGAGCAAAACAGTAAGCAGTAAACAGTGATCAGTTTACTGTTTACTGAAAACTGATCACTGATAACTGAAATGTTGGAGGAGAAAATGCAATCCCGTTTAATACTTTACATACTTGCATTGCTGGCGACAGTGGCAGTGGCGCAACAATCCGCGCCGCGTTTGTTGCAAGCCAACAGCGGCGAAGTTGGCGCTTCTTTCGAATATTGGTCGTCGGGCGATGACAAAGTCAGCGAGTGGGTGCTGCCACTGGTCGTGCGTTACTCGGCATTCGATCACCTGAATTTTACGCTCATCAACCAACCGACGATGGCGAAGCTGAATCGCCCTTCCGGAGACTTCAGCTTGAACGGTCTCACCGATACGCGCCTCGGCGCTTCGTATCTTTTTGCCGGGGAAACAATGCTGGCCACTGCCGGGGTCAATCTTCCCACCGGCAAGACCGAGTTGGATGCTGAAGGGTTGGCCGTGGCGCAGGTCATTCCTTTGCACGCGCTGGGTTTGCGCACGACGTATTTTGGCGGCGGGCTTGATTTGTCCGCCGGGCTATCGGCGGCGCTCTCAACGAATGATTGGGTATTCGGCGTGGGCGCTGGTTTCGTACGCACGGGCACTTTCAAGCCGGTGCAAAACAGCGACAATTATAATCCGGGCGATGAGTTCAGTTTAACCGTTGGCCTCGACCGCAGCCTTGGCGAAGAGTCAAAGCTCCTCGCCGACTTCACCTATACACTGTACACGACAGATACTTTCCAAGGCGCGGATTATTTCAAATCCGCCCCGCGCCTGCTCTTCGAGGCGCGTTATTATTTTCCGTGGCAAAATTTCGACATGGCGGTGATGGTGCGCGATCGCATCAAGGGGAAAAACGAAACCTTGCAAGTCGATCCGGCCACAGACATCGCCAAGTTCAGAGAAGAGGCGGCCAACAGCCACGGCAACGAACTTGACATCATCGCGCAAGGCGGTTACGCCCTTTCCGAAAAGACGAGCATCGAAGGCTTGTTGCAGGTGAAAATTTACAGCGCCAACGAGTCTAAAGAAAAAGGCGCAACCATCTTCGGCATCGGCGGCGGTTGGCGTCGCGAGCTTACGTCGATTCTTCATCTCGACCTCGGCGCGAAATTTTCATTCGGCAGTCTCAAATCGCAGGGGAAAAGCACCGGCATCACCGGTTTCGAGCTGCACGGTGGAGTCATTTATCAATTTTAGGAGAGTACGATGCGTCGCATAAATTTTTTCTATCTCGGCCCGGTTGCTGCAGCTTTGGCGCTTGCGGCTCTGGGCGGATGTAGCCGCGAACCGGTTTCTCCGAATTCAAATGGGGAGATCGCTGTGAACGTCGCGTTTGAAGACGCCTACCCGGGCGCGCAGAAGATTGCTCAGACGACCGAAATCGACCGTGTTGTCGCCACGGTTCGCCGCTATGAAGGTTTTCGAGAGGACCAGCAACAAACGATTGGCGAAATAATTCTGCGGCAGCCGCTGATCATCGTTTCCCGGCCAGCCGGGCGTTTCGCCGAGGGGACGATCAGCGTTCCGCTGAAGGCAGATTTCAATTGTTTTCTAATCACGATCGACGCCTTTGAAAATGGCGATCTGGCTTTTACCGGTTCCGGCGTGGCTTGTCATTCGAGAGACGAAGGACAAAACTCGGAGGTGACGATCGGCGTGCGCCCGGTGGTGCCACCGGTGCTGCGCACTCCCGGCGCTGACGTGATCGTCTATGCCGACGTCAACCTGCTTGACGATGCAACGATCAACAACGGTAGCAATCGAACCTTTGCGCAGAATCTTGTAAACTTTACAGCCGAGGGTTCGAACGCACAATCGAATAGAATCAAAATCTATGAAGGTCATAACGGGTCTCGCGTTGCAACACAAGCGCCGTATCAATCCGTGTTCGCGATGTGGAGCAACAGCGACTACATAATTGAAGAGACCCGAGAAGAACCGATTCAAACCAGCGGCTACAAACTCATCATGATTTTTCTTCCCGGACACAACGGCAACAGCCCATTTTCCGCAGCGGAAATCGACAGCTTGAAGCGATTTGCCGCCAATGGCGGACGCCTGGTGCTCATCGGCGAATGGAGCGGTTTTTATTCGGACACCGGGCGGCAGACTTTCAATCAGCTTTTGAGCGGCTTGGGAATCGGCATGATCATCACCGATGTCAGAAACCAACAAGAGGAGCTGCGCATAAACATAGCGCCACACCAAGTGATGACGGACGTGACGAGCATTTACAACAACTGGACGGGCACTTTTCGGATCACGAATCCGCAGACGGCCGTGGCGCTGGCGCTTTCCTCTCCCAACATCGACAACAATAGCCAGATCGACATCGTGTTGGCGATCGGAAAGGTGCAGCAGTAGCTCAGTAATCCCATGAGTGGAAAAGCGTAGCGCAGCCATCCTGACTGCCCTGCATTGCGGGGCGCTTACCACCGTTTGTAAGGCAAGACGTAGCTCGTGCAGCTCGTGATTTTCTCCTTGCCTTTCGTGCACGCCCGACTTATTTTGATACGGTCATTAATCTTTCGAACCCCGATCTTGCCCACCGCCAGAAAATATCGGGGTTTGATTTTTTATGTAAAATCAAGCTACAAAGGAGCCGGAGACTTGAGTTTAATAATCGTGTTGCAAGCTTTGGTGGTGATCACGATAGTTATTGCCGCCGCAATGATGGCACGAACCTACTTTCGTACCGACACCGAGCAGCAAGACCTTTGGAAAAAGTCAGCCGAGAATCAAAATGACGCACTCAACAAAGTCATCAAAGAGAGAGATATCACCACGTTCAAAGAGATGCTCGATCCCGATGTCACGCGTTTTTATGCGAAGCTGCCTTTTCGCGCCGAGGGCACGAAAGCAGTTGCCGATATGATGAAAAGCCAGCTTGAAGGCAATGAAGGGCCGCCGGAGCCGATGATGTACAAAAAAGTCCAATCTTACGCGAATTGTATCGTCATCACTTACGCTTTCATCATGAAGATCACGAAAGAAGGCAAGCCGGCTGACGTCACCGGCAAAACCACGCGCGTGTGGTCGCGCGGCAAGGGCGGTCGCTGGTTTTTAGCGCATGAGCATGTGAGCTTCAACGGTTGAGCTTCCTGGACGTTGATTGATTCGTCAACATGAAGAACCAAGAAGAGTTTCTGAATTCGGAAAAAAGAAATGAAACGCCATCCCCACATTTTAAAGAAAAAGCAAGCCGTGTTGTTGATCATCGATGTGCAGGAAAAAATCAACGCCGTCATGCTCGACCGCGAGTTTTTGCTGAAGAACATGATCAAGCTCATCAAAGGCTGCAAGATTCTCGGTGTGCCGATTTTCATGACCGAGCAATACCCCAAAGGCCTCGGTCCAACCGAACCTGATATTAAAGAAGCGCTCGGCGATATTTCTCCGATGCAAAAGATGACCTTCAGTTGCTGCGGCGCAGATGAGTTGCTGCCGGTTTTCAAGAAGAAAAACATCAAACAAGTAATGATCGGCGGCATCGAGGCGCATGTCTGCGTGCAACAGACCGCGCTCGACCTGCTCGCCAACGGCTATCAAGTGCACATCATCCGCGATGCGGTGTCGTCGCGCAAGACGACGGACGCGGAAGCAGCAGTGGCGCGATTGCAAAACGCCGGCGCGGTGATCAGCACCACGGAAGCCGCCTTGTTCGAGCTTCTCGAACGCGCCGGCACGCCGCAGTTCAAGGAAATTTCACAGCTTGTAAAATAATCAAAGCAATCTCCGAACTACTTACTGTCTTGTGCGCCAGGACGAAAAATTGGCGGCGATTTAAAAATCTCGCCACATTTCACCGGAGGCGGTCATGAATGTCAACGATGTTTTCTGGACGGCGACCTTCACCATTGGATTTTTTGTCGTGCTCTTCATCTTAACACGCCTGAAGAAAAAAGTTTTGAAAGAGCAGGGCGGCATCGACATGGGGCTTGTGGTGATCACCTTGTTGCCGTTTTTGGCCTATCTCATAGTGAGCGGCAAGGTGGCGGAATTTGCCGTGGGTGATTTGAAGGTCGTGCTGGCGCAGGAAGCTAAAGCAACGTCACTTGCTGAGATTACGCCACAGCAGGGTGTTGAAGAATTGCTCGGTGAGCGCGCGCCAAGTTTTTCGAAGGGATCGATTTCGGAACTCCGCGAGCGCATCATCCCGCAATTTCGCGAGAAACATTTTACTACGATGCGCATCGATCGCCATTCCAGCTCATACTATGTCTCCGAAGTGATTCGAGAATATCTTGCGGAAGCGTCACGCTTTGATTTTTTCAAGTATGTCGTATTCAGCGAAAACGACAATTTCAAAGGCTGGATGAAGGCCGGCAACATGCTGGCGCTTTTGGAAACGCGCAGAGAACAGGTCGCAGACTGGATCAACGCCGGCGCATGGGATAAGCTTGCGCAAGAAGGCATGAGCACGCATTCGATTTCTTCAACCAGCTCCGCGTTTGATGCGTTGAACAAGTTCAATCAAGAAAATCTCGATGACATTGCTGTCGTGGATGCTAAAAATAGTTATGTCGGCGTCCTGACCCGCGAAGCCGTCGTGAGTCAAGTGGTAGCGCGGACGGTGTTGGGGGAGAAGTAAAAGACAAGTTAGGCGGAATGATCGCAGCATGCTCACTATTCAAAAAATTCTCTTCCCAACCGATTTCTCCAATGCCTCGACTGCGGCGCTGGGACATGCGGTGATGCTGGCAGAAAATTTCTCTGCCGAGCTGACGCTCTTCCACGTTGCTGTCGACGAGCGCCACATGCAACAGGCGCATTTCCCGGAATTGGAAAAAGCCGGGGACGAATTGGAAGAGATGATCGAAGAGCAGCTTGCAGAAATAACCGGCGCTGCCCGGCCACGACGGCTGGCGGTGAAGCGCGTCGTTCGGCAAAATCCCGAGCCTGTGGAGGAGATCGCAAAATACAGCGCCGGCGAAAATTTTGATCTGCTGGTGATGGGGACGCACGGCCGCACCGGTATGGCGCATCTGTTGATGGGCAGTATTGCGGAAAGTCTCGTGCGCGTCGCGCCGTGTCCGGTGCTGACGGTGCGCGAGCACATGGAGAAGGAAGAAGTCGCGCCTTATCTCAACATTCTCGTGCCGGTGGATTTTTCACCGCATGCGGAAAAAGCGCTCAAGTATGGCATCGCTTTGGCGATGAATTTCGAGGCGTCTTTGAGCGTGCTGCACGTGCTCGATGTGCCGGTACAGCCGGCGCATTATCATCTTGACGAAAACTTGCTGATGAGAATGCAGCCAGACATTGAAGCGATGACGCTCGAAGCGCTGCAGAAGATGATGAAAGAACTGGCGCCGAAGGAGCTTGAATACTCGCCGGCGTGTGTTGTTGGACGCGCTTATGCAGAGATCGTCAATTATGCGACGAAGCAAGACGGCGACCTCATCGTGCTCGGCACGCACGGGCTTTCGGCGCTCGAAAAATTTCTGCTCGGCAGCACCGCCGCCAAAGTCGTACGCCATGCGCCGTGCCCGGTGTTGACGGTCAAAGAAAAAGAGAAAGATTTTATTTAGAAATGGATGAGCAACCGAAATCGATCTTGTGGGCCCCCTGGCGGATGGAATACATTCGCGGCGAAAAAGAAAGTGGGTGCATATTCTGCAATCGAATCCCTCAAAAGAATGATCGCGAAAATCTCATCGTCACGCGCGGCAAAACTTGTTTCATCATCATGAATCGCTATCCCTACAACAACGGCCATCTGATGATCGTACCCAATCGCCACGTCGGCGCTCTGGAAAATCTCACCCCCGAAGAAAGCGCCGAGATGATGCACTTGCTGCAGCAGAGCGCTCGCGCTTTGAATGAAGCCATGCTCCCACATGGCTTCAACATCGGCATGAATATCGGCAAGGCCGCTGGCGCCGGCATCGACGATCATTTGCATTTTCACATCGTGCCACGCTGGTCGGCGGATACGAACTTCATGCCGATACTCGGACACACCAAAGTGGTTTCGGAAGCGCTGCAGGATACGTGGGCGATACTACAGAAAATTTTTGCAGCCATGAATTGATTCTCCAAGTCCGCCACTTGCAACTTCTCACTTGCTTTCCTCCATCGGGATAAAGAAGATAGCCGCCATGCCGGGCAATGTAGCCAAACAGACGACGATAAAAAAATTCAAATAACCCAAAGCCTCTTCCAAGTACCCGCTCACCAATCCTGGCACCATCATACCCAGCGCCATAATGCCGGTGGAAATCGCGAAATGCGAAGTTTTATATTCGCCCTTTGAAGTGTACATCAAGTAAACCATGAAGGCTGTGAAGCCGACGCCGTAGCCGAATTGTTCCAAGCACACGAGCAGATAGACAAACGGCAACTCCGGCTTGACCGCCGCCATGTAAACGTAAACCAAATCCGGCGCATTCAGCGCGAACGCCATCGGCCATATGCATTTGCGCAGTCCGAATTTCGAAATCAACATCCCGCCGCAAATACCTCCCGCAACCAAGCTCAACACTCCGAACGTTCCATAGACCGAACCAACGGTTTGCGTTGACAACCCAAGGCCCCCAGCGGTCGCATCATCTAACAAAAACGGCGACGCCATTTTCACCAACATCGCCTCGCCAAATCTATAGAGCAGGATGAAGGCGATGATCGCGAAGATTCTTTTTTGCTCAAAGTAGGCTTTAAAGACTTTTATAAAAGGAATGCCGTCTTCTTTCTTTTCGCGCTTCCCATCCAAAGCCGGATGAGGCAAATAAAAATTATGAAAAAGAAAAAGCACAAGAAAAATTGCCCCGGCGATAGCCAACACAAGCGTCCAACTTAATGGAATATTTCCTGTCGAGGTTTCGATAGTTCCTGCGATGATGACCAGCACGCCGGAGCCGAAAATCATCGCCAACCGATAGAACGTCGACCGAATGCCGACGAAGAATGCTTGCTTGTCTTCAGGCAACGCGAGCATATAAAATCCATCAACCGCGATATCGTGGGTCGCGGAAATGAACGCCATGATGGTGAAGGCAATCAACGAGAGCGTGAAAAACAGCGGCATTTGTACGCTGAAAGCGGCGAAGCCGAAGACGAGGGCCATGACAAGCTGCGTCGCGACAATCCATTTTCTTTTTGTGCCATACAAATCAACGATAGGGCCCCACAGCATCTTCAACACCCAGGGAAGATAAAGAAAGCTCGTAAGCCCGATGAGCGAATTCGGAATGCCCATCTTCTTGTACATAATCACCGACGCGGCATTGACGATGATGTAAGGCAGGCCCTCGGCAAAATAGGCGGTGGGAATATAAAACCACGGCTGGCGCTTTTTGCCACGAGTGTCGGGTTGAAGCGGCGTCGAAGTTTCAGCGGAAGCCATTGTGCCCTTTCGAGTGTGTAGATGTTTCGTTGTGCGAACGAAGGGAATAAATCGTGCACAATTTAGCACTCGTTGTGAAAGGCGCAAGGTGAAAATTGGGGGAAGCACCAATGAGGATGATGAGAGAATTTTTGTGGCTTGCTTTTGAAATCCTTATTGTTTATTATTTCGCAAGCGTAAAAAGAGGCTTTCAATCGCTAAGCACACTTTTCATCGCCAGCCCTCCTATCGGCTTGAATATCGAGCTTTCAATTTTTCTTTTATCGTTATTGATCAAGCATCGCGAGATTGCTTTCTTGTTAATTTGTCCAGTATGGCTCATCGAATATTATCGATACAAAACCATGGTCTATTTGAATTAAGTATGTCTTGAGGAAATTACCATTAACGGAATGAGCAAGCTCATGGAAGAAGAAAAAAACGATGCAGAATACCCCGAAACTGTCCTCAGGCAAGCAGCCATTGGATATGAAACGGCTATACATCTTTGGAGCGGTGAAAGCAGCAATCGGATGGCAAATTACAATACGATGCTCGTAGCAAATAGCCTGATTCTTGCCGCAATAGGATTTTCGTACCAAAATACAAACAACTTATATCAAATTGTGAGGCTGTTGTTAACTTATCTTGGCATTATACTCTGTGTGGTCTGGTATATCTCAGAGAGACGTATGATAGAAAAGGCAATTTACTATATGTATGCAGCCAGAGAAATTGAGGAGAAGTATTTTGGCAAAGTTTTTAATGTTCTGAATCGTGGATCTCAGTTCAGCAAGGGAAAGGAGGTAGAATTCTTAATCAATCAACAAAGAATGCTTAGAAAGATGAGCACATGGTTAAGACCGAAGATTCAATGGAGCTTCAGTGTTCTCATCTTCATATTTTTTTCTATTTATTTGTTAGTCTTAGTTGTTGAGAGAATCGAAATTATAAGGCTTTCGTTACTCGTGTTTATTCAAATCACATTTGGCAATTTGAGCCCAACTAATTGGCGGATACTTTGAATCGAGATACATTTTTCATTATCAAGGCAGGTGCTCCACTTAGGAGTGACGTATTTGGGGAAGTAGTAGAGAACAGAATTATTGAGAAGAAAGTTTTTTGTGACTTGCTTTTGAGATGTCTATTTGTTATCATTTGCCGTCGGCGAAAGGGTTGATGGGTTCGCCACGCACGATCTTCAATTCCCCTCTCTATCATTCATTTCAGATCACCGTGTTCTGCTTTATTTTTCGCTAATATAATTTTTGCTCAAACTCAACCTTTTGCTAAAACAAAAAGGCCCTTGTAACACGAACAGTTAAGCATATATTAATTTCTTCGTGAAAAAACAAACTAGCAAATTCACTCGAAGGGATGCACATGAAGAAACCAGCAAAGCGAGCAAAACGCATTTCGAAAATTGAGCTTCAGAAAGCTGCGATTGGGTATGAAACAGCGATACAATTGTGGGCTGCAGAGAGTCAGAATCGGATGGCAACCTACAATTCGATGCTGGTTGCGAATAGTTTGATACTTGCTGGCATAGGATTATCCTATCAAACCAGCAACTTTTTCCCATCAATGCGATTGCTTTTGGGAATAATGGGGATTTTTCTTTGCGCTATTTGGTATCTATCTGAAAAGCGTGTGATCGAGAAGGCAATTTGTTGGTTTTATTGTGCCAGAGAAATTGAAGATCGATACTTTACAGACGTCTTTGAGACCCTCAAGCGTGGTTATTCTTTCAGCCGAGGCGAGCCGGTTCAGTTTTTTCGGGGGGGTGAGAAAGTATATCGAAGAATGAAATTCCCCGGTCGTCTTCTTAAAAATCAATTTGCATTTAACTCCGTTATATTTCTTTTTGTAGTGATGTATTTATGTGTATTTGCAATCTACAGATTCTTTTGAGCCACGCTATTTGTACTCGAGTAAAAAGTCTGAAGTATGCAAGTTAAAATTGAAGGGTTTTGTTAATATTTCTGTGATTTGTGAGGCAAATGAAGATGTACTTGAATTGTCATCAGATGATTTCAATGAAAATTTTGAGATATGATCCTTTTCTGTATCAAGTTGTATGAAATTTAGTATTTCTAATTCACCATCTTTCAAATTTTCTGTACTTCGCGTATAGTATTCTAAAACTCCCTTGGGGTGTATGGTAAAAGTTTTTTCACCAGCAAGCTGCTGTCTTTGCAATCGTTGCAGATTGATCTCATGACTACATCGACATAGGATCAAAAATGGCTCACAGAACTGTTTGCGAGCTAATCCTAATGCAGCCAATCGTTTAGTACGCTCTCGAAAGGTAGCATCAAGAACTACAACCGAATAAAGAGAGAGTTGAGCTTCAGCAAATTTATAGAATTTGCTGTCGACATAATCGTTTTCAGATTTTGTGTATTTCAAGGAGGATTCTCTTTTGTACGGAAGTCTGAAATAATCACGGCTGACTACCATGGTGTCCGAGAGAGCCCGACGAAGGCGATGAGCAGTGGTAGTTTTGCCGGCGCCAGGATATCCCATCATAATGATGAGAACTTTTCTTGAAAGTTTAGCTTTTTCTAGTGAATAGGCACGGGCTGACTCTATGTTACTTGCCCTTGCTATCCGAGGAAGGATGGATTCTTCTGACATAGGATTTTCACTACCATTTGTACAAGTATGCGCCACAATCCTAAGATTATGGATCCAAGTGATTAACCTTTTCGGGTTCAGTTCTGTGACACTTAAAGGTGGTGAAATCTATATGTTCCGATTAAACATTTCGGGATTTATTTTTTTGGGATAAATTCTAAGATATTTAGTTCGAATAATTTGGGTGCGACAAGGAATTATTCTTTTGATTACTTCTCACCAAACCCTTTTTGATTTTTTTTGATTGAACGTTGCAATATTCCAAATATATTAACTATGCTACTGAAGGAAGGCGGTTGAAGTGAATTTATCACTATTTGACCTTTCTCTGTATTGACTGTTAAGACATTGATTGCATAGACGTCATCCTCTACCCGATTAAAGCTTTGCCAATAGTATCTCAGAATCAAGTCAATTGGCTCTTCGAACACCTTGATCTTGTTATCTTCTTGTTTCTTTAATCTATTCAATGCAGTCATAAAAGGACACTCACACTGGATTACGAATAGTTCGCAATTGTTTCTTGCTGCTAATTCGTAAGCTCTCTCTCGGAGAGCAGTTGATCTGAATGTTGCGTCCAATATGACATTGTCACATATTGGAAGCAGATTTTCTGCTTGGGAAAAAAATATTTCGTCTAGACGACGCGCAATATCATTGTCTCCTTGACGGGAATTGATAGTGTACTTGCTTCTCAGGTTATCACGGCTAACAACTATAGCTTTCTCTAACGCGATAGAAAGCAATCTTGCAATCGTAGTTTTGCCAGTCCCAGGACAGCCAATGAGCACAAAAAGGTGCTTTTTGCCGTCGTGTCCTATATGGCGAGCTTTGTATGGTCTCGTCTGGTCAGCTACAACATGAGTGCTATATGTAAGGGGCGTCTCGGAACTGTCCATGATGCGGAATCCTGTTGTGTAATCAGTTCCCTCGATTGTACCATTTTTAGTACCGACTTCAGGTCTAAATGCGGAATTATGGCCAGCATTTTCTTATCTTGTCGGTCACTGAAATAATCAACTTCCGAAGTAAATGGCTCCTACAAAATAATATCGACTATTTATCGCATTTTAGTTTAGAATACAAAAAAATTTTAGTTCATTTATGATAAAAAACGTATAGATAATTATTCTTATCTCTACACATTCGCATCAACCATGTGATCTGAGTCTGCCTCATCGAGGTGTCTTTATAAGATTAGTATAAAGATTTGATGGTTATTGCTCAAAACCCTAAAAGATAGTGTCGCCTTGTGCTTATGGCTCGTGCTTTGCGAATAATAATTTCAATTCTTCATCTTGTGATATTTAAGCAACTGTGAAAAGCACAAAAGGGCATAGCAAGTAGTGGATTCGCTATCGGGAACAATTATCCAAACAGCTTTGGCTGGTAAAATTCGGAACCTTGCGAAAGCGAATGGAACGCTGATGGAAGGTAATGGAAGAGAGGTTAGGATGTCGTTATCTCCGATTGACCTCCATGAAGCTTTCTCGGATAAGAAAACAGTAAGAGAGATAGCCTGCGAGTTATGCAACATTGCACTTAGTGTCCTTAAAAACCAATTTGGCAATGATCGCATAGATGTCTGCGCTATTTTCGGTTTTTTTGACTTTGATAGAACTAAAATCCTCAAGCTTAAAGGCGCTGCCGGATATCAGCCCGAACGCGTTCGCTGGAAAAAAATAAATATTGGCCAGGGTTTGGTGGGCAGGGTTGCTTTAAACAAGAAGTACTCATTCTCCAGTGATGAGAAAGATCTTTCGCTCTTGGGTATAGAAATGCCGCAACCCCTAAAACCAATTGGCGAGCATATCGACCTATTGGCATGCCCGGCGATATTGAGCAGTGGGCAAGTGGCAGCTATCTTTGTCGTTGGGAAACTAAACAGTGATGAAGAAACTCAATCCTATTTCAGATCGGCGGAGTTTCTTGATACGATCTCCCAAGTTGCCAAGCAGATTGCTATCATCCACAATCATGCTGTCACAATCGCGAAAGCTGTTCGTTCAAAAAAATACACTACGAACGAACGTCACCTTACCGCGGCCATCAAACAATTCTATCGAACCACAGTTCACGACTTCGATACAAAGAAATTCATCGACCATATTGCGCCACTATTGATGAGAATCTTGAACGCTGGGAATAGCATCACTCCATATTACAGAAATTATCTCTATTACGAGTATCAGACCTTTCGTGGTCGCTACGTCTTACGCTCCTATATCCGAAAGCCCCAATACCATGTTCCTACCTTTTCTTTGCATTCCAGGGTATACAAAAAGTATATCGAAGATGGTTTGGTGAAAAGCGTTGAAAGCCAGAAACTGTACGTCGAAGGCAGGGGGAAAGAGCCGCACATCGTTCGTCACATCAAAAACAAAGTTGAAGAAATAGTCGAGATGCTCGACGCCGACTGGTCGCCGTGCGGGGATGGCGCTGCCTTTCTCATTCCGCTCTTCGAAGATAAGCGCCCGCTTGGTCTCTTGGTTTTTCTCAGCGCCCATCAGATAAGGCAATATGTCAAAAACCCTCCTTTTCATCTTGGCGAAGAAAGACGCCAGGTTAGTGTTTATGACTTGAAGGTCTTCCGCTCTCTCCAGCCGTTTATCGCCAATGAGTATTACAAACTTCGCGTGGATGAAGAGAGGCAGCGGGGCATCGCCGATTTGGAAAACATCCTGGGAGCGATGAAGGAAATCATCCTGCTGGAAGATCGACGCGAAGTGCTCAACCGGCTCGCAAAGTTTACGATTCAATCGCTCAACTGCGAGGGCTGTTTTATCTATTTGATCGATCGGCAAAAAAACACTCTCGAGATTGCCGCCGCCTCGGGATTTCAAAAAAATAGCGATGAGCTAAAAAAACATCTCGTCTTCCCCATGGACTCTTCGGAGCCGTCCCACCGCTACCTGCCGGTTCACATTGCTGCAAGCCGAAGAGATTTTATGGCCAACGGCAGCAAGGAATTTCGGAGCCTCTGCGGCAATCACAAAAAATTCGGATCGCTTTTCAGCGAACTAAAAAGTGAGAGAGTGATTTCCTATGTCGGAATGCCCATCGGCGATATCGGCGTTATCGAGGTGTTCAACAAATGCAAACCTAGCCCTACCAATTGGAGTTTCTTCGAAGATCAAGATAGAACTACACTGCAGCATATTTGCGAAGCCATTGCGACGGTGTTGACGCGGATGGAAGCGACTATAGAACAGGTACAACAAGAAAAAACCAAGGCGACCGACGAGTTGCTCCTGGATATTTCACATGAACTGCGAAACCCCCTCTACACCTCGCGCATATTTCTGCATAATCTTAGAGAAAGCCTAAACGGTCAATCATCGTTTGCGGAGGATAGCGGGGCGTTGCAAAAGCTCGAAATCGTCGAGAGAAACGTTGCCAAGGCGCAACGCATTTTGCGAAGCATGCAAGGTTTTCAACAAGTCATGCTCCACAATAACGAGGATGTCGTCGATCTCGAAAAAATTATTTGCATGGTGCTGGAAACCAATCGCTCTCTAAGCGAACAACAGGGCATCACATTGTCAAGTGAATTCAAGGCAGAAGCGCCGTACGTGCTCGGCGACGAAACGTTGTTGAATCAGGTTTTCACCAATCTGGTGACCAACGCCATGGATGCGATGCCGAATGGCGGCAAGCTGACGGCGCGTTTGTATGAACAAGACAACCAGGTGCACGCGGAGATCGAGGACGACGGTACCGGCATTCCGGACGACATCAAATACAAGGTCTTTGAGCCTTTTGTGACAACCAAAAACTCAGACAAGGGCACCGGCTTGGGATTGAATCTGTGCCGGCGAATCATCAAGCAGTATTCCGGCGAAATTGATTTCGACAGCGAAGTGGGCCGAGGCACGAAGTTTTTTGTCACTCTCCCCAAGCATGTCGAATCAGTTAAATTGGAATCTGTAAAGCAGTCAACGATTCAAGCGCAACACAAGGAACGAGTCGCTCCGGCCATTGCGGAGTTTGCATGGAGCGAACCCCCTCAAGCCAAATGAATCTCAAGAACAAAAAAATTCTCATTATTGAGGACGATAAAGACGTTTTAATGGCCACCAAGCTCCATCTCGAGGCAGCCGGATACCAAAACGTTGCCGGCGCGGAGGATGGTGAAAAAGGGCTGGCTATGATGCGCCATGAGCTGCCGGCGCTGGTGCTCTTGGATCGTAGAATGCAGGGCAAAGACGGCATTCAAGTTTTGGAAATAATAAAAGACAATTTTGGGGATGACGTTGAAGTGGTGATGCTCACCGCTTATGGAGACAAAGCTTACATTACCGATGCAATGCGACGCGGAGCTTTTCATTATTTGGTCAAAGACGAAGACCCCGAGTTGATGTTATTTACTATCGAGAATGCCCTTCGCTATCATGATAAGTCGGCGCATGGCAAAATCATCGAGCAGGAGATTTATGAGCTGCTGATTAATAACGACAGCTTGATCAAGAAGGGGTACGATTTTAACTACTTCAAAGAAGTGTTGAAAGCAAAGGTTGGCAATCTGGTGGATGGGGTCATTCATACTACCATCACCGATTGCGTAGAATGTGAGAATCATATTTGTCAGGCGCCGATCGATGCGCTCTTGGCGAATCGCGGCGAAACCAAAACGCAGAACACCTATCCAAGCGATCATCTCCCATTAAACATCTTGCAAAGAAAAGACAACCATACTTTTTTCCATCAATCTTTGAATAGATTTATCCCGGAGGAACAACGCCGAAGCGTGCAGAGCCTGGTCTATGTGCCGTTCATCGAACGATCTTCGAGCCAGCTTCTGAGCTTCTTCCAAGGAGATCAGCACTCGAACGATTTCATTCGCTATTGTTGCTTATATATCTTTTCAACCAGCCAGCTAATACCTACGCCCGAGGAAAAACGGCTGTTGCGCGGCTTCTTCGAGCGCTTTTTAATTGCCATTCGTATGGCGAAATTGATCGACAAGGTCCATGCATTAAACAAGGATCGTATGCTGGGCGATATGGCGGCGATGGTTGTCCACCAAATAAGTCCGTTAATCGCTCCTCTCATGCACTGTCTCCAACAACCGGATGCCGACAAGCATCAAAAAGGACTGGAGATGATCAAGGATTTGCGCCGGATGGTTGACGACTTTCGGGAGTATGCCAACGGCATTGTCAAAGACTATCATTTTGAACAAGTCGATATCGGTTGGATTATTAACCAAGCTGAAACTCTTGTCACGCTGGAAACAAATTATCCGATCGATTATCATCACCTATTTTCTGACGGGCAGTTGCACGTTTATGGTGATGCCAACCGGCTTCGGCAGGTGTTTTCGAATTTGTTGATCAACGCGGCGCAGGCGATTGCCGCTTCGAGTCGGGAGAACGGGCGAATCGAAATAGAGCTGTTGACAACAGACCATCACGTCGAGGCCCGCATCAAGGACAACGGCCCGGGTGTGCGAGAGGAGATCGTGCCCGCGCTCTTTCATTCTTATCTTTCGACAAAGAAAGCCGGGATGGGGCTTGGACTTTTTTTGGCGAGTGAAATTGTTCGCCGACACGGAGGAAGGATTGAGTACAACTCGCAATACACCGCAGGCGCAGAGTTTGTCGTCAAGCTGCCCCTCGCCGGCAACGGCTCCCTATAATAGGCGCAGTGTTTCGCCGTCATGTACTCTGTCGAATGCTGGGCGGGTTCTGGAAGTGTATCCATACCCGCCCTTTTTATTTTCAATGCAACCGGACTTAACGAGGGAGGTCGATAAGCCATGAGCGAGACAAACGATTCGAGCACAGTTCTCATCGTGGAGGACAACCGGCACTTTGTGAATTTCCTCCGCGATCGCCTGGCAAAAGAGTATAACTTGAGCTTCGCTGAAAACGCTGAAAGCGCCATGCAGATGTTTCAGACTGCCGGGTTTGATTTGGTGTTACTCGATTTGGGTCTGCCCCGACGGAACGGCATGGCCCCGGAAGTCCTCGGTTTTGAATTGTTGAAGCGAATCAAGACTCTCGATCCCACGACGGAAGTCATCGTTTTGACCGCGACCACGCGCGAGATTGACAGCGCCGTGCGCGCCATCAAGGAAGGGGCTTATCATTTTATCATCAAAGACGACTTTGAAGCCTTCGACGAAAAGCTGCGAACCTCCATGAACAATGCGTTGCAGAAACGCAGCCTCGAGCGCAGTAATCGAGCATTGTTGAACCAGGCCAAGTTCTTCGCCGATATGCAAAAGCGAATGCACCGCCATCTTCATCCGAAACTGAATTATCATTTTGGGCTTTTGCTTGGCGAATCGCCGGCCATGCAGGAGATTTACACGATGATCGAAAAGGTGTCGATGCGCCAACCAAACGAAACCGTGCTGATTCAGGGAGAACCGGGAACGGGCAAGGAGCTGGCAGCCTTAAGCATTCATGCGCAAAGCCCGCGCGGCGACCGTCCGTGGATCATCGCAAACGTCGCCTCCCTGTCTCGTGAACTGGTGGAAAGCGAGTTATTCGGCATCAATGCAAAAATCGCAACAGGTGTAAATGAAAAAGTCGGCTACTTCGAACAGGCGGATGGCACCTCGATCTTTCTTGATGAGGTCAGCGAAGTGCCGCTCGACATTCAAGTAAAACTACTGCGCGTGCTGCAACAGAAACAGATTCAGCGAGTGGGATCGACGAAACCGATCGACGTGGATGTGCGCGTCATCGCGGCAACCAACAAGAATCTCAATGAACTGGTAGAACAGAAAACATTCCGTGACGACCTCTATTTTCGACTGGATGTGATTTCCATCACGCTCCCGCCGCTGCGCGAGCGCCGCGAAGACATTCCCATCATCGTCAAGCATATCGTTCACGACCTGCAACAGGAAGAATCAAACCCGAACATCTCCCTGGCGCCGGAGGCCATCGCGCTTTTGCAGGAGTATCATTGGCCGGGAAATATCCGGCAATTGGAGAACGTCCTCAAAAAAGCGGCGGTGCAACGCGATGATGATACAATGAGGGCGGATGAGTTGCTCAAACTCTTGCCCGACTTCGGCAGGTGGCAGCCGTCTCACAGTGGCATATTGGATAGCCTACCTTCTCTCGGCGAAGCCGGGACCAATGGCGAAGTGAGCGGATTCAAAAACGTTCGTGATGAACTTCGTCACAAGGTTCTTTTACATGCACTGATCGACGCAGAAGGAAGCATGGAAAACGCACTTGATGCTTTGGGAGTCGCGCGCAACACAGCCTATCGCCTTCTCAATGAGACGCAAAATCTTTTTCTGGCCGGACTGTGTCACACGGACGTGCAGCTCGAGCGTTTGGCAAATGCCTGGGCAGTCGATGCCGTAAAACTGGAGAAAACTATTCGCCGCGCCAATCGCCTTCAAGCTCATCATAAAGAATTGCAAAAGCGTTTCGCCAATGATCGCAGCCGTCTTGCGGTTTTTCTGAATGTGAAAGTGCAGCAGGTGGAAAAATTGGAGACCTATCTTGCAGCTCTTCGATAGCCGCAGGTCGGATTTGAACTCAATAAAAAAAACAGCCAATGGGCGAGACCTGTCTTTATCCAAACAAGCCCGGTTCCATTGGCTGATGGAGGAGGGTATGTTAATGATCATCGTAGCGCGTATTTGGGCAGAGATGAATCGCTGCTTACCCGTGAGGCCGTAGAATGACCAAACGTTGGCCGACATTTAGCGCATCAGGATTCGTGATGCCATTCCACTGTTGCACTTCAGATGGCGTTACGCCGTATGCCTTGGCGATTCTTATTAATGTTTCGTGCGGCTGCACGACGTGCTCGATGATCTCGGAATTTCTCTGCAGCATCAATCCGGCTTTGTGCACGCCCAACTCCCAATCTCCATTTTTTAGCGTGACCCGCACGACGAACCACGGTTGGACGATGTAGAGCACGAAGAGCAGCATCATGACAAAAAATACCATCTTGACGCCGAATCTCAGATAGCTCATGAAGATTGCCAACGGGTCCATGTAAAATGGGGGCGGCATGTAGTTTTGGTTCACGATTCACCCCCTTCTTTTAGTGAATGAGTTTGGTTGATTGAGGAAGCTGCAGTTCCCTTGCGGAATATGCTCATCAAATGACATGCCACGAGGCTGAACACCACAATCACCAACTGCATTGAAGAAAATTTACTCTAACTAAATGTTTTGTATAAGCAATTGTCAAACATCGCGAGAGGCTCAACTCAAGTTTGGTTCTTCTGAACTTAATTTGAGGGCAAAACTGAATAAACGGTTTCCTCGACGTATAGACGAGTCACTTTTGGCCAATCGGGATTTTTTAACGAAATAGCGCCAACCTTAATTTTTCATTGCGCACTTTGGGTGATTTGTCTATATTTTACCCGCAACAATGGATTGAGTTGGGATTCTGCCTTGGCATCCCTCTTCATCAATCT
>Ga0247727_10008443_pt1 | contig 19121 bp, 14 predicted proteins | sample WisWelCaveWW1625_FD_202498 | JGI IMG/M metagenome (GOLD analysis project Ga0247727, IMG submission 202498) | Biofilm microbial communities from Wishing Well Cave, Virginia, United States - WW16-25 | ecosystem: Environmental > Aquatic > Deep subsurface > Groundwater > Cave microbial mat | place... | reverse complement strand
GGCGTCGAGCACGTTCTCGGCTGCCGCGAACAGCAGGATGCGCTCGGAGAGCGGGTAACCGGCGAACAGGTCGAGCTGCCACGCGGAAGCGAGCGCGAGCTGGTTGCGATCGTCCTCGTAGGCCGCGCCCGTCCAGCGGGCCTGCAGGCCCAGCCGAACCCGGCCTTCGTAGCGCGCCTGCAGCGTCGCCTGCTGCCGCGGCACCTGCGGCAACTGCCGCCCCTCGAGCGACGGATCGGCCGGGAAGCTCCGGATGCGCGCGTCCGTGAGCGCGTAGCCCGCGGTCACCACTCCCCGGGTCGAAACGCGCAGGTCGATCTCCGCTTCCAGCCCGCGCGAGCGCGTGCGGCCGACGTTCCGGCGCTCGCGCGTGATCAGGCCCGGCGCGGTGGCGATCGTGACGTTGGCGACGGCGTCCGTGACCTCGGCCGAGAAGGCCGTGAGCCGGAGCGTCTGCCGCCCCCGCGTCACGAGCGCGCCGGCTTCGCCGCCCCACAGCCGCTCGGGCGCGAGCGCCGGGTTCGCGAGCGTCAGGGTGTCGCCGACCCGGAACGAGCGATAGAGCTCGTTGAGCGTGGGCGCGCGGAAGGCGCCATAGCCCGAGGCGGTGAGCGAGAGCCCGGGCCGCGCGCGGAACACGAGGCCTAGGCGTGGGCTGAGCGCCGTCTCGTCCCGATCGGGATAGGCCGTCGTGACCGCGATGCCCGTCGCGAGCGGCGTCGCGGTCGAGCGGCCGCCCTGCTGCGCCCAGGCGTCGAGCCGGAGCGACGCCGTCGCGACGAGCCTGGGGTGCGCCTGGATCAGGTCCTGCAGGAACACCGCACCCCCCGTCTCCCGGCCTCCCGCGTCGACCGTGCTCGTGGCCGCGCCGCGCACGAAGACGACCTCCTCGGTCGTGCCCGAGACGCGACGGGCCTCGGCGCCCATCAACAATCGCTGGCGTGTGCCGAGCGGCCGCGTCCACTGCGCCGAGACGCCGAGGGCGTCCGCGGGGACGCGCTGCTGCCGCGTCAGGTCCTCACGCGAACGGTCCGCTTGGACGGCGCTGAACGTCTGGTGGAAGAGCTGGCTTTGTCCCCACGCACGCAACGTGGTCCTCCCACGATCGCGGCTCCCCCAGTCGAGGCCGATCGCCGCGAGCGCGATGCGGGTGTCGTTCGTCTGCAAGGGGGTGCCGTTGTCGCGCTCCTCGTCGTAGAACTGGCTGCGTGCGAAGGCCCGGCCGTCTCCGGGCACGCGCCGCTCGAGCCGCGCGTCGACGGCGACGTGGCGCGACGCGGCCTCAGTGTCGACCGGGCCCCGGCCCGCCTCGGCCACGGGCACGTAGCCGTCCGTCCGGTAGCCCTCGGCGGACAGGCGTGCGGCCCAGTCCCCGCGTCCAGCTCGGGCAGAGAGCGCTCCGTCGAGCGTCGAGTCAGCGCCGGCCGACAGCTCGGCCTCGAGCGCGCGGCCGTCGCGGATGTCCCGCGAGACGAGCTGGACGACGCCGCCGAGCGCGCCACTCCCGTAGAGGTCGGCGGCGCCGCCGCGCAGCACTTCGAGCCGTTCGAGCCCGAGGCGGGGCTGCCGCGCCCAGTACACCCAGCCGCCGAACGGATCGTTGAGCGGGAGGCCGTCGGCGAGCACCAGCGCCCGGCTCGCGCCGCTCGCGCCCAGGCCCCGGAGCGACACGCCCTGCGCGGTCGGGTTGGCGGTGCGGCTTCCAGTGCGGCGAAATAGCGAGAAGCCCACGACCTGCCGCAGCGTCTCGTCGAGGAAGGGCGCGGCCGTGACGCCGAGCGCGGCGCTCGGAACGAGCGCGACGCTCGCCGGCGTGTCGGAGATCCGCGCCGGCTCGCGCGCGGCGGTGACCGTCACTTCCTCCGCGAGGCGCGGAGGCTCCTGCGGGGGCGGGTCCTGAGCCGCGAGGGCGGTGGCGCTCGCTAAGGCGAAGACGAGCGCCTCGAGGACGAAGCCGCGACGGGTCAGCGCACGGTCACCGGGATCAGCACGTCGACGCTGCCGCGGCGGCACCAGGCCTCACGTGTGGAGCAATAGAAGTAGACGACGCTCGCCTTCACCTCGTGCGGGCCCGCGGGCACGGTCTTCAGCACGGCCACGGGGAAGCGGACGGGCTTGCCGATGTCGAGATAGCGCGCGGTCAGCGGATCGAAGTCCGGCACCGCTGCGGGCGCCTTCGGCTGGCGATCCTCGAGCACCGCCTGCGTGAGGTCGAGCTTGAGCCGCGGCGCCGGCGTCTCGTTGACCTTCACGTCGGGATCGAGCGCCCGAAACGTCACCGCGATCGCCGCTTCCCCGCCGGCGTTCTTCGCCGGCTCGAACGCAGCCATCACGTCGAAATGCCGCACCGCCGCCGACAGGCCAACGGAGCCGCCAAACACCAACAGGCCCAAGAGCCACCCGCTACGCAGCATGCCTCATGATATCAACCGAAACGGGGGGTCTGGGGGGTGCACTACGCGCCTGTCGCGAGTGGTCGACATCGGTCAAAAGACGTGAAGGCGCGGTGGGGCCCGCGCGCGCACGATAAGATTAGAGGCTGTGATCCTGGATCTCCAACAGCGCCTTTCGGGCGCGGTAAAGCAGGCCGCCCGCGCCGCTTTCGACATCGATCCCGGCAGCGTGTCCTTCCAGTACCCGCCCCGCGTGGAGCTCGGGGACCTGGCCTTGACGGCCCCCTTCGACCTCGCGAAGACGCTCCACCGCAAGCCGCGCGAGATCGCCGAGCGCCTGGCCGGCGAGCTGGGCTCGGCGGCCGACGTCGCGCGCGCCGAGGTCGCGGGTGCGGGCTACGTCAACCTGTTCCTCGAGCGCGGGGCCTTCGCCGCGGGCCTCATCGATTCGCTCACGGACAGCCGGCCCGCGCCGCGGCGCCCCGGCCACGTGATCGTCGAGCACACCAGCATCAACCCGAACAAGGCCGCGCACATCGGCCACCTGCGCAACGCCTGTCTCGGCGACAGCTTCGTGCGGCTGCTGCGCCACCGCGGCTTCGACGTCTCTGTCCAGAACTACATCGACGACACCGGCGCGCAGGTGGCCGACGTCGTGGTGGGCTTCCTGCACCTCGAAATGAAGACGCTCGCCGACGTCGAGCGGATAGCGGGCCGCTTCGACTATTACTGCTGGGAGCTGTACGCGCGCGTGGGCGAGTTCTACGCCGCGAGCCCGGAGAGGAAGGCGCTCCAGGCCGAGGTGCTGCACGCGATCGAGGCAGGCGGCAACGACACCGCCCGGCTGGCCGAAGCCGTGGCGCGCCGGATCGTGGACTGCCACCTCGCAACGATGGCGCGGCTCGGGATCCACTACGAGCTCCTGGCGCACGAGAGAGACATCCTGCGCCTCAACTTCTGGAACCGCGCGTTCGAGCTGCTGCGCGAGCAGGGCGCGATCCGCCTCGAGACCACCGGCAAGAACCAGGGCTGCTGGGTGCTGCCGATGGCCGAGGGCGAGGCCGAGGCGATCGACGAAGACAAGATCATCGTCCGCTCGAACGGGACGGTCACCTACACGGGCAAGGACATCGCCTACCAGCTTTGGAAGCTCGGCAAGCTCGACCGCGACTTCCGCTACCGCGTCCACCGCGAGGAGCCGGACGGGGCGCGGCTGTGGACGACCACGAGCGGCGACGGCCAGCCGGGCGCGCCGGGCTTCGGCCACGCCGACGCCGTCTACAACGTGATCGACGTCGGGCAGTCCTACCCCCAGCGCGTGGTGCGGGCGGGCGTTGGTGCGCTCGGCCACGAGCAGGCGGCGGAGGGCTCCCACCACCTGGCCTACGAGAAGGTCGTGCTGTCCCCCGCCACGGCGCGGGCGCTCGGCTACGAGGTCAAGCCGGACGACACCTCCGTCAAGGTCTCGGGACGCAGCGGGCTCGGCGTCAAGGCCGACGACCTGATCGACGCGCTCGTCGCCAAGGCACGCGCCGAGGTCGACGCGCGTGACGCCGGGCGCGACCCGCGGGAGCGCGAGGCCACGGCGACCGCAGTCGCGGTGGGTGCTTTGCGCTACTTCCTGCTGCGCTTCTCGCGCACCCGCATCATCACGTTCGACATGGAGGAGGCGCTCGCCTTCACCGGCGAGACCGGCCCCTACCTGCAGAACGCCGTGGTCCGCGCCCGCAACATCTTCGGCAAACTCCTGGCCGAGGGCCACGACCGGGCGGCGCTCGTCGCGCGCGCGCGGGCCCTCGACCTGCGGGCGTTCCTCACCGGCGAGGAGGGCGACCTCGCCTGGTCGTTGCTGATGATGATGGCCCGCAGCGAAGAGGTCGCCGAGCAGGCGATCGCGGCGGAGGACGTGGCGCTCGTGGCCAAGCACGCGTTCGCCGTGGCCCAGTCCTTCCATTCCTACTACCAGAAGCCCCAGCACTCGCTGCTGCACGCCGCGAGCGAGGAGCTGCGCTCCTGCCGCACGCTCGTGGTCGACGCGTTCGTACGGCAAATGGAAGTGCTGCTCGGCCTGCTCGGGATCCCGATTCCGGAGCGGATGTGATGCGGCCGGTCATCGGGATCACGCTGGGCGACGGCGACCGGCCGGGCCATCACGGGGTGCGCGAGGACTACGTCCGCTCCGTCGAGCAATCGGGCGCGATCCCCGTCGTGCTGCCACCGCTGCGGCCGGAGGATGCCGAGGCCGTGCTCGACCGCATCGACGGCCTCGTGCTCTCGGGTGGTGTCGACGTCGACCCGGAGCTCTACGGCCGGCCCCCCCATCCGAAGCTCGGGCGCGTCGACCGGCGCCGCGACGATTTCGAGCTGGCGCTCACACGAAGAGCCCTCGCGCGCGACCTGCCGATCCTCGCCATCTGCCGGGGACAACAGGTGTTAAACGTTGCGACCGGGGGAACACTGATCCAGGACCTCCCGTCAGAACTTCCGGGGGCAGTGACGCACGATGCACCCGGGCGGCGAACGCGGCGCGCACACCCGGTCGAGGTGGCCTCGGCCTCGAGGCTCGGCGAGATCCTCGGCGCGGGTACGCTTTCGGTGAACAGCTTTCACCACCAGGCGATTGACCAGCTCGGCGAGGGGCTCGTCGCGTCGGCGCGCTGTCCCGGAGACGGCGTCATCGAGGGCGTCGAGATGCCGGGCCGGTCCTTCGTGGTCGGAGTACAGTGGCACCCCGAGTCGTTCTGGAACGAGCCCGTCTCGTTTCAGGCGCTGTTCGACGCGCACGTCACGGCGTGCCGCACGGCTTCGCTCGTGAGGTCGCGCTGACGCCATGACCTCGCTGCTCGCCCTCGCGCTGCTGCTATCCGGTATGACGGGCGAGCGCCCGGCGATGCCCACGGTGGCGATCAAGTGGGAGAGGAAGTTCGACGAGGCTCTCCGCATCGCCAAGCGCGCGGGCAAGCCGCTGGTCGTGGACTTCTGGGCCGAGTGGTGCGGCTGGTGCCACCGGCTCGACAAGAACACCTACGCGGATCCGACGGTGATCCGGCGGGCCCAGGATTTCGTGGCGGTCAAGGTCAACACCGAGGGCTCGCGCCGGGAGCTCGAGGTGAGCGCCAAGTACGGCGTGGGCGCGCGGCTACCCGTGATCCTCTTCCTCTCGCCCCAAGGGCGCCAGCTCTTCCGAGTCAACGGCTACCAGGGCCCGGGCCAGTTCCCGCGCACGCTCGACGCGGCGCGCCAGGTGGCGGGCCGCGTGATGGCGTGGGAGGCGGCGCTCCAGAGCGACCCTGACGACGCGACGGCGCTGCTCGGGCTCGGGCGCCACCTCTACGAGCAGGAGTCTTTCGAGGACGCGCAGGCGCTGCTGCGCAAGGCCGTGAACCACGACGGCGAGTCGGTGATAGACGCGCGCCGCGAGGCGCGCATGCTGCTCGCGATCCTCGCGCACGTGACGCGCGACTTCGCCGAGGCCGAGCGCCTCGTGAAGGAGGCGCTCTTGCTCGGGCCCGACCCGGACGAGCAGCCGCGGCTGCTCTTCGTGCTGGGCCGGACTTACGTGTCCTCGGGCCGGCAGGAAGAGGGCGTCGCCACCTTCGAGGTGATCGTGCGGCAGTTCCCGCAGAGCCCGGTGGCGCAGAAGGCGAAAGAGACGCTCACCAGCCTGCGCGCCCGGCGTTAATGTCAGGGGGGACACTGCGTCGTGTCCCCCCTCCAACCCCCCCGCTTCGCTCGCTGGAGTGAATCCAGCTCGCTCCGCAGCCCGTGGCTTCGGGTTCCTCTGCGTGGATCGCCGCCGCGGCCGTTCAGCGCGCGGACGCATCCTTGCGCAGCAGGCCGATCTGGCCGCTGTGGTACACGGTGTGGCGGATGGCGGCCCGCACCTGGAAGCGCGCGTCGTAGTCCCGGCCCGGGATGCGCGCGGCGAGATCCGCTTCGGACAGGCGAGCCACGCGCGCCGTCAGCGCGTCGTGCGCCTCGAGCAACGCCTGCTTCGCCATGCCCCAGGCCGGGCCCGTCGCTCGGGGCACCGCGGGGAAGTCTCCGGCTTCCGGCTCCTCGACGACCGTTCCCTCCAGCCGGCGGCGGAAAACGTCCGTCCACGCGGTCAGGTGGAGGACCACTTCCCAGATCGTGTGGGCCGAGGCGATGGGGCGCGCCGCCGCCGTTTCGGCCGACACGCCGTCGAACAGCTCGTCGAGCGCGGGCCCGTGCCAGGCGTTACCGTGGGCCAGCGTTCCCAGCTCCCGGGCCAGATCGGCCGCCTCGCTTCTCGCGATCATCGTCAACCTCCGTCGACCCGCGACCCCGGTCGCCCCGGCACGCACCGCAGCGGGCCCGGACCGGCATCCCTCGTGGTCCGTTCGTCCCAGTAACCGTCTAAACGTCTTTCAGTAGTTACAAACTAGTTCGCCTTTCGTAACCTGTCAAGTGGCTCTCGTGGGTTACCATGAAGACACGCTTGGCCACACCCAGCTCACCTGCGGCAACGATGAAGCTCGTCGGCGGGAATCCGTGTCTGGACTTCGTCAACTCGGTCGGCGGTCGGGTCTGGTCCGGGGGCGGGGCGCAGGCACACGTGCGGGCGGACAAGCTCGCCGCCTACCCCGACCTCGTCGCCTGGAGCGTTCACGCAGGGCTCGTGGATGAGGCCGAGGGCCGCGGCCTGCTGCGCCTCGGCGCGTCGCGCTCGCGCGAGGCGCTCGCGGTCCTGGGTCGGGCGCTCGCGTTCCGGGAAGCGCTTTACCGCACGCTGCAGGCGTTGATGCGCCGCCGACGTCCTGCGCCCGCCGACCTCGTCGTGCTCAACGCCGAGATCGCGGCCTGCCGGAGCCGCGAGGTGCTGGCGGCACGACGCAAGGGGCTCCGCTGGGAGTGGCCGGACTCCGCCGAGCGGCTGGAGTCACCCTTGTGGCCGGTCGTCCGCGCCGCGGCCGTGCTGCTGACGTCACCGGATCTGGCACGCCTGCGGCAATGCGGCGGCGGCCAATGCGGCTGGCTGTTCCTCGACCGGAGCCGCAACCGCAGCCGCCAGTGGTGCACGATGGAGGCTGCGGCAACCTGTCGAAGGTGCGGCGCTTCCGCCAGCGGCAGTCCCGCCGCGGCGGCTCGGCCCGCGGACGGGCGACGAAGCGGATCGAGATGAAGGTGCGGATCCAGGCGCCCTGAGCTACCGCGGGCTCTGCTCCGACGATACCGAGATTGCGACCCGCGCCAGCTCGCCCGGCCGGACTTCCACGGTAGCGGCACCAGCCCGTTCCCCACCGTTGTGCGCGGTGAGCTCGATCCTTCCCAGCGGCACGGAAGTCTCCGCGACACCAGCGGCGTCCGTGACCGAGAAGAACGAGGAAAGTCCGAAGACCGCCGCGCCCTCGACACCCGAGATGACTATGATCGCTCCCCTGACCGGCGCGCCCGATGGATCCTGGACGGTGACCCGCACGCGCCCCTGCGAGCGCAAGGCGAGCACCGGCTCGTTCGCCTCTGGCCCCACTCCCGCCAGCGTGGCAAAGCCGGCGAGGTCCGTCCCTGCGAACAGGTTGTAGCGCGCCTCGCTGAGGCCGGTGAGCTCGAAGGAGCCGTCGGCGGCGGTGTCGGCGTGCGCCGTGGCATCCTCGTTCTGTTCGCCCCGGGCGAACACCTGAACGGTCCCGACACCCTCGCCTCGGGCGTTCACCACTCGGCCGCGCAGGCTCCAGCCGCGCGCAAGCGCCAACCGTTGCTCCGCCATTCCGAACAAGCCGACATCCAGAGCCGACTGAGTGCTCGCGTACCCCGAGGCCCGCGCCTGGAGGACGTAGGTCCCGGGCTCCAGGGGCAGCTCGAAGCGTCCGTCCGCGCCGGTCCTGACCTCCGCGCGCCGGTCCGGGTCGTCTTTGGCGACCGCACTGACTTGGCCATTCGCGATGGGTTGCTGTGCGGCCTCGTCCACGAGCACCCCCGCCACGCTCGTGCTCGTGAACTCGAGGTCGATCCGATGCTGCTCCGCGTCCGGAACCGTCACCGGCCGGCTGTGAAGCACCAGTCCGTCCGCCCTCTCCACGCGCGCCGTGTACGGTCCTGGCTGCGCCACCCGCAGCGCGTAGCTTGCGTCGGGGGCGATGCTGGAGACCATCCGCTGGGGACCCGACTGGCCTTCCTTCAGTTGCCAGCTCGACTGCTGACCCTCGTTGTCGAAGGCGACGCGCAGGCCCGCCGCGGCCGCTCCTGAACGGGTGACCCGGCCGCTGACCTGGATCTCGCGGATGTCCATCTCGACGACCACCGTCTCCCCTTCGTTTACCCAAACGCGCTTTTCGGGCAGGCCCTGCGCGTCGGATCCCCCCAAAGGCTGGACATGGATCCAGACCTGGCCCGGTGCCAGGTTCTCCAGCAGGAACGACCCGTCTTCGTCGGTCAGCGCGCTCGCGGACGCTCGGTAGAGGTCCGAAAACGACATTGCGCTCACGGTCGCCGCGATGCCCTGTCCACGTCTTCGGATCGTCCCCTGCACGCGCCCGCCCGGCTTGAGAATGACCTGCGCCACGGTCGGGCCCGCGCGCGGGTCCACCTCCAAGCCGGTCGCTTGTCCGCCTCCCAGGCGGGGATGCTGCGCCTCGACCCGGATGCTACCCGGGTTCAGGCCGCGGACTTCGAACGATCCCTCCGGAGTCGTATGCGCCTGGGGCGTACGGTGGGCGAGGCTCTGATGTTCGTGGTTACGCTGCGACCAGACCGTGACCGCCGCTCCCGGAACTGGCTGGCCCGCGGCATCACCACGGTTCCGCGGACGATCCCGGCCGGGCCGAGCCTGATGCGTCCGACCTCCGTGGTGCGCTCGGCGGTCACGGCCACGTCGCTCACGACCGCGTCCGCGTATTCGGACGCGCTGACCTGGAGCGCGTACCGCCCGGGGAGGACGTCCTCGATCCGGAAAGCGCGGCTGCCGGTGCTCCGCGGCGAGAGCCAGCCCATCGGGCCTCCGCCCACCGGGCGAGCCACGACGTGAAACCAGTTGACGGGTTGCCCGGAGGCGTCGACGACTTCCCCCGCGAGGGCCCCGGTGGATTCGAGCGCCCACTCGATCGGCTCGCCCCCCGTGTGCTGTTCGCGGCTTGCCCGATGCGCGCCCCCGACCGCCGCCCACAACTGGTACCAGCCCTCTTCTAAACCCGCCAGAAGAAAGCCGCCGGCGCCGTCCGTGACGTCCATGGCGAAGCCGCCCTGGCTGTCGGCCGGCACGGCCTGGATCCGAGCCCCTGCCACGGGAGAACCCTTGGCGTCGCGGAGCCGGCCGCGGATTACGGAGCCGGTTTCAAGAGAGACGTCGCCCAGGTCCGTCTCGGATCGCTCGCGCGTCTCGAACTCGATCGACTTCTGCGCATAACCCCGCGCGGAGACGCCGGCCCGGTGGGTACCGGGCGGCAGGTCCCGCAGGCGGAAGCGCCCGTCTGGACCCGCCACCGCCCGGAGGACGTCTCCCGGAAGGGGAAAGCCTCCTTCGACTGCCTCCATCCAGATCGTGCCGCCCGCCGGTTTTCCGTCTCCATCGACCAGACGGCCTATGGCGGTCGCGGCGTCCTTCAAGGTGAGATCGATCGACACGGGGCCGTCGACCCGGACCGGCTGAGCGAAGGCCGGAGCGAAGCCGGGGTGGTAGGCGGCCACATGAAATATCCCGGGCTCCAGGCCCACGATCTCGAAGCGGCCCTTGGCGTCGGTCTCCTCACGTCCGAAGCTGCCCTCCGAGGCTGGCGCGTGGAAAGCCTGCACGGTTACGACGGCGCCTTTCAGGCCTGCTCCTCGCGCCGACCTGACGGTGCCCGAGAGCCATGCGCCCGCCTGCAGCATCAGGTCGGCTCGCGCCGCCGTGGGCGACACTGGCGCGCCTGCAGTCGCATACCCTTTCGCGGTCGCATAGACGGCATCGACGTGCGCCGACAGTTGCTCGAGCTGGTACCTCCCCTTCGCGTCGGTCATGGCCTCCCGCCGGCCGACCCGAGGATGCGTAGCCAGGAAGAGTGCGGACCCCCGGGCCGCGACTCGCGCGCCCCGGATTGGCCGTCCGGTGACTGCGTCCCGCACCGTGCCTTCAAGCGTCCGGCCTTTCTGGAGCTTCACCGCCAGCGGAACGCCCGTGCGTGCGCGGATACCAGAAGTCGGCGCGAAACCCTGGGCGTCGACGAAAACCGAGTACTCGCCCGCGAGCTCGACCGTCACCCGGAACCGGCCCTGCTTGTCCGTACGCGCTGTACCGGGCGCCTCACCGCGACCGAGTACCCCAGGGTAGACGACCACCAACGCCTCTTTGACCGGCGCGCCGCCTGGTGTGGTCAGCGTACCTTCGACCGTGGGAGCGGTCGCGCGAGTGTTCTGGCTCGCCATGAGACTTGCCAAGAGCGTCATTCCCGCCAACATGAATGAGCCCATGGCCGGATTATGCTTCCGGGCTTGCCTCGACGGCCATAAAGCGCGCCGGGACGCCCGCGATACCTATCCGGAAGGGCCGTTGACACTATAATCGCGCCATCACGAGGACGGACCACATGGCGCGAGGCAGTTGGGGCGAGGGCCCCATCGACATCGGCGGAGGAGGAGGCGGCATCCGCTTGCCGCGGCTCCCGAGCCTTCCCCCGGGCAGAATCAAGGCCATCGCCGCGATCGTCGGCCTCCTGATCCTGCTGGTCACCGGCTACTACCAGATCGAGCCTGACGCGGTGGGCGTCGTCCAGCGCTTCGGGAAGTACGTGCGCACCACCGAGCCGGGGCCCCACCTGAAGATCCCCTTCGGGATCGAGCGCGTGACCAAGGTGCCGGTCCAGCGCCAGCTCAAGGAGGAGTTCGGGTTCGAGACCGTCGCCGCCGCGGTCCGGTCGCAGTTCCGGACGAGCCCCGAGCGGGCCCAGGAGTCGCTGATGCTGACCGGCGACCTGAACGTGGCCGTGGTGGAGTGGATCGTCCAGTACCGGATCCGGGATCCGAAGCTCTACCTCTTCCATCTCCGCAGCGTCCGACACACGTTCCGTGACATGTCCGAGGCGGCCATGCGGCAGGTGGTCGGCGACCACAGCGTGGACGAGGTGCTCACCATCGGCCGTGAGGCCATCGCCCTGAAGGCCAAGGAGGAGCTGCAGCGCCTCTGCGATCTCTACAAGAACGGCATCGAGGTGCAGCAGCTCGTGCTCCAGGACGTGAACCCCCCCGATCCGGTGAAGCCCGCCTTCAACGAGGTCAACCAGGCCATCCAGGAGAAGGAGCGGGCCATCAACGAGGCCTGGGCCGAGTACAACATGGCCGTCCCCAAGGCCAAGGGCGAGGCGGAGCAGGCGGTGCGGGCCGCCGAGGGATACGCCCTCGAGCGCGTGAACAACGCCGAGGGGGACGCGAAGCGCTTCGACGCCGTCTACGAAGAGTACCGCAAGGCGCCCAAGGTGACGAAGAAGCGCATCTACCTGGAGACGCTCCGGGAACTGCTGCCGCGGCTCAGGAAGAAGCTGGTCCTCGACGAGAAGGCCCGGGGTGTCCTCCCGCTCCTGCAGCTCGAAGGGAAGCTCGAGGCGGTGAAGCCGTGAGGGGCCCACTGCGCATCCTCGCGATCCTGCTGGCGGCGATCCTCCTGTTCGCCTCGGTCTACACGGTCTCGGAGACCCAGCAGGTCATCATCACGCAGTTCGGCAAGCCGTTGGGAGGCCCCGTCGCGGATGCCGGCCTGCACCTGAAGCTCCCCTTCATCCAGACCCTCCACCGCTTCGACAAGCGCTGGCTGGAGTTCGACGGGGACGCCAACCAGATCCCCACCAAGGACAAGAAGTATGTCTGGGTCGAGGTCTACGCCCGCTGGCGCATCGCGGACCCGCTGCGGTTCTACCAGGCCGTGGGAGACGAGCGCGGCGGGCAGAGCCGCCTGGACGACGTGGTGGACGGCCAGACGCGCAACGCGGTGGCTTCCTACGACCTGATCGAGATCGTGCGCTCCACCAACCGCGCCTTCCAGATCACCGAGGAGCTGGAGGGGATCGGCTCGGCCGAGGCCCTGACGAGGATCGAGACCGGGCGCGACAAGATCGCCCAGGTCGTGCTCAAGAAGGCCGCCGAGATCACGCCCCAGTTCGGCATCGAGCTGGAGGACGTGCGCTTCAAGCGGATCAACTACATCGACACCGTGCAGCAGAAGGTCTTCGATCGGATGATCTCCGAGCGGCGGCGCATCGCCGAGCGCAGCCGGTCCGAGGGCCAGGGCCGGGCCGCCGAGATCCGCGGCCAGAAGGAGCGGGACATCCTGGGCACGACCTCGGTGGGCTACCGGTCCGCCCAGGAGCTCAAGGGCAACGCCGACGCCAAGGCCACGGCCATCTACGCGCGGGCCTACGGGAAGGACCCCGAGCTGTACCAGTTCCTGAAGAGCATGGAGACGCTGAAGGAGGGCCTGGACCAGGACACCTGGCTCATCCTCTCCACCGACACGGAGCTGCTCAAGTACCTGAAGAGCCCCGGCAACTGAAGCCGCGCGCCCTCGCCCTCCTCGTCGTTCATCCCTTTCAGCGTGCGTCCAGGAACTCGAGCACCAGCCGGGCGGTCAGGTCCGGGCGCTCTTCCTGCGGCACGTGGCCGCAGGCCGGGATCACGATCTTGCGCGCGCCCGGGATCGCCGCAACGAAGCGGTCGGCGTGCGCGAGCGGGATCCAGCGGTCGTCGTCGCCCCACACGACGAGCGTCGGAGCCTCGATCCTCGCGAGCGCTTCGACGACGACCCCGGGCGCGTCCGTGAGCGAGGACCCGAGCGACCGCATCGCGCGAAGCGTCCCGGGACGCTGCGCTCCGGCGAGGTACTCGGAGACGCGCTCCGGCGTGACGTGCGCCGCGTCGTGGAACACCTGTCGCAGCGAGGACTCGACGAGGAGGCGCTTGCCGGGCAGGAGACCGACGAGCGGCGCGGCCGCCGAGGTGGCCAGGCGAACCGTGGCAGGCCTGTCGGACGGCGCCATGTTGAACCCCGCGGCATCGATCAGGACGAGCGCGCTCACTCGCCCCGGCTGCCCGGCGGCCACGAGGGCCGTCGCCGCCCCACCCATGCTGTTGCCGACGAGCGCCGCGCGTTCGATCCCGAGCGTGTCCAGCAGGCCGAGGACGGCCCGCGGAAGGTCCGCGAACACGAGGTCGGCCGGCTGATCGGACTCCCCGAAACCGGGCAGGTCGAGCGCTATGACGTCGTGGCGCGCTGCGAGGGCGGGGATCAGGTCCTTCCACGTGTAGATCGACGAGCCAAAGCCGTGGACCAGCACGACGGCCGGCCCCGAGCCGGTGCGCACGAAGCGCAGGCGGCGGCCGGCGACGGTCTGGTAGCGCGCTTCGAGGCCCGAGCGGGAGAGCCAGGCGCCGGGCGTCATGGGGGGCCGGTCGTGGAGGGACGCCGCGCCGAAGACGACGGCCAGCAGCAGGAACGCGCCTGTGACGAGTCTGCGCATGCGGCCTCAGCCCCCGAGCAGCCGCCGCAGCTCGGGGAGTCCCGCGACGATCGCCTCGTCGCCGGCCGCCGCAAACGAAGGGATGCGCGTGGGCCGCATCCAGCCGGATGCGCCGATCGCTGGCGCGATCACGAGGTCGGCGCCCACGAGCTCGGACCGGGTCCGCCCGCGCACGAGCGTGAGCCCGGCGCGCAGCGCGATCGCGATGAACGAGTCGGCCGCGGGCCACTTGCCTCCAGCGTTGCAGTCGATCGCGACGACGAGGCCGTCGTCTCCCGCCATCTCGCGCGCGAGGCGGACCGGGACCACCTCGGTGACGCCGCCGTCCACAAGCCGGCGGCCGTTCCAGGCGAACGGCGGGAACACGCCCGGGAAGCTGCACGACGCCCGTACCGCGTCGTGCACGCTGCCCTCGCGGAACACCACTCCCTCGCCCGAGTCCACGTCGGTCGCCAGCACGACGACGGGCACACGCAGGTCCTCGAAGCGGGCCTTGGGCACGAACTCCTCGATCAGCGCGCCGAGCCGGCTGCCCGAGAGCAGCCCTCCCCCCCACCCGCGCACCCACATCCAGGGATGCAGGCGCGAGGCCTGCTCCACGAGCCCGTCGAGGTCGGCCCCGCCCGCCCAGGCCGTGGCGACCAGGGCTCCCCCGCTCACGCCTGCGATCCCGGCCACCCCAACCCCGGCGCGATCGAGCGCGCGCAGCACGCCGGCGTGCGCCGCCGCGTGGGCGCCACCGCCGGAGAGCGCGAGATGGAGCGGCTTCACGGGGCCTCGTCGCAGGGGAAAGGCGCGGCGTTACGCCGTGACTCCGGCATGAATCTCCTGCAACGAGAGCACGTCGCTGGTTCGCTCGCGCAGCGCGCGGATCGCCTGCACGGTGGCGGCCGTGGCCGTGAGCGTCGTCACCACCAGCACGTTGTGCAGCGTCGCGCTCTTGCGGATCGCGCTGTCGTCGTAGAACGACTCGCGCCCGAGCGGCGTGTTGAACACGATGCGGATCTTCCCGTCCTTGATCTGGTCGACGATGTTCGGGCGGCCTTCCTGGACCTTGTAGACCATCTCCGCGCTCACGCCGTGCGCGTTCAGGTACTCGGCCGTGCCGCGCGTCGCGACGATGTGAAGGCCCATTTCGGAGAGCGCCTTCGCGTGGGGCAGCACCCCCGGCTTGTCGAAGTCGTTCACCGAGATGAAGACCGTGCCCGAGGTCGGGATGTGGTATCCGGCCGCCTGCTGCGACTTGGCGAAGGCGATCCCGAAGTCGTTCGAAATCCCCATCACCTCGCCCGTCGATTTCATCTCCGGCCCGAGCAGGATGTCGGCGCCCGGGAACTTCAGGAACGGGAACACCGACTCCTTGACGAAGATGCGGTTGACTGTGAGATCGGCGACGATGCCCTGCTCGGCGAGCGAGCGTCCCGCCATGATCCGCGCGGCCACCTTGGCGAGCGGCACGCCCGTCGCCTTGCTCACGAACGGTGTGGTGCGCGACGCGCGCGGGTTGACCTCTAGCACGTAGACGACGTCGTTCTTGACGGCGTATTGCACGTTCATCAGGCCGCGCACCGAGAGCGCCAGGCCGAGCTGCCGAGTGTAGCGCCGGATCGTGTCGAGGTGATCGGGCGTGATCTTGTAGGTCGGCAGCACCATCGCCGAGTCGCCGGAGTGGATCCCGGCCTCTTCGATGTGCTGCAGGATGCCGCCGATCACCACGCGCTCGCCGTCCCCGAGCGCGTCGACGTCCACCTCGTACGCGTCCTCGAGAAAGCGGTCGACCAGGATCGGGTGCTCGGGCGACGCCTTCACGGCCTCGCGCACGTACTCCTCGAGCCGGCTCGCGTCGTACACGATCGCCATCGCGCGCCCGCCGAGCACGTACGAGGGCCGGACTAGCACGGGGTAGCCGATCCGGTCGGCGACCTGCTTGGCTTCCTCGAGCGATGTCGCCGTTCCGCTTTCCGGCTGCTCGATCCCGAGCTCGTCGAGGAGAGCGCTGAAGCGCTTGCGGTCTTCGGCGATGTCGGTCGCGTCGGGGCTCGTGCCGAGGATCTTCACCCCGGCCTCGTGGAGCGGCACAGAGAGCCGCAGCGGCGTCTGCCCTCCGAACTGAACGACGACGCCCTCGGGCTTCTCCTTCTCGATGATGTTCATCACGTCCTCGAACGCGAGCGGCTCGAAGTAGAGCCGGTCAGAGGTGTCGTAGTCGGTCGAGACCGTCTCGGGGTTGCAGTTGACCATGATGGTCTCGAAGCCTTCCTCCTTGAACGCGAAGGCGGCGTGGCAGCAGCAGTAGTCGAACTCGATCCCCTGCCCGATCCGGTTCGGGCCGCTGCCGAGAATCACGACCTTCCTGCGGTCCGTCGGCGAAGCCTCGCACTCGCGCTCGTAGGTCGAGTAGAGGTAAGGGGTGAACGACTCGAACTCGGCCGCGCAGGTGTCGACGCGCTTGTAGACGGGCACGATGCCCGCCGCCTTGCGCGCGGCCCGCACCTCCTTCTCCGTCTTCCCCGCGATCTGCGCGATCCGCGCGTCCGAGAATCCCATGCGCTTGGATTCGCGCAGCAGATCGGGATCACCGAGGATTCCCCCGCCCATCCTCTTTTCCAGGTCGACGATCTGCTGGATCTGGTCGAGGAACCAAGGGTCGATCCCCGTCATGCGGAAGATCTCGCCGTGTGCCCAGCCGAGGTCGAGCGCGCGCTTGACGTAGAAGATCCGGTCGGGATCGGGGTGCAGCAGCTTCTGCTTGATGCGCGCGTCGTCGAGGTCGGTGCGCGCGAAGCCGGAGACGCCGGTCTCGAGGCCGCGCAGCCCCTTCTGCAGCGCCTCCTTGAAGCTGCGGCCGATCGCCATCACCTCGCCCACCGACTTCATCTGCGTCCCGAGCGCGGGGCTCGCGTCCTTGAACTTCTCGAACGCCCAGCGCGGGATCTTCACCACCACGTAGTCGATCACCGGCTCGAAGCTCGCCGGTGTCACGCGCGTGATGTCGTTCTGGATCTCGTCGAGGTGGTAGCCGATCGCCAGGAGTGCCGCGATCTTGGCGATCGGGAAGCCGGTCGCCTTGCTCGCGAGCGCGGACGAGCGCGAGACGCGCGGGTTCATCTCGATCACGGTCAGGCGGCCGGTCTTGGGGTCGACAGCGAACTGGATGTTCGAGCCGCCGGTCTCGACACCGACCTCGCGGATGATGGCTCGCGCCGCGTTGCGCATCACCTGGTACTCGCGGTCGGTGAGCGTCTGGGCGGGCGCCACCGTGACCGAGTCCCCGGTGTGGATGCCCATCGGATCGAAGTTCTCGATCGAGCAGATCACCACGAAGTTGTCGGCCCTGTCCCGCATCACCTCGAGCTCGTACTCCTTCCAGCCGAGCACGGACTCCTCGATCAGGACCTGGTGCACGGGCGAGAGGTCGATCCCCCGCTCGGCGAGCTCCTCGAACTCCTCCCGGTTGTAGGCGATGCCGCCGCCTGTCCCGCCGAGAGTAAAGGAGGGGCGGATCACGGCGGGCAGGCCGGTCAGCTCGAGCACCCGCCTCGCCTCGTCGAGGTTCGTGGCGAAGTCGCTCTGAGGCACGTCGAGCCCGATGCGCGCCATCGCCTGCTTGAAGAGCTGGCGATCCTCGCCCACCTCGATCGCCCGGCGCGAGGCGCCGATGAGCCGCACGCCGAGCCGGTCCAGCACCCCGCGCCGGGACAGCTCGACGGCGAGGTTGAGGGCGGTCTGGCCGCCGACCGTCGGCAAGAGCGCGTCGGGCCGCTCGCGCTCGAGGATCGCTTCGACCGCCTCCGGCGTGAGCGGCTCGATGTAGGTGCGGTCTGCGTACTCCGGGTCCGTCATGATCGTGGCGGGGTTGGAGTTGACGAGCGAGACGCGCAGGCCCTCCTTCTTGAGCACCTTGATCGCCTGGGTGCCCGAGTAGTCGAACTCGCAGGCCTGGCCGATCACGATCGGCCCCGAACCGATCACGAGCACCGAGCGGATCGAGCTGTCCCTGGGCATGGCTACGAGCGCCCCTCGCGCCGGGCGCGCATCATCCCGACGAACTCCTCGAAGAGATAGTGGCTGTCGTGGGGGCCGGGGCTGGCTTCGGGGTGGTACTGCACCGAGATCACCGGGCGGTCCTTCATGCGGAACCCCTCGACGGTGCCGTCGTTGAGGTTCCGGTGGGTGAGCACGAAGCCGGGCTTCTCGAAGAGGGCCGGGTCCACGCAGAAGCCGTGGTTCTGCGAGGTGATCTCGACCTGGCCGGTCACGAGGTTCTTCACCGGGTGGTTGGCTCCGCGATGGCCGAACTTCAGCTTGTAGGTCCGGCCGCCGCAGGCGAGCCCCAGGATCTGGTGGCCGAGACAGATCCCGAAGGTGGGCAGCCGGTCGACGAAGACCCTCGCCGCCTCGATCGCGTAAGTGCAGGGCTCGGGATCCCCCGGCCCGTTCGAGAGAAAGACGCCGTCGGGAGAAAGAGCGAGCGCCTCTTTCGCCGGGGTCGTCGCGGGCACGATCGTGACAGCGCAGCCCGCGGCGGCCAGGTTGCGGAGGATGTTGCGCTTCATGCCGAAGTCGTAGGCCACGACGCGGAAGCGGCGCTCACCCTCGGCCGGCCGGCCCGCATCCGTTCCCTTGAGCACCGGGACGAGATGCCGGGCCGCGCTCTCCCCCTCCGCCGCGGGGTCGAAGACCCACGGCTTCGCGCAGGTCACCTCTCTTGCGAGGTCGAGCCCGAGCATCGAGCGCGAGGCGCGAGCCTTCCCGACGAGCGAGTCCCGATCGGCGTCCGTCGCCGAGACGACGCCGCGCTTGGCGCCGTGCGTGCGCAGGTGCCGTGCCAGCGCGCGTGTGTCGATCTCGCTGATCCCCACGATGCCGTGCTCGTCGAGGTAGCCGCCGAGCGGGCCAGAAGCGCGCCACGACGAGACGACGCTCGAGGCCTCGCGCACGATGAACCCCGCCAGCTGCGGCCGCGCCGACTCGACGTCCTCGCGGTTGACGCCGTAGTTGCCGATGTGCGGATACGTCATCGTGACGATCTGGCCCGCGTACGAGGGGTCGGTGAGCACTTCCTGATATCCGCAGATGGCGGTGTTGAAGACCACCTCGCCGGTCACCTCAGAGGCGCGACCGAACGACAGCCCCTCGAACAGCGTCCCGTCCTCGAGCGCGAGCAACGCCCCGCGTTTCTTCATGTCGAGCCCTAGAGCTTATCCGAGCGGGGCGGAGCCGGCGAGCCGGGCAGTGACGCTCAGCGAATCGGTCCCATGCGGCCGATGGGCCAGAAGCGGAA
>Ga0247727_10008442_pt1 | contig 19122 bp, 17 predicted proteins | sample WisWelCaveWW1625_FD_202498 | JGI IMG/M metagenome (GOLD analysis project Ga0247727, IMG submission 202498) | Biofilm microbial communities from Wishing Well Cave, Virginia, United States - WW16-25 | ecosystem: Environmental > Aquatic > Deep subsurface > Groundwater > Cave microbial mat | place... | reverse complement strand
CGCCCGGCGCGATGCCCTTATACAGCCCAAGGGATCGCGAACCGGTGCCGGCCACGATGCTGGCCACATGCGAACCGTGGCCGTGGGTGTCGCGGTAATTGTCCGTGGCAAAGTTCTGGACGTAAACCGTGCGGCTGCCGAGATCCAGGTGCGTGGTCTCGATGCCGCTGTCGATAATGGCCACCCCGATCCCGGAGCCAGTCCAGCCAGAAGTCTGCGCGATGTCCGCGCCGGTGGCTGGACGAGAATAGTCCATGCTGAGCTGCACGCTGCGGTCGGGAGAGATGTAGCGGACGTTGGGGTTGTGCGCGAGTCCCTTCAGCGCCTGCGCCGGAACGGAGAAAAGACCGCCGTTTACCGCGTCCAGTTTGGTCTTCAGCTTGCCGCCGGACTTCTCCACGGCGACGAAGTCGTCGTCCTGGGGCGGGCGAGTGAACTGGATGATGACGTCCACTGTCGAGCCGGACTCGAGGTTTTCAAGGTCTCGCGCAATGCGAGCCTGCGCAGAAGCCTGGGGCGGCAGCGCGGCGGCCGGCTTGCCTTGCGCGGCCTGAAGCGGCCCTTGCAGGGAGGGGAAGAACAGCGCCAGGGCTAGCAGCAGGCTCATCGCCCGGATGCCGGCTCCCTTCCCGCTGGAAATCTTTGCGTTGTGTGTAGTGTTCATACTGTTTTTGCTCCGCTTCTCGCTGCCGATGTGCTTCGCCAAATTCATTTCAGTTTTCCCCCCGCAGGAGGAATCCCGATCCCCAGACAGTTCCGTTGCCCCAGACCGTGCCAGAGCCCCAGACAGTCCCGGAACCCCAGACGGTGCCAAATCCCTCGGTGCCGCTGGCGCCCCAGACAGTTCCATTGCCCCAGACGGTGCCGGATCCATTGATGAGCACGGAGCTGCCCCAGACCGTGCCTGTTCCCCAGACCGTGCCTGAACCCCACACCGTGCCGTGGCCCCAGACGGTGCCCGCACCCTCCACCAGATACACGGTGGCAGTGGCCTCGTCGTAGGACACTTCGGGAGACAGCGCCGGAGCATCAGCCAGGTCTGTGTTGTTCAATGCCGCCCAGATGTCCACATAGCCCGCGCCGATGGTGAAAATGTCATACGTACTGGTGAAACATTCTTTCGTGACCGGGTCGCACGCGGTGCTGGACTGCGGAAAATTTTTGGTCGCCGACTTCATCAGCCGGGCCTTTACCTGGTCTGGCGTCAGCGCGGGCTCGCGCTGGAGCATCAACGCCACGGCTCCGCTCACCACCGGAGCGGCCATGCTGGTGCCGCTGAGGCGGAAGTAGCCTCCCGGGACTGCGCTTTCCGGGTGCTCCAGGGCCAGCCTGGAGTTGGAGAAGCCCAGGGACACGATCAGGTTTCCCGGAGCCACGATGTCCGGCTTCACAAAATGGTCAATGGCCGTGGGGCCTTTCGAGCTATAACTGGCGATGAGGTCGTCGCCGCGCTCGGCTGTGCCCATCGGCTTCATTGCCCCCACCGTGATTACGTACGGGCTGTTGGCGGGGGCGGGAATCGTTCCGTAACCCTGCGTCCCGGCAGAATTGTTGCGGCCCTCGTTGCCTGCGGCCACCACCACGACAATGCCCGCCTGCCAGGCCTTCTCGACAGCTTTGCAGAGGGGGTCTTTCATGCAACTTTCATACACGGGCCGGCCCAGGGAGAGATTTATGACCCGGATGTTGTAGCGCTTCTGGAGCTTGATGGCCTGTTGAATGGCGTCGATGACCGCGCTGTCCCTACCCTGGCCGTCTGGCCCGAGGACACGAAAATTAATAATGGTTGCATTCGGCGCCATGCCGCTAAACTTGCCGTTGGAACTGCTGCCATTGCCGGCAATGATGCCGGCCACGTGTGTCCCGTGGCCGTATTCATCGAAGGCACTGCCGGTAACCAGGCTCTGGTTGAAGGCGACCCGCGAGCTGCTTCTTGATCCTAGAAAGTCGGGATGGTAAGCAACCCCGCTATCAATTACTGCCACGCCAATCCCGCTCCCGTCCAACCCCGACTTCCAGGCCAGGGGGGCGTTCGCGGCCGGTGCCGCAAGGCTGAGCATTGGCGCCAGTACGCGATCCGTGGTGACGTATTGAATGTCAGGCAGGCTGGCCACGAAAGAGACAACCTTCTCGGCTGGCAGGCAGACAAACAATGCGTTCACTAGGGACAGCTTCTTGTGCACCATCCCGCCCATTGCCTTGATCACCTGCTCATCCTCTGCGCTGGGGGCCGAGGAGAACTGAATGATGAGCTCCGCCTCCGTACCTAGAGCCAGAGAGGTGACTTCGGGCGCGAGCTTTGCTGCCAGATCCTCGGGCTGCCCGGAAACGCCAATCCTGTCAGGGTTCGATTTCCCACGAGGCACGGGCGCTTCGGGACGCTGTGCCGCTACTGAGACCGCGCACACCAGCGCCAGGACTATCAGGGATGAAAGATTTCGAAGCTTCCGACTCATCTTCATCACGCTCCCAAGTGCCTGCGCACGCATAGCCGCATCTTCAGGCGGGTTGGTAATGGCACGCCGGATTCCAAAGCTGGAAACCGTATAACTGGTTCAAATATAATGACTTGAAGCGCTTTTGGGTGTCCCGCGGTTTGGGACAATCTGTCCCTCTCGCACGCGCCCAATTGCCAACAAGGGATTACAAGTAATTGAAAAACAGAAGGTTGTCAGACAGTGCGACCACAAAGGACAGAATGTCCGGCCGGGAGGGCCTGATAGGGCTATCCAATTCAGTGCTCAAAGCTGGAGGAATCCGGGCTAGGATTGCTTTTGACGGAGAATACGCAGGCCGCTTTCCACGCTGTCGCCGGATATGCGCGTCCAAACCACCTGCGCTAATCCCTCTGCGCGGGAGTGAAAGAAGTAGGCCACAAGTCCGGCTGAAAGCGCCGGACAGTTGTGCGCAGCCCTGAATCCGGCGTCGCTCAGGTCCACCAGAACGCCGCGGATCTCTCCCAGTTGCGAACCCTCGGCGAGGAGGAGAATCTCACCGCTTTCGGGAAAGCGCTGTTCCTGCCTGCGGTCGAGCTCTACCGCCTTGCTCCGCAATTTAAGCGAAAGCCGGCGCTGGTGCTGTTGCCATTCCATAGGATTTCAGCTTTCGTGTAAGAGTGCGGCGCGAGATGCCCAGGAGTTCGGCGGCGCGCTGGTGATGCCCGCCGGTTTCGCTGAGCACTTTGAGAATTGTCTGCTGCTCGAGCACATCCAGGCGGCAGGACAGCGCCTCGCCGGACGCCACGGCGGCGGGCTGGTAACCCGTAATCTCCGGCGGCAGGTCGGACAGTCCGATCTCAAATCCTTTCGCGTGCATGGCGGCCTTGAGCACGGCATTGCGCAGCTCGCGGACGTTGCCCGGCCACGAATACTGGACCAGGGCCTGCATGGATTCCATCGAAAATACCGCGCGCTCGCTCTGGGCGCGGAGAAAATACTCGGCCAGGCCGACCATATCTTCCGGCCGCTCGCGCAGCGAAGGGACATGGATATGGATCTGGTTCAGGCGATGATACAGGTCGCCGCGGAATTTTCCGGCACTCACAGCTTCTTCTAATCTCTGGTTGGTGGCGGCCACGATGCGCACATCCGTGCTGACTTTCTTCTGCCCGCCCAGGCGGTAGTAGGGAACACCATCCAGCACGCGGAGCAGCTTGACCTGGGTCTTGGGGTCCACTTCGGCAATCTCGTCCATGAACATGGTGCCCGTGTTGGCCAGCTCGAACAGGCCCGGCTTGGCAGCATCTGCGCCGCTGAAGGCTCCTTTTTCATACCCGAAGAGCTCGCTCTCGACAAGGTGTTCAGGCAACGCGGCACAATTGAAATCCACCAGGGGCTTCGTGCAGCGGAGTGAGTAATGATGGATGGCCCGGGCGATCAGTTCTTTGCCGCTGCCGCTCTCGCCGGTAATCAGCACCGCAGCGTGTGTCCTGGCCACGCGCTCAACCGTAGCGAGCAGGTGACGCATGGACTCGCTGCGGATCACGGCCGTAATTCCGGCCAGGGACAAAGTGTCAAAGTCGGGATGTTTTGTCATCACGGCGACTAGACTACGGGGACACTTTGTCCGGGCCAATAGTACATCCCTCACAAAATTGGGCTTAGGAGGTACTAGAACAAAGGTACCGCAGGACAGCTTGTCCGGGGCGCAGCCGAGTTCATAAGCCCTGTATCCTGCATAATTTATAGGAGCCTAGCGCAATTGTTTCAAACCGGGAAATGGGGACAGTTTGTCTTCTGCTGAACCTTCGATCGGTATACGAGAGTTTGCACACCATCTCATAATCCATTGAAAAGAATAGGATTGCGGAATAGTGGCGCGCCCGGTGCCGGTTGGCCCCCCAGTTGCACCCTTCAGCTTCGCCAGCTTGCTGGCAATTTATGACCCTCGACTCACTGCCCGGGAAAGCTCAAGCCTACATCCTCTACAATGCCGTGGCAGGACTGCTGGCCTTCGGCTTTGCCATTCTTTACTGGGATTCGCCCGAATTGGCGCGTTTCCCGGTTTATTTGCTGATTGCGGTGCTGGCGGGGGCATTGAAGGTACATCTTCCGGGCATCACCGCAACGATGTCCGTCAACTTCCTCTTCGTGCTGGTAGGGATATTGGAGCTGGGTTTTGGCGAGACCCTGGTTATCGGTTGCGCAGCCTGCCTGGTGCAGTCGTTCTGGAAATCGAACCCCAAACCGCGCCCGGTGCAGGTCCTTTTTAACGTCTCGAGCACAGCCAAGGCCATCACCCTGGCCTATTGGACCTTCCACCTCCTTGCGCCGCACGTAGAGGCCTCCTATCTGCCGATCCTTCTGGCCCTCAGCGCGACGGTGTTCTTCCTGATGAATACCGTGCCGGTCTCGATGGTGGTGTCGCTGATCGAGGGCGGGAATTTCAGCAAGATGTGGTCGCAATGCTACTTCTGGTCCTTCCCCTATTACTTGGTGGGCGCCGCGCTGGCCGGGGGAATCCATTTTCTAAACGGGCTGATCGGCTGGCAGATTACGCTTCTGTCATTCCCGGTGGTGTTCTGGATTTACCGCTCCTACCGGCTGTATCTGGGCAAGCTGGAATCTGAGAAGCGCCACGCGGAAGAACTTGCCGGGCTGCACCTGCGCACGATCGAGGCCCTGGCGCTGGCCATTGACGCCAAGGACCAGACCACGCACGATCACCTGCGCCGGGTCCGCGTCTATGCCGAAGAAATCGGGAAAGACCTGGGACTGGACGGCCTGGAGCTCGAAGCCTTGCGCGCGGCGGCCCTGTTGCATGACATCGGCAAGCTGGCCGTGCCCGAACATATTTTGAACAAGCCCGGGCGGCTGACGCCGGAAGAATTCGAAAAAATCAAGATCCATCCCACCGTGGGCGCGGAAATCCTGGAACAGGTGAAATTCCCCTACCCGGTGGCGCCAATTGTGCGCTCTCACCACGAGAAGTGGGATGGCAGCGGGTACCCCGACGGGTTAACAGGAGAAGCCATCCCCATCGGCGCGCGCATCCTGACCGCCGTGGATGTTCTAGACGCGCTGGCCAGCGACCGCCAGTACCGCCGGGCGCTGCCCCTGCGGGATGCCCTGACCGTGGTGGTCCGCGAAGCGGGGAAGAGCTTTGATCCCCAGGTGGTGCAGGTGCTGGAACGCCGCTTTATCGAGCTGGAGAGCAAAACGCAGGCAATGAAGTTCCACAAGCCGGCGCTCTCCACGGATTTAAAAGTTGAGCATGGCGCGGAGCCGGCTGCGGGGTTTGAAAACACCGGCACGCCAGCGGCTGCCGATCCCTCGGCCCCGCGCGTAGATTTTCTGAGCTCCATCGCCGGCGCCCGCCAGGAAGGGCAGATGCTATTTGAGCTCAGCCAGAGCCTGGGCAATTCGCTCAGCCTGGACGAGACGCTCTCTGTATTCGCCGTGCGCCTGAAGCGATTGGTGCAATACGATTCCATTGCCATCTACCTGCGCAAAGGAAGCCAGCTGGTCCCGGAATACGTGAGCGGAGAAGACTTCCGCTTGTTCTCAGCCCTGCGCATCCCCATGGGCGAAGGCCTGTCCGGCTGGGTGGCCGAGCACCGCAAGCCCATCGTCAATGGCAACCCGTCAGTCGAGCCCGGTTATCTGAACGATCCCCACAAGTTCAGTTCGCTGCGCTCCGGCTTGGCTGTGCCCCTGGAAGGAGTGAATGGCGTCGTCGGGGTACTGAGCCTCTATGCCGCGGGGAAGGATGCCTTCACGGCAGACCACTTGAGGATGTTGCTGGCCATCAGCTCGAAAGTGGGGCTGGCCGTCGAGAACGGCTTGAAATACCAGATCGCGGAAAACTCCGCCACCACCGACTATCTCACCAATCTGCCCAATGCGCGGTCCTTGTTCCTCCATTTGGACCGTGAAGTGGCCCGGGCCAAGCGCGCCAACTCGGCGCTCACCGTGCTCGTCTGTGACCTGGATGGGTTCAAGCAAGTGAACGACCGCTTCGGGCACTTGGCCGGGAATACCACTTTGCAGAACATTGCGCGCAGGATGCGGGAGATCTGCCGCGAATACGACTATGTGGCGCGAATGGGCGGAGATGAATTTGTAGTTGTCGCGCCCAACCTGGCGCCGAAAGACGTTCCCGAAATCGTTCTGCGCCTCCGGCAGCTTGCCGAAGAGGCAGGCCGCGAAGTTTGCGGCGAAAACCTGCTCTCGATGAGCGTTGGCGAGGCGTACTATCCGCTGGATGGAACCGACGCGGAGAAACTCCTGGCCGAAGCGGACCGTCAGATGTATCGCGCCAAGGAATGGCACCACGAGCAGGCGGCGGCGACACCCCGTCGGACGGGCGCTCGTGCCCACATAGCAACAATTCAGTAACAATGCCCGCCGCCCACCATGTCATGCAGTAGACTGCTCACAGCCCCACGGCGCAGACTTTGGCTCAGATGCGCAAGAACAAGCTGCTGCATCGCATCCTGCAACAAATTGGGATGATCGCCCTGACCGCCCTGCTCGGGGCGTTTCTCGGTGCCACGCTGGTCCGCCTGGCCCCGGGATTCGGTGTGGATGAACGAGAGCTGGACACCCGGCGGAGCGAATCCAGCCTGCAAGCCCTGCGCGAATCGCGAGCCTCCCAGAGCAACATCTTTGATTTCTACGGACGCTATCTGGGAGGACTCCTCCGCGGTGACCTGGGGATTTCCCAGTCCTTGAACCGTCCTGTCCTGGAGCTGCTGCAACAACGCCTCCCTGTCACCTTTGCTTCTGTAAGCGTGGGATTGCTGGTGGGCTGGGGCTTGGCCCTGGCACTGGCCATCCCTGCGGTCATCAGCCGGGTTCAGACCTTCGACCTCTTCGCCACAGTGGTGAGCGGAGTCTTTCTCTGCCTGCCCTCGGCAGTCCTGGCCATGGCCTTTCTGTGGTTCGGAGCACCCGGACCGCTGGCGATTGGCCTGGTCGTATTCCCGAAAGTGTTTCGCTATGCGCGAAATCTGATGGCGCAAACCTACACACGGCCGCACGTGCTGGCCGCGCGAGCGCGGGGAGCGGGCGGGTTCCGCATCCTGTTGCGGCACGTCCTGCCGGTCACCGCGCCGGAGCTCCTGGCGCTGGCGGGCGTATCGGTGAGCCTGGCCTTCGGGGCGGCGATCCCCATCGAAGTAATCTGCGATTCGCCGGGGATCGGACAGCTCGCCTGGCAGGCGGCGCTGGCGCGAGACTTAAACCTGCTGGTGAACCTGACCCTGCTGGTCACGCTGGTGACCCTGGTCTCCAATTCGGCCGCCGACGTTGCCGCCATGACCCTGGAAAGGGAGCCGGCATGAGGCTGGTCCAGCGCATGGCCTTGAGTATCCTGGTGGTCGTGTACCTCGCGGCGCTCCTGGCAGATTTCATTGCCCCGGCCCACTACTCGCGTCAATTCCGCGACACTCCCGAGGCGAGTCCATCCGTACAATTCCTGCTGGGCACCGATGACCTGGGGCGCGACCGCTTTTCCCGCCTGCTCTACGGAAGTCGCGTGTCGCTGGTGCTGGCCCCGGCCGCGGCGCTGCTTTCCACGCTGATCGCCGGGCTGGTAGGAGGGGTGGCCGGATTCGTCGGGAGATGGCCCGAGCGATTGGCCATGCGCGGCTCGGATCTCTTTCTCTCCCTGCCGTGGCTTTTTCTGCTGCTCACTGTGCGGGCCCTGTTGCCTCTGAATACGGAACCCGAAGTTTCCGTGGCGATCACTTTCGCGTTGCTGGGGTTGCTTGGGTGGGTCACCTCGGCGCGAGTGGTGATCGCCGGGGCCGGTGCGCTGCGCGCTTCCGATCTGGTGTTGCAGGCGCGTGCCACGGGCTGCTACGGACTGCGGCTGATCACGCGGCATGTGCTGCCCAACCTGAAGCCCGTGCTTCTAGCCCAGTTCTGGATCGCCATTCCTGTCTTCATCCTCAGTGAAGCCAACCTGGGCGTCCTGGGCCTGGGCGTGGCGGAGCCGCTGCCGTCCTGGGGCGGGTTGCTCCGCGAACTGGAGCACCTCACGGGGGTGTTTGCGCAGCCCTGGCGGCTGGCGCCCGTGGGCCTGCTTGTCCTGGTGGTAAGCTGTTTCCACATCGTATTCTCACAGGACGAGGTTGCCGCATGAATCGCCGCGTCGCATTGACCCTGTTCACGCTGTTGGCCCTGTTGCTGCCGGTCCGCGCCACAGCCCAGGCCCAGAACGAACTCCGCTTCTGCCTGCGCTCGGATCCAAAAACGTTTCAGCCTCACCTTGTGGACGACGACGCCTCGGAAACCATCCGCTACCTGACCGGCGGAGTCTTGATCCGCGTCAATCGCCAGACGCAGGCCTTCGAGCCTGAGCTGGCGGTTTCCTGGAAAGTCCTGGAAGGCGGCCGAAAGATCAGTTTCCGGCTGCGGCCCAACCTGGTTTTTTCTGATGGCACTCCGTTCAGTTCCGAAGACGTGGCCCACACGATGCGGGTATTGATGGACCCGGCGGCGCACTCCCCCACCGGGGACTCCTTCCGCTCCGGGGAGGGCGAGGTGCGGACGCAGGTGTCCGGCAAGCACGCCCTCACCATCAGTTTTCCTGCGCCCATTGCCGGTCTGGAGCGGCTGTTTGACCAGGTGGCGATTGTCTCGGCGCGCTCCACGCAGAAAGAAATGGCAGTGCTGGGCCCGTTTCAGGTGGCCGAGCATAAGCCGGGGGTGTCCGTGCTCCTGCGGCGCAACCCGCAATATTGGAAACGCGATTCCGCGGGCTGGCGCCTGCCCTACCTGGACAGCATCCGCCTGGACATCCAGCAGAACCGCGAAATCGAAATGCTCCGCTTTCGCCGCGGCGAAATCCATTTGGTGAACAACCTGGATCCGGAATTGTTTGATCGTCTGGCCGCCGAAGCTCCCGGGATGGCGCGCGACGCCGGCCCCTCGATGGAATCCGAGCAGATGTGGTTCAACCAGGCCGCCGCTGCGCCCCTTCCCGCGCATAAGCTGGCCTGGTTCCGCTCCCGGAATTTTCGGCGGGCCGTGTCGGAAGCTATCAACCGCCAGGACCTGGTGCGCGTGGCGTTCCGCAGCAGGGCAGCGCCCGCCACGGGTCCTGTCTCCGCAGCCAACCAGTTCTGGTTCAACCGCGCCCTGAAGCCTCACCCCTACGACCCGCAGGCCGCACTCCGCCGGCTGGCAACGGAAGGATTCCGTCTCGATTCCGGCGTGCTGCGCGACGCCCAGGGAAATGCTGTGGAGTTTTCGCTGGTCACCAACGCCGGGAACAAGGTCCGCGAGCGTATGGGGGCGATGATCCAGCAGGACCTGGCCCAGATCGGCATCAAGCTCAACGTGGTCACGCTGGATTTTGGCTCGCTGATCGAGCGCATGACGCGGACCTTCGACTACGAAGCCTGTTTGCTGGGTCTGGTGAATGTGGACCTGGACCCCAACGGGCAAATGAACGTGTGGCTCAGCTCCTCCAGCAACCACCAGTGGAATCCGAACCAGAAAACGCCGGCCACACCCTGGGAGGCCGAGATAGACAGATTGATGCAGGCCCAGGCGTCCGCGCTGGACGCGCGCAAGCGCAAGACCCACTTTGATCGCGTGCAACAAATCGTGTGGGAAGAAGCCCCGTTCATTTATCTGGTGACCAAACACTCCCTGTCCGCGGTTTCGGATCGCGTCGCCAACGCCGCGCCCGTCGTCTTGCGCCCGCAAACCTACTGGAACGCGGAGCGCCTCCAGCTCACCGCGCTGCCCTCCGGGAGCAGATGATGAGCGCTCCTGAGCCCCTTCTCGCCGTGCGCCTCACCGTGGATTATCCCGGCAAGGCCGGCGTGCTGCGTGACCTGCGCCTGGAGATGCAGCCGGGAGAAATTCTCGGCTTGGTGGGACAAAGCGGCTCAGGAAAAAGCACCCTGGCCCTGGCGGTGTTGAGACTCCTGAGCCTGAAGGGCGCCAGCGCCGCCGGGGAAATCCTGTTCCGAGGGCGAAACCTGGCCGCGCTTCCGGAGCGCGAAATGCGGCGCATCCGCGGCCGGGAAATCGGGCTGGTGCTGCAAAGCCCGCTGGCTTCGCTGAATCCCGCGTTGCGCATCGGGACGCAGCTGGCAGAGGCCTGGCGCGTCCACGCCGCAGGGAACGGGGGCCGCTGCCTTTCGCTGCTGCTGGATCAACTGCAAAGCGTAAGCCTGCCGCCGGAAGAGGCGTTCCTCCGCCGCTACCCCGCGCAATTGAGCGTGGGACAGGCGCAGCGTGTGCTGATCGTCATGGCCATCCTCCACCGGCCGTCGCTGCTGATTGCCGATGAACCTACCAGTGCCCTGGACTTGATCACGCAATCGGAAATCATTGAGCTGTTCGCCGGATTGAACCGCGAGCGCAAGATGGGAATCCTGTACATATCCCACGACCTGCTCTCGGTGGCCTCGCTCTGCCACCGCATCGCCATTTTGCATGAGGGAGAAATCGTGGAAGCCGGCGCAACCCTGCAAATCTTTCAGAGCCCCCAGCATCCCTACACGCAAAGCCTCATCCGCGCCCTCCCGCGAGACGTGCCGCGGCGCAAGGAATGACGACCCCGGCCTTGTCCCTTCCGAATTGTGATCCGGTGAGTGCCGCAGGGCCAGACGCTGTCTAGCGGCGTGGACTGAGGGCCTTGTACAGGGCATTAGCTGCGGAAAATTCCGTGCGCAGCGTCCCCCGGGCCAGGCGTCTGCGTACATCGCGCAGGGAAGCGACAACTGCATCCACGGCCGTGGAAATTTCCCGGTGATTCGTGCGCGCGATGTTGGACCAGATGTCGGCGGGGCTGCCGGCGAGTCGCAGGGAGTCGCGCAGGCCGCTGCCGGCCAGTGAGACCGGCACGCCTCCGCGCTTCCTCCTCATTTCGATTGCCGCAGCCAGGGCCGTAACTACCAGTTGTGGCGCGTGCGATAGCCAGGCCAGGGCCAGGTCGTGCGCTGCCGCTTCCACCCACACGGGCCGGGCGCCTATCGCGCGCAAGAGTCGCAGGAATTTCTTCGCGCGGCCGTCGCCCGGTTTCCGCTTTTCCGCTAGGACGTACGGAGCTCCCGAAAACAGCGCCGCGTCGGCACTTTCCATTCCCCCGCGTTCCCGGCCGGCCAGCGGGTGTCCGCCCAGAAACATTGCGCTGCGGCGGAACAGTTTTTTCGCCTGCGCGCAAATCGCGGCTTTCGTGCTGCACGCGTCGGTGACCAGCGCCTCGCGCTCGGCGGCGGCCGCAATGCGCGGGAGGAGTTCCATCGCCGTGCAGACGGGCAAGGCAATATAGATCAAGTCCGCTCCGCGAAGCGCGTCCCCGAGGCGCGTCGTACCTTCGTCCACAGCCCCGCGACGCGTAGCGGCATTCAAATTGCCGCGCCTGTCCCACCCGACGCGCCAGGCCTGCGGCGCCGCGTGCCGCAGCGCCAGGCCGAATGAGCCGCCAATCAGGCCGGTGCCCAGGATGGCTATGCGCGAGAACATGGAGTTTAGCGGCGCTGCGCCGCGCGCCTTTCCCGGCGCAGGTGCGCGCGGACGGCCGTGCGCGTGTGCCGCAGGATGTGCACAAAGATTTCCTGGAGCACGCGGTCGGGAAGCGGCCCGCGGTTGGCGCGAGCCACATTGCCCGCGATCTCCTTCTCGCGGGCATGATGGAACAGGCGCAGGCCGGCGGCGCGCTTCAGCCGCCCGATCTCCAGCGAGCACCGCCCGCGCCGGCTGAGCAGCGCCACCAACTGGCGGTCGAGCGCGTCAATCTTCCTGCGCAGCGCGGCGATGGTCATACGGGGGTTCCCCGGCGGCTCATCCCCGTGCGTGCCGCGGTTTTCAGATTGCCCGCGAGCTCCGCCGCGGCACGGGCGGCCGCGTCCGGAGTTGCGGACTTCTCAACCGCGGACACCAGCGCAGAGCCCACCACAGCGGCATCGGCCAGTCCGCCCAGCACAGAAACGTGTCCCGGCAGGGAGATGCCGAATCCCACCGCCAGGGGCAGCGACGTGGCCGCGCGCGCGCGGCGTACCAGCGCGGGCAAATCTTCCGGCAGCTCGTCTTTGGCGCCTGTCACTCCAGTCCGGGAGATGAGGTAGAGGAAGCCGGAGCTCGCTTCAGCAATGCGCTGCAATCGCTCTGGCGTGGATGTCGGCGCAGCCAGAAAAATCGTGTCCAGCCGCGCCGCGCGCACAGTGGCGCAAACACCGGCAGCCTCTTCCGGCGGAAGATCCGTGATCAGGACACCGTCGGCGCCCGCGCCTGCTGCTTTGGCAGCGAACAGCTCCCTCCCCATCTGAAGGACGGGGTTGAAATACGTGAAAAGCACCAGGGGCACGTCCGATTTGCGCCGCAGGCGCTCCACCAGCCCCAGGACGCCGCTGAGCGTCGTCCCGCTGCGCAGGGCACGCTCGCTGGCGCGCTGGATGACCGGGCCATCGGCCAGCGGATCACTGAACGGGACGCCCAGCTCGATGACGTCTGCGCCGGCCCTGGCCAGGGCCAGGACAATTTGTTCGCTGGCGTCCAGCGTCGGGTCGCCGGCAGTGACGTAGGCCACCAGGCCGAGTTCGCCCCGTTCCCGCAGCGCAGCAAACGCGCGGGCGATCCGCGAATCAGACATTGGGGCCGGGCGGCTCATCGTATTCACAAGAGCGATCTCACAGGTGCCGGGCGAGGATTTCCATATCCTTGTCGCCGCGTCCCGACAAATTCAGAATCACCAGCGAATCGCGGCGCATCCGGGGCGCGCGGCGGACAAGCTCCGCGAGGGCATGCGCGGACTCCAGCGCCGGGATAATGCCTTCCGTGCGTGCCAGCGTGCGCGCGGCATCGAGCGCGGCGGCATCAGACGCCGCAGTGTATTCGGCGCGGCCCTGTTCGGCCAGCCAGGCGTGTTCCGGCCCGATGGCCGGATAATCGAGCCCCGCGGAGACGGAATGGGTGGTGGCAATCTGGCCGTCGCGGTTTTGCAGGATGTAGGTATAAGTGCCTTGCAGCACGCCGGGACTTGCTCCCGCGTATCCCTCCCGGGCCGAGAGCCGCGACGCGTGCTCTCCCAGGCCCGTGCCCCGGCCGCCGGCTTCCACCCCAAGCATCTTCACAGACGTATCGCCGAGGAAGGCGTGGAACAACCCGATGGAATTCGAGCCGCCGCCCACGCACGCCGCCAGCAAGTCCGGAAGGCGCCCTTCGGACTCCAGGATTTGCGCACGCGCCTCGATGCCGATGACCGCCTGAAAATCCCGCACCATCGCCGGGTAGGGATGCGCGCCCAGCACGGAGCCCAGCAGGTAATGAGTGTCGCGCACATTGGTCACCCAGTCGCGCATAGCCTCGTTGATGGCGTCCTTGAGCGTGCGGCTGCCGGCATCCACGGAGACGACTTCGGCGCCCAGCATGCGCATGCGCATGACGTTGAGCCGCTGGCGCTCCATATCTTCCGCGCCCATGTACACCGTGCAGACGAGACCCAGCCGCGCGGCCACGGTTGCAGTCGCCACGCCGTGCTGCCCCGCGCCGGTTTCCGCCACCACGCGCCGCTTGCCCATGCGTTTCGCCAGCAATCCTTGCCCGATGCAGTTGTTGATCTTGTGGGCGCCGGTGTGCAGCAGGTCTTCGCGCTTCAGGTAAATGCGGGGGCCGCCGAGATGCTCGCTCAGGCGCGAAGCGAATTGCAGCGGCGTGGGCCGGCCGGCAAAATTTTTCAGCAGGGAATCGAGTTCGCGCTGGAAGGCAGCATCGGCGCGCGCCGTGGCGTACTCGCGCTCGAGTTCCTCGAGCGGCGCCATCAGCGTTTCCGGGACGTAGCGCCCGCCGTAGGGGCCGAACCGCCCGCTGCCGTCAGGCCAGGTCTGCGCTGCGCTGCTCACTCCGATTTTCTCCCCCTGGGACCGCGGCGGGCGCGCTCAATGGCGTCGAACAGCGCGCACAGCTTCCGGCCGCTCTTCTTTCCGGGCCGGGATTCAACCCCGGTACACACGTCCACGCCATACGGCCGCGCCCGCCGCATGGCCTCGCCCACATTCTCCGGCGTCAGCCCGCCGGCCAGAAAGACCCGTCCGTAGCGCCTCGCGGTGCGGGCAAGGCGCCAGTCAAAAGTTTTTCCCGTTCCCCCGCGGAACCGGATGCTGAATCCGTCCAGGAGCAACGCAAAGGCGGCCGTGTATTGCCCGAGCCGCGCCAGGCGAAATCCCCGGCGCGCGCGAAATGCCTTGATCACCGGCAGGTGCGCCGCGATGTGCCGCGTCGCAGCCGGTGATTCCTCTCCGTGGAGCTGCGCCACGCGCACGCCTGTATATTCGGCCAGTTCCACTACCGCTCCCGGCAAGTCATTCACGAACACGCCCACCGGAGTCACGCGCGCAGGCAACTGCCGGATGATCCGTCTGGCTCGTCTCGGCTCGATATATCGCGGGCTTCCGGGATAAAAATTGAAACCGAGCAAATCTGCGCCGGCGTCTGCCGCGCGTTTGGCGTCGGGCCAGTTCGTGATTCCGCAGATTTTTACCTGCACCATATCTGCCACCGGAAGTCCGCCCGCTACAGCAGGTCCCGCAGCGCGGCGGCAGGATCGTGCGCCTGCATCAATTGCTCGCCGATGAGCAAGGCGCGGAAGCCCGCAGCACGCAGTTGGGCAATATCCTCGCGCGTGCGGATGCCCGATTCGCTCACCGCAATGCAGTTTTTCGGGATCGCCGCGGCCAGCTCCAGCGAAGTCTCCAACCGAACTTCCAAGCTGCGCAGGTCGCGGTTATTTACGCCCATGACCCGCGCACCGGCGTCGGTGGCGCGCGTCAATTCCTCCCCGGTGTGAACTTCGACCAAAGACTCCATCCCTAGGGCGCGTCCGGCGGCAAGAAGCTCGCTCAGGGTTTCGTCATCCAGGATGGCGGCAATGAGCAGAACTGCGTCCGCGCCTGCCGACCGCGCCTCCCAGATCTGCCAGGCCTCAAAGATAAAGTCCTTGCGCAGCACGGGAACCGAGACCTCCTGGCGCGCGGCGCTCAGGTGGCTGAGCTGGCCTTGAAAAAAGTCCTCTTCGGTAAGCACGGAGAGCGCCGCGGCGCCAGCCTGCTCCAACCCGCGGGCCAGATCTGCGGGCCGGAAATCCTCGCGCAGGACTCCGCGCGAAGGGGAAGCCTTCTTGCACTCGGCGATGATGTTCACGGAGTCGCGGGCCAGCGCGGCAGCGAAGTCGCGGGCCGGGGGCGCGGTTTCCGCGGCGCGGCGCACCAGTCCGGGCGGCAGGTCGAACTTGCGCCGGGCCACGCGGGCGCGCCGCTGCTCGAGGATGCGGTCGAGGATAGTGCCTGTCCTGGCAGGGGCGGTCATTTCAATTGTGAACAGCGCTCTGCGTCGCGAGAATTCGAAAAAACTATGCTATGCCCCGCTTGCAGTGAAGTCAATTTCACCTGCGCGGTGGTCGCTGGCCTTGCGGCTGCTGGCAGATAGAAGTGTGCCTCCGCACGGCGAAGAAATCCGCGCTGCCGCCAGCTTGCGAGCCGTCGCGCGCTCAGCGGACGTCCGGGTGCTGGCGCACAGCCTCGGCCTTGAGAATGAAACTCCCGGCCGTGACCACCACTTCGCCGGGCTGGAGACCCTCGAGAACGGGATACACGCCGCGGGCGAGCGGCCCCAGGCGCACGCGGCGCAGCGTGAAGCTCCCCGCGCTGTCCGCAACGGGGACAAACACAATCTGCCGCTCGCCCAGCGCCTGCACCGCCGATTCCGGCACCACCGGCCCCGTGGGTCCTGTGGATGTAAATTCCACATCCACGAACATGTCAATCCGCAGCAGCTCGCCCGGGTTGTGAACTTCGATGCGCGCCCGGGCCGTGCGCGTGGCGGGGTCCACCTGCGGTTCAATGTAGGCCACGCGGCCTTTCCAGGCGCGGCCCGGGTAGGCAGGAGCCGTGACACCGGCGGGGGAACCGACCCGGACCGCAGCGAAATCTTTTTCGCTGACACTGGCGATGACCCATACAGCCGACAAATCGGCCACGGTAAACAGCGGCTGCGCCGTATTCACCACCAGCCCCAGATTTGCCTGGCGCGCCAGAACGACGCCGCTGATCGGTGCGGGCACGGCAAAGTCCGGGTCGATCTGCCCGGCGCGCTTGAGCGCGGCAATTTGCGAGTCTCCTGCACCCAGCAGCTTGAGGCGTTCCAGGGAGGCGCGAACATCCGCTTCGTGGGCGGCGTGCGTTGCTGCGACTTCTTCCTCCTCCTGTGTACTTGCGGCTCCCAGCCGCACCAGGGCCCGGGTGCGCTCCAGCTTCTTGTGGTCGGCCTCGAGAAGCGCCAGATGCGAGAGGTACTGGGTCTGCGCGGCGGCCAGTTCACTGCTGAAGATGACCGCCAGCGGCTGGCCGCGGCGAACGTGGTCTCCGAGCAGCACGCGAACATCTTTGACCACGCCGCCGACAAGCGGAGTGACATGAACCTGGCGGTATTCGCTGGGCTTGACGACGCCGGGCAGGCGGAACGTTGCAGAGGTCGCGGACGCGACCACCGCAGCAGTCACGATCTGCGCCTTTTTGAGATCCTCCTCGGAAAGCTCGACCCTCAAGTCGGCCTCGCCAGCTGCGACCGCATCGGAGGGCGCGGTCATTCGAGAGGCGGCCGCGGTGGGGTTCGAAACAGACGTTTCCGCCGCCGGCGTTGTGCCGCCAAAACGTCGCGCGGCAAACCAGCCGCCGGCAAAGACGAGGGCCGCCAGGAGTATCCCGGAGAAAATCCAGAGGATGCGGCGGGGGCTGGAATCTGGAGAGTTGTGATCCATTGCGTGCATGGCGTTTCTCCTTCAGGGGAGGCGAGTGCCCAGGGCCTGTTCAAGAGCGACGCGCGTGGCGCAGGCGTCGAAGAGGACATCCGTAAAGCCGGTCTCGATATCAATGTAGCGGCGCTGTTCGGCGATCAGGTCCAGGAGGCGGATGCGGCCGTAGGCGTAAATCTGGCGGACGACCTCGAGGTTGCGCGCTGCCAGATCGCGGACACCGGTGCGGTAGATCGCGGCACGCTGCTGGGCTGCGCGGTAGCGGACCAGGTTTTGCGCCACCTCGTGGCGGACGGAGAGTTCCGCAGCGGAGAGTTTGCTGCGCGCGGAGCTGATATCCGCCTGGGCCGCGGCAATGGTGCCCTGGTTGCGGTTGAAAAGCGGCAGGCTGAAGTCCAGGCCGAACACGGCGTAGTGAAACGATTGACGGATAGGGCGGAGGATTCCCGCGGCGTCGAAGGCCCGCTGCGAAAAGCCGGAATTCGGGCGCTCGTAACTCACCGAAAAGGTGGCATCGGGCCGGGCCTGCGACTCCTGCTGGCGCAGGTTTGCCAGGGCCATGGCTTCGCTGGCGCGGCGTTCTGCGAGGTCCGGTCGGTGGGCCAGCGCCAGTTGCACAAGCTGGGATGGATCGAGAACCAGCGGTGGCTGTTCCAGCGAACCCCTGAGACGCAGGTCCTCATCGGGCGAAGCGCCCACGGATTCCTTGAGCGCCAGGATGTCCACCTCGGCCCTGGCCTGAAAGGCGATGAACAGGGCCTCGATGCGGTTCACCTCCACGCGAACTTCATCGGCATCCAGTGCTGCGGCTGCGCCCTCGCGGACTCGGTCTTCCATGAGTTTCAGGAACTCGCGGTTGACCTGTAGAAGCTGCTCGGCGAATTCCACATTGCGCGCCGCCGCCAGGGCATCCGCAAAGCGCATCCGGACTTCCCGCGTCAGCATCCGTTCGAAGTCCGCAACCGCGGCCCGCGATGCATCCAGGCTGCGCTCGGCGACTTCTGTGCGGCGCTCGCGGCGGCCGAACAGCTCCAGGGGCATTGCGCCCCCGATGCTGAACCGCCTGTCTTCGCCGTTGAACTCCTTCATCCCGCCCACAATCAGCGAGGGATTGGCGCGCAGTCGCGCCTGCGTCACGCTGCCCCGCGCGGACTCGATCTGCTGTCGCTGCGCAGCCAGGCGCGGGCTGGCGGCGAGGGCGCGGGCGACGAGTTCCGCCTCCGTCAGGCCACGCTGCGGGTCGAGGATCCTGCGCGCCGCAGAGAGACCGGCCACCTGCGCAGAAATTGGGCAGCAGGAGGCCAGCAGGAGCCCGAGCGCGAGGAGCAGGCGATTGAAAGTCACAGGCTTGGACATCTTGATTACCTCACATTCGTGTGGAAGGAAGTGTTTCCGCGCCCGCGTGGCCCATTCCAGGAAATGGTGAAGCGCCAGGCGCCGCTCATCGCGAAGCTCGACTTCACGTGGTACGTGCCGGTCCGGCCTGTGGGTGTGATCTCGGAATCGCCCGACATCGGCGCCATCCCCGGCATGAACATGCTCGAGCCCAGCTGCACTTCGCCGACGTCCACCGGCTGCCCCTGGGGGTCCCGGAATTGGACAAGAAAACTGTTTTGCCCTTGCTTGAGTTCGCCCGCATCGTTCAACAGCACAACGGAGAGATCGCCCGCCTTCCGCGTTTCAATGGGCTGCATGTTCTGTGTTTCGTCCGCGCTGCGCCCGCACCCGGCCAGAACCAGCGTCGCGGCCAGCAAGATGTGACTCCCTGCGAGTGTTTTCATTCCCAACCTCCAGACAGAATTCTGCGCAATTACTGCTTCGCATCCACCGGCTGCGCGAGTTCTGGCAGATGGTTCCCGCGCCGGAGCTCCCGTTCGCGCAGCCACAAAAAAATAATCGGGGTCACAATCAGGA
>Ga0247727_10008441_pt1 | contig 19123 bp, 21 predicted proteins | sample WisWelCaveWW1625_FD_202498 | JGI IMG/M metagenome (GOLD analysis project Ga0247727, IMG submission 202498) | Biofilm microbial communities from Wishing Well Cave, Virginia, United States - WW16-25 | ecosystem: Environmental > Aquatic > Deep subsurface > Groundwater > Cave microbial mat | place... | reverse complement strand
AATTAAAATATATGGCAAAAATACTTGTAACAGGATATGAAAAAGACAAATCAATCCAGTATCTAACAAGTGCAGGATATGAAGTAGAAACACTAGCGCATAATCAGGCGGATGCTTATTCTCCAACCATGAGCATGCTAGAACAAGTTGCACGTTTAACAAATGAATATGATGCAATTGTCATATCACATAATAATATCGCAGGTTTAGCTATTGCAGATATAGTTCCGAAGTTATATAGAAGCAAGGCTATAGTAGTAACTTCAGGAGATTTGAATCCCGAACATAAATTAACGTATATACAAAAAGGTATCACTCATTTTGCCCAAAGAGATCAAATTGCTAAATCATTAGATGAATTGTTGAAGAATTAGGCTTCTAATAAAAGTTCTCTTATTAAATTTCTTTAATCTTTCAATTGCGGGCTATTCTATTTTGTATAACAGGATACAATTAGATAAATTTATATACTTCATGTATATACAAGTATATACAAATGGCTATTAGTATAAAAAACGGTGATAAGTTAGAACTCAGTGACAATCGTGTTGTCGGCTTCTACATGGCAAAGATAACAAAGTTTGGCAATGGCGCAAAAATAGACTGCAAAAAAGAGTTTTTGGACAAGAAGTATAAGGCGTATGTGGTGATTGTGAAGTGAATAGAGAGAGCAAGATAAAAGATGATAGATTCAAAAGATAAGCTCAGTGAGCTATTAAAAAAAGCTAAATTGCTTGATATGAAACGGCATATCCTGAAATTCGCTAGTAAATTATCAGGTGAAGAAAAAGAGAAGCTTCAAAAAGAGATTCAAGATTTAGAAAATGAGTTAGAGTCTTGATTTTTTTATTTTAGTCAAACGCAAACTAAAATAACAACAACAAAAAAATATATAAACAACCTAAGTAGTCCCACTTATATAAATGGAATCAAGAAAAATACAGAAATCCGGGACAACTTTCTATCTTTATTTGCCTGCGTCATGGTGCAGGGAACACAAGATAACCACTGACTCTATAGTTTATCTAGATAAATCTTCAAAAGGAGATCTTGTGGTTCAGCCAAAGAAAAATGAAAACACGCTTGCTTCGCTCAAATTCGAGCTAAATGACACTTCAAAGGAAGTGATAAACAAGATAATTATCGCTTCATATATTAATCCTGTAAAAGAGTTCCATATCTCTCTAAAGCAGAATATCAGCCCTGACCAGATACTTGAGCATAAAAAACTTTTAGGCGGCCTTGAACTCGTAGATTTCGATGAAAATTCTATAAACTCACAAACATCCTTATCCTTAAGCGAACCTGACAGCATGATAAAAGCCATGATTATGAAGATTATTAGCATCACAAATCTAATGCAAAAAGACCCAAAACATGAGCTTATTCGAAGGTATGAAGAGGAAGTTGACAAGACTAATCTTCTCATACATAAAGCAATAATTTCAAATTTAATGTATCGTAAAGAGGCAAAACTCAGACACATCGACCTTTTCTACATAGGTCTCATATCAAGGAATCTTGAGCAAATAACAGACGTGCTTATTACCCTTGATGCAGATGACAAGCTTATAACTATAATAGAGCCAATGATGAAACTTTTATCTAAAGTAATTGAAGCCCAAACGCAGGCAGGGGTAATTAGTTTTACAAAAAATGTTGAAAAGCTTGGCAATGTAGAAGTAAAAAATTTGGAAACATACAAAAAGAAAAGAATTTACTCGCTCCTTGGCCATATATCAGAGACTTTATGCGATAAGCTTATAACAGATATTGTGGACAAAGAATAAGTAGAATACGAAAAATAAGTAGATTAAGCTTTTAATATGCATAAAATTTCGAAAAGTATATTAATTGAGAAGGTGTGAGGGAAAAGATGCATCAAGATAAAAATAAGAAAGAAGAAGTTCTGGATGAATTTGCAGTTGAAGTAAAGAAGATAGAAAACGAAGCTGAGAAGATTTTGAAAGATGCTGAAGCGAAAAAAATAGAGATTATTGCCAGCGCAAAAACTGAAGCTGCAAGTATGATAGCAAAAAAACAAGCAGAATTTGAAAAAAAGAAAGAAGAAAAAATAAAAAAGAGCAAAGAGAAGATTGATGAAGAAAGAGATGAGATTTTTAAAAAAGGAAAAAAAGAAATCGAGCAGTTCTCCAGCAGCAGCAGGAAAAATATAGACAAAGCAGCTGATTTTATTCTAAAGAAACTTGACAGTAAGATAGAGGATATGTAAATGTTAAAGCCAAAACAAGTAAGTAAAATTACATTATTCGGCTCAAAAAAATATATGAAGCAGGTAATTGAACTCCTCTACGAGAGCAATGTTCTGCACATAGTTGATTTCAGCAAGAAATCAGAAGAAGAGAATATTTTTGATATCGGAGAACCTTTTTTGGCAAATGAAAAATACTCTGATGTTTTAGTGAAACTAAGATCGCTAATTTCTAATTTACAGATTACCGGAAAGCCTGCTATGATTAGGGATACTGCAATTGATTCAATCGGGAAAAAGACACAGCTCATCTACGAAAAAGCAGCTGAATTATTTATGGAAAAAGAATATTATTCCAGCCTGGTAGATGTCTACAAGAAAAAAGAGGTCAAAAAATACCTGCAGAACCTTAAGCTTGATGATGAGGCCAAAAGCTCAAACCTTGAATATTTCATAGGCTTTTACAACGGAGAAGCCAGCAAATTAAGAGATGAGCTTGAAAAACTCTCGAGTTTCATAAAGCTGGGAAATTCAAATAATCTTAAAATTGCCGCAGTATTTTGCAACCAAAAACATAAAAACGCTGTTTCACAGATACTTGATAAATATGAATTTTCTCCTATTGACATACCTGTGTTAAAAGAGCACTTCGGAAAGCTTGCGGGAACTCCTGCACAGAAATTCATGAAGCTCGATTACGAGGGAGATAGGGCGAACAAAGAGCTTGAGAAGATAAATGGCCAGATAAAAGAATTTGCAGATGAAAACAAAGATTTCCTCCTTGAAGCTGAAAAAAAACTAAGTATTGAAGTTGAAAAAGCAGAAGCGCCCCTGAAATTCGGCACAACAAACAACACTTTCCTCATTAAAGGCTTTGTCCCGAGCAAAAATGCAAAGAAGCTTGAGAAGGAATTAGAAGAAATCACAGATGGAAACATTGCAGTAAAGATTGAGAAACCCGGCAAGCACGAAGAAGTGCCTGTCATCTACAATCATCCTAAGATTGTTGAGCCGTTTGAAGCGTTCATGGACCTTTATTCTATGCCTTCATATAAAGAGATTGATCCGACTTTTTTCATGTTTTTGACATTCCCTATATTTTTCGGGATGATGCTTGGCGATGTAGGCTATGGCCTTATCACTCTGGGTCTTTTCTTGTACCTCAAGAAAAAAATGCCGGGCGCAAAACATTTCCTTAATGCTTTCATTATCGCATCCATAAGCTCAATTTTATTTGGAGCTGCTTTCGGAGAGTATTTCGGAGTTGAATTTGTGCCTGAAGGCCTTGGCAAAACGCTTGGTTTCCATCCGGAAACAATTGAACACGGAGGAATAAAAGAGGTTGTATATCCAATCCCTCACATTTTTTCAAGGAGCCATCAGATTGATGATCTTTTGTCAATATCAATCCTGCTTGGGATTGTCCACATTCTAATCGGCCTGATAATTGGATTCATAAATGTCTATAATAACCATGGGTTCAAGCATGCTATGTATGAAAAAGGCGGCTGGATCCTGATAATGCCTTCAATGGTATGGCTTTTACTTAATTTCCTCTCTATTATAACAGGATTTATTGGTGAGATAATTAAAACAGTTCTCCCTCCGGTGCCTGTCCTTGGTGTGATGTTTATTGCCGGAAGTATTTTAGTTATTAAGGGCGAAGGGATAAGAGGATTCCTTGAAGTCATCTTTTTATCATTATTATCTAATATTGTTTCATATGCAAGATTAATGGCAGTAGGCCTTGCATCTCTGTCTCTTGCAGTTGTAGTAAATGACCTTGCAAGCGATATGTTCTCAAATGGGATTGTTGGTATAATAGGCGGAATCCTTATATTAATAATAGGCCATACAATAAATCTTGTGCTTGGCATATTCAGTCCGTTTTTACATTCAATAAGGCTTCACTATGTAGAGTTTTTCACTAAATTCTATACTGGAGGAGGCAAGAAGTTTAAGTCGTTTGGTTATAAACATGGAGGTCAATAAAAATGGCAGTTGATGTAGGTGTTGGATTAATAGCAGTAGGTGCAGGTCTTGCAGTCGGTCTTTCCGCAATAGGAGCAGGAATGGGCGAACAGGGAATCGGCGCAGCAGCAGTAGGCGGAATGATAGAAAAAGAAGAGTTTTTCGGAAAAGGTCTTCTTATGACAGTTATTCCTGAATCACTTGTCATATTCGGACTTGTTATCGCTATTTTGCTGATCGGCTTGACAGGCAGCGGATAATTTTTTTATTTTGTGTGGTGGTAAAAGTTGGGAATCGATAAAATAAAAAAGGATATACTGGACAATACAAAAAACCAGACAAAAAGCGGCCTTTTGGAAGCTGAAAAAGAAAAAAAAGCAATGTTTGACTCTGCTCATACAAGTGTCGAGAGAATAAAGGAGAAATTAGAGAAAGAAGCAGAATTTGTTATAGAGCAATACAGGATAGCCAGCATTGCAGAAGTCACATCTTCTATCAAAAAACAGAAACTTACAATCGAAAGGGAAGTTATATCTGCAGTTTTTCAGAGTGCTGAGGACAAATTATCAAAGCTTGGCAGCAAGGCAAGGGAGAAGCACCTCTTGAAACTATTGAAGGGAGAAAAAGAATTTAATACTGTGTATTGCGCAAAAAAAGATATTCCTCTGATAAAAAAATACAAACCAGAATCCATGGATATGCTAGGCGGTGTTGTTCTTGAGAATACAGAGGGCAATGTTAGAGTTGATTTGAGCTATGAGTCACTACTTACTTTAGTAAAGCAGGAAAGACTTGCTGATATAACTAAGATACTTTTCAGCTGATTAATGCGAATTGAGGGCAAATTGAAATATAAAAAACTTACCTACAAATTTAATCCTTATGTTTTTGCTAGGATAAGCGCTATGAAAAGCCTCCTTCTCCAAAAAGAGGAATATGATAAGATATTGAAGATGGATCCTAGTGAAATAGTTAAATTCCTCCAGGAAGGTGTCTATAAAGATGAAATAAATTCACTTGCAATAAAATATTCAGGAATAAAACTCGTTGAAAATACACTAAACAAACACCTGGAGAGAGTATTCCTTAAATTAAAGAGGATATCTGATTCCGAGACCAATTATCTTATGGAACAATATCTAAGAAGGTATGATTTCTGGAACCTAAAAACCCTCATCAGGGCAAAACAGGCAAGAGTAGTTGAAGATGATGTCTTTGATTTGTTCTTGCCGGTAGGGACTCTTAGTTCAGGCGATTTAAGAAGGTTATATTCTTTAAATTCAATAAAAGAGATAATAGCAAGCAGCGGCATCATAAAACCGTCAGAGTTCAGGGAAGCCATAGATAAATATGAAATGAATAATGATCTTTCTGAATTAGAGAACATGCTTGATTTCCATTATTTTAAAGACTCTGCTGCTTTTGCAATGCAAATCCCCATCCAGGGAAAGTTATTCAAGGATTTTTTCAAATATGAATTTGATATCTACAACTTGAACCTGATTTTGAAAAAAATATTTTTTAAGCTAGATAAAGAATATGTCAGGAGATTTTTTATATACAGGAACAAGGAATTGACAAGAGAAACACTCAAGTCTCTAGTAGAAAAAGAGAATTTCGGATCTTTCCTGACTGAATTAAATAAGACCGGCTACGGGAAACTTTTGTCTGAGATAAATGAAAATACAACAGATCCTATTTTGAGGATTGAAGTAATATTTAATGAGTTCTTATTAAAAAAAAGCTTACTTTTATTCCACAAAATCCCGCTTACTATCAATATTGTCATTGGCTATATATTCGCAAAAGAGATTGAAGTTAAGAACCTAAGGACGATAATAAAATCAAAGAAACTTGAATATAAGGAAGATTATGTTAAAAAATTGATTGTGGTCTAAAATGCTGGAATTAGCTGTTGTAGGGGATAATGAATTTGTCATGGGATTTGAATTAATCGGAATAAAAAAGATCTATGAAGCTGAGTCTTCGCAAAAATTAAAAGAGAGTTTTTCAGCTGTCCTTAATGATAAAAATATCGGAGTGATAGTCACAAATGATATTGCCCTTCAGAAAATTGATCCGACTTTCAGGAGGAATATCGAGAATTCCATAACCCCTGTTGTTGTTGTCCTGTCTACAAAGCCTGGAGGCCAGGAAAACTTGAGAGAGATGATAAAAAAAGCAATAGGGATTGACTTACTCGCCAAATAAACAAGAATAATATTCATGCTAATGATTCAAAATTAAACAAAAATGGTGATACTAATGAAAGAAAAAGGAAAGCTTGTAAGAATTGCTGGGCCTGTAGTAGTTGCAACAGGCATTAATGCAAGGATGTATGATCTTGTAAGAGTAGGAAAAGAAGGCCTTATGGGAGAAGTCATCCAGATAGACAATGATAAGACAACAATCCAGGTCTATGAAGACACTTCAGGATTAGCTCCCGGAGAACCTGTAGAAAATACAGGAAAGCCTTTATCAGTAAAACTTGGGCCGGGACTAATAACCAGCATCTATGATGGTATCCAGAGACCTTTACCAGTCCTTGCACACAAGATGGGTGATTTCATCCAGAGAGGAGTAAATGCTCCTGGCCTTGATGAGAAAAAGAAATGGGATTTCAAGCCTCTTGTAAAAAAAGGAGAGAAAATAACGCCGGGCATGATAATAGGAGAAGTCAATGAATCAAGTACGGTCATACAGAAGATAATGATCCCTCCTTTTCCTGGTTATGAAGGAGAAATCTCTGAGATTAAATCAGGCAAATTCACTGTTGATGATGTCATCGGCAAATTAAAGAACGGAAAAGAATTGAAATTAAGCCACGAATGGCCTGTAAGAGTCGCAAGGAAAGTAAACGAAAAGCTTGCGCCAAAAGCTCCTTTGATTACAGGACAGAGGATTTTTGATGCATTATTCCCGCTTGCAAAAGGGGGAGTTGCGGCAATCCCAGGGCCTTTTGGGGCCGGAAAAACAGTCTCACAGCACCAGTTAGCAAAATGGTCTGACGCAGATATTGTTGTATACATCGGATGCGGTGAAAGAGGAAACGAGATGACAGAAGTCCTTACTGAATTCCCTCACCTCATAGATCCAAAGTCAGGAAAATCACTCATGGACAGGACAGTCCTTATCGCAAATACTTCAAACATGCCGGTAGCTGCAAGAGAAGCATCTGTCTACACCGGAATTACAATTGCTGAATATTACAGAGACCAGGGATATTCTGTTGCTTTAATGGCAGACTCAACCTCCAGATGGGCAGAAGCTATGAGAGAGATCTCTTCAAGATTAGAAGAGATGCCCGGTGAAGAAGGTTATCCTGCTTACTTGTCAACAAGGCTTGCTGAATTCTATGAAAGAGCAGGTATTGTAAAGACTTTGTCAGGAAAAACAGGATCAGTATCTGTAATAGGTGCTGTCAGCCCTCCTGGAGGAGACTTTTCTGAGCCTGTTACACAGAACACATTAAGGGTTACAAAATGCTTCTGGGCTTTGGACGCAAAATTATCTCAAAGAAGGCATTTCCCAAGCATAAACTGGCTTACATCATACAGCCTTTATACAAAAGTCTTAAATCCATGGTTTGCACAAAACGTAAACCCTGAATGGGAGAATCTGATGGCTGAGATCATGTCAATATTGCAGGAAGAAGAAAAGCTACTAGAGATTGTCCAGCTTGTCGGCTCTGACGCATTGCCTGAAAAACAGCAGCTGACATTAGAGGTCGCAAGGATGATAAGGGAATTTTTCCTCCAGCAGAACGCTTATCATGATATAGACACATACTGCGCTCCTAAAAAGACATATTTGCTTGCAGAGACAATTCTATACTTTGCAAAAAAAGCATATACTGCTTTGGAAGAAGGGATTTCAATACCGACAATCCTTAACTTTGAATCAAAGGAAAAAATAGCAAACATCAAATTCGTAAAAGATTATGAGACCGAACTCCGTAAGATAAAGCTTGAGATGGACAAAGAGTTCGGGAATCAATAGAATTACAGAAGGTGAAAATTATGATGCAAAAAGAATATAAGACAATAAGCAGGATTGCAGGACCATTGATATTTGTAAAAAAGACTCATCCGGTAGGATATGGAGAACTTGTCTCGATAAAACTGTCAGACGGCACTATGAAAAACGGCCAGGTACTCGACAGTTCAGAAGACCTTGTCGTTGTCCAGATTTTTGAAGGGACATCAAGGATAGACAAAGATTCATGGGTAAAATTTTTGGGAGAGACAATAAAGATCTCTGTATCTGTTAAGATGCTCGGAAGAATACTTACAGGAGCAGGAAAGCCAAGAGACAACGGTCCTGACATTGTCCCTGAAAAAAAGCTTGACATAAATGGAGCAGCGATAAATCCTTATGTAAGGCAAAGCCCTGCTGAATTCATCCAGACAGGAGTTTCCACAATCGATGCGACAAACACTCTTGTAAGAGGCCAGAAGCTCCCTGTTTTTTCAGGAGCAGGATTGCCGCACAACGAGATCGCTTTGCAGATAGCAAGGCAGGCAAAAGTCCTTGGACATGAAGGGAAATTCGCAGTTATTTTTGCGGCAATGGGAATAACAAATGAAGAAGCACAGCATTTCATGAGAGACTTTGAAGAGACAGGCGCTCTGCAAAGAGCTGTAGTATTTTTGAATCTTGCAGATGATCCTGCAGTAGAAAGGTTGATTACGCCTAGGATGGCACTCACAACTGCAGAATATCTTGCATATGAAAAAGACATGCACGTCTTAGTCATCTTGACTGACATGACGAACTACTGCGAATCACTTAGGGAAGTCGGTGCAGCAAGAGAAGAAATCCCCGGAAGAAGGGGATACCCAGGTTACATGTACACTGACCTTGCATCGATATATGAAAGAGCAGGAATGATCAAAGGAAGAAAAGGCAGCATAACACAACTTCCGATATTGTCGATGATAGGAGATGATATCACGCACCCTATCCCTGACCTTACAGGTTATATTACAGAAGGGCAGATCGTGCTTTCAAGAGAATTGCACAGGAAAGGAGTATATCCGCCTATAGACATCCTTCCTAGCTTGTCAAGACTGATGAATTCTGGTATTGGCCCGGGAAAGACAAGAGAAGACCATAAGCAGGTTTCTGACCAGCTCTATGCAAACTATGCAGAAGGAAGAGATTTGAGAGGGCTTGTAGCGATTGTAGGAGAAGAAGCATTGTCTGACAGGGATAAGAGGCTTCTTAGGTTTGCTGATGAATTCGAGAAAAAATTCGTGAAGCAGGCAACAAAAGAAGACAGGAACATAGACTGGACACTTGGCATCGGCTGGGAACTATTAAGGATGATGCCAAAGAAAGACCTTACAAGGATAAAGCCGGAATTAAGAGACAAGTATTACGGAAGTAATGATGTGGCACTTAAAGGGCAAAAACATGATGCTCCGTTAGAGTCAGTAGAAAATTCTGACAAGATAAAGAGGTCAAAGTAAAATGTCTGAAACTCCAAAACATAACCCAAAGAAAATTTTTAATACGCTTTTGGAAGGGAACCAGAGATATGCGCAGAAGCACCATAATGATTACGACACACTAAAAGCAAAACAGACTCCAAAAGTAACGCTTCTTACCTGCGGAGATTCCAGGATCCCACAGAATGTGTTTGACATTGATTCTCCAAATGAGATATTTATGGTGAGAAATATAGGGAACCAGTTCAGGAATTCAGAAGGGTCTATAAAATATCCTTTGCTGCATCTTAAAACTCCGCTTTTGATTGTCATGGGGCATACTGGCTGCGGGGCAATAAAAGCATCAATTAGCGATTACAGGGAAGAAGATGACACAATACAAAAAGAAGTCATCGGCCTTGTCAATGCAATCAGGATAGCAAACCAGTCAAGAGATATGGATAAAATTACAGATGAGCAGATGAAACTAGCAATTTATGCCCAGGTCAATGTTGACCATCAGATAAGCAAAATAATCTCTGAATATAACATTAAATCCAAGATAATCAAAGAAGAATTATATGTCGTTGGGATGATATTTGACATACATGGAGTGTACGGAGAAAAATCCGCGCACACATATATTACAAACATAAACGGCATAACTGATGTTGAAAAATTAAAAAAACACGATCTTGCCATAGAAGTTAGTTTAGAGCTTACAGGAGTGAAATTCAAAAGAGTATAGGAGCATTTAATTTTAAAAAATGACTGATATTAAACCCACCAGGAGTGAGCTGATAAACTTTCTGTTTTAAGAAAACAGAGGACAAAACACGGCGGGCATAAAGCCCACCTTAATTATGTTTGAAAAATGACTGACATTAAACCAACTAGATCTGAACTGATAAAACTGAAGAATAGGATAAAGCTCGCCAAGTCAGGCCATAAGCTATTGAAAAAGAAAAGAGACAGGTTAATCCTTGAATTCTTCGAGATATTGAAAGAGACAAAGTCAGTAAGAAAAGAGATGACTGAGAGATATAAGGATGCTACAAAGAAGATAAACGTAGCAAGGGTTGTTGACAGTGACCTCGCTATAAAGTCCGTATCAATGGCAATAAAGAATAAGCCGACAATTGAGATATCAACAAAAAACATTATGGGTGTAGTTGTCCCTAATATCGAAAGCCAGAACGTCAAAAAAAATCTTTCTGAAAGAGGCTATGGCATCCTGAATACAAGCAGCGCAATAAATGAAGCTGCCGGTGCGTATGAAGAATTGCTTGAATATGTCTTGCTTGTAGCTGAAGTTGAGACTTCCATGATAAGGCTGCTAAGTGAAATCGACAAGACCAAAAGAAGAGTAAATGCCCTTGAATTCTCAGTAATACCAAAGCTCATGGGACAGAAAAGCTTCATCCAGTTGAGGCTTGAAGAGCAGGAAAGGGAGACAGTTTTTAGGAGCAAGAGGATTAAGAAGAAGAGATGATTTTTAGCAGTTTTTTTATTGCTATTTTCAAATCAGGCATTTTATCCTTTATGGTTTTCCATATGATTTCAAGATTAACTTTTGGATAGGCATGTATCAAAACATCACGCATTCCTGCAATTTCTTTCCATGGGATTTCTGATGCTCTGTCTTTTATTTCGTTTGGAAGGTTTTTAGCAGCCTCGCCAATTATTTCAAAATTCCTAACAACAGCTTCTGAAACTAAAGAGTTATGTAAAAATCCCTCATAAGGCATATTGTTAGTATACCGATCAATTTTTTCAATTGAATCTAAGATGTCTTTAAGATATAACTTATAGTCCCTTGACATACAGTGCTTCCTCTTTTACATATTCCAATTCAGACCTTAAATCCTTTTCTATTACCAAATCTACTCTTTTTTTTAATAATTCTTCCAAGTAAACTTTTAATCCAAAATAATTATCAAAGTTGTTTTCCTTTAACACTACAAGAAAATCTAGGTCGCTTTTATCACTAGCTTCGCCTTTAGCATATGAGCCAAATAGCCCAAGTTTTTTTACGCTGAAAGATTTTATTTTTATCTTATTTTCCTCTAAAATTTTCATTATTTGCTCGCTATTTAGTATTGGCAAATCAAACAAAGGTTTATTTTCTGACTTAACAAATTCAGTTACAACATATTTGATTGCGTCCTCTTTGCCCTTTAATTCGTATTTGGCTTTAACTAAATTAAGAATTTTATTTGTATAATCATCAAGCTTAATTAACACGTTCACCAACTTATTTCACCTAAGCTAAAATAAGTTAAGCTTATTTATAAAATTTATGTTATTTGATGAATATTATCAAAACTGCATTTATACAAAAAAACGCACAATCACCTGAAAAAACAAGCAGGAAACAAATAAATTCGCAAATATAGTAGGCATCTCAAATATAGGGATATGATGGTGCTTTAATTCATGAAGTGAATGTAAAACGCAGTAGTATGCCAGAGATAAGACTAACCCTAAAAGTGAAAATGACATAAACCCCTTAAAAAAAAAAGCGGCTATGACTATAAGGAGCCTGTTTGGGATATCATGAATAAAAGTTTCAAAATTGCACTCAATCGGGTTTTGCCCTTTTACAAGTATTGTGCCAAGAATAGCTAAAATCAGTCCAGTGCTAAGTCCAAAATAATATATCCCTATGATCATAGAAATGAACATCAGCTCTATTTCTGCATGAATATTGAAATAATGATGGAAGATATAGCCTGAAAAGCGGTATATTATCTGATTCAGGGTAATTGCAAGCAAGATAAACCAAAAATTGTTTCTCATTATGAAAAAAAAGAATAGAACAATCACAAAAAGAAGTATATGAATTAAAGTTATGACAAAATGCCTCAGATGAAAGGTGCTTTTAACTCCATGATTTAATTTCTCTGCATGCATTTTAAATACCGAGCATTAATTTTTGAGATCAGGTTGTTTTTTACAGCAGCCGAAGACACAAGTTTCTTCACTTTCAATTTTTGTAATATTGTTTTCATCAATTTCGCAGCATCCAAAAGCGCATGTTTTGTCATTCTTCATTGTTATTAACCTCGCTGTTGTCTTCTAATGGCTGATTTGTCCAGACTCTTTCCATTCCGTCCAGATAAGTAATCATTATCGGCCTCTTGTTGTGGTCTTCTGCTATATATGAGTGCAAAGTGTCTCCTTTCTGGATATTGCAGCCGTCTGCCACAAGTTTGTTTATTGTCAGATTGAAAGTCGACCTTTTCTGGATGACCTTTGATTTCCATGCGATCGGATGAAATCTTATTGATGCTTCCATTTTTACCTCCTGTAAGATCATGTGTTTTTTATAGTATTAGCGGGTGTTTTTGCCCGCAAATGCATGTTATCATTTGGGGTGTTTTTTATAACCACTAATAAGATGTAACATGTATTTAATATATATTCCTTTGCTATATTTAATATATTTTTGAATATGTTAATATATAAAAAACGAAAAGAATATAAATAAAAGAGATTTATCCTAATTTATGAGGAGAAAACTGATAAAGCAAGGTAAAAATGCTCTTACTGTAACATTACCGGCCAAATGGATTGAAGAGAATAACTTGAAGGCAGGGGATGAAGTTGATATAGACGGGAAGTCAGATTTACTCGAAATTAAAAGTGGAAAAATACAAAAAGAAGAAAACTTGAAAGCAAAAATTAATGCTGGTAATTACTTCCAATTTTTGAATATTGCAACATGCTCTCTTTATAGAGGCGGTATTGATGAGATTGAGATTAATTTTAGCGACAAAAAAGCAAATGAAATAATCCACAAGCAAATTGAAAAACAGCTTATCGGTTTCGAAGTAATATCGCAGTCAAATGAAAAAACAAGCGTAAAGTCTCTAACTAGCATAAGTGATGATAGCTTTGATGATATGCTCAAGAGATTGTTTTCAATTATTATAAGTGCATGTGAGAATGCTTATAAAGGGATTTCAGAGGGAAATACTCTCCTGCTTGAAAATTCTTATTTGATAGATAGGACAATAAATAAATCTTCAAATTTCATCGCCAGAATTCTCACAAAAACTGAAAGGAAAAAAAAACAGAGCGCACTATTCTATTATGCATTGATAAGGCAATTAGAAGAATTAGGCGACCATTATCGTGATCTGTGCCTGTTTTATTCAAAAAAATATGTTAAGCCACGGCAAGAAGATATTAAATTTTTGAAAAAAACAAACGAATTAGTGGAAAAAACAAGAGAGCTGTTTTATTTTTTTAAAGAAAAAGAATCGGATCTGTTACTTTCTGAATTAAAAGAAATGAGAGAAGAGATTAAGGGTTCTTTTACGTCAAGAAAGACAGATTTATTCCTTAAATATTATCTATTGATAATCCTAGAGACTCTTAAGGGGATAATAGTTAAAGTATTTGACATTAAATTAAATAAAGATTTAGACAATTAGGATTAAGATAAATTTACCAATTGTCTCGTAAATAATATATGCAGCTGCAATGTGGAGCAATCTCCAGTGGATTTTCTCTACTGCAACAGTCTTAAAAATTGAGAGCTCAAGTAAGTATTCAGCAATGTATCTAAATACAACAAGGCTTGCGCCTAGGACTCCAAAATCTATAAAATGCAAAAAGCTTGCAATAAAACTTATTATAATGATCAGTGGGAATTTTATCAAAAAAGTCTCTTTTACTAACCCATGGATTAACCTATTAAAAAGTATAATGGGAAAGATCAAAAGAGATAGCCAAGGATGACCGAGATAACCCAGAATGATTAACGAAAAAAGGCCGAAATCCAAAGGAAATTCTATCTTAAAATTTGTTTTGATATAAATTTTAAAAAAATCCAGGATTAGAAGCAATCCGATTATTAAGAAATACCTGTAAAGCAAAATTAATATTAGTCCAAATAAGAGAGGAGATATTTTCAAAAGTAACTTAAGCAAGTCATTATTATTTTGCTTAAATTTTCTAACATTTTCAGTCATCCATACTGTAAATTTGTCATTATATTTAAATTTTTTGAATTTAACTATTAGTGAGTAGTAAAAAATGATAAAATTTATATATAGTTGATCCTATCGCATACTTGAGAGCCAAAATGGAATTATCTAAGTCAGAAGTAAGACTCATATTAGAGGAAATTCTTTATAGTTTTGAAGATAAAAACAGTACTGTTGCTACTCAGAAAGATGCTCTGGCGCAGAGTTTAGGGATTTCTAGGCAAAAATTCGATTTAATAAGTTTTGAAGGCAAGACAAGCCTTGAGGATTTGGCTCTCAGCTATTTTTTCCCTTGGCTTGTCTTTTCTAATGAAGCATTCAAAAAGCATCCAAAGACCACCTCAATGGCACAAATGCTTGAAAAAGCATTAACTTACAGACCTAATGTCCTAAAAAGAAGGCTCGAAAATTATATTTATGATCTAAAGGACACTCTCTTGTTTACAAGGAGGGAAGAAGAAGAGAAAGTGTATGATCAATTAAAGCATAATGAAGCTCTATTTTTTAGTAAATTTTCAGGTAATTTCTGCAGATATTTGGCTGATACATCAGGGAAAGATAGATCAGAAACTGTAAATGATGTTTTTGGAATGAGTAGAAGAGAAATAAAACAATTAATTCAATTAAATGAAGAAGGCTTCCTAAATTGGTTTTCAAGATTATATTATGAAGACACTGTTAAATCTCTTAAGACTGCAATAAGTTCTGGCTCATTTTTATATGAAGTAGAAACCAAGCTTTCGCAATCAAAACCTGGCCAGAATTTACAAGTCGCAAGATTAGAAATCATGTTAGCTACAGGAAAGAGAATTAGTTTCTATCTAAAGCCCTATTCAGAGCTTGAAAAAGATATTTCAATGATGCCAGAAACAAAGCTGGTTAATATAGATGACACAACTGTTGGAATTCCATATTTTGTTGCTAAAACCAGCATAAAAAAAAGAGAATATAGTATCTGGGCTGATGTAGGGAGGAGGAATTTTGAGGAAAATTTTGATGAATTCAGAAAGAGGGGAGAAAACAGGGTAATCCAATACGTTTCAGTGGCTTCTGCGATTATTAACACAGGTGTAATATTAGCATCAATCTTATATAATGAGCTTGTCGGGAATTCTTTAGGTAAGGCATTAAGCCCCGGGATACTAATTCCAACATATTTAATCGGCATGGCTCTTCCAGTTATAGGTTCAATGGCTGCTTATTCGTACGCAAATTATCCAAGAGACTTTGTAAGAAAAATAAACCAAGCTGTGGATCAGGCTACATCCAATCTTCAGAAGGCAATACTCGACAACGAGCTTTTAAGAGAAGTATCCCCTACCAAATACATCACTCCTTTGGAAATAACTTCTCAGCTTTCAGAAAGCTTAAAGCTATTTGAAAATGAGCAAAATAAAAGTATTATTGAAAAAATGCTTTCTAGTTATGCACAAATAGCAGAGTTTATTTCATGCGATTCAAGGTTTAATCCTGTACCTTATATTGACTCCAAAGCTGAAAACTTCATTTGGGGAAATTCGAGCCTTCAAAATAGGCTCGTCTGGAAAGCTGACAATGACTTCACATTTGTGCTTCAACATCCAATTCTTGACAAAGTAAAATATTTCCAGAGATCAAGAGAATGGGTCTTCTTCGAAGAGAGACTAAAAGATACTTTAAGTACCATTGGACTAAAAAAATCTCCGAGATTTGAAGCATATGAATTTTCTATGGGTTTGGAATATGGAACTCCGTCAGAAGATAGCAATTTAAATAGTGTATTAGAACGTGAAAGAATATATACTCTCAATGAAGAATCAGAATCTCTTGATTCATTTAAAAAAGAATATGCTAATAGAGGAAACGAATTAGAAAACCCTGAATTTGATTCTATTTATCATGCTGCATCAGTCCATATTAGTCTAATGAATATAGGCAAAACGCAAAGAAACACTCCTTCCCATTCTAATCTATTTAATTTGCAGCTTTATTCGGCATGTAACGCACTATATCACCTGCATGAATTAAGTTTAGTACCTAGATATAAGGATAGCTGCGAATTGAGGGAATTATTTGAAACTACAAAAAAATTAGCCGATTATATCTATGACCTTGGCCCGACAAATTTACCAAAACCCTTTAATGGAGGGATAGAACAATGATGTTTCCTCCTGCTCCTGAAGAAATCGATAATTTACTAGAAGAACTAGTTTTACATATAGCGTACGACTATAGTGAAACAGCAGGGATAGAATCATTGATTCAAGACATAACTGGCGCTCCGACTGTAGAGAATTTTGTGATGTCATTATATTCTCCTGCAGCGAGAATGGCTAATTACAGATACACAAAAACAAAAAGAGACAGTCTTGATAAATTGCTGGAGAGATCTATTCTTAACAAAAGAAATCCATTGTATATTCCTAGAAGAAAAGTTGAGAACTATTTTAGAAAAAAAGGAGATGATGAGACTGCTGAGCAAAGATTATTTATTAGATATTCAGAAATGGAAGATAGATTGCATCTTGAGCTTGAGCAATCCTTTTTAGGTTATTTACGCTCTGCAGGCGTCCTTCTTCCTCAAGAAGCAATAACGAATCATAGTTTTGAATCTTTGCCGAAACATCAGGTGATTCAGCTAATTAAAAAATATTCAAGGGGTTTTGCATTAGATAATGCCAGAAGTGAGATTTATAGAGTTCAGCAAGGATTAATAAAAGCACAAGGAGGCAATTACTCAATTGAAGGATTTCCAAAAAATGATGGATATTGTAAAGAGGGAGAGGAAGTAACAAAAATAAATATTTCGTTAAATAAAGAAGGAGGTGAAAAAGAATATTTACTAACAGCATATCTTGTCCCATATGATAAATTGACCTTGGCCACTTATAGAGACAAAAAGCTTGAAACTGAGCGCAGAAATCATAGGTTCACAAACCCTAAAGTTTGGGCCGAGGATGTTTACATAAGAGGGCATAGATATGCCGTACTAGATGAAGCCGGCTGGAGAAACTTTGAAGAAGATGCAATAGAATGGAAAAAAAGGGACGAAGGAAACAGGTTATTATGGACTGCAGCAATTGCTTCAGGTTTTGAAATCCTGAATATTTTTTATGGATGGGCTCCAGCAGGTCTTGCTCAAGCCGGTATAGTAGCAGGTATTCTAGCATTTGGACCAAAAATATTCGGATTACCTAAAAAGCATTTTAAAGAAACATCATTAGCAATTGCAGGCCATCTCGCAAATCTCCATAAAGAATTGGGTTATCTTGAAAAATATGGTATACTTGCAGATGAATTGAGTTTTAGAACTGCTAAGGAAAGGATTAGATATGAATTCTCTGATTTAGATTCTCTATCTGCAATTCCAGATATCAAATCTTCAAGCTCTGAATTTCTTGCAAAAGTCAAAAATCCTGATTTTATGAAGATTTATTCTGAAATGGCTGCAAGTTATGATGTGATTGCAGGCATTCTTGAGACTAATAATGGTGGGCTCTATCTAGATCCCAAATTTGAGAATTTTGTCAAATATGATTCGGCTGATTTTGTTAAATACATCACAAGCATAAGGAAAGGCAACCTGACAAAAAGAGTTGAAAATAGACATATGGTTGTCAAATTTACTCACAGACCTTTAGAAGGCTGGTATAATCTTGTAAATGAAAGCGCCAATAGAAGGCAATTTGATATTATCAGAAGATATGTTTTTGACGCCTCAGCTATTGTTGAGAGCATTGTTGAAAATATATCAGGAAATAGAATCAAAAGACTTGTAAATGGGGCACTAAAACTTGATTATAATGGTAAACCAAATTTACCTGAAGTCTTTTTTGCAAAAAGCCTCGATGGATATAGGATTTATTCAGAAAAAGATGCAATGAACTTTATTAGGGAATATCGTTCAGAATCAGAATTATCAACAAGAAAAGAAGATTGGATTGCTGAATATCATGCCGCAGTAATTCATATGAGTATGCTAAATGTCGGGAAAACCCAAAGAAACAGGAATTTTTCTATTCCACATCCAGATATTGTTTATTCTGGTTCAACAGCCCTGTATCATATGCTGCAATTAAAAAGATTAGGCCATGAAGGAAAAACTCAGATAAACGGAAAAACAGAGCTCGAAAACCTATTTAATTCTACAAAGGCATTCATAAGCTTGTGTGAAGATTATATACCAAAGAATCTAAGCATATTTGATAGAAGATAACATACTTTTGCGTACGTTTCTACGTACTCTACGGAGTACACATTTATATATAGCTTCTTAATCCAAAATTAACTACTGTAGAGATTAAACAATCGGGTAAAAATAGAAATTATGGGTGAATAAATTAGTAATTTAAAACTTAATAAAAATGGCATTATCAGTTACTCCCAACAAAATTGCATTAAATCCTCCTAGTAGGCCAACCCTTACTTGGCTTTTATACGCTGCTTTATTAGGAATAGGAGCTACATTTTGTGGATTACTAACTCAAATAAAAATCCCTGATTTTCCAGATAGACCTGTAGCAACTGCACAAAGCGGG
>Ga0247727_10008440_pt1 | contig 19123 bp, 15 predicted proteins | sample WisWelCaveWW1625_FD_202498 | JGI IMG/M metagenome (GOLD analysis project Ga0247727, IMG submission 202498) | Biofilm microbial communities from Wishing Well Cave, Virginia, United States - WW16-25 | ecosystem: Environmental > Aquatic > Deep subsurface > Groundwater > Cave microbial mat | place... | reverse complement strand
CAGGAGCGGATTTCCATTCGCGTCTCGGTGGCGGATGATCCGTTGCGGTGTGTTGTGAAGGGCTGCGGAATCGCGCTCGACACCATAAACTCCTCGGAAGCGCGCCGGTTGCTCACCGAAGAAGTGTGACGGCCCGCGCGCCCTAGAACGAAGGCGGCAAAGTGGCTAGGCGCAGGAGCAGCGTACGACGGACAGGATCGGGACGGCAGATCGCGCCGGGGCTCATGCTGGGCGTGGTGCTGCTGGTCGGCGCGCTCATCCTTGTCGGCATCCGTGCGGGGCGCCAAACCGGAGAGGGCGCGATGCAGGCGGGCGATGACGCGGCTGCGGCCGCGGGACGCGCAGCCACGGGTCCAGCGCGCTCGGGCGAGAGACTGCTTCAACGCCTTGGCGGCATGTGGAGCGCGACGGAGCGCGTGCAGGAACTCGAGCGCGAGAACCAGGATCTGCAGGTTTGGCGCGATCTGGCTGAGCGCCTCGCCGAGCGCAATGCCCGGTATGAAGCGCTGCTGCGCATGCCTGCCGACGCATTCGGAGAAGGCGCCGACGTCGAGAACGCAATCGCGGCGCAACTGGTGCTCGATTCCGGCGGTCCTTTTACGCGCACGCTCGTGGCCAATGCCGGCGCCGATCACGGCGTGCGCGTCGGCTATATCGCCATCAACGAAAATGGGCTCGTCGGTCGCGTCGTTTCGGTTGGCCGCCGCTCGGCCCGCGTGCTGATGCTCGACGATTACAATTCGCGCATCCCCGTCATGGGCGAGGCCTCCCGGGTGCGGGCGGTTCTAGCCGGGCAAGCGACGCGCAGGCCCGAATTGATCACCCAGCCGTTTCAAATGCAGGCGCCGCGTCTCGATTTTGTCGTCGGCGCCGAGAATCTTCGCGAGGGCGAGCGCGTCATCACGTCCGGCGACGGCGGGCTTTTCCCACGCGGCATTCCGGTTGGTTTCGCCCATGGCGGGCGCGACGGCAGTTGGCGGGTGGCGCTTTCGGCGGCGCAGCGCCCGATCGATTTCGTGCGGCTCATACCGTACATGGGCGTTGCGCTTCCCGAGAATGCGCCGGTCGCCGATGAAGGCCCCCCCCTGAACACACCCGCATCGGTCGCGGCGATCGGCCGCCAGACAATGCCGCCACCGCCGCCGCCGAGCGCGCCTTCGGCGATCCAACAGGCGCGGCGCCTGCGCCGTGAGCCGCAGGTGCAAGCCGAAGCGCCCCAACCCAGTGCTGAGCCGGCGGCGCCGAGCGAGCAGCCGGCGTCGCCGCCAACGCCCGAGGTAACGGAGCCGCCCCTATGACTTGCCGCCGGAGCGCGCCATGAGCGCCCGCGCGCCAAGCCAGCGCGCACTGCGCGCATGGGGCTTTGCACTAGCGGCGGCGAGCGTGATCCTCCCGTCGCTGCCTTACGGCCCGCTTTTCACGCAGCCGCCCATGCCACTCGCTGTATTATGGGCCGCCTACGGCTGGGCGGCGGAGGATGAATCCGGCTGGCGTGCGCCGATGATGCTGGCCTTGTTGGGGCTGCTGCACGATCAACTTGCGGGCGGGCCTTACGGCCTGTTCGTTGCGGTATATGTGTCGGCTTATCTCGCGGGACGGGCGGCCGCGGTCATGATGTCAGCGCCAAACCTAGTGTCCCTTTGGGGCGGCTTCGTCGTCACAGCCTTGGTTACGATTGCCCTTGTCGCCCTCGTCGAGCGCTTCTTCCTGCCAATAGCGGTGGCGCCTTATGCAGAGGCGGCGCTCATTACGGCGTTGTTGTTCCCGTTCGTGCGCCCGCTCTACATGAGCGCGGCCCCGTCGATGCGGCCGCAACCTGGGTTGCGGCGATGAAACGGCCCAAGCGCGTCGGCTCGACACTTCCCAAGCAAGACGTGAACGCCGTCTTCAATCGCCGCGCGGCCCTGATGTCGTTCGTTGGCGTTGGCGTGATGGGCGCGATCCTCGTACGCATGGGCTATCTGCAGACGACTAATCTCATCAGCCGCGAGTATTCAGCCGCCGCCGACGAGAACCGCTTCGACACGCGCATCATCGCGCCTCCGCGCGGCATCATCTACGATCGTTTCGGCATGGTTCTGGCGCAGACAAGCCGGGACTATCAGGTGGCGATCATTCGCGACGACGTGGAGGATCTAGACGCCACGATCGGCCGCGTGGGACAGATTCTGGAGCTTGGTTCTGCGTGGGCGCGCCGCGCAAAGGTCGATGCGGAGGAGGGCTCGCGCTACGAGCCCATTCCAATTCATGAAGGTCTGACCTGGGACGAGTTCAACCGCATCAATGTGCGCTTGCCAGAATTGCGTGGTGTAGCTGCGATCGCAGCCGATGTGCGCGCGTACCCCTGGCGCACGATCTACGCCCATCCCATCGGCTATGTGCAGAAGCCGACGCAACGCGATGTCGATCGCGCTCTTGAAAATCCAAACGAGGGCGAGAGCCGCGCTGTCTACCTGCGCCACCCGCATGTACGGGTCGGCAAGGCGGGTCTCGAAGCCAGCCTCGAACCGATGCTGCACGGCGAGGCAGGCTGGCGAAAGGTGATCGTCAACGCACGCGGTGTCGAGCAGGGAGAAGACGAGCGCGAGCGGCGCGAGCCCGTTCGCGGCTCGGGCGTCGTACTCACCCTCGATCACGAATTGCAGCGCGTGGCGATGGAGAATTTCGGCCAGGATCAATCCGGCGCGGCCGTTGTAATGGATATCTACACCGGCGACCTCCTGGTGATGGCTTCGGCGCCGGGTTTTGATCCCAATCTCTTCGTCAATGGCATCGGGCGCGAGCCGTTCCGGCTCTTGAACGAAGACGAGAAGAAGCCGCTGTTCGACAAAGCCGTCACTGGCGTCTACGCGCCCGGGTCTACCTTCAAGATGATGGTCGGCATCGCCGCCAAACAGGCAGGCGTTGAAGATAATTGGTCCATAAGCTGCCCCGGCTATTTCCCTTACGGGGGGCGCAATTTCCATTGCTGGCAGCGCGGCGGGCATGGCCGCATGAATCTACACAACGCCATCAAACACTCCTGCGACGTCTACTTCTATCAGGCCGCGTTGCGCGCTGGGCCGGAGCGCATCGCCGCCGTCGCGCGTCAGTTCGGCTTCGGCCAGCGCTTTGACGTCAGTGTGCCGAACATCCGCGAAGGTCTCGTGCCCGATCCGACGTGGTGGCGCGAGAACCGCGGCGAGAGCTGGACCGGTGGTCTCACTCTGAACTACGGGATCGGCCAAGGCGCTATGGGCGTGACGCCACTGCAGCTCGCAGTGATGGCCGCGCGCCTTGGCAACAATGGACGCGCGGTGGCGCCGCGCCTGGTGCGCGAGGCGCCGGGCGTCAACGAACCGCCGATGCCGCCTACGATGACGGGGATTGAACCAGAATTCCTGGCGCGCGTGCGCGACGGCATGTACGGAGTTTGCAACGAGCCGGGCGGCACGGCGCTGCGCGCGGGCAATCTTGAACTCGTGCGCAACCCCACGACCGGCGCCGCCGAACAGCTCACGCCGGAAAACCGCACATGGGCGCCGGTGCAAATCGCCGGCAAGACTGGCACGGCGCAGGTTCGCGCCATCACGGATGCCAACCGCGGACGCCACTACTCCACCATTGAGTGGCAGCATAGAGACAATGCTCTCTTCTGCTGCTTTGGTCCGTGGCATGAGCCGCGCTATGCCTGCGCTGTCGTTGTCGAGCATGGTGGCGCCGGCTCGGCGGTCGCCGGCCCAATTGCGCGCAAAATCATGCGCGCCACGCTGTTGCGCGATCCCGCGCGGCGCGCGCCGGCGCGCTTGGCCAATCTCGAAAGCAACACACGGAGGCCGGCATGACGATCTCCGTCGGCGCCAACCCGAACACGCTCGCTGAGCGCGCGTCCAAGCTCAACTGGGGCATCATCACAGCGATGTGCGCCCTCGCTTTCATCGGCGTGCTGATGCATTTTTCCGTGTCATCGGGCGCGTGGACGGACATGCCATTGACTCACGGCATTCGTTTCGCAGTCATGATGGGTCTCGTCTTGATCGCCGCGATCATGCTGGAGCCGAGATTCTGGCTCGCGATCGCCTACCCTCTCTATGCTGGCGCGCTGCTATTGCTCCTGGCCGTTGAATTCGTCGGCGAGACGCGCATGGGCGCTACCCGCTGGCTGTCGCTCGGCCCGGTTTCGCTGCAACCGTCGGAGCTGATGAAGATCGGGATCGTGTTGGCCCTGGCGCGCTTTTACCACCAACTCGATCCGCGCCGCGCGGGCGCCATCCTATCGACGATCCCTCCAATCCTGATGATTGTCGCACCTGTCGCCTTGATCATGCATCAACCCGATTTGGGAACGGCGATGTTGATCGTATTCGCGGGGATCGCCGTCATGTTCCTGGCGGGTTTATCGTGGTGGATCGTTGGGGGCGCCGTCGCGATCGGCGCCGTGGGCGCCTTCCTTGCTTACAATTACGTGCTGCACGATTATCAGCGAAATCGCGTCGATGTGTTCCTGGGCGTCTCCGACGATCCGCTAGGTGCGGGCTACCACGTGCTGCAATCCAAGATCGCCATCGGTTCGGCGGGCCTGTTCGGACGCGGCTGGATGCAGGGCACCCAGTCGCAGCTAGACTTTCTGCCGGAAAAACACACCGACTTCATCTTCACCATGATCGTGGAGGAGTTCGGCCTCATCGGCGGGGCCGTCGTGCTGGGACTGTTCGGCGCGCTCATGGCTCTTGCGGTGCAAGTGGCGCTGCGCGCGCGCTCGCTGTTCGGCAAGCTGGCGGCGGGCGGCGTGGCGGCGACGCTGGCCTGTTATGTCTTCATCAACACAGCGATGGTGATCGGGCTTGTTCCCGTCGTTGGCATTCCGCTGCCAATGATCTCATTTGGCGGCACCGCGATGATGACGCTGATGGCGGGTTTTGCGATCGTCCTCTCGATCGATCTGCATCGCGATCAGCACGGCACGCGCGGAATCCTGTGGTAGGGTCGGGGATTAGGGATTGGGGAATTGAGGATCGCGTCCCCAATCCCTAATCCCATTTTCCTTGCGCCAGCATGGCATCCGTGGCGCGTACGAGCGCGTCGACTATCCCGGGCTCGAGGCTGGAGTGGCCTGCATCCGGGATGATTTCGAGTTCAGCCTCCGGCCAGCGCTGCTTGAGCGCCCACGCCGAAGCGAGCGGCGTGCACATGTCGTAGCGGCCATGGGCGATGCGACAGGGGATATGGCGCAGCCGCGGCGCTTGTTCCAGCAGCCAGCCGTCGCGGACGAAGAATCCCTTGTTGATGAAGTAATGGTTTTCGATGCGCGCGAAGGCTTCGACGAAACGATCCTCGTTAAAGCGCGCCGGCAAGGCGCTCGGTCCAGCGATGGATATCGTCTCGCCTTCCCAACGCGCCCACGCGCGCGCGGCGCGCAGGCGCTCCTCGCGATCTGGCGAAGTCAGGCGCTTGTGGAATGCGCTCACTAGATTGCCCCGCTCCCCAGCCGGAATGACGGACGCATACCGCGCGAATGCGTCGGGGTAGATGCTGCTCGCGCCGGATTGGTAGAACCAGTCGATCTCGGCTTTCGTTAGAAGGAAAATGCCGCGCAATACCAGGCCGGCGACGCGCTGTGGGTGTGTCGCCGCATAGGTCAAGGCGAGCGTCGAGCCCCAGGAGCCGCCAAACACCAGCCACTTGTCGATGCCGTGACGCTGGCGCACGCGTTCGATGTCGGCCACGAGGTCCCACGTTGTGTTCTCGCGTATCTCGGCGTGCGGGGTCGAGTGTCCGCAGCCGCGCTGGTCCATCAGCACGATCCGGTAGCGCGCGGGATCGAAGAAGCGGCGCATATCGGGCGAGAGCCCTCCGCCAGGGCCGCCGTGCAGCGCGATGGCGGGGCGTCCTTTGAGGTTGCCGCACTGCTCCACGTAGATCGTGTGCAAGTCCGACACCCTGAGCATCTCGCTCTGGGTGGGCTCGATGACAGGGTAGAGGTCGCGGCGCGGAGTTACGATCATTGCCCAATTCGCTTACGGGTGCGGGCGACTCGGGGCAAGGCCGTGCGCCACTCCCTTCATGCGAGGATCAATGTTACTCGCTTTGCCCGAGAGGCTTTAAGTGGTCGTAGCGCAACCAAACACCGTTTTCGCCTCGGGGGCCGCGCGGGTCACGCTTGTCATGTCGTGCGTGTTCGCCACGGTGGGTGTGGTTCTGGTGTTCCTGCCGCGTTGGCTGGAGGTCGAACGCGGGCTTGACGGGGTTGAGATCGGGGCAGTGCTCTCGCTGGCGCAGTTTGCGCGCGTCTTGACGGGACCGATGATCGCCTTTTGGGCCGATGGCGTTGCCGACAGACGGTTGCCACTGCGCGCGCTTTCAGCGGCCGCGGTCTTGGCCTACGCGGCGTTTTTCTTTGTTGCACATGATTTTTGGGGTTTGCTCGCGCTCGGCTTCATCGCATTGTCGCTAACGCAAGGGCTGACGCCGTTGATCGAAGCGGCGGCCCTTCGCGCGACCGCGCAGGGAAAATTCAATTACGGCGTCGCTCGGGGCGTGGGTTCGATCGCGTTCATAGCCTCGACCATTGCAGGCGGGGTTTTGATCGCGCGGTTCGGCCTTGGCGCGGTTGTCGCCTGGGTTCTGGTTGGGCTCACACTGTGCGCGGCCTCGGCGGCGTTCGGCTTGAAGCCCGATGCGGCGCCGATGTCAGCGCAACGCGGTGAAAGCCGGCTCGGCGGAACGACCGTCCTGTTGAAGTCGCGCCGCTTCCTCATTCTCATCGTGGCGTGCGGGCTTATTCAAAGCGCGCATGGCTTCTACTACGGCTTTTCGACCTTGATCTGGCGCGGACAGGGGATCTCTGCGGAGATGGTTGGCGTCCTGTGGGGGTTTGGCACCGCCGTCGAGGTCGCGCTGCTTTGGAACCTCGCGCCGGTGGAGCGGCGCCTTTCTTCAGAGGCTTTGATCTTGGTTGGCGCAGCCGGCGGGACGTTGCGCTGGCTGTTCATGGGCTTTGCGCCGACGGGCTGGGTGCTGTGGCCGCTGCAGGCGTTACATGCGCTTTCATTTGCGGCCGCACATGTGGGGGCGATGCGCCTGCTTTTCCGCGAGGCCCCGGAAAGCTCCCCGGCCATGGCGCAAACGCTCTATTCGGCGACCTCGGCTGGCTTGCTCATGGGCGCAGCGACATTGCTTTCAGGCGTCCTGTACGATGCCGGCGGCGCCCGGGGTTATTGGGCGATGGCGGCGATCGCGGCGGTGGGGGGTGTGCTCGCTCTCTTGTTGCTCAAGCCCGCCGTAAGGACGGCAACGTCTCGTTAACCATTCCCCTCCGGCGCGAACATCGCGCAGCAAGCGCCTTCAGCTTTTTTGCTTAATGTTTTCTGTTAGCGCTTAGCATTGAACCATCCCATGAGGAGCAGATGGCCGTCGAGGCCGCGTTCGATTTCCAGGAGGATGACCGCGCGCCAGTGCTGGCGCTTCGCGGGGATTGGACTGTCGACACGATAGCCGGCCTGGAGGCCCAGCTTCGCGCCGTAGCGGAGCGGTTGCGGCCAGGGGCGATCGTCGATGTCGCCGCCCTCGGGCGGATGGATGTCGCCGGCGCCTATCTGATCGACCGCACGTTCCGCGAGGGCGCGGGCGGGGAGAAGGCGCGCATCGCCATTCGCGGAGAGCACGCCAGCGCCAAGCGGCTGCTCGCGACCGCGCGGAGAGCCGCGACGGCGCCGGCCCCGCCTGAGGAGCGCCCCCTTGGCTTCATCGGCTTTCTGGAAACGATAGGGCGCGCCATGACCGCCATCGGCGAGGAGATCGCCGAGACAGTTTCGTTTCTTGGAGAAACCCTCGCCACGATCGCGCGCCTGATCGTGCGTCCCCACCGGATTCGCTGGGTGTCGGTCGTGCACGTGATGGAGGTTGCCGGGCTCAACGCCCTGCCTATTGTAGCGCTTCTTTCCTTCTTCATAGGCCTCGTCGTCGCCTATCTCGGCGCGCGCATCCTCGGCGATTTCGGCGCTTCGGTTTTCACCATAGAACTCGTCGCCTTCTCGATGCTGCGCGAGTTCGCCGTCGTCATCACCGCGGTTCTGCTCGCCGGGCGCACCAACAGCGCATTCACCGCCGAAATCGGCGCCATGAAGATGCGCCAGGAGATCGACGCCATGCAGGTTATCGGCATTCGGCCGATGGAGGCGCTGGTGGCGCCGCGCGTCGTCGCCATGCTGGTAATGACGCCGATCCTCACGTTCGCGGCGATGATCGCGGGGCTGTTTGGCGGCTTCCTGGTCGCATGGGCCGAACTGGGCGTGAGCCCGGTCATGTATTTCACGCGCATCTCCGACGCTGTTCCCGAGCAACACTTCTGGGTCGGCATGTCGAAGGCGCCCGTGTTTGCGCTGGTTCTGGCCGTCATCGGTTGCAAGCAAGGACTTTCCGTCGGCGATGACGTCGCCTCGCTTGGCGCGCGCGTCACGACTTCTGTCGTGCAGTCGATCTTCATGATCATCCTGCTCGATGCGATCTTCGCCCTATGGTTCCTGGAGATGGACTGGTGAGCGCCGAGATCGCCATTCGCGTGCGCGGGCTGGAGACGCGCTTCGGCGCCCAGGTCGTGCACAAGGAGCTCGACCTTGACGTGCGCCGCGGCGAAATCCTGGGCGTCGTCGGTCCATCGGGATGCGGCAAATCGGTGCTGCTTCGAGAGATCGTGGGCTTGCAGGCGCCGACGGCCGGCGAAATTTCGTTTCCCTATCTCGAAGAGAGCGGGCGCGAACCGCGCGTGGGCGTAATGTTTCAGGACGGGGCGTTGTTCTCGAACCTCACCGTTCTCGAAAACGTCGAAGCGCCTTTGCGCGAGCACACACATCTTTCACCCGCTCTGCGCGCGGAAATCGCGGGTTTGAAGCTGGCGATGGCGGGTCTTGGCCAGGATGCTCACCACAAGAAGCCCGCTCAGATTTCCGGCGGCATGCGCAAACGCGCCGCTGTCGCGCGCGCTCTGGCGCTCGATCCTGAGCTTCTGTTTCTCGACGAACCCACGGCTGGCCTCGATCCGATCGCGGCGGAAAATTTCGACCGCATGACACAAGAGCTCGCCCATTCGCTCGGGCTGACCGTGTTCCTGGTGACGCACGATTTGGATACGCTGCACGCTATCTGCGATCGTGTCGCCGTGCTCTTTGGAGGAAAGGTTGCCGCTCAAGGCGCCATTCCAGAGATTGTCGCCGGCGCCAAAGGCTGGGTGAAGGATTATTTCTCGGGACCACGCGGACGCGCCGCAGGACGCGGCGCAGCGGGAGGGTAGGCCATGGAAACGAAGGCCAATTATGTCATGATCGGCGCGGCGACTGTAATCGGCGCCGCACTTATCATGTTGTTTGCCATGTGGCTGGCGAACTCGGAGTTCCGGCGCGGTTACAATGAGTACGATGTCGTGTTCGATGACCCCGTGCGCGGCCTCACCGAAGGCGGTGAAGTGCGCTTCAACGGCATCAAGGTCGGCGAGGTGCGTGAGCTGCGCATCGATGCGGAAAACTCGAATCGCGTGATTGCGCGCATCCGTGTCGCTTCCGAAGTGCCCGTGCGCGCCGACAGCGAGGGTCAACTTGAACCGATTGGCTTAACAGGCGTCACACTTATTCAGCTCTCGGCGGGAACCCCGGAAGCGGACGTCTTGCGCCCAGGTTTCGGCAGCCTGCCGCGCATAACCGGGCGCGGCAGCCAGATCGACATCCTGGTTGAGCGCAGCGAGGATATCGTCATGCGCGCGTCGGAAGCGATGGCGGCGGTGCGCGATCTCCTGACAGACGAAAACATTGCCCGCGTCTCGCGCATCGTGGCCAACCTCGAGCGCGTGAGCGACCAATTGGCGGACAGGCGTTCGGTCATCGTGCGCTCTGGTGAGGCGGCGGGAGCGATGACAAACGCAGCTACGGAAATCGCCGCCTTGGCGCGCCAAACTCAAACGCAATTGGTCGAGCTTGACGATGCGATGGGTGAAATACGCGCCGCCGCCTCGGTTGCGTCCGGCGAGACTTTGCCTGAACTCGCGCTAGCTGCTGAGGAAATCCGGCGCGCTTCGGCGGCGATCGGCCGCGTCGCTGCAAACCTCGAGGAAAACCCCTCCGTTCTCACGCCGCAATCGCCGCGGCCAACCGTGGAGCTGCGGCCATGAAGCGCGACCTGAAGCAGTTTGGTTCCTGGGCGCACCCTGCCGCCGCGCTCTCGCCGCTGCTCCTGCTCAGCTCCTGCATCTCGCTTCTGCCGGAACCGCCGCCGCCGCCGCGCGTGTTTGTACTGGAGGCCGCAGAGGTCGCGCCGTCGGCAACTTCCGCCATAGAAGCTGTGATCGCCGTGGCGCTGCCAACGGGCGAACGTTCGCTGCTTGGCACGGACTTGGTTTGGCGCACAGGCGATGAACTCGCCTTCGTCGCGCAATCGCAGTGGTCAAACCGGGCCGAGCTTGCATTGCAATCGATCCTGGTCGAAACGCTCATTCGCCAGCACGGTTTCTCCGCCGCTACCCGCACTGGGGAAGCGCGCGGGGACTATGAGATTCGCTGGGAAGTGCTGGACTTCGAAGTGGCGGAAGCCTCGATGACGGCGCGCTTTGTCGCCGACGTGAAGCTCGTCGCCCTGCCGGGTAGGCGCGTCATCGCGCAAGAGATCATTGCAGCGGAGGCGCCCGTGGCCGACCGCGCATCATCGGCCGCCGCCCAAGCGCTTGCGCGCGCGGCCCGTGAAGGCAGCGCGCGCATCGGCGAGTTTGCGGTTATGAATGCGGCTCAGGCGAGCGCGGCGTCAATCAGCAGGTAGGCGCGCACCAGGTCCGAGCCCTCACTCTTGTCCTCGCTTTTCGCAAGGTCGGGGCGAGTGCGGAATTCGTTGGCGACAAGATGGGCCTTATTATTACGCCTGACGTAGCGGGCAATGCGCGTGACGGCGCCCGGCGCTGCATCGACGACCGCGGCGCGGCGCGCGGCCGCGCCATTGCGCGAGCTGCGCGCGATCCGGTCGAGGTCGCTCGGGCCGAGCACGTCGTCGAGATCGACGCCGGCTTCGGTGACGAGATCAAGCGCGTTGCCTTTCAGCTTTAGGTCGGGGTGCTTTCGCTCGCGGCTGAAGGCGACCAAGTCCTGGTCGTCGTTGGCCGGCTTGGGCGCTGCTTCAGCACGCGTTTGTGGCAGGAAGTTTCCCCAGCTGCCAAAGCCCTTGAATACGCGGCGCGGTTCGCTTTCGGCGCGAGCTGTGCTGCGTGCAATGGCTGCGCTGGCGGCGGCGCGAAGATCTGAGATGTCCGGTTGCACGACCGCGCTCTCACGCGCGGGCGGGCGCTGCACCGCGGGTTCGCGAGCAATCGTCGGCGTGGGACGCGGCGTGGGAGTTGCGGCCCTTTTAGCCGCAGCTGTTGCGGCAAGCGCCGACAACCGCTTTTCGATGGACGCCGCATGGCGATCGGCGGCGGCCTGGCTTTCTTCCGAAGCTGCACGTGCGGCGTGCGCCGCTTCCTTGAGTTTCGCCAACGTATCGGCGGCGCCTTCCTGCATTGCCTGCGTTTCGGCGCGGATGAATTGAGCGGCGCGCTTGGCCTCGGTGACGGCGCTGCGCGTGGTGTCGCGGAGCGCGCCGGCGGTCTCGTTGGCTGCGATCACGGCTTGCTCGCTCGAATTGCGCGCCGAGTCGCTGAGGCGTGTGGCTTCAGTCAAGCCCTCGAGCATGTTCGCCATCGCGCCGTTGAGAGAGGTGCTGACGGCGGCGGCTTCATCGGCGGCGCGATGGAAAGCGCTGGTGCGCTCGCCGATTACGCTCGCTGAGGCGGCAAACGATGCGAGATGGGATTGCAGCGCTTCCTCGGCGGCCGAGACTTCCGTCTTGACCAGTTTCGATGCTTCACGCATCAGGCGCGCCTGCCGGCCGATCGATTGAGCGACCGCCTGGGACTGGCCGCGCAGCTCGCCATTGAGTTCCACCATTTCATCGCGTTCGCGCTTGAGCGCATGCGACATCAACTCGGCGTTCTCATGCGAGGCGTCGACGGCTTCGCTAAAGATGATGGCGTTGCGCTGCGCTGACATTTCCAATTCAGCCAGACGGTCAATGGCGGCCGCAACGGCGTCGTTCAGCGCTTCGATTTCGGTGCGCACGGAAGCGCCCATGCGTTGGGCGTCGCTTGCGCCTGCTTCGAAAGGGGTGCGCGCGTCCTGCGCCAGGCGCGCCAGTTCGGCAACCAGCGTGCGCGCTTTAAGCGCCTCGCCTGCGGCCGAAGCGCTCACCCAGAAGAGGAGGGCTGGTCCGAAGGCGAGGGCGATCAGGCCTGCTTGCAGGGCCGGGTCCATCGCCATGACCGCCTCTGGCCCATAATAGGAGAGCGGCCCGCCCAGGGCGCCGGCGATCCAGACCAGCGCGGCAAGCCCGCCCGTGAGCCCGGCCCACGAGAAACCCGCCTTCGCCTTCGCGAGTTGGTGCTCCACGTGAGGCGCTTCGGGAGAGTTTTCCTCGGTCGCGGCCGCGAGGGCTGCTTCTTCGAGCTCGGTGTCGAAATCCGGGCCGAAGTCCGAGATCAATGCCTCATCGGCGTCCGCCTCACCGAAGCCCTCGAACGGTTCGCGTTCGTTTTCCGCGTAGTACATGGCGCAAAGCTCCGTCGCCGCAGAAAGGTTTAGCGGCGTTAACGGATTGCGGGTGCAACGCCCATGCCAGCGAGGCGAACCCACTTCGCGCGGCGGGCGTGCGCCAATTTGGGGCGTTTACTTCAAGTCGCGCTCCCCAGACGGGTGACGACCCGAAAAAACGCCGCTAACACCCAAGTCCCATGTTCGAAAAGATCTTGATTGCCAATCGCGGCGAAGTGGCTGTCCGCATCATCCGCACTGCGCGCCGCATGGGGCTCAAGACGGCCATCGTGTACTCGGAAGCCGACCGCGACAGTCTCGCCGTCGAGATGGCCGATGAGGGCGTGTTCATCGGCCCCTCGCCCGCCGCGCAGTCCTACCTGGTGATCGACAAGATCGTCGCCGCCGCCAGGCAGACCGGCGCGCAAGCCGTTCATCCCGGTTTCGGCTTTCTCTCGGAGAAGGCGGAGTTCGCCGATCGATTGCTTAACGAGAAGATCGTTTTCATTGGTCCCAATCCGCATGCGATCCGCGCCATGGGCGACAAGATCGAGAGCAAGAAGACCGCCTCCGACGTTGGTGTCTCGTGCGTGCCGGGGTTCATCGGGGAGATCGAGGGCGTCGACCATGCAATCCAGATTGCCGAGGAGATCGGCTATCCCGTCATGATCAAGGCCTCCGCTGGCGGAGGCGGCAAGGGCATTCGCGTCGCCTACAATCGCAACGACGTGGAGGAGGGCTTTCCCGCCGTGCGCGCGGAAGCCAAGGGCGCCTTCGGCGACGACCGCATCTTCATTGAGAAATTCGTGGCCGCGCCCCGGCACGTCGAAATTCAGGTGCTGGGCGACAAGCACGGCAACGTCATTCACCTCTTCGAGCGCGAATGCTCGATCCAACGCCGCAACCAGAAGGTCATCGAGGAGGCGCCTTCGCCGTTGCTGGACGAAAAAACACGCGCCGCCATGGGCGAACAGGCAGTCGCCCTCGCCAAGGCCGTTAACTATGACAGCGCCGGCACGGTCGAGTTTGTCGCCTCCGGCGCCGACAAGAGCTTTTACTTTCTGGAAATGAATACGCGACTTCAGGTCGAGCACCCGGTGTCGGAAATGATCACCGGGCTCGATCTGGTCGAACAGATGATCCGCGTCGCCGCCGGCGAAAAGCTCGCCTTCAAACAGAAGGATCTGAAGATCAAGGGCTGGGCCATCGAGAGCCGCATCTACGCCGAGGATCCCTTCCGCAACTTCCTGCCCTCGATCGGGCGCTTGCGCGCCTACCGCCCGCCGACTGAAGGCAAACAGAGCGACGCCACCCTCCGCAACGAAACCGGCGTGCGGGAGGGCGATGAGATCTCGATGTTCTACGATCCGATGATCGCCAAGCTCGTGACGCATGCGCCCACGCGCATCGCCGCCATCGACGCCCAGGCGCGCGCCCTCGATCAATTCCTGATCGAAGGCATTGCCGACAACATTCCCTTCCTCGGCGCGGTGATGGAGGAGAAGGACTTCCGCAAGGGCGATTTCACCACCGCCTACATCAAGGAGAAGTTCCCGCGAGGGTTCGAAGGCGTGGCTCCAACCAGGACGCAGGAAAAGCTGCTGATCGCGTGCGCCGCGGTGGCGCGCTCGTTCACGGCCCGCCGCGCGACACAAACAAGCGGGCGCATCGAGGGCGCGCCAAACGGGGCACAGCGCGACTGGGTCGTGATCCTCGACAAGGAACATCACCTGACCCATGTCGATCTTGACGACATGGGCGCCAATGTCGTCATCGACAGCAAGAAGCATCGCCTCGACACGATTACGCGTCCCGGCGCCCGCGTGATCGAAGGCGCGTTCGACGGGGCGCCGTTCGCGGTAAAGATCAAGGCCGCGCCCGAAGGCTACACGCTGCGCCATCGCGGAATTACCGCGCGCGCGCTGGTGGCGACGCCGCGCGGCGCTGAACTAGCGAAGAAGATCCCTGAAAAGAAAAAGGCCGACACTTCGAAGCTCATCGTGTCGCCCATGCCAGGGCTGGTGGTCTCGATCGATGTGAAGGCGGGCCAAGACGTCAAGGAAGGCGAGGGCGTGGCCGTCGTCGAAGCCATGAAGATGCAAAACATCATCCGCGCCGAACGCGATGGCGTGATTTCAAAGGTGCATGTCGCCGCCGGCGCGAGCGTCGCGGCCGACGAGGTGATGATTGAGTTGGGTTAGTCGGCGTCCCTTATCCCCTTGAGGGGAGAAGGGGGCCGCGAAGCGGCCGGATGAGGGGATCACAGGTGCATCAAGGGGAGAGGTGACTGCGCCCGACTTCGCGCGTCGATTTCCCGCTAGCCGTGCGTCGCCGCTTCCGCCAATCTCCACCGCCGCAAAGGGGGATCGCATGCCCAAATTTCTCGCACTAGCCGCCGCTGCCTTGTTTCTGCTCGCCGGATGCTCACCGAGCTCCTCGGCCTGGGCCGATTTCCAGAACCGCTTCATCGAGCGGTCTTTCGAACTTGAGCCCACCTTTGGCGCCTCACAGGGCCGCCACGAGCTTGATGGTCGCCTACCGGACTGGAGCGAGCAAGGGCTGGTCGAACAGATCGCGTTCCTGCAATCGTCGATCGAAGAGGCGGAGGCATTCAATTCGCTCAACGATCAACAGCGTTATGAGCGCGATTACCTTGTCGCCGTGGCGCGCGGCAATCTGTTCTGGCTGGAGACCGCAGACCAGCCGCACACGAACCCGGCCTTCTACATGAACCGGCTAAGCCCATCCATGTACATCACGCGCCCTTACGCGGCGCCGGACGTGCGTTTGCGCGCTTACATCACATACCTCGACGCGATCCCCTCCGCTGCCGCGCAAATACAAACCAATTTGCGCGCGCCCATGCCGCTGACGTTCGTCAACTACGGACGGGCCTCCTTCGGAGGCCTTGCGGAATATTTTCTCGGAGACGGCAAGGCCGCCTTTGCGAGCGTGAATGATGCGGCTCTCCAAGCTGAGCTCGTACGCGCCTCCGACGCCGCGGCTGCTGCCATGAGCGCGCTTGCGTCGTGGGTAGAAGCGCAGCGGCCCAACGCTACACAGGACTTCGCGCTGGGCGCCGATCGCTTCGCGCAAATGCTGCGGGACACCGAGATGGTGGACATTCCCATTGCCGAGCTCGAGGCGATCGGCCGCGCTGATCTTGAACGCAACCAGCAAGCGCTCACAGAAGCCTGCGCGGGCTATGCGCCAGGCGCTTCGCTGCCTGCGTGCATGGCGCGTGTGAATGCGCAAAAGCCCGCCGGTGGGGCAGTCGCTGGCGCGCGCGCGCAACTCGCAGGCTTGCGTGCGTTCATTGCCGAGCACGAACTCGTCAGCATACCAGGCGCGGAGGAGGCGCAAGTGGAGGAAGCGCCGCCCTTCGCACGCCAGAACTTCGCTTACATCGACATTCCGGGCCCGTACGAAACGAATTTGCCTTCGGTCTATTACATCGCCCCGCCTGATCCGAGCTGGCCCGCGCAAGTGCAGGCTGATTTCGTTCCGGGTGAAACTGAATTGCTGTTCGTGTCGGTGCACGAAGTATGGCCGGGCCACTTCCTCAACTTCCTGCACGCCAACCGGTCCGAACATCAGTTCGGCCGCGTGTTCGTGGGTTACGCCTACGCCGAGGGCTGGGCGCATTACACCGAAGAGATGATGTGGGATGCCGGCCTTGGCGACGGCGACGCGCGTGTCCACATCGGCCAGCTATCGAACGCATTGCGGCGGGACTGTCGCTTCCTCTCGGCTATCGGCATGCACACCGGAACGATGACGGTGGAAGAATCGCGCCGGATGTTTGTCGAGGAATGCTATCAGGACGAAGGCAACGCCCGCCAGCAAGCCGCGCGCGGAACCTATGATCCTGCCTATCTCAACTACACGATGGGCAAGCTCATGATCCGGCGGCTGCGCGAAGACTGGACCGCCAGCCGAGGCGGGCGGCAGGCCTGGGGCCAGTTCCACGATCAAGTCCTGAGCTATGGCGGCCCACCGATCCCGCTCGTGCGCGCTCAAATGATGGGTGGTGAGCCGGACGCGGTGTTCTAGCCCCGCGCCCCCACGGCAGAGCGGCGCTCAAACCAGCGCGTTGCCGCGTAAATCGCAGCGCCCACCGCCGCGAACCCGCCCAAGAATGCCCACGCATCGAGCTTGGCTTGAGCGATTGCCCATGCGCACAGTCCCGCGCCCAGAACTGGCGCCGCATATAAGAGCAGCCGCGCACCATCAATGCGCAGGCGCTTCACGAGCGCTCCCATGCACGCAAGATACACGAACATCCGCGCCAGCGCCGACATCACAGCAAGCCAAACGAATGCGCTGCTGGCGGCGAGCACGGCGACGATTAGCCCAAACGCCAAGATTGAATTGGCCGGCGTGGCGAAGCGCGCATTCACGCCGGCAAACCAGCGCGGCAGCGCGCCTTCATCGGCCATGGCGAACGTAAGGCGTGGCGTCACGATGGAGGAGGCGAGCAAATTGCCGCCGATAGAGACCATCGCGGCCGCCGCCATCGCCTGCGCACCCCATGATCCGGCGAGCACTTCAGCCGCGGCCGCAAGTGGCGCGCCCTCGGGTGTGCGCCCCTGCATGATGGCCACATACGCGAGCTGCACCAGGAAATAGAGCAAGGTCATCGCCACGATCGCGCCTACTAGCGCGCGAGGCAACGCACGTCGCGCGTTGCTCGTTTCGCCAGCTGTGAGCGTCGCCATTTCAAAGCCCACGAAAGCGTACAAGAGCAACAGGCTCACGCCGCCTACGGCAGCCGAATTTTCCGGCGCTTGCGGGGTTGGGATATGCTCGGCGAACAGGACAAGTCCGCCCACGACCAGCGCCGCCAACGGCAAGAGCTTGACGAGCGTGACCAGATTGAGCGCACGTACTGCGCCCCTAACGCCCACAACGTTGAGCGCGGTCAGCGCCAACACGATTGTAGCGATCGCAACGACGCGAGCAAATCCTTGATCGGCCCCCGGCGCAAACACGGCGGCGTACGTCATGAACGCATTGGTGTTGGCCGCCATCGCGGCAAGACGCGCGAGATAATAGAGCCAACCAACACCAAAACCTGTCGCGCGGCCGAACGCTGCGCTGGCGTAGGCGACGGGCCCCCCGGTTTGATCCGAGCGTGATGCAAGCGCGCCGAACGCCATCGCTATCAAGATCATCGGTGCGCCGAAGACGAGGATGAGATAGGGGCTCGCCGCGCCCGCGCCGTCGACCAGCGCCTGCGGCATGGCGAAAATGCCGGCGCCGATAATGCCGTTTAGCGCGATGAAACTTGCGCCGATGATTCCGATCTCGCGTTTGAGTTTGCTCATCGCTCCCCGCTTCGCTGCAACTGGAGCGCAACGTCGGTTGGAGGGCAAGGCAGGAGGCGTGGAAGTTGTCCCCCTCCCAGCCTCCCCCGTGCAGGGGAGGAGCATGTCGGCGCCACCACGGCGCTTGCGGGTTAGTCATTCACGCGCGGCCCCTCCCCGAAGGGGAGGGGGTGCGTCGCCCTTTTACGCGCTGCGCTTCTTGGTGGCGTAGTCGACGAGCGCGAGCAGGATGAACGCCGCGCCGACCGAACCCATGATCACAGCTGGGATCATCATGCCATGTTGCGCGTCGGCGTCCCACTGATTGGCGAGAAATCCAGCCGCGACGAAACCGCCGGCGAGCGCCAACAAAATGACGCCATTGCCGAGGCTCTTGCGAGCGCGGTTGCCTTCATCGAGCATATTCTGGGTCAGCTGCGAGACCAGGTTGGGGTCGAGCTGCTGGCCGCGCGCCAGGGCTTGGGAGATGAGGTCATGCGCGGAGCGCTTGGTGCGTTCCCTGACCAGCACCGGGACAAGGATCACTGCGGCGAGAAATCCAAAAAACACAAACGGAACAAAGATTTCGGCTTCCATTATCGGCTCCATGATTGGCGGGGAGTGCCCCTTGCCAACATGGATGCGCCCCGGCGCCGATTTGGACGCAATACAACGCTTTTCAGATCGGGGCGGTGGCGCTATCGAGCCAAGCCCGCGCCTCACCCGTCAGCTGCGGAGCGATGTGGTCGCGCACGCGCCCATGGTAGGCATTGAGCCATTCGCGCTCCTCTTTCGTGAGAATTTGCTTGAGTACAAGGTTCGTGTCGATCGGGGCGAGCGTCAGCGTTTCGAAGCCGAGCATCGGCCGTTCGCCGCCTTCGATCGCCGCAGCCGGGGTTACGACCTGTAGATTCTCGATGCGGATGCCGTAGGCGCCGGTCTTGTAATAACCCGGCTCGTTGGAAACGATCATGCCGGGTTCGAGCGGTTGGGTGTTGACGAACTTGGCAATGCGGTGTGGGCCCTCGTGCACGCCGAGATAGGCGCCGACGCCGTGGCCAGTGCCATGGTCGTAGTCGAGGCCGCCCTCCCATAGCGACATCCGCGCCAGCGCGTCGAGCTGGTGACCGGTCGTGCCCTTCGGAAACCGCACGCGCGCGAGCGCGATATGGCCCTTGAGCACACGCGTGAAGCGCTCACGCATCTCTCTCGTTGGGCGCCCGATCGCGACGGTGCGCGTGA
>Ga0247727_10008439_pt1 | contig 19123 bp, 21 predicted proteins | sample WisWelCaveWW1625_FD_202498 | JGI IMG/M metagenome (GOLD analysis project Ga0247727, IMG submission 202498) | Biofilm microbial communities from Wishing Well Cave, Virginia, United States - WW16-25 | ecosystem: Environmental > Aquatic > Deep subsurface > Groundwater > Cave microbial mat | place... | reverse complement strand
CGTCTCCTTCGCCCGCAATCGAGTACTGCTTCTCCACTCGCAATTCAGGCCCGGCCGGTTCACCCGCTTCCACAGCGGTGTGAAACGGGCCTGTGCAAGCCAGGTTGACACCCTTGCCTGTCGCCGCTGTGCATTCGTATGCGCCGGCAGCAAACACCTCGCTTTCCTCCAGCATGACGGCCTCGTAGTCTTCGATTCTCTTCCACGCCGGAAAGAGCAAGAGTCGAAACGCATGGCGCGGCCACCGGTCGTAGCGCAGCCGCTCTGCCAGGCCCGGCTCTTTGACCAGAGTTTGTTCGTGGATGGACGCCACCCCGCCCGTGCTGGGCGTCGCTGTCTGCCGAAGCCGGGCGTGGTAAGCCTCCGGACGTCGCTCGAAGGAATTAATCAGCGTAACGTCGCGGGGACGAAAGTCGAGAGCGACGAGCGTCCCGCCGTCTGAGGGCTTCACCAGGGCGGCGCACTGTGGGGTCGTGACGTAGATTTCTTCGGCGCCGTCAGCGTCGAAGTCGAGCCGCTGCGCCACGGCATATTTAGCCCGACCGTGCGCGGTCGCGTCGGCCAGTTTTTCCGCTCGGACCAGTTCGCGCCAGAGTGCAGTGCGCAAGTGCGGCGCGTAAATTCCACCGAACACTCCGTGCCAGTAGGCGTCGTTGCACTGTGCGCGCAACACGTGGTCGGCCGCCCGATCCAGCGCTCGCCGACCGGTGCGCCGCAGCGGGCTGCGCCGCCGTGTTTCCGCCAGTTCGCCGATTCGTCCGGAGACATAAAGCATCTTTTTGTGCAGCAGGTTGGCTTCCGGGTACTTGCGAAAAAACCCCCGCCAGAATCCTCCCCGTAGGAACATTTCGATGTCCGGCCGCTCCGCAAACTCCCGCTGCACGGCATGAAAACGCAGCCGCACCGGCGTCGGCAGCGCCCATTCCATCATTTCCGGGTAGGAGGCGGCCAACAGGTCGGCGCGTCCCCGGGGCGCATGCTGCGCCAGGAACTCACCGGGCGGCGTGGTCGCCAGCCAGTCCGTATTGCTTTCCAGCGCAGTCAAAAACTCCTCGAGCCAACCGTTCCGGTAGCAGTGTTCATGTGTCCCCGGCCAGACGCCGAACTTCTCACAATCGTCGCCCATCGCCGCCATTCCGCCGGGGTGCTGCTTCGCCGCGCAGCGCAGAAAATCCATAGTCTCCTTCACGCTGCGAAACGGGATGAGGTAGCGCAGCGACTTCCATCCCGGGATCACCTTGACCTTAGAACCCTGATCCTCCGCGATGTAATAGCCGTCGAGTTCCTTCAACTCAAAGCCCGACGCCAGGAAGTGCGCATCGTCCAGCAGCGTGTATTCGACCCCGGCCTCCGCCAGCCGGGAAGCAAGCTGCGGCTCCCAGACTCGCTCGGCCAGCCAGGCTCCAGTCGGTTGCCGCCCAAAGCGCTTCTCGATGTATTCCGTCATGCGGTGGATTTGCTCGACCTGGTCTTCGGGCGGAATGGCAACCAGAATGGGCTCAAAGAAGCCGCCACCCACCAACTCCACTTGCCTCCGGGCAATCAGTTCGCGCAACAGTTCAAAATAATCCGAATGGTTCCCTTCGATCCATTCGAGCAGCGGCCCGGAATAGTGCAGCCCGAGGCGCACCGATGGGTGACGGCGAAGAGCCTCGAGAAACGGCAAATAAGCCTTCTGATAAGCCTGCTCAATTACCTTGTCGAAGTTTCCCACCGGTTGGTGGGCGTGAATCAGCAGAACCAGATGCAGCTTGGGCACAGGGGGACTCCGTCCAGGCCAGAGACAAGCCAGTGATAATAACGCGACGTAAGCCCCACACCCAAATCCATTCCTGCGGCAAGTGAGAGATTCGCCTAGTAGCTGCAGGGAGCCAACAAATGGGGCGTTGCTATCTCTGAATGATGTCTGTCAAGGTTACGCGTCCGCCAGCAAACCGCGCCAGTCGCTCGCCAACGCGCTCGAGCGCCTGCTGAATGGCGGCTGTCGAGCTGCCCGCCGGCGCAAAGATTGTAGTGACCACCGACCGGGTCGCTTCGGTGATCATTGTGCGAATCGAATCGCTTACCGGGCTTCCAAACGGCCCCTGGGCGTCGGCAAGCACGGGCCGCCCTTCGAGGTGCCAGACGTGCCGCCCGATGCCCTCGTAGGTCTCTCCCGCTGCACCCATTCGAAAGGCGATCGGCGGTGTGACCTGTGCCGTGTCATACGTTCCATAGGGCCAGCCCGTCTCGATCGAGCCCAGGTTGATGATGTCCACCACATTCGACACGCGGTACAGCCCCTTGCCCTGTACCACTCGCCGCAGCAGCGCTTCCGACGCCGGGCGGTACCGCGCCGGGTCCACGCCCCACGCTCGGAACATCCGCCGCACTGCGCTGATGGATTCGAGCTCGGCCACTCTTTCAACGGTCACTTCGAGCCGAAATCTCTTGCAGACAGCGTCCATCTCCGCGAAGAGCTCAGGTGTTGTGGGCGCCACCTTCACGTTCTCGACGGTGATCACGCCCAGTGTTACGCCGGGAATTTCGATTCCAATCTGCACAGTCGGCGCCGCCCCCGCCGGCTCTGCTATTATGCCGGGTTTCACGACATGCTCAAACGGGTGGAACAACTTTGAACGATGACACAACAGATGTGCGATTTCAGGAGGGAATAGGCCAATTTAACCGCGGCCAATTCTTCGAAGCCCATGAAACCTGGGAAGAAATCTGGCTGGCCGCGCAGGAGCCGGAGCGCACATTTCTCCAGGGTATCATTCAAGTGGCCGCCGCGATCCACCACTACCAGCGCGGCAATCGCACTGGGGCCCAGTCGTTGCTTGAGGCTGGCTTAAAGAAGTTGGATCCCTTTCAGCCCGTCTACAGGGGCATCCAGCTCGACCTCTTGTGCGCTTCAGTCAAAGAGTGGATGAGAGATCTCTCGGAGGGACGCTCACCACAACTCGCGCAGTGCCCGCAGATTCACGCAGCGAAATAAACCGGATGCCGGCTTATTCCTCGACAATCAGCATACCTTTCATCCCCGAGTGCCCCAGCCCGCAAAACACCGAGCACTTGAACGGGTAATTGCCCGCACGCTCGGCCACAAATTCGATCACGCGTTCTTCCTTTTCCGTCAGCTTGAAGTTCTCCTGCGGTGGGTCGAACTTCAGCCCCGTCGCTCCGCCTTCGGCTGCGCCCTCTGGATAGAGCGCGATCTTGAAGCCGTGGGTGCGGTCGATCGCCCGGATCTTCAATTGCACTCGCGTCCCCTTTTTCACGCGGATCTCCGACGGCGAATATTCATACTTTTTCGCCGTCATCTCGATCACTTTCGCTTGCGGCGCGGCCGTTTGCGTCGCACTCGGCAGTGCGACACCCAGGCTCACAGCAATCCCGAATGTGGCGCAAGCTGCTATGCCATTCACAAAGCGCTTCAATGCGGTTCCTCCTCGAGTTGTCGGCTCGTATTCAATGCGTTTCGCATAGGTAGGATGCCATGGGAAACAAGAAGGCTGCAACGGTACTGTGAAGTTCACCAGCGCAAGAGTGCCGCCTCGGCAGCGAAGCCCGGCCCGAGCGCCAGCATCACACCGTAATCCCCCGCGCGTGGCTCGCCCGAGGCAAGCACTTCGTTCAGCACAAACAGCACCGTTGGGGAAGACATGTTGCCGAAGTTTCTCAGAACCTGCCGCGACCGACGCAGGTGATCTTCACTCAGCCCCAGATACCCCGCCGCAGCATCGAGCACTTTCCTCCCGCCCGGGTGCAGCACCCAGAAACGCACATCTTCCTTGCGCAAGCCTCGGGGAGTGAGCAGTCCATCCAGGCATTTCTCGATGATCGGTCCGGCCAAGTCGCGGATTTCCGCCGCCAGGATGATCCGCAGCTTGCCTTCCCTCTGCTCGAAGCCCACCTTGCTGAGCTGGCTCGGGTCGAGCACAGACTGAAACCCCACAATCCGCGGCAGCGAGCTCTCCGGGCCATGAGCATCACCATCGCCTAAGATGACCGCTGCTGCACCATCCGCGCAAATCGCGTTGCCCACCACGGTCTCAAGCGACGTATCAATAAAATACGCGGCTGAACAAATCTCCACCGCAATGGCCAGCACGCAGTGGCCCGGAGAGGCACGGGTATGGTCAGCCGCGCGTTGCAGCAGCGGCAGAGCACCGGCACAACCGTGCCCTAGCAGCGCTCCGCGCTGCACATCATTCCGCATCCCAAGGTGCCCCACCAACAACGTCGAGAGGTCGGGACACAAATAGCCGGTACAAGACGCCACCAAAATGCAATCCAATTCCGACGGCTCCATCCCTGCTGCGGCCAGCGCACCCTTCGCTGCTTGGCAGGCGAGGTGCGTTGCGCCTTCGCGGTAGCGCGCGTGAAGTTGGTCGGGTGTCTCGTCGGGAGTGAACTTCTCCGGGTCGGCCCAAAAGTAGCGATGGTCTATGTCGCTATTCAGGAAGATCTGCTTGATCCGCGGGCTGGTGTAACCCATCACGCGGAAAACTTCTTCCTGTGTCAACCGCCGAGGCGGCACCACTCGCGCACAGGAGAGTATGGCAGGCTCAGACAAGATAACCCCTCAACTCGTTGACTGGCTGGCTTCAGGTGGGATGCAGGATACACTACGACCGGATGGTGAAAGACTCCGTTTTTTGGCGCCGCTCAATCCGGCCTGCTTTGATCGGACCTCAATCGAAAACAAAAATGCGGCGTTGCCCAGTGGCACGCCGCATCGCGGAATCTTGCGCGAACCGGGCCGCAGCGCGGCTCAGGCCGTCTTCTTCGTGTACCAGTCTGCGTTGATCGCCGTGAAGTTGGACCACTTCTCGGGCAGGTCTTCCAGCGCAAAGATGGCCGTCACCGGACAAACCGGCACGCACGCGCCGCAATCAATGCATTCGACCGGGCTAATGTACAGTTGCGTTTCGCCCTCGAAGGCCGGCTCGTCCTTGCGCGGGTGGATGCAGTCCACCGGGCAGACGTCCACGCAGGCGGTGTCTTTCGTCCCGATGCAGGGCTCAGCAATTACGTAGGCCATCAGACCTCTCCTTGAGGTGTCGTTCCAAATCCTATCTTGGCAATGAACTCCGGCGCAGTCTTTCTCACGCAACCTCACCGCACCGGGAAATTCGCCTTATACCACCAAACTCGCCCCCGGCACAAGCCAGCCACCTGCCAGTTTACCACGGCGGGCCGCTCACTCGTCTCAATGAGAGATGCCCGCGGGTCGTGTTGCGCTCGGACCGACGCGCCTAGGATCGTCCTTCGAATTCGAGGCGTTGATTGCATCAGCTTTTCAGGGCCGCAACCAAATCTACCTGCGCTGCGTCTCAATGGCGAGGCCGGTGAATCTCCAAGACGAGGGGAGTCTGTCGATGCTGAAACGGCTCACGTGTGCTCTTGTGCTAATCGTTCTTACTGTTGCGACTTTTGCCGCGGCTCAGGCACAGCGGCAGCAAGTGGACGTGCCCCAGACCCAGGTTCCGGTCGGGAGCAAGATCTCCAACGTCCAGTTCCAGACGCTGGCGGGCGAGACGGCCGATCTCTACACCTACGCCGGCAAACAGGGCACGCTGATCCTTTTCATTGCCACCAAGTGCCCGATCTCGAACGATTACAACCAGCGCATGGCCGACTTGACCCGTGAGTACACCGCGCGGGGCTTTGCCGTGATTGGCATCAACCCGAATCGCACTGAGCCTGCCGACGAAGTCGCCCGTCACGCTGCGGAAAAATCCCTCGGTTTCACTGTCCTCAAGGATCCGGACAATCACGTGGCCGATTATCTGGGCGCATCCGTGACACCCGAGGCCTTTCTCTTCGACACCGCGTGGGTACTTCGCTACCACGGCCGCATCGACGATAGCCGTAACCCGGCCAACATCACCACCACCGATCTGCGCGTCGCGCTCGACGCCATAATCGCCGGCAAGCCCATCGAAGTGGCCGAAACCAAGGCCTTCGGCTGCACCATCAAGCGCGTTCCTCGCAACTAACTTCCGCCTCACTCGCGGTAGAATACGGGCATGCGCCACCGCTCCTGCACGACCCTTTGCAGGCCGGCCATTCTCATAGGCAGCGTTTTGCTTCTCAGCTTGCCGCTCAGCGCCCAGCAGCCTGCCGTGAAGCCCGCTGTTCCCGATCTCGCGCTGATTGACCTGGCAGGTTACCAAAAAGTGCTCGCCGAGCTGCGCGGCAAGCCCGTTTGGGTCAACTTCTGGGCTACCTGGTGCGAGCCTTGCCGCGACGAGTATCCAATCGTAAATCAGTTGGCCAAGAAATACGCCGCGCAGGGGCTCGTAGTGATCGGCGTCAGCCTCGATGACGACGGCGAGATCACGCTTATGCGACGTTTCCTCGCGCGCAATCAGCCCGTCTTCCGCAACTACCGCCGCCTGCCCGGCAAGGATGAAGCCTTCATCAACGGCGTCAACCCGAAGTGGACCGGTGCCATTCCTGCTTCTTTTTTCTACGCGCCCGACGGGCACCTGCTAAAATCCCTGGTCGGCGAGCACACCCGCGAGGAGTTTGAGGCCATCCTGCGCGACTTGCTCGCAGCATCAAACAATCCTGCCGCCCCCAGACGCTGACCGAGGACGCCTCAATGCTCCGACTGCGCGGCAACAAAATCACCTGGCTGGGCCATAGCACGTTCCGCATCAACACCCCCAGCGGCCAGGTCATCCTCATCGATCCCTGGGTGATGGGAAATCCCTCCTGCCCGGTAGCGCTCAAAAAGTTTGAAAAACTCAATGTGATGTTCATTACCCATGGTCACGGCGACCACCTCGGCGACGCCGTCGCTCTGGCCCGCGCGCAGAAGCCGCTGATCGTAGCGATCTTTGAAATCTGCCTGTGGTTCAACTCCAAAGGCATCCACGACACCCTGCCGATGTCCAAGGGTGGCACACAAAAGGCCGGCGAAATCGAAGTCACCATGGTGAACGCCCTGCACTCGAGCGGCATCGAAGATGACGGCAAAATTGTCTACGGGGGCGAGCCGTGCGGCTACATTCTTCGCCTGCCCGGCGGGCTGACGATGTACCACGCTGGCGACACTGCCGTCTTTGGCGACATGAAGCTTATCGGTGAACTGTACCAGCCCGAGCTTGCTTGCCTGCCCATCGGCGATCTCTACACCATGGGTCCGCGCGAAGCCGCAATGGCGATTCGCCTCCTCGGCGTCCGCCATGTCATCCCCATGCACTACGGCACGTTTCCCGTCCTTACCGGAACGCCGGCCATGCTCCGCGACCTCACCCAGGACATCGCCGGCCTCGAGATCCATGCCCTGCGCCCCGGCGAGAGTCTCGGCTGAAACTCGCCCTCAACTTTGGGGAGCGGATCGATGGCGAATGAAATCACAGATCGCAGCGTCGAGCAGTATCTCTACCGCATGCTCCCGCCGCGCGACGCGGTCTTGCGTGAAATGGAGCGTTACGCCGCGCGGCACGACGTTCCCATCGTCGGCCCCGCCGTTGGACGGTTGCTGGCTTTGCTGGTGGAAATCTCGGGCGCCAGGCGCATCTTTGAGATGGGCTCGGCTATCGGTTACTCGACCATCTGGCTGGCTCGCGCCGCGGGACACAGCAGCGAAGTCTTCTACACCGATGGCGACCCCGAAAACGCTCGCCGCGCTCGCAGCTACTTCCAGCGTGCAGGTGTCGCCCGCCGAATCCACATCCTCGCCGGCGACGCCGCCCGGAGCCTGCGCCGCACTCCGGGCACCTTCGACCTCATTTACATTGACATTGACAAACACCAGTACCCTGCTGCTTTCCGCGCTGCGTTGCCTCGCCTGCGTCGCGGCGGCCTGCTCGTCGCCGACAACGCGCTCTGGTACGGCCGCGTCGCCCGTCTTGCCCGCGACCCTTACACTCGCGGTATTCAGCAATTCAACCGCCTGATCTATTCCTCCCGCCATCTGCTCCCGGTGATCGTCCCTCTCCGCGACGGCGTCGCCATCTGCCGCAAACGCTAAGGCACGGCTCAACAGCCTGCCCGTGGGTAGTGTCCTAATTTGACTCTCCACAAACAAGCATGGGTGAAAGTAAATGCGCAAGTGGACGCTGAATTGCGTCAGCTTGTTTCCATTCTTGGATGTGTGCCAAGTCTTCAAACAATCCAAAGCTGTCAAGGAACTCCGGGGGATCAGGGCGGATATGTCTATTTTTACTTTGGAGATTGGCGGGCGCTGGGTGGATTGCTTTTCGGGGCCATTGAGCCTGCGTTACGAGGTTTGGAAGCGTCAGTTTCGGTAGAGGTTTTCAATGGGAGTGACCCGTTGGGTAAACTGAGCTTCAGGGCAGAAGCACTACCAAAAGTTACCTCTGCCCTGAAGTCTCTGTTCAACCGCCGTAGGTTTCGGTGTTCTTATGGCAAGGGACACAGAGAGCCTCGCAGTTAGATAGAGAATCATCTCCACCAGCCGCTTCTGCCGTTCTGTGGTGCGCGTGCCATTTACCCGCTGTCAGTGCTACACCACAACGTCCAGTGTGGCCGCAAATCTTGCGGGTGCATTCGCATTTGCCACCTGCTCGTCTCCAAGCGGCGGCATGTATTTCTTCTGAGAACGCCACGGCTGTCACCCCCTTTCATGCACAGAGTAAATCCTGAACGCTCCAGAGATGGTCGGTGATCTTCGCCGCCATCGCGGGAGTCACTCGGAGCGTGCTGTGCAAACGCACGAAATTGTAATGAGCAAAATGCAGAGCCATCGCTGATTTCAGGTTCTCTAGCTTTTTAGAGAAGGCATTTGTCAGCCGAGTGAACCGCCGCAACTGCATCCTGATTGTGAGATTCTGTCTTTCTACATAGGATGTTGAGATATTCTGAAGTCTTGGATCGCCGGTGATCCGTATTGGGACAGCGTTCACGATTTCATCGGGGCTATATCTCTCCTCGCCCTCTCGCGGAGAGCCGTACATCTTGACGAGCATCGCGTAATCCACGTCTGCACCGAACGTATCCTCAACAGCCGTCAGGTAGGGCCGAAAGCCATCTGTCGTTAGCTGGACTCTGCGGGCCAAGCGCCCTTGCAGATCGGCCATGAAGTGGTAGGCGTTCTCCGGCGAGCGTTTGCCCACTAAGAATGAGGGGACAAGTTTTGTCTCAGCGTCTAGGGCCACGAAAACATATTGGTCGCCCATCGTCAGGTGATTATGGTGGCCGTTGAGATGCTTCTGCTTGGCGTAAACGAAGCTCCAAATCTCATCACACTGAATCAGGCGACAGGGCAAGCGGCGCATCTTTTCGTCTAGCAGATGGACGCAACTTCCCCCGACCCGCGTCACGAGCCGCATGATGGTGTCGCGGTGGACGCCAGTCATGCGCTCTGTGCTGCGGATGCTGTTTCCTTCAACGATGGCCGAGATCACTTGCACCTGCTTTTCTTTCGAGAGTACGTTCATGTCGGGTCTCCTTGACTTTCTCAGCGGGCGACCCGACAATTGCTTTAGGGTCTCGCATCGGGCTACGTCCGCTGTGAGATTTGGCCCCGCCGTCAGTTCACGCTGGCGACGGGGTCTTTCATTCGTTGAGACTGGAATGGGATTTGAACCCACGAAGCCGCTCAAGTCGGCAGCCCCTTGCAGGGGGACTTCCTTTGACCGCTTGGATATCCAGTCAAAGCACAGCCTGCAAAGTTAGACTTGACTTTTCGGTGGGGATCGGTTACGGTGAATTTCGCTCAAGAAGTCGCTCCTTGTCTCAAGCAAGGGGTTTTCGGCCCGCCGTTTGCAGCGGCGGGCCTTCTCTTTTATTTGACCGTCACAACTACCTTCCGATACTTGCTAGCACGCTTCCCCCTACCAAGTTCGACTACCTCAATCTCGTGGCTGTCCGCTAAACGCTTCAAAGTACTCGATAGAGAGGCTCGCTTTAAGGTCGCAGCAAATGATGGATTGTTCACGCGGATTCTCTCCACTATGTCCTTTAGGACGAAGTCTGCGCGTAGCCCTTCTAGGGCTTGCCGTACAGCCTTGAGTAGAGTGCCTTTACCAAAAACCTGTCCCGTTGTGCCGTTGCCACCAACGCCGTTAGACGACATTTTGAACACAAGATCGAGGGCCTCGATCTTCTTGCGGTATTCCGCTTCTACCTCGTTGCGGAGTTTGTGGTATTCCCGTTCCTTCATACACGCATCCTAGCGAAGCATGAAACTATTGTCAAGAGAAAAGTGAACGTTGCCACGCCAATTGCAACGCTAAAGTGTGCCCTCTGGCCGGTTAAGAGTCAAGTCCCTAGATGGGTGTCAGCAGCTCCCACTCTCCGACCCACGCTGGCCTTGGAAACCAAATTAGGACACTACCTGCCCGTGCTCGCTCTGGACACGAAGCTTCACCAAGCAGTACCATCGCGCCGATCTTTCCGTTTTCGAGGAGTGCGCATGTGCTCACTAACAGCCAGCTCCCCCACACAGGGTGCTTTTCGTGACGGAAAACTCCTCATTGTCACGCAGGGTAGCCAATTGCCGGCCATCTGCCTGGAGTGCGGCCAACCCATTAGCCGTGAACCGAGGAAGCGAACCTACTATTGGCACAATCCTTGGCTGTTCTTTCTCATTCTTGCGGGACTTCTCATTTACGTTATTGTGGCTCTGATCGTCAGAAAGCGGTTCCAGCTTTATCTTCCGCTCTGCGAAACGCACCGGCGAGCCCGCCGACGAGTTGCCTGGGCAGCAGCATTCCTGCTCATCGGAATAATCCCTGTCGGGATTTTGATCGGAAGCACGGATACACCAAATTCTGGTCTCTGGGCCGTGTTGGTCATGTTTCTAATGTTCTTCGCGGGGCTAGCCTGCTGGGCACTCTCGAGCGGGCCGCTGCGTCCAACCCTGATAAATGAAAGTTATGGCAGATTTAAAGGAACCAGGGAGGCCTTCCTCAGCCAACTCCCGCCGAAGCCCCACGGGTTCGGGGTAATCGTCTAAGCATGCCCATCCCCACTTGCTGAGTTAGCTAGCGAAATAGCACAACAGCTGCAGATGCTCGAAGCCCCTTCTCGCAGCTACCCACCGGGATGAGTGTTACCTCGTCGTAGGGTCGCCCAGACTTCGACCAAGAAAAATGGGGAGGCTCCGCAGTGCGAAGCCTCCCCAATGCGACTGTCAGGGGGATTAGTAGCCCCCGGCGTAAACAAGCTGGATCGCGCTACCATCCTTGCTGATAGTACCTGTGGATTTGCTGACTCCCTTGAGCGCATTTTCAACTGAGGCCGCCGACGCACCAACATGCGAAGAGAGGTAGAGCGCGCCGGTGCCGCCCACATGCGGTGAGGCCATCGAGGTCCCGGAAATCGTCCGCGTGCTGCTGCTGGTCCAGGTGGAGAGAATGCTGACGCCGGGCGCCCAGATGTCCACGCAAGAGCCGAAATTGCTGAACGAGGCTTCCAGGTTGTTGATATCGGTGGCCGCCACGGTCATGACGCCGTCATGGGTACCGGCCCGCGCAGGCGACTGCGTGCAGGCGTCCACGGCGCTGTTGCCGGCGGCAAGCGAGTAAAATACGCCACTGTCCGCCGAACGTTTCACCGCATCGTCGAGCGCCTGGCTGGCGCCGCCACCCAGACTCATGTTGGCGATGGCCGGCGTCACCGCGTTGGCGGTGACCCAGTCCACTCCCTTGATCACACCCGAAGTCGTACCTGAGCCGGCGCAGTTCAAGACCTTGACGCCGTGGAGGGGAGCGCCGGGCACGACTCCCACCACGTAGCTGGTGTTGTCCCGGGCAGCTACGGTGCCGGCCACGTGCGTGCCGTGACCGTGGCAGTCGCGATTCTTACCACCGGCGAAATTGACGTGCTGCGCGACGTTCAGGTCCGGGTGGTCCGTCTGAATCCCTGTGTCAATGATGTACGCGTGCACGTTGCTCACCGCCCCGCTGCCGTTTCCGGCCAGCGTCGAGCTGATATCGGCGTCAATGCGGTTGATCCCCCAGGGCAGTGTCTGGGCGGAGGCGAACATCGGCTCATCCGACTCGATATAGGCCACCAGCGGATTGTTTTCCAGCGCTTGAATCTGTCTCGAATTCAGTCGCGCGGAAAAGCCGCGAATCGCACTGCCGAAGACGTGGTCCGCACGAAACCCATGCCCTCGCTCGAGTTGCTGCACCGCGCCGGCCACCCGCCGATCCAGGTAGTCCCACGCATCCGGATCTGCTGCCGCTCGCTCATCGGCTTGGAAAGCGCCCCCAAACCGATCCAGCGGCACACTGTCATCAAACACCACAACGACCGGGAACGTGGCTGCCGGCCTCTGTGCCTCGCCAGCTCCAATCATCGCAAATCCCAAGAGCGCAACAATCAACACAGCTAGAGCCAGCTTGCGCATTGTTCCCTCCAAGAGTTTCGACTTTTGCGGGGAAGGGGTCGCGCAGGATCCTGAATTCAACGCTGCGACCGTCACTCTCGAATACTCTAAACTGCTCATAACCCCCTGTCAACGGCCTTCGGTACTAGTACCAAATCAACTCGCCTCCACTCTGCCTCGCCATTTCCTCGCACTTCAGGGTGGTACTGAATCCAACCTAATTAACTAGACTTCGCAGCTGCCGCAGCGCCGCGAGGTGTCGCTCGAGTTCAGCGCGATCCGGCGCCTCGGGCGCTTGTGCCAAGTAGGCTTCGAGGTCCGCAATCGCCTGCGAATAGTTCTTCAACTGGTAGTGGACCAGCGCGCGCCGCCGCAGCCAGTGCGCCTGATCCTGCTCCAGACAAATGATCATCTCGAGTGCTGCGAGGGCTTTCGCAAAGCGATCTGTCTGCAGATAGATTTCCAGCAGGTTGTTCAGCATCCGAACCAGGATTTGTCGCGGGCTAACCGGGGCAAGAAACTCCGGACGAAACACCACCTCTGGATGGAGCTCGCGCATCCGCGCAGCGCAATCGGCTCGAGTCAGCAGCGCCCCGCCCGCAAATGCGTCAACGTAAATTTCCTCTCGCCCGGCCACGCCCACCAGAAAATGACCCGGCATCCCGACTCCAGCCAGATCCAGTCCCGCGCCACGCCCGGCTGCGATGTACACCAGCGCGAGCGTAATGGGGATGCCGGTGCGACGATCGAGCACGTCGTTCAGAAAACTGTTCCGGGGGTCGTAGTAATCTTCGTGGTTGCCGCGGAATCCCCACCTCCCGCCAAACAAACGGCTCAGTGCTAGCAACCGTTCCGCGGTGCTGCCGCTGGAGCCTTCGTGAGCCTCGAATGCCATTTGATAGAGTTGTCGGCGATAGTGCGAGCGATCGAGTGAGGGATACTCGGACTGTGCGATCAGCAGCGCGCCCTCGACGGGGTCCATCGTTTCCTCAGGCAACTCCGCCAGCACGCGAAAGAGCTCCAGCACGTCTGCCTGCGCCCGGGCCCCCATACCCCGCTTATAGCACCGTCAAGTTTGCGGGGCAATCGATCCAAACTCTGGGCGGCCAATCAGCGGAGAAGGTTACGGAGAATGAAGGCCACATTCGCCGGCCGTTCGGCCAGTCGGCGCATGAAGTAGGGAAACCAGTCGCTGCCATAGGGAATATAGAGTCGCATCCGATATCCATCGCGCACCAGCTTTTGCTGCAAGTCGGTGCGGATGCCAAAGAGCATTTGAAACTCAAACTGGTCTTTGCCGATACCGTTCTTCGCCGCAAAGTCAATCGTCGCCTCGATCATGCGCAGGTCGTGCGTGGCGATGCCGTGGTAGATGCCGCTCGGCAGCAGGATCTGTATGAGCTTCACATAATTTGCGTCCACGTCCGCCTTCTGCGGAAAGGCTATATCCGCCGCCTCATTGTAAGCTCCTTTGCACAACCGGATGCGGCAGCCGACCGCCAGCAAGTCTCGAATGTCCTGCTCGCTGCGATAAAGATATGACTGGATCACGGTGCCCACTGCCGCGTTCTTCGCGCGCACCCGCCGCACCAGGTCAATCGTGCGCTGCGTATAGGCCGAGCCTTCCATGTCCACGCGCACAAAATTGCGATAGCTTGCCGCCCGCTCGACAATTGGTTCCAACATCGCCTGGCAGAACTCCTCGCCCAGGTCCATCCCGAGTTGCGTCAGCTTCAACGAAATGTTGGCGTCGAGTTTTTCTTGCGCAATGCGGTCGAATTTTGCCAGGTAGAGATCGCGCGCCCTTCGAGCATCTGCCTCGCTGGCCACGTTTTCGCCTAAAAAATCGAGACTGGCGAGCATCCCTGCCTGATTCGAGGCTCGCGCTGCTGCGATCGCTTCATCCAGCAACTCTCCCGCGACAAACCGCCGCGCCATCCTTCGGCTGACCCCATTCGAGGTCACCCAGCGGGCCATGCCTTGGCTCTCAGCGAGTTTCAGCAGGAGGCTGCGCAGCATCCGGGGCTCCGGCGAGGTGGGGGAACAATCTCAACTCAAGGCAGGGCGGCATCCGGTTTCAATTATGCCCGGCGCAGGTGCGACGCACCAGCCCGCGTGCTCAGTCCTTTTGCGTTTGTAGAAACTTTTCGGCGTCCATCGCCGCCATGCAACCCGAACCCGCAGCAGTAACGGCCTGGCGATAGTGGTGGTCCTGCACGTCGCCGGCGGCAAACACGCCTTCCACATTGGTGTGTGTGCCTTTGGTCAGCAGGTAACCATTCGCATCCATCTCCAGTTGACCCTTGAACACCTTGGTGTTCGGCTCGTGCCCGATGGCAACGAAGAGCCCCTCCGTGGGAATCGTGGTGATCTGTTTTGTCTCCAGGTCGCGCACCTTCACGGCTTCGACTGCCCCCTTGCCCGCGTCGAGCACCGCCTCGACCGCTGCCGGGGTAATGAAGTGGATCTTTTCGTTGCTCCGCGCGCGCTCGAGCATGATCTTCGACGCCCGGAACTCATTCCGCCGGTGGATTAAGTTCACCTTGCTGGCAAACTTGGTCAGAAAGATGGACTCTTCCATGGCCGTATCCCCGCCGCCCACCACCACAATCTCTTTGCCCCGGAAGAAGTACCCATCGCACGTCGCGCAGGTTGAAACGCCGTGGCCGATCAGCTTCCTCTCCGACTCAAGTCCCAGCAGACGCGCCGACGCCCCCGCGGCAACAATCAATGCCCGCGTTTCAAAGCTCTCCTTGCCCGCGGTCAGCTTGAAGGGCCGCCGGCTCAAGTCGGCAGCGCTCACCGCTCCTGATTTGTACTCGGCGCCGAACCGCGCCGCTTGTTTGCGCATACTTTCGATCAAGTCCGGCCCGAGGATGCCGTCCGGAAAGCCCGGGTAATTCTCGACCATCGTCGTCAGCGTGAGCTGCCCCCCCGGCTCGTAGCCGTCAATCACAAGTGGCTTCAGGTTGGCGCGTGCGGCGTAAATGGCTGCGGTCAATCCCGCGCATCCGCTGCCGATAATAATGACGTTATGCACCTCAGTCTCCTTTTCCCCCATTAGATTCGCAACCTGCCTGCCTCGGTGCATCACAAAAGGCAGCCATTGTAGCTCCAATCGCGCCCTTCCCGTACAGCGAAACTCGGCCGGCGGCTCGCAGGTTTGCGTCGCCTGACCGCTTGGGCGATAATGCACCGGCCAATCGTCTGAATCGCGCAAAGGAGACCATCGAGTGACACGTCCGCCGGGCACCTACGCCATCTTCGAAACCTCACAGGGCAGTATCGTCTGCAAATTATTTGAGAAGGAAGCGCCGAATACCGTTGCCAATTTTGTCGGTTTGGCCGAAGGCACCAAAGAATTTCGCGACGCCCGCACCTCCGCCAAAACCAAGCGCCCTTACTACGACGGCCTCAACTTCCATCGCGTCATCCCCAAATTCATGATCCAGGGCGGCTGCCCGCTGGGCACCGGCACGGGCGACGCTGGCTACAAATTTACCGACGAGTTTCACGCCTCTTTGCGTCACGACAAGCCCGGCAAACTCTCCATGGCCAACGCCGGGCCCAACACGAACGGCAGCCAGTTCTTCATCACTGTCGCGCCAACGCCCTGGCTCGACAACCGCCACACCATTTTCGGCGAAGTGGTCGAGGGCCAGGACGTCGCCACAAAAATCTCTGAGCTTCCGCGCGACTCGAGCGATCGCCCGCGCGCCCCGGTCGTGCTCCAGAAGGTGCGCATCGAGCACGTGTAACTCCGCGGCTCGCCCGACATGCTGAAGACCCCCAGCCTGCTCCGCCTCTTCAACGAACTGGTCCTCCTCCTGCTCGGCGGCCTGCTTGTTTGGGTGGCACTCAGCGGACGCTTTTTCCCCGACCGCCGCAGCGTCCCCTGGCTCCTGCTCGGTGCGTTTCTGGTTTATTGGGGATTGCGCGCCGCTGCCCGCGCCGGGCGCAACACCTCGCGCTGGGAACACTACGTCCGCGGCGGTTCGCTAGCGCTGGTGGGACTAATCATGCTCGGCATGGCCTGGGTTCCTTTTGACTGGATCAAACCGCTGCTGATTGCCGCCGGCGCCATCCTCATCCTCCGCAGCCTCGCCGAAACTGTGCTCCTCGCCCGCAGCTCCTGATCCAATAGGTGCCTGTCTTATTGTCGTGCGGATTGAAATTCCCGGACACAGGCGTCGCAGGGACAGATTTCACGCAGATGGTCGAAGCTGTAAATGCCCGTGGCGTGCCCGTCGGTAAACTCGATCTGTAGAGCGTAGTTCCCCACCGCCATCGCCGCCCGCGCCTTGGGCTTGGACTTGAACATCGGCAGCACGGCTGCCGACCCCGCCCCACCGGAAACATGCTTGCCAATCTCGGCTTTCTTCCGCCGCTCGTCGTCGCACGTCGCGCATGGGCAGCGCTCGCGCAGGTAGTCAAACTCGTAGTGGCTCTTGTGCCCGTCCGACCAGGTGATGTCCACCCCCGCGCCCGTCGTGACGTGCACCTTGATATCCGTCGGCTTCTTCCGCGTATCGAGAGGCATCGGCATCGCAACTCGATTCTATCAGCAATCAAAAATGGAAAGGTAAAACCCGCGGTGCCTGGGTCAACTGAAGATGTGGTACGCGAGAAACGCCCCGATATAGGCCACCGTAGTCATGTAGGCGAACTGCAGCGCGGGCCATTTCCAGCTCGCTGTTTCACGCCGCACCACCGCCAGCGTGGACATGCACTGCATCGCAAACGCAAAAAACACCATCAGCGCAATTGCCCCGCCCGTGGTCAGGTCCTTCTGGATGGCCGCCTGGAGGCTGGAATTCTCCGCCTTGCCTTCCATGCCGTAAATGGTGCCCAGCGTGCCGACAATTACCTCGCGCGCCGCCAGCGACGACACCAGCCCAATTCCAATCTTCCAGTTGAACCCCAGCGGCCGAATCAGCGGTTCGACCGTGCGCCCAATCGTCCCCGCCACGCTGTCTTCAATCGGTGGCACCTTGCCGTCCTGCAGCGGGACGTGCGCCAGGATCCACAGCACAATCGCTACACCGAGAATGACCGTGCCCGCCCGCCTCAAAAACACCTTCGACCGGTCGTACAGCCGCAGCCCCAGCGACCTCAGCGTGGGCCAGCGGTAGGGCGGCATTTCCATCACGAACGGCGTTCGGTGGCTCTTCAGGATCGACGACTTCAGCAGCCGCGCCGTCACCACCGCCGCAAGAAAGCCCAGCATGTACAGCCCCAGCAGCGTCGCCGCACGCGTCCCCAACAGCGGCCCCACCAGCGGCCTCTCCGGAATGAACGCAGCAATCAGCAGCGCATAGACCGGCAGCCGCGCCGAACAGGTCATAAACGGCGCAATCAGAATCGTGGCCATGCGGTCCCGTTTGTTCTCGATGGTGCGCGTGGCCATGATGGCCGGCACCGCGCAGGCGTACGCCGAAATCAGGGGGATAAACGATTTTCCTTGCAAGCCCACCTTGGCCATCGTGCGGTCGGCGATCAACGCCGCGCGCGCCAGATAGCCCGAATCCTCCAGCACGCCGATAAAGAGGAACAGAACTAGAATCTGCGGCAGGAACACAATCACTGAGCCCACTCCGCCCCACACCCCCTCAATCAGTAACGACCGCAATACTCCCTCGGGTAGCCAGCCCGCCACGGCACCTCCTGCGCGATCAATCAGCGCCTGCACGCCATTCGTAAGCGGCACGGCCGCAACAAAGACCGACTGAAACACGGCCAGCACCACGCTCAGAAAGATCAGCGGCCCCCACATCGGGTGCAGAAAAGCGGCGTCCAGCCTCCGCGTCCAGAGCGGCGGCGCAGGCGCGCGGTAGTTGGCCCCGCTGCCCACCTGCCTCGCCCACATCCGGCACTTCGGTACGTCGGTGATGATCGGTAACTCGACGAGCGTCCGCACCGGCGGCGATGCCTCCCCTGCCAGAAACTCGCGAACTGCATCTAGCCCCTCCCCTCTTGCTGCGCTGACCAACGCGACGGGCGCTCCGAGCTGTCGGGAGAGCGACTTGAGATCCACCGACCCGTACCGCCGGCGCAGGTCATCGGCCATGTTGAGCACCACTAGCGTCGGTAGGCCTTGCGCCAACACCGGCGCCGCCAGCAATAATTGCCGCTCGAGATTGGTGGAATCCAGAATCAGCAGCACCGCGTCCGGCCGACGTACATCCTCGCACCGTCCGACCAGGACGTCGTGCGTTACCTGCTCATCTTCTGAGCGTGTCGAAAGGCTGTAGGTCCCCGGCAAGTCCACGAGCAACACTTTCCGCCCGTCATCGAATCGCACCGTGCCCGTGCGTTGCTCCACGGTCACGCCGGGAAAATTGGCCACCTTCTGCCGGAGGCCGGTGAGTTGGTTAAAGAGTGTGGACTTGCCGCAGTTGGGAGGGCCGACAATGGCGACAAGGCGGCGAGCCTTCTGAGGGAGCGTGACTGGACTCGGCGTGACCAGTGTCGGGCTGGGGGAACAACCGTGGCAATCGCTCATCAAGCAGTCCGATGGGACATCGGCCGCCGAAGCTTCAGGCAGGCGGCCGTCTCGCGGCGCAACGCAATCTCGGAACCATCCACTCGGTACACGCGGGGGTCGCCGCCGGGCGCCGAGCCTGCTGCGGTGACGCGCGCGCCGGGAACAAACCCCAGCTCCATCATGCGCTGCGCTTCTTCCAGGGAGAGTTCCAGGCGGTCCAGCACGCCCTGCTCACCCTCGCGCAGATGCGATAAAGTGGATGGAGGGTGCGCCGCCCGGCGCGACCCGGGTTTCGACTTCCTCGCACGGCCCATTGGGAGTCTCCAGTTGCAACTAATTTGCAA
>Ga0247727_10008438_pt1 | contig 19123 bp, 19 predicted proteins | sample WisWelCaveWW1625_FD_202498 | JGI IMG/M metagenome (GOLD analysis project Ga0247727, IMG submission 202498) | Biofilm microbial communities from Wishing Well Cave, Virginia, United States - WW16-25 | ecosystem: Environmental > Aquatic > Deep subsurface > Groundwater > Cave microbial mat | place... | reverse complement strand
AAAAAAAAGGGACACAGCGCGCGAAACCGTGTCCCTTTCTTTGGGGTAGGTGTCCCGACCTCCTTGTTATAAAAACATAACAAGGAAAATCGGGATGGAAGTATATTGGATGATGGGGTAGCCGAAATTGTGGCCGACACATTTACAATTCAATGTAGTAACTCCCATCGCCATTTTGTCCAATGTTGCCAGTGACCATGATGAAGTCTGGCGAGGTTTTTTCCAACATTTTCAACGCTTTCTCGGCGCTGCTGGTGTGTCGAAACTTGTAGCCCTGCGCATGCTCCATGACATTGCAAATCAAGTCTTCGTGTTCGACTCGGCCAAATAGTAGAATCTCTTTCAATGGTTTACTCCTGCTCGCAGCTCTCGGTGAAAGTCAATCGGAGTCCGGCTTTCATTTAGATCCATTAAAGAGAGTCGGTCATGTTTCAAAGAGCACTTGCCTGTGCGCGGAATTCTATTGCGAACGACGTGCCATAATTGTTTGGGCGATGCGGGTACGGCATAAATAATTGTTTTTAAAAAACGAATTAGGTTTTTCCACTGGCAATGTGAACACCGTGAAAAATAAACAAACTGTCTCATCCGTAGACAGTGTATTATTGTGGAACGTCCGGAAAATTCTCGCGATAAAAGGCGAAAAAACAAACGGAATGGGAACGGAATTGGAATTGACTATTTCAGAAAATTATCCTACCTTGCTCAAAAGCATTGCGTGAGCGAATGAAAATTCTATCGGCGCATTTAACTGAGTCTTGAATTTGCTGCATTATGTTAGAATAGGCGGAAATGTTTTTGGTATCCGGATTTGGCGAATCGTCCGGATTTATAAAAATGACTTTTAATGTGATTGCAAAAGAATATTTAGAAAACGAAACGGCGTGATGGAACTGCGGCTCAAATATGGCGAGAAAATTTTGTCGGCGGAGTTTCCAGAATTTTTTGTTAAAAGAAATAATGGAAAACCGGAGCGGAATTTTATCTGCCGCTCGTGAAGGCGCGCCTGAATGATCTGCGCGTGCCGACGAGGAAATCCGTCTGCTCGTGGCGGCGCGCGCCGAGTGGTTGTTTCGGCAAAAAAATTCCAGCGCGACTGTTACTGATCTCGTCGGTGAAAAAGTGCGCGTGTTCCGCCATGATCCGCACGAGCATAAAACGCTTGAATACGCGGGGTTGACTCGGCGCGGCACCCCGGTTTTTGTGAATCGCCTGCTGTTGGAGGCGGATTATGTGGTGCTCTGCGGCAGCGTTGTCTCACATCCTTTTGCCGGTTACAGCAATGGGCCGCGCCTCATTGTGCCGGGCTGCGCCGGCGCCGAGACGATCCATCGTCATTTCAGCCACACGCTGGATCCGGAAACGCAGCAGGTGCATGCGCGCTGTCGCGATGCGGCGATAGACGGCAATCCGCTGCAGGAGGATAGTCGTGAGGCCTTTCGTTTCATCACTGCCAGTTTTTTGCTGCACACGATTTTAAATGATCAAGGGCAAATTGTCGGCGCGGTTGCGGGCGATCCGTTGCAGGCTTTCGCCGCAGGCTGCAAGGCGATTGAGAGCATGTGTGGCGCGACGGCGGCGAATTTAGTGATCGTCAGTTGCGGCGGCTATCCGAATGACGGCGATTTTCGCGCGGCGTATGCGGCCCTACAGCGCGCCACGCAAATCGTCCGCCCGGATGGCGTCATTATTTTTGTCGCCGAATGCCGCGATGGACTCGGCGATTTTTTAACGCAACGCCTCGCTGTCGCGACAACACAAAATTTCCGTTTGCCGCAGGAAATTTCAAGCTCACGGGCGCGTTGGTTGGAGCAAAACACGATTGAAGCATTGATCGCGTCGGCGATTCATCAGAAAACGCGGGAACATCGTATCATTTTTGTCACCGATTTGCCGTCCGCTCTTATCGAACGGGCGGGCTTCATTCCGGCCACTTCATTAAGCGCAGCGCTGACCCTTGCGGAAAAAACGTTGTCGCCGCCAAAACCCCGCCTCGCCGGAGATTTTTTTTCTGCAATTTTAATTTCGAACGGTACTTTTTCAGTACCGCATTTGATTTAAAGGATTCAGTCATGAGCCGCCTTCCAGCAACACGCTGCGTTTATTCTCTTCGTTTTTTGCGTTTTCCTTTGTTTATCTTTTTGATTTTCTCCGGGTGCGGTTTGCCACCCAAACCGCGTTTAATCAACAAGCCGTTTGAACATCAGCCACGTCGGCATTTATCTCGCGAATCGCCGGTTTATTCACGCCGGCACCAAAGCGGGCGTTATCGTTTCCAGCCTCGAGGAAGCTTACTGGCGTCGCCGTTTTGCGGGCGTGCGGCGGCTCTCCGATTTGCCGCAATGAAAACTTGCATTTGAAATTCTTTGGTTGTAAATTGTCATTGTTTTGCAGTTGGCAATCGTCCGGGCGCGCGGCGGGAGAGTCATCAGTAAACACGGCCGGTTGATTTGAGTGGCGCTAAAAGTCGTATGTTCCGTTTTTGTTTTTAAACCGTGGAGAGGAGGAGTCTATGTCAAGTCCGGCAAAGAAATCCGGAGGCCTATTGCTCAATCTCGCCGAAGTGCAGAAAGCACTGGCGGCGGAAAAACTTGATGGCTGGCTGATCTACGATTTTCATCATATCAACGCTGTGGCACGCGAGCTGTTTGATTTTGGTGGCGGCCACATGGTCACGCGCCGTTGGTTTTATCTCATTCCGGCGCAGGGCGAGCCGCTTTTGCTCGGCCATAAAATCGAGCAGGCCAATTTTCCGCCATTGCCGGGCCGCGCGGTTTATTACGCCGGTTGGCAGGAGTTGCATCAATATCTGCGCGAGTTGTTGAAGAGCACCGGCAAAGCCAATCCGCGTCTGGCAATGGAATACTCGCCGTTGAACGACGTGCCGACGGTGGCGTATGTCGATGCCGGGATGATCGAATTGTTGCGCTCGTTCGATGCGGAAATCGTTTCATCCGCCAATCTCATTCAACTCTTTCAAGCGCCGTGGGACGACGAGCAACTCCGGAGTCACATTGCCGCCGCAAAAATTCTGCATGCCACGCAACAAAAAGCTTTCAAGAAAATTGAAACGGCTCTGCAGGCCAACCAGTCGATCACCGAATACGATATTCAGGAATTTATAATCAATGAAATCCACGCCAGTGGCGCGATGAGCGAGGACGACCCCATTGTCGCGGTGAATGCGAATGCGAGCAATCCGCATTACGCGCCGACTGCCGACGCGCACAGCCCGATTCGCAAAGGCGACGTGATTCTGCTCGATCTCTGGTGCAAGCTGCAAACACCGCGCGCGGTTTATGCCGACATCACGTGGATGGGCTATGCCGGGTTGAATGTTCCCACCGAAGCACAAACCGTTTTTCACACCCTTGCCACGGCGCGTGACAAGGCCGTTGATTTTCTTCGCCGGCAATTTGCCGCCGGTCAGGTCGTGCCGGGTTATCGCGTCGATGAAGTCGTGCGCCAACACATCACGAACGCCGGATTCGGCCAGTATTTTTTTCATCGCACCGGCCACAGCATCGGGACGAGCGTCCACGGCAACGGCGTGAATATGGACAGCTACGAAACGCGCGACTCACGTCACATTATTCCGCGCGTGGCGTTTTCCATCGAGCCGGGAATTTATCAGCCGAAATTCGGCATGCGCACTGAGATCGACGTTTACTTCGGCGTAAACGGGCCGGAAGTACACACGCCCGCGCAGACGGAGATCGTGAAACTGGCGGTTTAAATTTTTATGAAAAGACTGTCATGCCGTAGGAATCTTTTTCATTTCATTGGCCAGATAACGAATGATCGAGTTATAAAATTACCATGCTGACGACTTCTTCAATCACCACCTTCCGTTGCGAAGAGTGCGGCAAGAGTTTCTGGCCGGAAAATGGCGGTCGTTGCGTTAAGTGCGGTCGCTTTCTATGTTCGCGACATTTGTTCGGTTGGAAATTCTGGCGCGCTTCGGTTGGCCAACCTTCCGTGTGCCAGCGCTGTCAGGAAGCCGATGCCGCCGGCAAATCCTCGTCGCCAACTCCCCGCAAACAGGAAATAGCTTAATTGGTTCAATAGCAAATGACTGATTTTAAAAAAGGCGCCGTGCTGGAGTTGGACGTTGAGTCGTTGGCGTTCGGCACCAAAGGCGTTTCTCGTTTGAACGGCTTTGTGATTTTTGTTGAAGAAGCCCTGCCGGGTCAACGGGTGCGCGCGCAGATTTTTAAAAAGAAAAAAGGTTACGCCGAGGCGCGCGCGTTGGAAGTCATTCAGCAATCTCCGAATTTTGTCGCCCCGCGCTGTCGCCATTTTGCCGATTGCGGCGGCTGCCTGCTGCAAAATCTCGAGTACGATATTCAGCTTCTCTCCAAACAGCAACAGGTCAAAGAGTTGCTCGAGCATATCGGCGGCATCGCCGAGCCGCCGATAGCGCCGGTGATCGGCTCGCCGCAGATTTTTTTCTATCGCAATAAAATGGAGTTTTCTTTCTCGCGCCAACGCTGGCTGACCCGCGAGGAAATTGCGAAGAATGAAATCACCCGTGCAAAAAATTTTGCGCTCGGCCTGCACACGCGCAACCGTTACGACAAAACGCTGGCGATCGAAGAGTGCCATCTCCAATCGCCGTTGAGCAATCAGATTCTCGCCGTCGCGCGCGCGTTTACCGAGCAACATGCTTTGTTGCCGTACACGACGTTCGGCCACACCGGCTTCTGGCGTTTTCTCGTCATTCGTGAAGGCAAAAAGACGAATGAAGTGATGGTGAATATCGTGACTGCGGAGGCTCCCGACGGGCGCGCCGCGGTGCAACAATTCGCTGAAAAATTGCGGGCGGCAATTCCAGCGATCACGACGATTGTACATAATATCAATCGTTCGAAGGCGCAGGTCGCCGTCGGCGACGAAGAGCTGATTTTGCACGGGCCGGGTTTTATTCGCGAATACATTGGGCGGTTTCTTTTTCAGATTTCAGCCAGTTCGTTTTTTCAAACCAACACGCTGGGCGCGGAAAAACTTTATGCCGTCGCGCGCGAGTTTGCCGCGCTGACCGGCAAGGAAATTGTGTACGACCTTTATTGCGGCGCGGGAACCATCGCGATTTTTATTTCCCAGCATGCGAAGCAGGTGGTCGGTTTTGAAATCGTGCCGCAGGCGATTCATGACGCGGGCGTGAATTGCCGGTTGAATAGCGTCACGAACTGCTCGTTTGTGCTCGGAGATTTGAAAGACGAGCTGGCGCAAGTTCCGATCATCACGCGGCGCTGGGGCAAGCCGGACGTCGTCATCATAGACCCGCCGCGCGCCGGCATGCACCCGAAAGTCGTGCAAAAAATCATCGAGCTGTCGCCGCAGCGCATCGTTTATGTTTCCTGCAATCCGAGCACGTTCGCGCGGGATGTTAAAGAGTTGTCGATGAGGGGCTATCAATTGAAAAAAGCGCAACCGGTCGATATGTTTCCGCATACGAGCCACATCGAAGTGGTGGGAGCATTGGAGAAATGAAATTATTTGGTTGTAGTCCTGCCCCCTTGTGGGGCAATGTCGCTAGCACGAATTTTCAAAATTTATTTGTGACGGGCCGTAAAATACCGAGACGATGCGCGCATAAAAAATTTGTTTTTATACAATGCCTGTCTATTTTTTTATGGGAAACAAACAGCGCCTGTTCGCTCGCGAAAGACTCAATTGCCGTGCGCATGAAAATTCATTCGCTGCAAGCTCACACGGGCAGTGCTGAGATTGCCGTCGTGCTGACCGACGAAGTCGGCAAAAGATTTTTGCCGATCGCGGTCGGCGGCGATCAAGCGCTGTCGATTCAGCTTGGCCGCGACGGCCGCACCATCAAGCGCCCGCTGACGCACGATTTGATCGCCAACATGTTTAAAGCGCTCGACGTCGAAGCGGAGCGCATTACCATCACCGATTTGCGCGAGGGCGTGTATTACGCCGAAATTGCGCTGCGCCAAAACGGTCGCACGCATCGCCTCGATTCGCGGCCCAGCGATGCGATTGCATTGTCGTTGCGCGTGAATGCGCCGATTTTTGCGATGCCGCATTTGCTCAAGCCGTTTGCGGATTTGCCCGAAGATGAAGCGCCGCCGATGCACACCGAAGCCACGGGCTGGGGCATGAAAGTGCAGTCGTTGACCGCCGCGCTCGCCGATTTCTTTGGCCGCACCGAAGGCGTGCTGGTCGCGGATGTGAGCGAGAAAAGTCCTGCAGCGCAGAGCGGCATTCGCGCGGGGGATATTATTTTGCGGGTCAATAAAAATGAAATCCGCAATCTCGAGACTTTTTTAAAAGCAACAGCGCAGAAAGGAACCGACCGCGTGGAAATTGGGATTTTGCGGGGCGAGGAGAATTTGAGGTTTACTATAAAAAATTAGCTGGAACCGTTAACCTGCATCAAAGGTACATATTAACAAAACGGGGTTATGAATAAGCCTAAATGGCCGCAAGAACCGAAACGGCTGTTGTTAGAAGCGGCGAATGCGAGATTGCAAGATGCAAAAGCCTTGCTGAAGGTTAAACGCTATGGTGGCGCCGTATATCTCGGTGGCTATGTGATCGAGTGCCTGCTCAAGGCGGCGGTTTGTGATCATCTCGGATCGAATCAACTTCCGGGACAATACGCCATGCATAACCTTGAGTTGTTATTGCTAACGGCGGGATTGCAAGGAGAGTTGAAAGCATCGGCAAAGCTTTTGAGTGCTTTTAACCTTATTTTAAACTGGTCGGTAAATCTGCGTTATAAAGGAACCTTTATAAATGCCGAGGCCGCGCGAAAATTCATACAAGCTGTAACGGAGGTGCGAGAATGGCTACTAAGCAAGAGAAAATGAAAATTGTGCAGGCGTTGGAGAAACGGCTGCGCAAAAAATTACCCGACATGGAAGTCATTGTGGGCAAGGGATATGGAACGGATGTGCGCGTTTATGTGCTATCGAAGAAATGGCGCACGGTGCGGACTGATCCATATTATCTTATTGTCAAAGCGCTGCATGACGAGCTGAAAGGTGATTCGGCTCTTTCAAAAATCATGGTTTGTTGGCCCTTCTCGCCAAAAGAGTACGAGGAACTCAAAGATACACCGTACTATTTTGAGCACAATGGCAAAATGGCTGCGGAACAAATGAACGCGGTGAGAGCAATTTAAACTTAGGATTAGAGGATAGAGATAGGATGAGATAAAAATTTTGCCCATGGATAAAAAACGGCCCACGGATTTTATAAGATTATCCGTGGGTCAATTGGTCAATAATTTTTTACGCCGCCTCAACCGCTTTCTTCAATCTGAAAGACTTCCATTCGATAAATTTTCCATTGCGCACGAGCGCCAGAAATAGCAGTGTCGCCAATCCCACCGGCAAAGTGAACGTCAACACCCGCCACGAGCCCACCAGCAATCCCAACAAATTTTCCGGCAACATCGAGCGATAGAAAAAAAGAAAGGCCAGTTCCGCGCCGCCGGTGCCGCCGGGAGAGGGGACGAGTTTCATCAGCATGAACACCAGCCATTGCGACGCAAAAAAAGTAAACGGATCAACCGCGAATTGCAATCCGGCGAGCAGTACCGTCAGCATACTGAAACGGCAGCCCCAGTGCAAGCCCGAGAGCAGGACGGTCGCCACAAAACGCCAACTTCCCTGCGCGATCATTAAGCGCAAAGTTTGTTTGGCTAAAATGAGCTGATGCTTGGTTTTTTCTTTCCATCCCCTCGCGCGCGTCCGCCATGGTGCAGGCAATAGTTTCCATGTGATTCGCACCGCAAGATACAACACCACGACGCCGATGAGAATAAAACTGAGGCTGCGGCTGCCGGTCAAATCGCGTTCGCGGATCATGCTCCATATTTTTTCCAACGCGACGTCGTCACTCGCGCCGGAAGAGAGCAACAACGCCAGCGGCAAAGCCAGCGCGAAAAAAATCGTGTCTTCAATCGCGTTGAGCGCCATGATCGAACTGGCCACGCCGGGCGCAATGCCGCGTGAAATCATCCAGCCGAGTTTCGCGCCGCTGCCGCCGATTGCCGCAGGCGACATGGCCGAAGCCATTTCCGTCGCGAGCGTCATCCGAAACACGTCGGCGAAGCGTTCGCGTTTATCGAGAAAGCGCAGCCAGATTTGCACGCGCAGCGTATCGGCGAGCCAAGGTAAGAGCACCATACCGGCCAGCGCGAGAATGCAAAGCCACGAAAAACTGCCGAACGCGCTGAGCGCCGAGCTATCGACGGTAAATGCGGAATAGGCCACGCTGATCAACAAACCCAAACTGAGTATAAAAATAATTCGCATGATTTATCAATATAAAGACGACTGAGCGAGAATGCAACGTTTCAAAGCAAATCGGCAGCAACGCGGATGAATGGCAACGACGGGAAATGTTGCCGGAATTGTTTTCTAATAGTACGCGAAATCCCAGCCGTTGCGTAACGATAGACAAAATCTTTCCACCGGCTGTTCAATTTTAAGCCGCCATGTCTCGGAACGGCACAGTTCGCTTGCCTGCGCGCCAAGACTTTTATAAATCTTACAATTCCCGTGCCGAGGCTTTTAAAATAGATTCTTGCTTTTTGCCGGAAAGCGCTGTATCTTTTGAGAGTAAAATTGTATGCAACAAAAACTGCTCTCGAATAAGTCAACCATTTTTTTTATCATGGACTTTGAATACATTCTTGCCACGGACCTTGATCGCGCGTGGTTGAATTTTGAGCTTGATCTGCCGCTGCAGCCGGGGCCGAACGGCGAAACGAATCCGTTTTATGTTGATCGTCCGGGTAATCCCACGGCGCGTTTGGAGCGGGAACTCCTGCGTGAATATAGCCAAACGCCAAAATACTTTTTCTCCGGCCATCGCGGTTGCGGCAAGTCCACTGAACTGAGACGGTTGGCAGTCGATCCCAAAATTCTTGCTCGGTATTGGCCGATACATTTTACGATTCGTGATGAAGCCGATATCAACAACTTGGATTTCAAGGATGTGCTGGTCGCCGTCGGCGGTAGGCTTTTTCTGGAATATCGCAAAGCCGGTGGACGGCTTCCCGAACAATTGCTTAAAGAGTTGAATGACTGGCGTGGAAAAGTCGAAGCCGAAACCAAAACCATACTTGCCGGACGTGTATCTGAGAAAGAAATTGAGGCTGGAATCGAAGCTTTTTTTACTAAAATTGGATTCAAGTTGAAATTGGAACCGGCTACACGCACCGAGCTACGGCAGGTTTTTGAGCGGAATCTCACCGAATTAATTGATGTCATCAATAAGATCGCGACGGCCATCCATGCCAATGAAAAGCGACCGCCGCTGGTGTTAATAGACGATTTGGACAAACCCGACCTCGAGCGCAGCCGTGAAATTTTCTACGGACATCGTGAGACGATGCTGCAGCCGAATGTCCCGATTGTATATACAGTCTCAAGCCCGCTTTTTTATAGTCCGGAATTTCAAGCTATCCGTGACCGCGCTATATTTTTGTCCAACGTTAAGCTGCATGAGCAAGGCCAGCCTGCGGCCCGCGACGCAGAAGGCTATCGCACCATGCAGTTGTTTGTCCACAAGCGTATGTTATCTGAGCTCATAACCAACGAGGCTTTAGAGGCGGCTATCCACACCAGTGGCGGATTGTTTCGAGAAATGGCTCGGGTCATGCGCAGCTCCATTGACCATGCTTCGGCAGTGGGGCGAAAGCGAATTGAAATTGAAGATGTGCAAAAAGCCGAAGCCGAGATTCGCGGCGAGTATCGGCGCTTTCTCACGAGAGAGCAGCGGGAAGTGCTCAATGATGTCCGTCAAAACAACCGCTACGACGAGCCGGAGAAAATCGCCCCGCTTTTGCAAATGTTGGCCGTGCTCGAATATGCTAATGGCGAGCCGTGGTGTGATGTGCATCCGGCGCTCCTGAAATTATTGGGCGAAGAAGAATGATTGCTTTTGCTAAAAGCGAACCGATGGAGTCTTTTGACGAAAGGATAAATCGTTTGTTCCGCGAGTTGGAACAGGCTGTGAAGTGGAATCGCCCTTCAATTCTTCTTGCCGTGTATTCTTCCGAGTTCGTCCGTGCCGATGCCGAAGCTGCGTTGGGTGCCAAACTGCATGAGCTTGGTCATACTGTGACGCCTTATCGTGTGACTGCTGAAGAGAACGCCGACATTCCTCTCAACCTTTTTCAACATCCAGAGAAAGCCAAGACTGTATTTTTTATTTCCGGCCTGCAATGGGGTGGAGGGAAAGACGGTCGGAATGCCTACCGTGCGCTTAACATCCGTCGCGAATATTTCGTTGACTATCTTATCCGCGCCGTTTTTTGGCTAACGGAGAAAGAAGCCATTGCCCTCCCCACCCATGCGCCGGATTTCTGGGCCTTCCGGCATCGTGTGGTGGAATTTGTTGAAACGCCTGAACCGGGGCGAATTGTTCCTTTGGCTAAGAAATTGGCATGGCAGGATTTCGAAGACCGCACTCTACACAAGGATACTGACGCCAAAATCGCGCTAAGAGAATCTTTGCTTAATGATTTACCTAAAAATAATGAGACATTGCATGCGCGTGTAGATTTGCTCTATACACTGTCTGGCTTGTACGGAGCCAAGAATGAACATGAGAAATCTATTGAACTTCTTCATCAAGCCTTAAGATTAGCAGAACGTTCCCAAAACGTTCATTTGCAAGCACGTTGTCACAATGGATTTGGTATTGTATACTCCGATATTGGCCGTTACGATGAAGCTATTGCAGCCTACCACCGGGCGGTCGAACTCGAATCTCAATGGGCTGCACCCTATATTGGCCTAGGCAGCGTGTATCGCAATCTCGGCCGCTACGATGAGGCCAATAGCGTTTACCAACGCGCCATTGAACTCGACCCTCAATGGGCTGCACCTTATGCTGGCCTAGGTTTTGTTTACTGCGATGCTGGCTACTATGATGAAGCTATTGCTGTCTACCAACGCGCCATTGAATTTCAACCCCAATTAGCCTTACCTTATGTTGGCCTAGGCCGTGTGTACCGCGATCTGGGTCGTTACGATGAGGCCAATATCGCTTACCAACACGCCATTGAACTCGACCCTCAATGGGCTGCACCTCATGCTGGCCTAGGCAGCGTGTACCGCGATCTTGACCGTTATGACGAAGCCATTGCCGCTTATCAACGCGCCATTGAGCTTGACCCAAGAAACGCCTATTCGTACATTGGACTTGGTGACATATATGCTAAAATGAGTCGAACCAATGATGCCATCTCCAAATACCGGCTCGCTATTGCGCTTGAACCGCAGAACGCTCGATATCGCACATCAATTGCAGGCTTCTATCGCAAATTAGGTAAGGAGTCTGAGTACATTGAGCAAATCAAAATTGCCCGTGAGTTGATTGGACAAGAAGACGAGTACAATCGCGCTTCTTTTGAATCGGTTTGCGGAAATGTGGAACAAGCACTGGAATTACTCAAAGCGGCAATAGAGAAAAAACAAATCACGAAAGTTTGGGCTCGGCGTGATCCCGATTTCGACTTCATCCGCGACGACCCGCGCTTTAAAGCTTTGGTGGGAGAATAAATTCTGGTTGCTGATATTGGCAAACTTTATAGTCTGATAAAAAAATAACCAGCAACCAGAAACAAACAACCAGCCTACATCAGCTTAATCTTCTTGATAATCTTCTTCAAACCCCGTCCGAATTTTTTCGGTTGAATTCGAATGTGGCGCGCCTCGCCCTCGCCTTCGGAAGATGATTCAATGCTGTCGATCGTTTTTAAAACATTGTGTACGAGGAAACGCTCGTAACTGCTCATCGGGGGCAGCGCAATGTCGGTGTCCGTTTCGACGGCGCGCTTCGCCTGCTCTTCCGCCCATTTGGTTAAATTCGCGACGGGAAACACCCACAACACCTGCTCTTCGCCGTTGCCGCGATAGGTTTTGGTTTCAAACGCCGGTTTCCGGAGCTCGAAATGGCGGTGTATCTGCTTGCGTTCCACCGCATTCAAATCAGGCAACTGCGCAGGTTGAATCGACTCGCGCAACTTCTCTTCCGTCTCGCGAATCAACTCGGTGATACGCGGATCGTCTTCCGTGCGTTCGAAGCCGCCGCTTCCCGAGGGACGATAGCGGCCGGGCCGCCGATCATCTCGCCCGCCGCGGCGATCATCGCTGCGTCCATGTCCGCCACGACGCGGACCACCGCGATCAAAACGTTGGCGCTCGGGCCTTTCGCCCTGTCGATACTCGGATCGCTGCGGCTCGGTTGTTGATGGAGTTTCCTGTTGCGGTGTATCGCCTTGCTCTTTCTCGTCAATCATGATTTTCCTCTTCGATTTATTTTCCTTGCGAGGCCAGCTTTTCCACAAACAACGCCGGCATTCCGCAGAAGTCGCCGTTGCTCATGAAAAGAATGACATCGCCTCGCTCGATATGTTGAACAATGAAATTAGCCATTTCAGCGCCGGCCGGCATCACGTCGGTCAGTTTGCCGTCGCGCCGAATGCCCGCGACGACATTTTCCAGCGACAGCCGCTCGGTTTCCGGCACTTTGTCGGGACGATGCATCGGCGCAAACACGACGCGATCCGCCGCGGCAAACGCGCGAATATAATCGTCCTCGAAAACTTTTCGTTTGGTGCTGGCCGTGCGCGGCTCAAACACCGCCCACAGTCGGCGATTGGGATAACGCTGTTTGACGCCACGCAGCGTTTCACGCACTTCCGTTGGATGATGCGCGAAATCATCCAGCACGAGCAAATCTTTTTCATTGTATCTGATTTGCAACCGCCGTCGCACGCCGCGAAAAGTGCGGAATGCCGCGTCGATCTTTTCCGGCGAGACGCCGAGCTGCGTGGCCGCCGCAAAAACCGCGGTTGCATTTTTCACATTGTACTCGCCCGCCAGCGGAATAAATAGCGGCCCGAATTTTTCGCCGCCGTGTTCGATGACGAACTCATTGCCCTCCGGCTGCACGCGCGTGATGACCGGCCGCCATGCCGCTTCCGCATTAACGCCGAAAGTTAAAACCTTGCTGAACGCACGCGGCAACGTTTCGCGCACCGTCGGATCGTCGCTGCACGCCATGAGATAACCGTTGGCCGGAATAATATTGATGAACCGGCGAAACGCGGTTTTGACCTCTTCAAAATTTTTGAAAATATCGGCGTGATCGTATTCGATATTATTGAGAATCACCAGATTCGGCAGATAATGAAAAAATTTTGAGCCTTTGTCGAAAAACGCCGAATCGTACTCATCGCCTTCGAGCACGAATTGCGGGCCGTTGCCGAGCTTGAAACCCTGCCCGAAATTTTCCGGAATGCCGCCGATAAAAAAGCTCGGATCGAGTCCCGCGCTTTCCAGCGTCCACGCCAGCAGGCTGCTCGTCGTGGTTTTGCCGTGCGTGCCCGCAACGACGCAGGAATATTTGCCGCGAATAAAAAATTCTTTCAGCGCCTCCGGCAATGAATAAAAGCGCAGGCCGTTATCGAGCATATATTCCACCTCCGGATTGCCGCGCGACATGGCGTTGCCGACGATCACCGTCTCCGGATGCGGCTGCAGATGGCCTGCGTCGAATCCTTGATAAACGGGAATTTGTTGCTGCTCCAAAAACGTGCTCATCGGCGGATAAACGTTGAGATCGGAGCCGGTAATGTTGTGGCCCCGCTGTTTCAGCATGCCCGCCAGCGCCGCCATGCCCGTCCCGCAAATGCCGATGAAGTGAATGTGTTGTGACACGGTTATCCTAACGTTTATTATGTTCCGCTATCCATCGCGAAAAGCTTGGCGTAATCGCTGCGTTCCCAAACGATACGATAAACCAAGACGCTTTGCGACTCCTCAAAAACCTTGAAAATGACCAGATAGGGTGAAAGGTCTTTGCCAAAACAAATTCGCAGATTTAGCAAATTCAACGGTTCTTGCCGGCTTATCGGCCAGCGCATCGGAGAACTTGTTAATTTTTTTTGAATCGTATTTTGAAGTTGTTTGACGTAAGCTCTCGCTTTTGCTTCCGAAAGACCGAAATGCTCTATACGATATAGGGCAATCGCAGTGAAATCATGCCACATTGTTGAGTCGAACGCGACTTTGAATTTTTTCATGGACGGCTTCCATGGCTTTATCAATTATTTCGTCGTCGGTGAGGATGTCGCCCTCTATAAAACGCGCGTTTGCATCTGCCACGTCACAGACAAAGCGAAGCTTGAGAAGCAACTTATTGTACGCTTCCGATCCCAGCACGACCAAATCACCGTGATTTTTGTAGGTAAGAGTAATTGGATCATCGCTAGTGCGACAATGTTCGGCAAGTTCATCAAGTTTTTTGATAAACTCAGCGATTGGAATGGCACGTAACATAGCATTCTCCTAATTTGCGATAAATAGCGAAATGGCCAGCCCCAACAACGCAAGCATTTGTTCCAATTCCACTTTCCGCGCCCAGTCGAAGTTTTGTTTGAGCGCATTCACCCAATCCTGCTCAAGACTGATAAGCGGCGTTTCAATGATTCGCCCCAGCTCGCCCTGCGTGTGTTCGCGGGCCGAATGTGCGGCGGCGGAAAAATCGCGCGCACCGCGCAGAAAAATGAACGTGGGCACCTTTTCGATTTTAAATGCTTCCGCAAATCCCGCCGTATCTTTCTTGGTGCGATCAAGCCCGAATAACTTTGCCGAAATGTTTTTGTTGTGGATGAGATCGAGCGTCGTGAAAAAGCGCGGCACCTCGCGTTTGCTGTCGCTGCACCAGTTTCCGAAAAAAATTAAAACCGTGATCGGCTCGTCATAGCAACGCAAAAGCTGCACAACGCTTTCCTGCGGTTGATACGCGCCGGGAAGCGGCAAAAACTCCGGCGCGGCTATATACAACGAGTCCGGCGTGATCCAGTTGCGCTGATAAATCTCATCGGGCTTATTTTGCGCGAGAACGGTTTGGGTTATTAAAAGAAAGAAAACCGGATAATTAAAAACTCGCTTCGTAACGCGGCTTTGGCCGCAACCAAAACTGCACCACAAAGCGCATAAAGAACACAAAGGTTTTTCTTTGTGCGCTTTGTGTTCTTTGTGGTGGAAAATTTTCGCAGTCATGATAAATTTTTTAGGATAATACTTTAATTTGAGCGCCGCGGCCAGCGAATCGACAGTGTATCCAGCGGCAACGCACTTGGCGGTTTGGGCGATTGCGGCGTAAAGGCGCGCTGCTCGGTCACGCCCGCGCCTGTGATCGTGAGCACCACTACTTTGCCGGGTTGTCCAAATTTGCCGAGATTTTTTCCGGCCAGCAGCAAGGTCACACTGCCGCCCGTCCTGATCCGGAGATTGAATTTTTCTTTCGCCCGATAGGTTTGGGTTGCACCGGCTTTATAAATCGTGCTCGTGGTGTCGCGACCGTCCGTCACGACGAGCATGCTGGTTTGATTTTCAAACTGCGCCTGCAGCGTCAGGTTCGTCGCGGTCGGTGTTGGCGGCGCCGGTTTCACTTCGGCGGTTTGTTGTGCCTGTTGCGAAATCTCTTCAAACGCGCGCTCCGTCATCTGCTTCGGGTCTTCGATTTTCGCGGTTTGCGTGCCGTTGTCCGGCGGCTGTTGCGTTTGCTCCGGTTCCCCGTCCGAACCGCCGGACATGAGAAAAACCAGAAGGGCCATAACTAAAACGATGCCGAGGGCGATGCCGATTTCTTTGAGATAGGGAATCGGCAGCGGAATCGCGGTCGCCTCCGGCGTGGCAAGTGCTTTCGGTTTTAATTTAATGACGGGCGCGGTCAACGAGCGCTCAACATCTTTTGGCCGGGCGGCTTCCTGCGCTTGCTGTTGCTGCAAACGCAAGGCTTCCGCTTCCGCGGCTTCCTGCTCGCGCCAGCGCTGAATGAGCGCCTCGCCGTTCAATCCGACATACTGCGCAAAAGTTTTAATGAAGGCCGTTACATACGGACGCGGCAAAAAATCAAGCTGCCCACTTTCGATTTTCTGCAGATGGCCGAGTTGAATGTGGGTGTGATGAACAATTTCCTCAAGCGAAATGCCTTTTTCCCGGCGCGCTTGCTGAATTTTTGTTCCAATTTCTTTCATAAACCACGCTTCCCTGAATTATTGCACCACTGGGCCGCAGCGACAATTCGTCGCGCGTTCACTGCGGCGCATAAAACGCGCGCAGCGTGAGATAAAATCGCGTCAGCGGAAAACCGACGACATTATAAAAACAGCCGTTGAGGCGCTCGGCGAAAACCGCGCTCAGATCCTGTATGCCATACGCGCCCGCTTTGTCCATCGCGTCGCCGCTCCGCACATACGCGGCGATTTCCGCTTCTTCAAGCTCGCGAAACGTCACCTCGGTCATTTCAACGCCGGACGCATGGCGATTTGAAGGCCGGTCGAGAATCGTAAAGCCCGTGAAGACGCGATGGGTTCGACCGGACAATCGGCGCAACATCTCGTGCGCTTCGGCTTCCGACCTCGGTTTGCCGAGCATTTCTTTTCCCAACACCACGATGGTGTCGGCCCCGATTATCACGCCGGCTGGAACCTCTGCGGCGACGGCGCGGGCTTTGCGTTCGGCCAGTTCAACGGCATATTCCGCGGGCGGCAGTCTTTCCGTAAGATTCTCATCAATGGCGCTGGGGCGAACAGTAAACGCGAGTCCGAGCTTCGTCAAAATTTCGGCGCGGCGCGGCGAGGCCGAGGCAAGAATAATCGGTTTGTCCGGCAAGAATAAAGGCAGTTTCATAAAGCAAATAGCAAAGAGCAAAGAGCAAACCGCAAGATCGTTTGCCTGTTATGCTTTGCTTTCTAACATAAAAGTGACCGGGCCGTCGTTATGAATTTCAACCAACATCATGGCGCCGAATACGCCCTCGGCCACGCGAATCGGGAAGCGCCGCATTTCCTGCGCGAAAAATTTGTAGAGCGGTTCGGCAACTTCCGGGCGCGCGGCCTCTTCAAAACCGGGCCGGCGGCCTTTGCGCGCGTCGCCATAAAGGGTGAATTGCGAAATCACCAGCGCCCCGCCGCCGACATCGAGCAGCGAGCGATTGAACTTGCCGTTCTCATCTTCAAAGATGCGCAGATTAACGCATTTTTCCGCGAGATAGCGCGCGTCATTCTCTGTATCGCCGTTGCGGATGCCAAGCAAAATTACGAGACCGTGTTCAATGGCGCCAACAACCCTGCCGTCAACTGAAACCGAACCTTTTATAACTCGTTGTATAAGAGCTCGCATGTGATTAATTGTAGCTGTTAATCGCTTTAGCGATTTTGACGTTTTGGCTTTTTTACGTTTTAGCCTATTGTCTTTTTATCTTTTTTATTTTCCAAGTTATTTTCCAAAGTAAATCGCCGCGAGTCCGACCAGCATATCCGCTTTGAGTGCGGCGCTGATTTGTCGCAGGCGCGGCGGCGTTGGATTTTTCCATAACCCGTAGACGGCGAAGATCACGACGGGATCAACGCCGAAAAGAATGATCCATAAATAAGTTTGGTTGTAAAGCGCCAAACCTGCCGGAATGAGTGTGACGATCAACAGCAGAACCAACGCGATGGTCGCCGCGATTTGCGCCGCGTTCAGGCCGTAAGCCAGCGGCAAGGTGCGCGCCTGCGCCGCGCGGTCGCCGGATTGATCTTCGATATCTTTGATCACCTCGCGACCGAAATGCAAAAGAAACGCAAACACCGCCGGAAAAATACCCGCTCGCCAATCGCCCACCCACGTCCTCGTTGCGTCAATGCGGTCGATCGCCATTTGCGACAATCCGCTTTCAGCGGCCAGCGCGGCATAAATAAAAGCCAGCGCCGTGGCTAAACTGACGGCCAGATTGCCGGACAAAGGCAAGCGCTTCAATTTCCAACTATAAACCAAGAGCAAAAGCGAAGTCGCAACCGCAATCAGCATGGCGGTCTTATTGATAAATATACTAAAAAAAATTCCGCAAGCAAATAAAAATATCGCGAAGGTTTTTGCTGCCGCCGGAGTGAGCCGGCCGGCGGGCAAAATTCGTTGCGGGCGGTTGATGCGGTCGATTTCTATATCGTACAAATCGTTGATGACATTGGCGCCGGCGGTGATCAACATGCCGGAGATTATCGCCCAGATGATTGGCGGAGTGAAATGAAACGGCTGCACGAGAACGGCGGCCACTAAAATCGAAAGGCCGGCGATGGCAACATTCAGCGGACGGATAATAATGAAGAGCGCGGTGAGAAGTTGCATTTAAGATGACATATTTCAAAATCAATTCATCGCTCAAGAAGCGACAGCCTGTCGCACAAAGCCACCGGCTTGCGCCAATCGTTGCCGCGCTTCATCGGCATTCACGCCGGCAAGAATCATCACTAGCGCGGTTTTCACATGCCCTTCCGCCTGCTCCAACACGCGGCTCGCTTCTTCATAACTCAAACTGGTCACCTGCATCACCGTGCGCTTCGAGCGTTCTTCTAATTTTTTAGAAGTCATTTGCAAATCCACCAACATGTTCTCGTAAACTTTGCCGAGACGAATCATCGCGGTGGTGGTGAGCATGTTGAGCACGAGCTTCGTGGCGGTGCCGGCTTTCATGCGCGTCGAGCCCATCACCACCTCCGGCCCGACCACCGGGCAAATCGCGACATCAACCGGAAGCGTGATTTCAGCGCGCGGGTTGCAGGTGAGATAAATCGTTTTGCCGCCCATCTCGCGCGCTTTGGCGAGCGCCCCCAGCACATACGGCGTGCGGCGGCTCGCGGCGATGCCGCAAACCACATCTTTCGCCGAAAAGCCGTGATCGAGCAAATCCTGAGCACCCTGCTCAAAAACATCTTCAACGCCTTCCTGCGAGCGGACAAGCGCTTTGTAACCGCCGGCGATAATGCCTTGAATCATCTCCGGCTCAACGCCAAATGTCGGCAGACATTCGGAGGCATCGAGCACGCCGAGCCGTCCACTCGTGCCCGCGCCGATATAAAATAACCTTCCACCCTGCTGAAAAGTTTCAACGAGCAGATCGACGGCTTGCGCGATGTAGGGCAACTCCGCGGCAACAATGTCAGCAATTTTGCGATCTTCGTTGTTGATCAACTGCAAAATCTCGGCAGTGGATTTCGCATCGATCTCCCGCGTCGCCGGATTGCGCGACTCGGTGATCAGGTCTTTGATTTCGTCAAATATTTGGCGGCTCATGGCGAATGCGA
>Ga0247727_10008437_pt1 | contig 19126 bp, 18 predicted proteins | sample WisWelCaveWW1625_FD_202498 | JGI IMG/M metagenome (GOLD analysis project Ga0247727, IMG submission 202498) | Biofilm microbial communities from Wishing Well Cave, Virginia, United States - WW16-25 | ecosystem: Environmental > Aquatic > Deep subsurface > Groundwater > Cave microbial mat | place... | reverse complement strand
TCTTCATCACTTTCTGCCACCGGAGAATCTTTAAAAATTACAGTAAGCGTGTCTGTATCCGAATCATAAATGACTTTCATGTATTACCTCCAATACTTTTGAATTTTGCTGGTACGATAAACTGTGACTACTTCTGCAGGGTCACGATCTACATCGACAAAAACGCGCAACAGATATGTTTGTGGTGGATCACCCAAAGTCAGCCGCGATTGATAAACATTTCGTCCCGCGCGTACTTCTTCTGCTTGTTCGGGAGATGCCAGAACGGCAGCAACTTGATCTTCCGTAATCTGCCGCCGTTTCATCTCGAGTTGCGCGTGTGATTTAATAATATACTCAAAAACCGGAATGGGAATCATCTTTTTTATAAATAAAATTTTCTGCCGCTCTGCTTCATTTCCACCAGCAATGCCGCCGGTTTGAACCGTTCGCCATATTTTCCCGCCAGCGTTTCGAGTTTGCCGACAATGTTATCAATGCCGCGAGCATCAGCATAGCGCAACAGGCCGCCGCGGAAAGGAGGGAAGCCGGTACCGAAAATCATGCCGATGTCAACATCTTCGGGGCGACGCACGACGCTTTCGCTGAGGCACATCGCGGCTTCGTTGATCATCGGCAGCACGCAGCGATCTTGAATCTCGGCGGCGCCGCCGGAGAATTTGCCGGTTTTGGGAATCAACGCATAAATTTGTGGATCGACTTTTTTCGTTTTGCCTTCGTAAATATAAAAGCCTTTCCCATTCTTTTTGCCGAGCCGACCTGTCTCCACAATTTTATCCATCATGCCCTCGCCGGCCATGCGAGCGCCAAAAGCATTTTCGAGAATATGCGAAACTTTGGCAGCGACGTCAAGACCGACTTCATCAAACAAATTGATCGGCCCCATCGGCATGCCGAATTGGAGCAGCGCGTTGTCGAGTTGCTCGATGCTCGCGCCTTCTTTCAGCATCCGTCCCGCTTCCGCCATGTACGCGCCGAGAATGCGATTCACCAAAAAGCCGGGCGAATCTTTGACGACGATCGGGGTTTTGCCGATTTTTTTGGCAAAGGCCACGAGGCTCACAATCGTCGCATCACTCGTGTTTTCGCCGCGAATCACTTCCACCAGCGGCATGCGATGCACCGGATTGAAAAAATGCAAACCGGCAAATTTATCGGGCCGCTGCGTTGCTTTCGCCATTTCGCTAATCGGCAGCGATGAAGTATTGCTCGCGATAATACAATGAAGCGGAACGATATGATCGATTTCGGCAAATACTTTCTTTTTGACGTCGAGAATTTCAACGATGGCTTCGATGGCGAGATCGACATTTTTGAAACCGGAATAATCCGCCGCGCCGGAAATGAGCGCCATTTTATTTTGCATTTCTTTCGACGACATGCGACGCCTTTTGACGGACTCGCTGAAAACTTTGGCTGCCGCTTCCATGCCTTTTGCCACCGCGGCGAGATTGACGTCTTTCATGCGCGCCGGCAAATCATTGTGCGCCATCAACTGCGCGATGCCGCCGCCCATCAAACCCGCGCCCAACACGCCGATTTTTTTGAACTCCCGCGTCCCGCCTTGCGGGAAATAATTTTCAACGCCGGAATCTTTTTTGACGGTTTCGGTGAGATAAAATATTTTAACGAGATTTTTTGAAACATCGGTGACAATGGCTTTGCCGAGCAATTCGGCTTCGATTTTCAAGCCTTCGGCCAATTCTTTTGAAAAGCCTTTTTCAACGGCTTCGAGCGCCAATTCCGCCGCGGGATAATGGCCTTTGGTTTCGGCCAGCGTGCGACGACGCGCTTGATCGAATAAAACTTTTCTTCCCAACACATTTCTTTCGAGCAAAAGCGTTTGCGCATTGGCGCGATTTCGCCGCGCTACAATTTTCTGTCGCGCCGCCGGATTTTGAATTTCTCGCACAAATTCGAAGCCGAGACTCCGCAGACGATGATGCGGAAATTCTTTCGCGATAATTCGATCCACAATGCCGGCTCGATAAGCGCGTTGTGCATCGACGAGCTTGCCGGTGAGAATAAAATCCAGCGCCCGCTGAATGCCGATGAGCCGCGGCAAACGCTGCGTGCCGCCAAATCCGGGAATGATACCGAGGCGAACTTCGGGAAGTCCGATGCGGGTTTTCTCGGAATCGCGGGCGAGTCGATAATGACAAGCGAGCGCCAATTCCAAACCGCCGCCGACACATGCGCCATCAATTATCGCAATGACGGGAAATGGCAACGCGGCAATTTTTGAAAAAACGGCTTGCCCCATCGCCGCCTTCTCCGCGCCTTCTTTCGGATCGGTGATGTTTTCAATTTCTTCGATTTTCGCGCCGGCGATGAAATTGCCGTCTTTGCCGCTGAGAAAAACCAGCGCTTGCAAATCCGCGCGAGTTTTAATTTCATCCAATCTGGCGTTGAGTTCTTGCATTACCGCCGTGGAAAGAATGTTGACTTTCTCATTCGGCGCCTCCAAAATTAAAATGCCGATACCATCTTCAACCTCCAGACGCAAAGCCGGGCCGGGTTCGGCAACGTGTTCAGGGCGAATTTCTTCCATCTCATCCTCAAGTTTCACGACTTCTGCGGTGATCTGTTCGACTTCTTGAATTTCTTCCACGGCGGTTTCATCATGATAGCGGCGCGGCAACGTCGCCGTCTCAAATGAATCTCGCAATACGGATGATTCCATGACAAGATCTCCTGAAAAAGTAAAATGTAATGCGTAACTTACGTTTTACGCATTACGTTTTATTTTCTTTCCACGATCATCGCCGCGCCTTGGCCGCCGCCGACGCACAGCGTTGCCAAGCCCAAATTCAAATCGCGGCGTTTCATTTCTTTGAGTAAAGTTAAAACGAGTCGCGTGCCGGATGAACCGACCGGATGGCCGAGCGCAATCGCGCCGCCGTTGACGTTCAAAATGTCACGATTGATTTCGCCAAGCGGCTCTTCGCGGCCCAGCCATTTTTGCGAAAGTTTTGAATCACGAAAAACCATTTCGTTGGCGATAACCTGCGCGGCAAAGGCTTCATTCATTTCGACGAGCTGAATATTTTTGAAAGAAATGTTGGCGAGTCGCAACGCTTTCGGCGTAGCGAGCGAAGGACCGAGTCCCATTCTTGCGGGATCGAGTCCGGCGAACGCGTAACTGCGAACGAAACCGAGCGGCTCGTAACCAAGCTCTTTGGCTTTTTGCGCCGACATCATCAACACCGCTGCAGCGCCGTCGGTAATTTGACTCGCGTTGCCGGGCGTGACCGTGCCGAAGTAGCGGTCAAAAACCGGCTTGAGTTTGGCGAGCGCTTCGAGCGATTGATTTTTGCGAATGCCGTTGTCTTCATCAACGACGGTGTTGTATTTTGGCGGAGGAAAAACGGGAACAATTTCTTCGCGAAATTTGCCGAGATCAGTGGCTTGCGCGGCGCGCTGATGGCTCATTAACGCGAATGCATCCTGCTGCTCGCGGCTAATATCAAATTCTTTCGCCAGCACTTCGGCGGTTTCACCCATGTTGAGATCGCAAATCGGATCGGTGAGGCCGACTTGCAAACCGATCACCGGTTTGAAATGTTTCGGTTTCACTTTCGCAAACGCGCCGATTTTTTGCGTCGCCGATTTTGCTTTCGCCATATCTGCGAGCACGTCGGCATATTCCGGCGGATAAAGAATCGGAATGTTGCTCATCGATTCGACGCCGCCGGCAACGATCACTTCGGCCATGCCTGCAGCAATTTTGAGATGCGCGTTCGCAATCGATTCGACGCCGGAGGCGCAATTCCGCGCGACGGTGACGGCAGGCACGTGGCGCGGAATGCCGCTTTTCAATGCAATCACGCGCGCGACATTCGTGGCTTCCGGCGGTTGCGCAATGTTGCCGATCACAACTTCGTCGATCATGTTGCGATCGATGCCAGTACGTTCCAACAATTCCGTGACAGCGATGCGCCCGAGTTCCTGCGCCGGCAGCGGTTTGAAGAGCGTTCCGGCTTTAATGTAAGGCGTGCGCAAGCCGTCAACGATGACGACGTCATTCATATTTTCCCATCCTTTCACTGGAAGGCTTCGACAATAAGTAAGTTACCGTTTCAAGATAAAATTTCATTCATCAATACGCAAGCACTTTTCAAGCCGCATGGAACAAAAAACTTTCACGCCAAGCCGCAAAGGCAACGCTGAGAAATCACGCCTTTAAATTTCGGCTTGACATTCGTGATTTTTTCTCGTAAACTTTGCTCAGATGAAATTGTGATTGATTTGAATATAACACACTGCGTCATAAAAGTCAAGACTTTTTTGACGCAGTGCATAAAATCTATCCGCATTATTTAATATTGAGTTAAAGTTAAAATTATAAACACAGTGCGTCATAATTTAAGGTGTTCATCATGGCGATTGCAATTGTTAACATACCCGACCGCCTACAAGTTTATACCTACGAGGACTATTTAAATCTTCCCGATAACGGGAAACGGTACGAAATCATTAACGGGGAGCTTTATATGGTTCCAGCGCCGACCCTCGACCATCAAGACACGATTGGAGAGTTTCATCTCACCATTGGTCTTTTTCTCAGAACCAATCCCATCGGCAAAATTTATCTAGCGCCGACCGATATCGTTTTTTCGGAGATCGACGTTCTGCAGCCCGATCTTATTTTTGTATCGAAAGAAAAATTCGATATTCTCACCGGCGCGAATATTCAGGGTGCGCCGGATTTGGTGATTGAAGTTTTATCTCCGGGAACAGAAAAAAGAGACCGCACGCTCAAGCTCAAAACCTATTCGAAGTTCGGTGTGCTGGAATATTGGATGGCGAACGATGCCAGCGAAACGGTTGAAATATGGCGGCGCAAAGGCAAAAAACTGGTTTTTCACGCCACCCTCGATAAAACGCAAACGCTCACAACGCCGCTTTTGCCGGGGTTGGAAATTTCGCTGGAAAAAATTTTTCGGAAATAATGTTGCCATTGCCACCGCCACAAATTATTGCCGCGCTTCATCGCGGGTTGGTGATTCCCGCCCATCCGTTGGCGTTAAATTCCCATCGAAAATTTGACGAGAAACATCAGCGCGCGTTGACGCGGTATTATTGCTCCGCCGGAGCTGGGGGAATTGCCGTCGGCGTTCACACCACGCAGTTTGAAATCCGTAATCCGAAATTTGGTCTCTATCAGCCCGTTCTCGATTTAACGCGCGAAACGATAGATGAGTTTGTGGCGCGGACTGGAAAAGCCATCGTTAAAATTGCCGGCATTGTCGGGCCGACGGCGCAGGCAATCAAAGAAGCGCAATTCGCGGCGGAAAATGGTTATCATCTCGGCCTCGTGAATCTCGGCCCGCTGCATTCACTGAGCAACGCGGAATTGATCGCGCATTTGCGCGCCATCTCCGAAATAATTTCCATCATGGGATTTTATTTAAATCCGGCCATCGGCGGGCGAGAACTCGATTTCAAATTTTGGCGCGAGGCGGCGGAGATTGAAAATCTACTTGCGATTAAAGTTGCGCCGTTCAATCGCTATCAAACTTTGGAAGTCGTTCGCGCCGTTGCGGAATCAGGTCGCGCCGATGAGATCGCCTTGTATACTGGAAATGATGATACTATTGTGATAGATTTGCTTTCCCAATTTCGTTTTGCGCAAAATAATAATGCAAAAACGCAACGCATCGTCGGCGGTTTGCTGGGACATTGGGCGGTGTGGACGAAAAAAGCGGTGGATTTATTAAATGAAATTCATGCTATCGTTAAACACGATCAGCCTGTTCCAAACGAGTTGCTGCTGCGCGCGCAGGAAGTTACCGATGCCAATGCCGCATTTTTCGATCCGCCGCACAATTTTATCGGCTGCATTGTGGGCTTGCATGAAGTGTTGCGCCGGCAGGGTTTGATGGCCGGACGCTGGACTTTGAATCCCGACCAAGATTTATCGCGCGGACAAATGGAGGAAATTGATCGCGTGTATGCGGCGTATCCGCATTTGAATGATGATGCATTTGTTGCGGAAAATCTGGATGAATGGTTGAAATAAAAATTAGCGAAGCGCTTCAGTGCCCAAAATAGAAAGCATTCTCCGTGGCGTCTACCGCGAAACGGATCCGATCGAGGAATCCGTTCAATCCAAGAAAATTGGGGTAATTCCATGCCTCATCAGTATCCATGAAGGGAACGAAAAAAGTTGCTTCGACTTTCAAGTTTTCGCCACGAGTGGCGCGAAGTATTATGTTAGTTCTTAGCAATCGCCCCAGACGGACTTCTCCACGTATATTGAGTTTCGTGATTTCTGCATAATCTGAAGTCAAATCCCAAGTTTCTGCTAATTCCGGATCTAATATACACCATGGCGCTCCAGTATCCATTATCATTTTGGCTGGAGAGTCTTTTTTTCTTTCCGGCGTAATGGTTAATACAATGCGGTTTTGTCGATCATCGCCTTGATAGTAATCCTCATAAATGGTGGAGCCAACCGCAAAACCACCGTCAAAAAGGACGGAATCAAATTTAGCCATCAGAATAGAGCTTTCACGACAATTGTGCTGGAGGTTCTTTTGTCTGGTCCGATTTGGTCATAAAGTTTTTTGAGTGTCGGCGCAACTCCCAAAAGCTCACCATTTTGGACAGCAATCCATTGGCCTTTGTATTGAGACGAGTTCTCTTGAAACCATCTATGAGATGCCTCTAAACCAATGTCACTTGCCGGTTCCGTGCCAATTACTTTAGCCGGGGCGAGAACGATGGCAAAATGTTCAAGCCGTTTATCATTTGGAAACAGGCGCCTGCCCTCATAGGCCAATTCCCTCGCCAAGAGCACCATATCCAAAAATATGCACAAATTAATGACATGAATCATTTCATCAGGATGGCAACGGCTCCAAGCCACTTTTTTAGTCAACCGGTTCAGCGTTGTGCGGTCTTTGTCAGCAGCAGCATCATCAATGGCAAGCAATAGCGGCTTTTGTATGTCGTTTGAAGTTTCATCCTGGCGTCGCGCTTCATGCAATGGCGCTTCGCTGAGAGCGATTTCTTCAACTTCGGAATAATTTAATGACATTTTGTGGCTCCAGTTGATCTACGTACCAATTTAACAAATCGATCTAAAAAAACAAGCGAAATTCAACAACGGCTTGCCCAAGGCACGTGCAATTCCGAAAATAATTTTTCATTTGCATAAGCCTGCCGCAATAAATCATCCAGCCCTTTTACCCGTTTGAACACGCCGGTTGGCCATGGCGAAGGAATCGTCTCCGACGCGGTTTCGGTGTAAATTAAATTGGGAGGAAACGATGCGATATGCGGGCAGCTTTCGTGCGCAACGTCGATGACGAGCGTGTGGCTCCGGCAAACTTCCGGCGGGCAAAGCAAACGCGCTTCACCGCGAATCGTCTGCACGAGATTGCGAAATCCTTCGAACGTCCAAAACTCTTCCGTATTCACAAATTTTTCTTCGCGGCCATCATTGTAACGAATCGTCGTCTCGCCGTTTAATTTTTCCCATTGCACGACGCCGTTTTCGCAATGCAATTTCATTTCTGGCCCGAATGCGGTTTCGCTGCAATGCGTCGCGTAAAAATGCAAGCAACTGCCGGTGTTACATTTGATTCGCAGCAACGCGGTGTCGGGACTCTCGATTTGATGGCCGCGATACAACTCCGCGGTGACTTCAGTAGGCGTGGCCGACTCATCAATTTTGGTTGAGGCGAGATACAAAAGATTTTGCAGATAATGCGCCATCGCGTTGTTCATCGGACTGTCGAGAACCCAGCGGCCATCTTTTTTCATTCGACCGGCCCAATCGTTGCGCGCGTAATAAGCTTCGCTGCGCGGCCAGGCGCAAACGAGCTTCGCATTTTTTACCGCGCCGAGACGGCCATCACAAATGCGCGCTTTGAGCTGTTGGATCGAATGGCTGTACATGTATTGGTAACCAATCGCCACGAGTTTGCCGCAACGTTTTTGCGCGGCGATGAGCTGATCGACTTCCTGAATCGTTGCCGCCACTGGTTTTTCGCAATAAACATGCAAGCCCGCTTCCAGCGCCTCGATGCTCACCGGCACGTGCTGATGAATGCCAATCGGCACGGCGAGAACATCCGCCGTGTTTTTGCCGCGTTGAAAAAAATCTTCAATCGAAGAATAAAGCGGAATGTGGCGCGTTGTTAGTTTTTGAACTTTTTCCGGAAAGCGCTGGCGATCATATTCAATCGCAATCACGCCGGCGAGTTTGGCGAGGCCTTGTTTTTCCAGCCAATCGACGGCATTGAGATGAACTTCGGCAAAACCGCCGAGGCCGACGACGGCGAAGCGGAGGGGCGACATAAAGAGAAAAATGAAAAAAAGATAAAAGGAAAAAACGATACTAACAAAAATAACGGAAAAAATTTACCGGTGAGTCATTCCACTCCCAATCCTTTTCGCACCATCGCATCGCGGCGGACTCGCCAGATTTTGGAGTCGAGATAATAATGCTGCATTGCCCAGCCGCTGATCACCGCCGCGAAAATTTTTTCGCCGAGATTGAGTTTGGCGGGATCGACGACGCCCGCCATCATCGCGATGCTATTCAGCAATGATTTGTCGAGCTGCAAGCCAAAGGTGTTGCGGAGAAAATCAATCCACGGGCCTTGATAAAGCGCGAAGGTGAAAAGCAAGCCGGTGAAAATATAAATCGGCAGCCGGCTAAAAATTTTTTTGGCAAGATTAAAACCAATGCGCTGTTCTTTGTTGTATTTATTTTGCCCGTATGTCCAAACGATGCGATGATATTGCAAATTGTGCCCGACTGTCACGAGCGGCACGACGAAAATGACAAGAATAGGATGCGCGAACGCGGCGAAATGCAGCGGAATAATTGAGAGCATCAAAAGGAGTTTGGCGCCGTTGATGGCTGCACCGTTCTGCCAGCGCCGCCATTGCCAAATGAGGTAACTGATGATAGTGACGAGAAAAAGCGCCCACGTTATTGGATAAAGAATGCCGCCGATGCTGATATCGCCGAATAGATTGTGGCGCAAGCCGATGCTCGGAAATCCGGGCGTCGAATCATAATATGCGCTCGCCATGAACATCGCGAGCGGCAAATACAAGCTGAGATTGAAGAACCATTTGTCAATTTTATTTTCGCGCTCGTCGTCGAGATCATGATTGCGGCGTTTGTACAATTGGAAAAATCCCCAATGCTGGCGCACGACGTGATAATAAGCCCACAAGCGGAAGAAAACGAAATAAATCAACGCGCCGAATCCCAACCAAAACGGCGAGAATTTTATTCCCAGCGGCGATAATGTCGCGCCGATAATATAAGGAAGCAAAATGGCAACCGGCCCGAGCAGAAACCATCCCCACGAAATCATCAGCTCGCGGCGGCGCACTTGCCATTCATCCGGATCGAAATACGTTCGCGCTAATGTTGCCCAAACATGCGGCGCGTCGATGAGAAAGGCCCAGCTCCACACCACAAGCAATTTCAATGTGAGTGGAATTTCAAGGCCGCCGAGCCGCAGCGTTCCGAGCGAATCGGTTAATGGATTTGTCGTGGCGCGGATGGCGTACAGAATGACGCCGATGTAAAGCCAACCGGCGAGCGCCGAGCCGATGTACCAGATGAGATCGTTCTTGCGGTCGATGATCCAATTAAAACGAACGCGTGTGAGTGGAATGGAAAGGGCAGACGAGGCCATAATGAATTTGACATTTTTAATTTGGGCTTGATATTTCGCTACAATATAATCTTTGCCGGCAACGCCTGCAAGATAATTTTTCTTTTAAAAATTTAAAAATGTATTATATTACACGATTAGATGAATGCGGCAACGTTGCAACGATGAGGAAATTATTGGCTTCTTAAAATAGAAGCAGCCGATACAAAATGTCATTCTGGAAGAAGCCTTTTTGCACAAACAATGCGCTAATGATTAAAAAGGATTTCTGCGGAATGACATATTCATGTAAGGCGCGAGCTGTTCTAAGAACCAATGTTTTAAGTGCAAAATTGAAAAGGCCTAATATGCGATCCTCAATTATCCAATCACGAATTGCGATTTTATTTTTTTGCATCATTGTTTTTTGCGTCTTTCCTTTATTCGCCTCGGATTGGCCGAATTGGCGTGGGCCAAATCAAAACGGCACTTCGACGGAAACCGGATTGATTTCAACGTGGTCGGTGAATGGCGAGAATTTGATTTGGAAAGCCGATTTCATCGGTCGCTCCACGCCGGTGATTATGAACGGTCGCGTTTATGTTATTGGCCGCGCCGGTGAAGGTTTGACACGGCAGGAACAAGTCGCCTGTTTCGATGCGCAATCCGGCAAGACGATTTGGGAGCACCGTTTCAATGTTTTCCAAACTACTGTGCCGTTCAATCGCGTTGGTTGGGCGAATCTCGCCGGCGATCCGGAAACGGGAAATGTTTACGCCAGCGGCGTCGGCGGCATGTTTATCTGTTATAATCGCGACGGCAAAATTCTCTGGCAGCGGTCGTTGACCGAAGAGTTTGGCCGTTTTTCCGGTTACGGCGGTCGCACGCACTCACCGCTGGTCGATGAGAATCTCGTCATCATCAGTTTTCTCAACACCGGCTGGGGTGAGCACGCTCCGATGCGCCATCGTTTCATCGCCTTCGACAAACGCAACGGAGAAATTGTTTGGGTTGCGGGCCTTCCCAACAATCCGATTGACACCAATTATTCGACGCCGGCGATTGCGACGATTAACGGTGTGCGTCTGCTCGTTGTTGGCGGCGGCGATGGCGCGGTTCACGCGTTGAAAGCGCGCACCGGCGAGCATGTGTGGGAATTTAAACTCTCGAAGGCGGCGATCAATCCGTCGATTGTTGTCGAAGGCAATCACATTTTCGCCTGCCACAGCGAAGAGAATCTTGACAACAGCATTATGGGACGCGTTGTTTGCATCGATGGCAGCGGCAAAGGCGAGGTGACGAAAACGCACGAAGTTTGGCGCGCCGATAATCTCGAGGTCGGTTATCCTTCGCCCGCAGTTCACGCGGGCATGTTGTATGTCGTCGACAATTCGGCGAATTTGGTTTGTGTCGAAGCGTCGAGCGGAAAGCGTTTGTGGCAATACAGCCTCGGCACGGTCGGCAAAGGCTCGCCGGTTGTTGCCGACAGCAAAATTTATGTCACCGAAGAAAATGGCGTGTTTCATATTTTGCAGCCGAGCGCGACGGAGTGCAAATCTCTCGACACGGAAAAACTCACGATGAAAGACGGCCGTTACGCCGAGCTTTACGGCTCGCCAGCGATTGCGTATGGGCGAATTTATTTCACGGCCGAGTCGGGACTTTATTGTATCGGCGACAAAAACAAACCCTTTGCTGCAAATGCGACTGCTGCTGCTCCTGCTCTTGCGACTCAACCTACGCAAGGCATGCCGGCTTATCTTCAAATCATTCCCGCCGAAGTTTTGGCGCGGCCCAATGAAAAAATAAAATTTCGCGGCCGGTTGTTCGATGATAAAGGAAACTTTTTGCGCGAAGTAAAAGCGGGTTGGTCATTGACGAATTTGTCGGGACAATTCAGCGCGGCTGGAGAATTTACCGCCGGAAAAAACAGTAGTCCGGCTACAGGTAATATTACGGCGAAATTTGAAAATTTCGAAGGCAAAGCCAGAGTGCGGGTGATTCCGGAGGCGCCGTGGAGTGAAAATTTTGAATCAACGGAAGTCGGAAAATATCCGTCCTATTTCATCGGCGCGAGCAACAAATTTGCGGTGCAAATCAAAGACAGCAACAAAGTGCTGGTCAAGCCGCCGGCGGCTGCGGGATTGAATCGCTCCGATATTTTTCTTGGGCCACCGACGATGAAGAATTACACGATTCAAGTCGATGTTCTCGGCAAAAAGAATCGGCGGCAAATGCCAGACGTTGGTTTGATCGCGAATCGCTACACGCTGGATTTGATGGGATTGCAGCGCATTCAAATTCGCGTGTGGGCCGCGGAGCTGCTCAATTCCAAAACCGTCGATTTCAAATTCGATCCGGAGGTTTGGTACACGATGAAAATGCGCGTGGATAATATTGGCGGCAAATCCATTGTGAAAGGCAAAGTCTGGCCGCGCGTGGAGAAGGAGCCGGAAGCATGGACGATTACATTTGAAGACGCGCTGCCGAACCCGGAAGGCAGTCCCGGTTTGTACGGCTATTCGCCGGTGGAAATTTATTACGATAATATCAAGATCACGAAGAGCAATTGAAATGATGAAAAAAAACTCGCCACCAAAACGAGCCACGCCGCGGCCTTATCCCACCGCCGAGGAAAAAAACGAGGCATCGTCGCGCGTTGCCGAGCCAGTGGCGGCTTATTCGGTTGCTACGCCAACTTCAACTTCATTCCGAAAATCGCGACGAGTTGAAGAGAAACGGATTGCCGGCTATGCCGTATCAGACGAAGTCTGGCAGTTCGCTGCCGCCAATGAGTTGAAGCCGCATTTGGAAACGGCAATCCGGTTGGTTCACGAGTGTTTCCCGACCGTGAGCGACGTTCAGCTTTTGCACGAAATCGATTGGGAGATTGAAAACAGATGCTATATTGTCATTGAAATAAAAATTACCGGAACAATCCCGGCGCTACTCGAGCAGTATAATCGTTTTACGAAGCAAATGGTCAGGCAGGTTCCTCCGGAAAAAGGAGAAAAGATTATATTGAGCTTTTGAGGAGAAAACACAATGGAGCCGGTATTGTTTTTAGACGTTGCCAAAAAATTTTTGACTATACCATCCGAAGCGGCGTATAGATCGGCAGTCAGCCGCGCCTATTATGCCGTGTTTCACGCGGCCTCGATTTTTCTTGGTAAACTCGGGTTTAAAGCCTCTAAAGGCCCACAGGCGTACGGAGAAATACCTCTTCGTTTCAGTAATTGCGGCGTCGCGGATGGAGTTGAAATCGCTCGTTGTCTGAACGAGCTTCATCATCGGCGCATTCTCGCAGATTACGATCTTAAATCAGACCAGTTTGCGGCACAATTCAAAGTAGCATTTTGGATTGCAAAAGCTGAACAGGCAATTCTCATATTAAACACGCTTTCTGCGTCGCAAAATATCTGTATTCAAATTCGCAACGGCATACGCACGTACGAAGAGAAGTTGAAAATTTACACGTTACCATCATGAAAGCAATTGAATTTTTTAATGGAGTTTTTTATGCAATACCGTGTCATTATTGAGCAGGACGAAGACGGCATGTTTGTCGCTGAAGCACCGTCACTGCCCGGCTGTATTTCGCAGGGAACGACGCGAGACGAGGCGCTCGTCAATATTCGCGAAGCGATTCAGGCATATATTGAAAGCCTTGAGAAACACAATGAGCCGGTGCCTTTGCCCATCACACAGGAGATTGTAGAAGTATGAGCAAACTGCCAGTGGTATCCGGCCAAGATATGGTCAAGGCGCTGGAACCGCAACTTTCATTATACTGATTTCAGGAGAATAAATGAACCTCAAAAACCTCTTGCCGAAAAATAAATTCACCCGTCTGCATCTATTCATCGGCGCCGTCACGATTTCAACCATCAGCTATTATTCGATGGAACAGGCAATGTGGGGCGGCACGCCGGCGCGTAACATGGTTTCGAGCGAAACAAAATTGCCGGTGAAGTTCGATCCGAATTCGGGATTGAATATCAAATGGACGGCGGCGCTCGGCTCGCAAACTTACGGCAATCCTATTATCACCGGCGGCAAAATTTTTGTCGGCACGAACAATCAGAGTCTGCGCAATCCCAAACAAGGCGGCGACCGCGGCGTGATGATGGCGTTTAGCGAAGCCGATGGAAAATTTTTATGGCAATACGCGACGCCCAAACTCGCTTCCGGCCGCGTCAATGATTGGCCGCTGCAAGGCGTGTGTTCGAGTCCGTTCATTGAAGGCGACCGGCTCTATTATGTTTCGAATCGCTGCGAAGTGGTTTGCCTCGACGCCGAAGGTTTTCTCGATGGCGAAAATGACGGCGCATTTAAAACCGAAGCTGATACGAGCAAGATCGACGGCGATGTAGTTTGGAAACTCGACATGATGGGCGAGCTGGAGGTTTTTCCGCACAACCTCGCGGTATGCTCGCCGATTGCGGTTGGCGATTTGCTTTTCGTCGTGACCGCGAACGGCGTGGATGAAAGCCACATCGCGATCCCTTCGCCGCTGGCGCCGAGTTTTATTGCGGTGAATAAAAATACCGGCAAGTTGGCTTGGGAAGACGCCTCGCCCGGTGAAAATATAATGCACGGCCAATGGTCGAATCCGGCGTACGGCGTAATCAACGGCGTGCCGCAAGTGATTTTCCCCGGCGGCGATGGCGTCATGTATTCTTTCGAGCCTCAAACTGGCAAGCTGATTTGGAAATTTAATTGCAATCCGCCCGGCGCGGTTTACGAGCTTGGCGGCTCCGGAACGAAAAATGATTTTATTGCGACGCCGGTGATTTACGACAACAAAGTTTATATCGGCCTCGGCCAAGATCCGGAGCACGGCGAAGGCATCAGCCATCTGTGGGTGATTGACGCGACGAAGAAAGGCGATATTCCTCAATCAGCAGCCGTGTGGCATCGCGGCGGCAAAGATTTCAATCGCACGATGTCAACCGTTGCGATTGCGGATGGCTTGCTTTACACGGCTGATCTCAGCGGCTTTGTTTATTGCATGAATGCCTCGACCGGCGAGTTGTATTGGACATACGACGCGTATGCGGCGATTTGGGGTTCGCCATTTGTGGCGGATGGAAAAGTTTATATCGGCGACGAAGACGGCGATCTCACCGTGCTGAAAGCCAGCAAGCAAAAAGAAATGCTCCATGAAGTCAACATGGGCAGCGCGGTTTACACGACGCCGGTGGCGAAGAATGGCGTGCTGTATGTGACGAATCGCTCGATGTTGTTTGCGCTGCAAGTGAAGTAAACACCGTCGGCTCGAGCTTGTATTTGCAAAAGTAAAAAGGTAAATTTAAATGAATGGCGGGAGGAAGATGAACGATGAGTGATGTTCTGGTGCGGATCAAACGTCTGGTGTTGAAAGGACGTTTTGAATTCAGCAAAAAGGCGCGTGCGGAAATGGAAATCGTTATGATTAAAATCTCTATTTGCAATGAGCGAAATTGTTTTGATTAAATCGAAACACATTGATCAAATCAGCGGTTGATGCTGAAATTACTAGACTCGAGTTGGCTCTGGAGAAAAATTTTTTATCCAGAATGGATGGACACAATAAAAGGTTTTTATAATCAAAATCGTTTCTGTGGAATTAAGGAGGAGACATGCTCAAAAAACGATGGAGGCATCTCGTCGCTGTCGGAACATTATCGCTGGCGATAAATGCACAGGCGCAAAACGTGCAGCCGCGCTTGCACGTTCTTGACAACGGCATGAAGCTCATTCTCGTCAAGCGCACCGGCGATCCGAGCGTCGCGTGTGGTTTGGCCTTCAAAGTCGGCTCGGTGAATGAGCGGCCCGGCATCACCGGCATCTCACATTTGTTCGAGCACATGCTGTTCAAAGGCACGAAGACGATTGGCACGAAAGATTTTAACGCCGACCAAAAAATTATGGCGCAGCAGGACAGCATGAAAGTTCTTCTGCGGCAGGAAGAGAGCAAGATGCGCGCGATGGAACGCCTCGGCCAAATCGACGACATGTCGAAGCGCGACAATCTCACGCCGCGCTATCGCGAGCTGGAAAAAGTTTTTGACGATCTCATCAAGCAGCAGCGCGAGATCATCATCAAAGACGAGTTGGATCGCATCTATTCGAAAAACGGCGGCGCGGGTTTGAACGCTTTCACGGCGGAGGATGTGACGTTCTACATCATCAACGTTCCGGCCAACAAACTCGAGCTTTACATGTGGCTGGAATCGGATCGTCTGCTCAATCCGGTTTTCCGCGAATTTTATTCCGAGCGTGACGTGGTTTATGAAGAACGGCGCCTGCGCGTCGAGAGCACGCCGACCGGAAAATTCGACGAGCAATTCGAGTCGCTGTTCTGGCAATCCTCGCCGTACAAATGGCCGGTGATCGGCTGGCCCTCGGATTTGCGCGCGATTACCAAAGAACAAGCGGACGAGTATTTCGCCACTTACTACGCGCCGAACAATTGCACGATGGTGCTCGTCGGTGATTTGGATTACGACGCGACGATCAAATCGGCGACGCGCTATTTTGGCCGCATTCCGGCCGGCAAAAAAGAGCCACCCGAAGTTATCACCGCCGAAGTGGCGCAGCTTGCGGAAAAGCGCATGCATGCCGAAGCGGAAACCAATCCCGAAGTGCGCGTTTGGTATCACGGCGTCGCGCACAATCACGCCGACGAGCCGGCGCTCGATGTGCTCACCAGTGTTTTGTCCGGCAAGACCGGACGGTTGTATAAAAAGCTCGTGCTGGAAAAGCAAATCGCCACCAATGTCAACGCGGGTTTGGAGCCGAGAAAATACGCTGGCATTATTCAATTGAGCGGCGTGGCGCAGGGCGATCACAAACCCGAAGAAGTCGAGCAAGCGATTTACGAAGAAATCACTAAATTACAGGAAACGCCGGTTGGAACTTACGAATTGCAAAAAGTGAAGAATCAGGAAGCCGCGGGAAATTTCCGGCGTTTGCAGAGCAACTTTTTCCTCATGGTGCAGCTCGGCATTTACGAAGTCAACGGCGATTGGAATTATATCAACACCTATCCGCCCAAAGTGCAAGCAGTGACCGCCGCCGATGTACAGCGCGTGGCGAAAAAATATTTTGGCCGCGAAAATCGCAGCGTGATTATTTACACGCGCAAGAAAGGCGCAGCGCCGGAAGATCCGGAGCTGGCCGGTTTGTCGGAGCAGGGAAAACAGATGGTCAACATGATGGCTGGGCGCTTGAAGCAAGTTAATGACGCCGCGCAATTGCAGCAAATGATCACCGGCATGGAATCTCGCATTTCCGAAGCGCCGGAAGATCAGCGCAAAGCCGTGGAAATCATCGTGAAAAAGGCGAAAGAACGCTTGGCGGAATTGGAAGGCAAAAAATAGGAGAATACAATGAAGAAAATAAATTTTGTCATTTTACTGCTCGTGTGTTGTTTGCTGCAAGTCGCGCCATTGGCTGCGCAGCCCATCGTTGATCATCCCGACAAGCTCACATTCAAACCGCTGGATTATCAGCCGCCGAAAGCGAAAGAGTTGCGCAGCGTGTTGAAAAGCGGGCCGGTGGTTTTTATCGCGGAAGATCGCGAGCTGCCGTTGATCAATGTTTCGATTCTGGTGCGCACCGGTGAGTATCTCGAGCCGAAAGAGAAAGCCGGACTCGCGGCGATGGTGGGCGCGTTGTTGCGCGACGGCGGCACGACGACGTTGACGCCGGATTCGCTCGATGAGAAAATCGATTATCTCGCGGCGAATAGCGGCGCGTCGATTTCGAGCACGCAAGGCAATGTGAGCCTCAATATATTGAGCAAAGATTTTGACGCCGGCATGGCGCTGGCGGTGGATATGATGAAGAACCCGCGTTTCGATGAAGCGCGCATGAAGCTTTACAAAGAGCGCGTGCTGCAACAAATGCAGCGGCGCAATGATCAAACTTCTTCCATCGAAAGCCGCGAGTGGAATCGCCTGATGTACGGCGAGGATTTTTTTACTAATCATCTCCCGACCAAGCAAAGCCTCGAAAGCATTACGCGACAGGAGTTGTTCGATTTTCACAAGAAGTATTATTTTCCGGCCAATTTCATTCTCGCGGTCTCCGGCGATTTCAATAAAGCCGATTTGCTGAAGCGTCTCGATAAACATTTCACGGGCTGGAAAAATACCGGCGGCGCGGTTCCCAAAGTTCCGCGACCAGCGCAAGCGCCGCAGCCCGGCGTTTACATGGTCAACAAAGACGTCAATCAAGGCCGCATCAGCATTGGACATTGGGGCGTCGAGCGCGGCACTCCGGATGAATTTGCGCTGCTGGTGATGAACGATATTTTGGGTGGCGGCGGATTCACTTCGCGCATCACCTCGAAAGTTCGTTCCGATGAAGGCCTTGCGTACAGCGCCGGAAGCGGCTTCGGCATCGGCACGTATTATCCCGGCGTCTTTCGCGCCTCATTTCAGAGCAAAAGCCCGACTTGCGCCCACGCGGCGAAAATCGTGCTCGATGAAATCGCCCGCATGCGCAATGAAAAAGTTACCGAAGACGAATTGAAAACTTCGGTCAATTCTTTTATCGAAACGTTCCCGTTGACTTTTGCCACGAAAGCTCAAGTGGTTGGAACGTTTGCGGCGGATGAATATACCGGCCGCAATCCGCAATATTGGGAAACCTACCGCGACAACGTTCGTAAAGTGACGGCGGACGACGTGCAGCGCGTGGCGCAAAAATATTTGCAGCCGGACAAGCTCGTCATCCTTGGCGTCGGCAACACCAAAGATATTTTGGCCGGTTACGACAAAGTGCCGGTGAAATTCACGGATTTCAAATTGGGCGAAGCGAAACCGATTCCGCTGCGCGATCCGATGACGCTCGCGCCGCTGGCGGAGGGTGGGAAATAGTTTTAGCATCAAATGGAAAGATTTTCAAAAAAGTTTTTGCGAAAGTAAATAGTTTCGTGTATGGTCCGAAAGCCAAAATCACAAGAGCAAAAATATTTGGATTTGATCACAAACAAGATTGAGATCTGCAAAGCCTACAAACCTAAGTTTGGACAAGGAAAGGCGCTTTCCTTCGAGGAATTTGAAGCTCTCTATGGAGATGATCCGTTTTATGCATGGTTTGGATTAGATAATCCTCTCATGTACGCAGCGCACAAAGCTGCCGGCGGAATAACATCGCTCTATCGTCAGATCGGGACGGGATGCGAGCAGTTGTTCCGGCAAATTATTTGTAACCAGTTTCAATTGACCGTTGCACAAGTTACATGGTCGTACACAATCAAAGCTTCCGGCAGAAAAGAACGAAAGCTTTCACTCGATGGATGTATTCAAGTTGAGGAACTACGATCCGATAAGCACAGAAAAAGAGTAAGTAATTGGATAGCCAAAGCGACTGCTGCAATGGGTGTCGGGGGCCATCATATTCCCCAGGGCAGGGTCACGAGTATTCCCCACCTTGTTCCGGCTACGCCCGTGGAGATGATGCGTTTGAATTTAACGGATTTTCATCAAGATTACAAGTGTTCTGTGAGA
>Ga0247727_10008436_pt1 | contig 19127 bp, 20 predicted proteins | sample WisWelCaveWW1625_FD_202498 | JGI IMG/M metagenome (GOLD analysis project Ga0247727, IMG submission 202498) | Biofilm microbial communities from Wishing Well Cave, Virginia, United States - WW16-25 | ecosystem: Environmental > Aquatic > Deep subsurface > Groundwater > Cave microbial mat | place... | reverse complement strand
CCATCCCAACGTGCGTTGTTGGCGACTTGCACGGTGTTGATAATCTTCGGACTGTAGAAATCAGTAAACTCGCCGCCGAGATAAAGAAACTCCGCCGGATATTTGGGATTCGCCGCGATGACTCCGGGGCTGGGGAATCCGTTTTTATACACCAGCGTCGTCCACTCTGTGCCGTTCCATACGTCCACGATCTTGAGCCTTACGTCGGCGACGTACATCAAATAAATTTTTCCCGCGCCGTCGATCGCAAGAGCGTTGATGCGAAACGGCGTGACGTTCAGAGCGATTCTGCCCCATTGCGCGCCGTCCCAATAAACCACCGGGCCGTTGACGCTCGGGCCGTTCGCATTGTCGGCCGTGGCGATCGCGCCGGCAACGTAAATGCGGCCATTGTTATCGACGACAATGCCGGCAACGCGGTCGCCGCCGCTCGTGTTCGGCGTCAAGCCTAGTCCCAGCGCTGCCCAACTCGCGCCGTTCCAGCGCGCGATATTCTCCACGCGGACCTGCACGCGTCCGGGATTATACACGCTGGTGAAATCGCCGCCCACAAAGACATTATTATTCGCATCAACTGCGAGCGCCGTCACCGCGTTGCTGCCGGTATTCACCACGCCTTCGCCGAGCGGCTCCCACACGGATTGCGCGGCGTTCCATTTGCCGACGCGCCAAAGATCGATCTGCGCGCCGTTGGGATTGAAGCCGCGCGTGAAATTGCCGCCGGCGTAAACGTTGTCGACGTTGTCAACCGCGAGCGCGAACACGTCATCGCTCACACCGCCGCCCATTGCTTCCCACTTGCCCGTCGCGCGATTCCACTTTGCGATATTGAGCGCATCCACCTCGCTGCCGTCGCTGTTGCGCACGATTTCAAACAAGCCTGCGACATACACGTTGCCTTGCGCGTCAACGGCAAGCGCATGCGCGCGGCCGCCGGAAAACTTATCGCCGAGAATTTCCCATTGGCTGCCGCTCCATTTCGCGACGCGCATCGATGAAACGCCGTCGTCGTCAAAATTGCCGGCGATATAAACATTGCCGAACGCATCAACGCACGCCGCATCCGCGCCATACTCAACTGGGCCGGCGCTGCCAGTGAGATATTTTTGCCAAAACGCATCGCGGCGGCCGGTGGGTTGCGCCTGCGCACTCGTGACTCCGAACAGGCAGATCGCAGCGATGATCACGGAAAGTCTGGGATTTGTTTTCATGTTCTTCCTTAAGTCATTGGTTCACGAAAGTTAGAAAAAAATTCTAAATGTTTATTGCCCACGGATTGAAGAATCCCACCGATAAAAGCTTTTCATCAGTGGGATTCTTCAATCAGTGGGAAATTTAAGCTGTTCGCGGTTGCCTTCAAACAACGAGAATCTTTGTCGCCCAATTCATCGTCTCTGCGGTGAGCCTGGAATTCGTAAATTGGGCGTTCTTCCCTGCAAAATCTTCTTCAACTACCCCACGGGCAGTTGCGCAGGCTTTTCAGACATAGATCGGAATTTTCAACGCAATGACTTTTGCCAAAGCTTCCTTGAAATGCGGCCATCCTACCGGAGTTACGCTGTTAGACACGGCGCTTCTCATCAACACCGTCGCATCTCCGGCCAATTCGATGCGCACTTCGTTTCCCGCTTCCTGCAATGAGGCCGCCCAGACAAATGGAAAGTTGGCGTGTGTCGGATTCTCTGAACCGGCGAGGCCGACCAAAAGAAATTTTTGCGCCTCTGGAGCATTGACATGGGTTAGATGAAACAGTCCTGTTGTGCCGGCTGCCACTGCTGCCGCACAAGCATGTGTGCCCTTCTTTAAAAACTCGCGTCGCCTGGTGTTTCTTTTTCTCATTGCTACTCCTTGATCATTCCGACCATGATTCCAATTCGCCGGCAAATACACTCATTATTGGGTTCGCATTGCGCCCAAGCGCTTTGCGGCAACAGCCGGTATGAATTGACAAAAGTTGTGGCCGCGGCAAAAAATTTTTCATACGGATGCGTTGATACTTTCTCTTCGTTTAAACCATCGTGAAATTTCGTCAAAAGTTTTTCATTTATGCCCCACAGGGGTTTCATGCCGTCAAAGTTCTTCCGTGCATTCAAACGCAAGACCGCATCGGCGCCTGCTCCCAGCCGCGCCGAACCGAGATTGTCGAGCACCCACGGATATTTTTCTTGCTTGGCAAAGAAAAAGAGCACGGCGTGGTCGCCCGCTTCTGGTTGTTTAACCACGGCCATGCGCAATTGCTCGGCGGAAATGCCCAACATGCGCAGCGAAATATATTTCGCGACCACATAGTCGTCGCAGTCGCCTTGACCGCGCACGAGCGTTTCAATCGGGGACTGCCAATAGTCATATCCTTTTACCGTTCCCCGATCAGCGCTTGCCTTGATCGTTTGATTGAAGAATTTGTTGACCGCCTCAACCTTTTCCCAATGGATTTGAGTGAAGTCGGACTTGCGCCTGAAAATTTTTAAACTTCACGAAAGTTTGTTGCGCAAGTCCGACTTCGCTTTGTCATCTTGTAAATACCAAGCCGAACGGATTCAACCCGACTTCGATGGTCGTCACGTAAACCGGCACGGCATCCGGAGCAGCAACGCTATAGACCGTCACTTGCTTCGCCGTGGCACCGGAGTGAGTCAAATACAACTTGCGGCCATTCGGCGTCAGAGCGATGTTGTGCGGCACGGGAAACGGCGTGTTCGTGCTGCCGATGATGCCGTTCGCGCGCGTGTTGATTGCGAAAAGGCCGTTGGTTCCGCCGCCGGAAAAATTCGTCGTGTAAAACGTTCTGCCATGCAACGGCATCCCCGCGCCGTGCGCGCCGGGAATCGAAATCGTGGTCACTTGCTGCATCGTCTGCCGATTCAACACGAACACCGCATTGCCGTTCTGGCAGGGAACGTAGAGCAACTCATTTCTCTGCGTCAAAGAAAGATGCGGATCTTTGCCGACCGCGGCGCGACCGACTTCCTGAAAAGTATGCGTATCGAACTTGACCACATAATCCGAGCTTCCCGAAACGCCGAGCAGCGAGACATAAGCAAAACCGCCTTTCGGCCCGAGAATCACATCGTGCGGCTTGCCGCCGAGCGCGACCAAATCCGCCGGCATCGGCACGGTGGCGAGAACCTGCAACGAGGCCGGATTAATGACCGAAGCGGTTTTGTCAATGTCGTTGGCGACCCAAAGTTGATGCTCGCCGGGATCGGCCCACATGTGCCAAATACCGGCGCCGGCCGGCACGGTGGTTTCGACGGAGAAATCGCGATCGCGAAAAACGACGATCTGATTGTTGGCGCGGTCGCCGACGAACACGCGATGCAAGCGCGGCGCCCACACCACATACATCGGCTCCGGCGTTTTTGCGCCCGCCGGCAAATTATAAGTGCCGCTCACCTGATCGGTTTTGACCTCGATCACGGAAATCGTTCCAGCGTTGCGATTGGCAACGACGATGTGGCGGCATTCTCCGGCGGATTTTTCCAAACCGGAAAAGTCCGGATCGTCCATGCTTTGCTCTTCACCCTCGGTTGAAATGAGTGAATCCGAATTATTGCAGCCGAACAGCAGCGCGAGAGACAGAATGCTTCCAAATAAAATCACAGCTAATTTTTTCACGGTGAAACTCCTTGAATGAAATAAAATGTTAATTGGTAAATTGTAAAAATGAATTGCGAAGCTGCCTTCGCGGCTCCGGAGCCAAAAAACCTTTTCGTTTACACAACCAAGTTAATCAAATGGCCTCCGGCTTTCAACCCCACAAAAATGTGGGTTGGCACTACATGAAAATGTGGGTATGCAGAAAAGGGGAAAATTATCCGCCGAACTTTACCGAAGCCACCGAGCGTCGCCGAAAATAATTTTTTCCCTGGGAAGAAATTTCTCTTCGGCGTCGTCTAAATAATAAAAGCGAACGAATCGGAATAACAGCGAAGATGCCACTGCACCTGGCAAAAACGACAGCGGAGCGCAGGCTGGATTTGCGCGCGATTTTTCTCACGCATCACCGGCGCTTGTATCGGGTGGCTTATCATCTCACTTCGTCGCGGCATGACGCCGAAGACGTCGTGCAGGACGTTTTTGTGCGCCTGCAGGATAAGCTCGAACAATTTCAGGGCGAAGCCAGGCTTTCAACCTGGCTGTATCGCATGACCGTCAATGCCAGCCTCGATGCGCTGCGGCGATTCAAGCGACGACAAAAATGGGAAACGCCGCTGTCGTTGATTGTAAATGAGGAGAGTTTTGCGCGAGAGAATTCGGCGCAACTGGCTCACGCGGAAATCTCTGGAAAGCTTCAAAAGGCGCTGTCACGTTTGCGCAAACCATTCCGCGCCGTGATCGTGTTGCGCGATTTTGAGGGTATGGCTTACGATGAAATTGCCGAAGTTTTACAAATCGACAAAGGCACGGTGGCGTCGCGCTTGCATCGGGCTTATGCCAAATTGAAAAAAGAGTTGATGATATTGGGTATTGATCAAAACTATATGAAGTCATAAAAATTTCTTTTTGAACTCCGGTAGGAGTGCAATGTTTATAGTCCAATGCTAAACCAGAAACAAAACTCCTTTAGGAGTGGCATGTCGTCATGAACACGGAGACGAATTAAATTAATTGTCCGATTATTTTCACATTTCACTCCTCCGGAGTTGAGAAGACCATAAAGAATTCACGGCTATAAACATTGCATCCCTAACGGGATTGAATCTCGAAACCTTAAATTAACGCGCATGCGCAAAAGCGAAAAGAATGCAAAGTTTTTTCTTCGCTTCTTCCACAAAGACTTGATTCATAACGAGCAAAAATGAAAAATGCTATCACCTTCTTTCGCCATCGCCGCTTGCAGCAAGCACTGGTGTTTTATATTGACGGCGAATTATCTCAAAACGAGACGGCGCAGATGCGCCGGCATCTTGAAAACTGCGCCGAATGCCGCCAAAAGCTGGCGGATATTCACGCCTGCCGCGAGCTGCTGAAAGTTGGCCGGACGCCGCAATTCGTTCCGACGGAGCAGTTGTGGCAGCGTATCAATAGAAAAACTTCGCCGCCGGAGCGGTTTCGACTCAGCGAGATTTTTTCTGCCGCTCAATGGCGTTATCTCCGTTGGTCAATCGCAGTTGCCATGTTAATTTTATTTGGTGTGACGGTGTGGGATAAAATAAACGAAAGCGATCATGGCATTCTTGACGGCGCGAGGAGACCTGTTGCCGCCGCCGCGATCGATTATGGCATCTTTTTAGATGACATGCGGCAAGAGACTTCCGACGCCAATTTCTACAAACGCTATCCCGCTCAAGTTGTCAGGCTGGCGGAGGCGCAACAGGCGATTGCATTTCCACTCGCGGCCATCGAAGCCTTGCCGGATTCTTTTCGTTTGGACTGCGTGCGCGTGCTGGAATGCAGCGGCAAAAAATGCATTCAATTTACTTGCATTAAAGCTGATAAAGTGATCAACATTTTTCAACACGCATTAGGGCAACCGTGGACGCTGGGACAATATGCGGTCGCGCGCGCGCCGATTTGCAACGTGGAATGTTTGTTGGTGAATGCGAAAAATCTTACGGCGGTGAGCTGGCAAGGAAGTGAGTCAGAATATCTGGCGGTTGGCGATCTCACGCCGCAGGAATTCGAGCAAGTCGTGCAAACTTTGCAATGAAAGCCATGGCAATTCTCATACAATTAACTGCAAAATATTTTATCATTAAGGAGATGAAAACATGAAGAAAAGCCTTTTGACTTTGGCAGCGTTTATGCTGTTGGCGCTTGGCAGTCTGGCGATGTCGTCCGATAAACTGGCGACTGCGCAAAACTGTCCGTCCGATTCTCAGACTTGCCAGCCTTCCGATTGCTGCCCGATTCAGTGTCCGAAATAATCGACAATCGAGATCTGGGGCGAAGTCATGCTTCGCCCCAACGAATTCTACATTTTCATCATCCGTGGGTGCCGCGCCGCGGCATGGAAATTCCACCGGAAAAGCATCTGGGCGGCGCCCCCGGGTCGGACTGCATTCTTTTTATTTCTTTTCCGCCACGACCTGCTTGTCATTTTTTTCAACGGGATGTTCCATCAATGCCGGTGGACAACAACTCGTCATGATGAAGACAGAAACAATCGCGACGAGGACGAACAGTCGCGCCCGAAATCCGGACTTGGAAACACGTGATTGAGACATGGGAATTTCCTCCTTGATAAGATAGGTTATAGTATTGGAATGCCGATGCCAACCGAATAGCTCAAATCTCTCGTTTTGGCGCTAGGGGCGCGGTCGTCTTTCACGACGTTCGTCAGGCCGATGAGATAGCGCACGCTGGCGATGCCGCGATATTTTCCCAGCGGAAACGACAAGCCCGCGCCGAGGCTCAGCGCAAAATTCGTGGACTTCTTTCGCGCTTTGATGTCGGTTTCTTCCTCGTCCTTGCGCCCGTTGAACGTCATGGTGGTTTTGCTCTTTGCCGAAAGCAAGAAGCCGAGCATGCCGCCGCCCCGCACGAACGGCTTGATCTTTCTCGTGCCAAATTCGTAGCGCGCTTCCACCGGAATATAGAGATAATTCAGCGCCTCTTTATTTTCGAAGGAATAGCTGCCGCCTTCGCCGATATCCTCGCCGGATTTGTACTTGCTGCCGCTGCCGCGGTAGTGCATGCCGGTCGAAAAACGCAGCGGCCCGTTCTCGCATAAAACCACGTCCGCACCGATGAACCAGCACAACAAACATTCCGCGCCGTCGACGTCTTCGGAAAATTTGGAGTGGTTGGTTCCCGCCGTCAACTCGACGCTGCGCTTGCCGTTGCCCTCTTGTGCCAGCGCCGGCGCGCTGACGCCGAATAACAAAAGAATCAGCAAAATTTTTCCATAAACGTTGCTCCTTGAATTTGTGATGAAAATTCGCCTGACAGATAAATTTATTTGAACCGCAATCTGCCGCGTTTTGCCGGCCACAAAAAAATAAATAAATCACCTAAAACCATCAACTCCATGAAAATGTAGGCGGCAACCCCATAAGTATGTGGGTGAACGGGATGAGCAGAGAAAGGTGAATAAAGTCGGACTTGCGCACGAGGTTTTGAATTTTGAGGAGGGAGGGCACGCAAGCCCGTCTTTGACGACAAGCGATTACAGCACGCGCGGATTGAGATCGGCGAAAATGCCGTCCGGATTCTCCAGCCATACCCAGGCATGAAGCGTCCACAAACCGAACTGATCGTTGCGATCCCAATGATCGAAATCGCCGGTAAATCCCTCTGGCGGCGCGGCGGCCAGATTGGTCGGCACGGCGTATTCCACCGCGACCAGACGCAAACGCTTCTCGTCCGGTAGTTGCGCGTAAACCAGAAGTTCCGGACGCTGATGATCAAACGTTGCGTCTAGAATATCCGCTTTCAGATAATGATAACGCATCTGTGGGACGAAGACGTTGATATCAGCGTACCCATCGGCCAGCGCATTCGCGAGGTCGCGATATCTTTGATCAGCCGCGGCTCGCCAATATCCGCACATTTGCAATACAAAAGGTTTGGCCGCATTTTGCGGCGCTTGTTTCAAACCGCCGCCGCGCCACATCCCCAAACCGAGCTCGCCCAAGTCCCACGCATTTTGATGCGCCAAGGCCGACTCGTATCCGATTCGCGCTTCGGCGACACAGTGTTCTAATCGTCCTTGCAACCAGGCGGCTTCCGCGCGGCCGGCGGCCACCGGCGCAATACGCTGCAACTCGCCGGTGGGCATCGCCAAATCGCGCGCTTCATCGAGCAAAGGCGTTGCTTGGGGATCACCGTGCCGAACGCGCACGTGAGCGAGGGCAGCGAGCGCGGGAATTTTTGTGATGGTGGAAAGGCGAGGTTTGCTGAGAACCGTTTGGGCCTCATCATCAGCGTCCGTCCATTGTTCCTGCTCAAAACGGCAACGCGCCCGCCAAGCCATCATGTACAAACTCTAAGAATCGAGATCACGCTCGAGAGAATAAACGCTGCCGTCGTTGAGGTAGCGTATGGCATTGGCGCAATCACGATCTTTGACCGAGTTGCTGGCCAAATTGGTGTAGGCGCGCGCCGCATGCTCTTGGAAACCACGCGCCAGGGAGAGCTGCAAGCTTCTTTCCAGTTGCGGTTGGCCGTTTTTGTCGCCGGCGATCATCAGTGCCGAGCCGATATTGTTCAACGCGTGAGCCAGCGTTTCGTCGTCGCCCAGTTTTTCTGCCAATACAATCGCGTGTTGGCCCCAATGTTCCGCTTGGGCGGTTTCGTCGGCCAGCATGTGCAACTGCGCGCGATTGCTGAAAGCCATCGCCAACTCAGAGTCGGGCGGAAGCTTTTCCAAAATATCCACTGCCAGCACGGCGGCGCCGTCATCAGCCTGCGAGGGGTGATGGAAGAGACGCGCCAGCGGAGATTTTTCCAACCCGCGCTCCACCAACGCTTTCAACACGCGCGTCGACTTTTGTTGCGCAGCGAAGCGCTCGATCAATGCCGTTTTGCCGATGCCGGCCTCGCCGCTCACCAAAACGGTGCGCCCGTTTCCGGCTTCCACCTCACTTAAAACTGCGGCTAACTGCTCGAAAAAATGTTCGCGTTCGAGTAGTTCCATGAATGACTCGGCATTCGTAAATTTTAATTCGTAAAACGCAATCCGTAATCCATCTTACGCTTTACGATTTACGTTTCACAACTCAAATCTCCCCGCGCAGCGACTTGGTAATCACTTCGGCTTTGGAATGCACGTGGAGTTTTTGGTAAATGTTTTTAATGTGAAAGCGCACAGTCTCCACCGAAATATTCATGCGGTCGGCGATCATTTTGTAGCTCAAGCCATCGACGAGGCCAACGACGATTTCTTTCTCTTTAGCCGTGAGCGGCGATTCGGGTTCGTGTTTGTTGGCAGGGTTGAAATGTTCGATGACTTTGCGGGCAATTTGCGGCGACATGGGCGCGCCGCCGGCTTTCAATTGCTCGATGGCTTCTTTGATCTCCGCGAGCGGGGTGTTCTTCAGCAAATATCCCGAGGCGCCGGCCCGCAACGCTTCAAAAATTCGATGCGAGTCGTGATAAACGGTCAGCATGACGATGTCGATCTCAGGATATTTTTGCTTGATCAGCCTGATCCCGTCAATGCCCGACATCCCCGGCAGGCCGATATCCATGAGAATCACCTCCGGCATCTCATCGTCGCGCCATTGTGACAAAAAAATTTCCACCGACTCTTCGGCAATGCGGCACGAAAAGCCCGGCTGCTTGTTAAGATATTTTTGGATACCCGCGCGAATATCCTCATCATCTTCAATGATCGCCACGGTAATCATGGCATAATCTAATTTTTTGCCGGCCATTTGTAAACCCCATGATGATGTAGTATTGCCGCGATCAGCAATCAATTAAACACTGCTCGCTAATTACTGAAATGGTTTGGACGCAACGAATAACTCGCGCTCATAAGCATACTTTATCATCTTCGGCTTGAATCCAACTTCCCGCAGAAGCCGCAGCCAATCATCGCGACGGAACAATCCATCAAAATGCCGGTCATGTTCGACTCGCGCCGAGCCATCCGCCTCGCGCAGCAAATAGGCAAAATTCACGACATACGTGCTGTCGCCCGGATCGGGATCATGAGTCCATTCGAGATAACGCAGGCCGCGAGTTTCACCATCATGGCCGCCGTGATCCGTCGCTGGAGAGAACGTTTCGCGCACGTGATCAGGCACGAATAGCGCGACGCCGCCATTCCGGCAATGTATGAACGCCGTTTCCATTGCGCTCGAGTTAATTTATAATGTTGTGTTAATTTTTGTAGAAAAAAAAGCGGCGCCTTCATACCTTGGGTGTGTGTTTACCAAAACCATTAACCAAAGGAGGATACGCCAATGGCAAGATACAAAAAAACAGCGCCACAAGCAACAGCAGACGATACTCCGGTGGTGCAAACGTTGAATGCGTTGATTTTTGGACATCTGAGTAAGTTGCTTCCAGAGTTGGTCGAACACGGAATAAACGAGTCACTCCAGCGCCAGCGCTATGAACATCATGAGCCCAAAGCCGGGAAGCGGTATCGTAACGGCCCTCACCAGCCGCGGTCTTTGGCTTGTGGGTGTGGAAGAGATTCTCGTTTCAACTCCCGCGCTTACGCGAGCCCTTTGACTCCCAGATTGTAAAACGCTATCAGCGCCACACCGATGAGTTGCTGCCGTTGTGCCCCCGTTGTACTTGCATGGCCTCTCCACCGGCGATTTTCGCGATGCCTTGCAGGCGCTTTTAGCAAAAGTGGGTGAATCTGACAGCAACAAACTACGGCGTGGTTCTTTGGGCGACCAACGAAACGACCGACGGTTATGATTTACGTTTTTACTCGTCCGAATACACCACCGATCCAACGAAGCAACCCAAACTTGAGATCATTTATTCAACCGAAGCGACAACTAAGACCGTCTACTTTCTGAAAGACCATCTGGGTTCGATTCGCGCGACAGTGTTGGACAGCGCCACCGCGCCGGTACGAGGTTATGATGATTATGGCCCGTGGGGCTACCCCCTTGTAGGGCGCACCAAGCCGATACCAACAGCTTATTTGCAAGGGACGTTAAAGAAAACAGCAAATTAGAAAATAGATTTCGCGGCTTGGGCAACCAGCGAGATTTCATTATCGTGAATCGTCCGCGCATCCAGCCAAAAATATTCGTCACGCAGATAACCGAGAACCGGAGTCGCGGCCAAACGGAATCGTCTCGCCAGTTCCGTTGCAGAAAAAGTTCTGCTGCGCAAGCCGACCGCGAAGCTCGAAATTTTTTCGATGGGCAAGGCGCCGCTGCCGGCTTCGGCTGTGCAGGGGCGAACAATTGTCTCGATCGCGTCGCCACAACTCTCAGCAAGAGCGCGTTGCAACTGCACGGCGCGCGCATGTATCACGGCGGGTTGTTCCGTCAACATGCGCCACACCGGATGCGTTTGCATCAATTGTTCCGGGTGCAAAAAAAGGCGAAGCGTGCTTTCCAACAAAGCCAAAGTTACTTTGTCGCAGCGCAGCGCCCGCATGAGCGGATTTTTTTTGATTTTTGCGATCCAGTTTTTCTCGCCGACGATCAAACCGCATTGGGGGCCGCCCAAGACTTTGTCGCCGCTGAACGTCACAACACTCGCGCCGGCGCGGAGGCTTTCGCTTGCTACCGGCTCGTATGGCAAACCGTATTTTCTCAAATCAATCAGCACACCGCCGCCCAAATCATGAACAACCGGTAATTTGTGTTCTCTTCCAGATTTTACGAGATCAGCGAGACGAACTTCCTGCGTGAAACCGACGACCCGATAATTGCTGGCGTGCACGGCAAGCAGCGCCGCACTTTTCGGCGTGATCGCGTCAGCGTAATCGCTGATCTTGGTTTTGTTGGTGGTTCCCACCTCCACCATTTTTGCGCCGCTTTTGCGGATCACTTCCGGCATGCGAAAAGCGCCGCCGATCTCAACGAGTTGGCCGCGCGAGATGATGACTTCGCGGCGAAAAGCCAGCGTATTCAAAACCAGCAGAACCGCAGCCGCATTATTGTTCACGACGCAGGCGGCTTCCGCTGCGGTCAATTGGCACAAAATTTTTTCAACGTGCAAGTTGCGGTCGCCGCGCTCGCCGGTTGCCAGATCAATCTCGAGATTGCAATATCCCGCGAGAATTTCTTGCGCGAGATTTTGTGACGCCGGCGGCAACACGGCACGACCCAAGCCGGTATGCAAAATCACACCCGTGCCGTTAATGACGCGCTTCATGCTCGTGTTCAATAGTTGTTGCGCCTGCTCAAGTGTCAACTGCACTACGTTCTGCAAAACGGCTTCGGTGTCAACTTGCGCCGGCGGATTTTTTTTCCAACGCTCCCGCAAAATTGTTACAGCGCGGCGCACACAGTCGGTGAGAATCGCGGAAGACAATTGCGCCGTCAATGCGCTTATCACCGAAACTTGCAAAACCTTCTCGACCGCAGGCAATTGCCGGAGCGCAAAATTTTTTGAATCGTTTCGCGAAGCAGGCATTTTATTTCCAGATATTCAAGCACGCGGTGATGATCAACGCGTTGGTGAAGTCGATGAAAAACGCGCCAACCATCGGCACGACGAGAAACGCGCGCGGCGCCGGGCCGTAGCGTTCCACCAGCGCTTTCATGTTGGCCATTGCATTGGCCGTGGTGCCGAGCATGAAACCGCAAAAGCCGCCGCCAATCACCGCGGATTCATAATCCCGTCCCATTAACGGGAAAATCGGCCAGAGCGAGGTAACGGCAATCAATATCACTTGACCGGCGAGAATCACCAAGAGCGGCAGGGCAAGTCCGGCGAGTTCCCAAAGTTTCAGATTCATCAGCGCCATGACAATGAACAATGCCAGCGCGGCGTTGCCGAGATCGTCGATCACGCGCTGCGAAAGTTTGATCTTCTTCGTAACGTCGTCAAAATTTCTGAAGATCGCCGCCACCAGCATCGCGCCGATGTATGACGGCAAGGTGATGCGCATGGCTTTGAACCACTCACTGACCCACGAGCCGATCCACATGGCGACGAGGATGACGACGAGGCTTTTCAACAGCGCATACGTTTCGATGTCTTCGCCGGCCGGTGTGGCAGTGGCCGGCTCGCGCATTTGATCTTCAACGATATTGGCCGCGGTTTGTGCCGCAACAAACGCTGACGTGGTTCGCTTTGGCGTCAACTTGTAGCGCTCGATCAAATATGTTGCGACCGGCCCGCCAATCAAACCGCCGGAAATAATTCCCGCCATTGCTGCCGCGACCGCAATGGTGGCTGCTCCCGTCACTCCGGTTTGTTCGAATAATGGCGCAAAAGCCAAGCCGGTTGCCGGACCGCCGGTGAGTGTGACCGAGCCGCAGAGTACGCCAAAAAGCGGATGCAATCCAAACGGCGTGGCGAGCAGGATTCCCAAAACGTTTTGCGCGATGGCAAAAACCGTTGCAATAATAAAAAAGAAAACAACCTGCGGCCCGCCGATCTTCAGCAACGAGAAGCTCGCGCCGTAGCCAAGCGAGGTGAAAAACGCAATCATTAACGGGCTTTGCAACGTCGTGTCGAATTGGAATAGCGTTGCTTCGTATCGGCGCGCGATAAGAACGATGACGGCAACGAGCAAACCGCCGACCACCGGCGCCGGAATGTTGTAGCGCGTTAAAACCGGAATGACGCGACGAATGCCGTAGCCGATAAACAGCACGACACCGGCAAATGCGACGGTTTGAATGAGGTCGAGTTTGAGCATGAAGTTATTCTTAATCAAATCCGATGAGCTAACTATGCAAACAAGTTTTTCAAAACAAACCACACGTTGGCCGGACGCTCCGCCAGCCGGCGCACGTACCACGGGAACCAGTAGCTGCCGTAACTAATCAGAACGCGCATACGATAACCTGCATTCGCCAGACGCAATTGTTCATCCGCTTGAATGCCGTAAAGAAGCTGAAATTCATAATCACTTTTGGAGAGCCCCAATTCGGCAGCGGCCTGTTGAATCTTTTTAATCAAAACCTTGTCATGCGTGGCAACGCCAAGCGTGACCCAATTTTTTTTGATATTAGCCAATAGCATTTTAGCGAGCGTAAAATAATTGGCGTCAACATCGGCTTTTTTCGGAAAAGCGATATTCGCCGGTTCCATGTAAGCGCCTTTGACGAGGCGTATAGCGGGAGAGAACGGCAGAAGCTCTTCAAGATCTTTTTGCGTTCGGTACAGATAAGCTTGCACGCATAAGCCGACATTGGAGTAATCCCGGCGCACTTTTTTGTAAAGCGCCAGCGTGCGATCAACATAGCCGCTTTGTTCCATGTCGAGCCACACCCAATTGTTCAGCGCCGCGGCGCGTTCGACGATGGCGGCGAGCTTTTCGAGACAAAATTTTTCGCTCAAATCCAGGCCGAGCTGCGTCGGTTTCACCGAAATATAGGCATCAAGCCGGCGCTGTTGAATTCGCGGCAAGGCGTCTAAATAATGATTCTCAACCTCCCGCGTCTCGGCGGCATCGGCAACATTTTCACCAAGGCGGGTTAAGATCGTGTTGATGCGTTTTTCTTTCAATTGCTCGGCCGCCCGCATCGCGTCGCTCAACTCTTCGCCCGGCATGAAACGCGACACGGCGCGGCGAATGAACTTATAACGCGGCAAAGTTTGCCTGAGCTTGCGATTCTCCGAAATCCACAGCAGGGCGTCTCGAGCTACACGCATTATTTCCTTCCTCCGTAAAAAATATTCTACCCGCCAAATGCCTTCGGCGAATTCTAGAAAATTACCATATTTGATTTTACAGTTTAATACATCAAGGTAAAAACCTTTTAGGAATTGTCAAGCTCAAGCTCGAACGTTTTTTAATTCTTCGATCTCGACAGCCGGCGCAGCATGTGGCGGATGTCGCCCGCGCCTTTGATGGATACGTAAATCGTGATCGTCGAATACCAAACCAGACAGGCAATCGTTAACAGTCCCCAGAACCAGTGGTTTTGCAGCATATTCATGATGCCGTCAATCATTGTCGTTCTCCTTGCGTTTTAGTTTTACGCTTTGGGCTTTAGCTTTACGTTTTAGATCGAGGTTTCAACAGCGATCCAATAATCATCGCCAGCGCGACGATCGCATACGTTGCGACGCCGCAAACCGTGTCGTTTTTTTTGAACCATTCCGTGTACGGGCCGACTTTCTGCAGAATGAGTGTTAACACGGGAACAACAGCGCCGAAGAAAATTGCCGCTGCCGCGCCCCAACTGTTGGCGCGTTTCCAGTAACAACAGGCAATCAACAGAATTGACATGCTCGAAAGATAAATCGTGCCGGTGATGCCGAGATACGTCCACAGGTCGCCTTCGAGTTTGTACCAGAGTCCATAAATGAGAAGAAACACGCCGATAATCGCGATAATCGTACGATTCCAGAATAATCCCTTTTTTTCAGACCATTTGTTTTTGCGGAACGGCGCCATGATATCGTTGTAAATGACGCTGCCCCAGGTCAGCATGTAGGACGAATCCGTGCTCATATCAGCCGCAAGCATCGCGGCGACGAGAAGTCCCATCAATCCGGCAGGAACAATGATGCTGAGCATTTTGGGCATGGCCAGCAGCGAGTCGCCGCCGATTTGTTCCGGCGTCAAAATCGCCAGCGCCGCAATGCCCCAAATGCCGGGAATCAGAAAACGCGCGACAAAGAAGAATGAAGTGCCCGTGTAAACTTTTCGCCCGGTGGCGGTATCCTTTGCCGCGAGCACGCGCGCGATTTGCGTTTGCCACGTGAGCACGGCGGCGGTATTCAACAGCGCGTTGAAAATGACATACGACCAGCCCATGTTCTCGTTTTTAAGCGGATTGAAACCGCCTTCGCCGTAATGCGTTTGCACGGTGTTGACCAGCGCGCTCCATCCGACTTTGTCGAGAATCAAAAAAGTGACGACAATCAATCCGATGCTCATGACGATGAACTGGAGAAAATCGGTGACGAGCACGGAGAGCATGCCGCCGAGAATGGTGTAAACGGCCACGCCAGCGAGAAGAATCGTCATCATTTCTTCGAGATGCGCCGGATTCATGCCGCTAACATTGACGAGAAAATCGCCGCCGGTGCGGAGAAACACGCCCATGTTGAGAAGACCGCCGAGCACGATCACGACACCGGAGGCCCAGCGCACGCGCGGGCCGTATTTTTTTTCAAATAACTCGGGAATGGTCATCACGCCGGAGTCGCGCAGCGGCTTGACGCAAAAACCGGTGTAGCCGACGAGAAACATCGCGAGAAACGTGAGCACGCCCGGGATCGCGCCGGCGAAACCTTTTTCAAAACCATTCTGCGCGGTGTACATGCAGGTGACGATGCCAAACTCCGTGGCTGCGAGCGAGGCGATACCGAGATAAACATCCATCTCGCGCCCGGCCACGAGAAAGTCTTCGACTTTGCCGACATACTTTCGCACCATCACTCCGGCCACCATGGTCACGAGCAAATAAAGGCCGACGATGCCGCCGTCAAACCACGAGAAATTCATGCGGTGTCCTTTATTTTCATTTCCGGCTCAGCGCGAATTAAACAAGCTCTCCGGAAACTCTTTCTCCAAAAGATGCTTGTAATAAAAGCGGTAATTCTCATTGCGCAAGTGCGTCGTTTTCGGCCCGCCCCAGCCGTGCCGGCCGCCCGGATAAACCATAAATTCAAAGTGCTTGCCGAGATCTTGCAAGGCATTCACGAGCTGGATGCTGTTTTGCATGTGTACGTTGTCATCCATCGTCCCGTGCACGATGCGCAGCAGGCCGTTGTATTTGTTTGCGTGCGTCAACGCCGAGCCATTCTTGTAGCCTTCGGGATTTTCCGTTGGCGTATCCATGTAGCGCTCGGTATAATGTGTGTCGTACAGTTTCCAATCCGTCACCGAGAACAATGCAATGCCGTGGGTGAAATAATCCGCGCCATGAGTCAATGCCATGCACGTGACGTAGCCGCCGTAGCTGCCGCCGGTAATGCAAACTTTGTTTTTATCAACGAACGGCTTGGCTTGCAGCCACTTCACCACTTCGATGTAATCATTCATCTCCCATTTGCCGAGATTGCGATGCATCAACGCCACGCCCTCTTTGCCGAAGTGTCCGGAAGCGCGATGATCGACCGCCACTTGTATCATGCCTTCCATCGCCAGCCATTGCAAGTTGAGGCCGCGCCACGAGTCCGAGACCGTGCCGGCATTCGGTCCACCGTAAACGCTGATCAACACCGGATACTTTTTGCTCGCATCGAAGTTGAGCGGCAACGTCAACAGCACCGGCAGGTTATAACCATCCGGCGTCATGACGCGGAACAATTCGGTTTTCGCCAGATCGTAGTCGGCGAATTCTTTGGTTTTGCTATCGCCCAGCTCTTTAATCGCCGCCTCGCCGCTTCTGCACAGCGCCGTTTTCGGCGGCGTGGAAACGTTCGAATAAGTCGCGATGAAATACGTTCCGACCGGCGACAATCTGATGTTGTGCGTAAACTCGCCGAAAGTCAAGCGCGTGATATCTTTGCCGTCCAGTTTCGCGCGATACAAGTCGGTTCGCATCGAGGCTTCTTTTTTTGCGGTAAAATAAACGCGTTGATTCTTCGCATCGACATGCAAAACCTCCAGCACCGTGGAATTTCCCTGCGTTATTCGGTTCTTGAGTTTTCCATCCATCCCATGAAAATAAAGGTGACTCCACCCATCTTTGTCGCTCTTCAAAATGAAGCCTTTGTTGTCGGGCAAAAAATCAATCGCTTCGAACCATTCCACCCAAGCGCTTTGCGTTTCGCTGTAAATTTCTTTTTTCTTTCCCGTCACCGGATCAACCGCGTGCAATTTCAAATTATCCTGCCCGCGATTCATCCATTGCACCAAAAGTTGTTTGCCGTCCGGCGTCCAAAACGGCCTGCCGAAATATTGATCCTCTTTCTCGTTGAAATCTGCCCACGTCACGCTGCCGCCGGTCGCCGGCGCGATGCCGATTCGCACTTCCGGATTGGGATCGCCGACTTTGGGATAATGCGCATTTTCGAGAAAGCCGTGCACGCCTTCGGAATTATACAAAGGAAACACCGGCACTTTCGTATCATCGAAACGATAGAACGCCAGATACTCGCCGTTCGGCGACCACCAGAACGCGCGATAGCGCGAGCCGCGGCCGAGAATTTCTTCATAATACACCCACGACGCCCAGCCGTTATAAACAACCTCGGAGCCGTCATTCGTGTATTGAATTTCTCGTCCGGCATTCACGTCGATGGCGAACAAATTATTGCCGCGCGTGAACGCCACAAAATTTCCATCCGGCGAGAGCGCGGGATTTTTTTCTTCGGCGGCCGTTTGCGTGAGACGCTTGAATCTCCTGGTTGGCGCATCGAGAAAGTACAGATCATTTTGCTTGATATAGATGAGCCGCGTGTGCGCTTCGTTAAAAGAGGAAGGCGTGGCCACGGTGATGCCGCTATCCACCACTGCCGCATATTGCTCCAAATCACGATAAACTTTCTCTTCACCGCTGACCACATCAATTGCATAAACTTTCGCCGTCTTGTCGCCCTCCTTTTTCTTCATTTCGAGATAATGATTGTCATCCGCCCAGCCAATGATATTCGGTAAACTCTTGATGAGTCGCGGCTCGGCGTTTTTAAAAATTTGCTCGAAGGTCAGCCGCTTTTTCTCCTGCGCCGGCAAGGAAATCACCGCTGCTAAAAACCCCAGCGCCACCGTCAAATAAACCGACTTCAGGGATTTTGCGAAAATCATGAGAAGCCTCCTTTAAAATTACTTTTTCATTTTTATTTGCCTTTTTTCCGTCATGCTGATTTGTTATACGAACGTCGCAATCTCTTGCAGCGATTTCTTCGTAATGTCCGGCACGACGGCATCAGCCGCGGGATAGCCAACAACAAGAATCATGATCGGCCGTTCGTTTTCCGGTCGACCGAGAGCTTGATTCAAAAAGCCCATCGGGTTCGGTGTGTGCGTGAGTGAAACGAGTCCGGCATGATGAATGGCGGTGATCAACATGCCGGTGGCAATGCCGACGGATTCGGTTACGTAATAATTTTTCACTTTGCGACCGTCAGGCAACAAACCGTAGCTCTGCGCAAAAATCACGATCAAGTACGGCGCGATTTCCAAGTACGGTTTGTGCTCATCCGTGCCGAGCGGGGCAAGCGCATCGAGCCATTCTTGCGGCGCGCGACCGCGATAAAATTCGCGCTCTTCTTTCTCCGCGGCTTCGCGAATCTGGCATTTGACTGCCGGATCGCTCACCACCGCGAAGCGCCACGGTTGCAGATTGGCGCCGCTCGGGGCGCTGCCGGCGGTGAGCAAACAATCTTCAATCACTTCGCGCGGCACCGGCCGGTTGGAAAAATAACGCAGCGTGCGCCGGCGCTGCATGTCTTCCCGAAACGAAGCGGCGCGCCGTTTCATTTCCTCGACAGGATATTCCCGATAAGAAGCCAGCGGAACGAATCGGCGGATTGCCATATTACCCTCCAAAGTTTTTACTTTCGTAGTGTCAAAAGTTTTTAGCTTGATTTTGGGTTAAGTGCATAGCGATTAAGAATTTTCTTGCTTTGCAAACTTTCTCCCCCTATCTTAACGGTATCAACATCCACTTTTCACCGAGGCCATCGTA